>ENA-UOWE01000265-UOWE01000265.1-activated-sludge-metagenome-genome-assembly--contig:-NODE-265-length-78949-cov-14.591655_pt1 | contig 78949 bp, 63 predicted proteins | sample MGYA00249841_ERZ761562 | MGnify/ENA primary metagenome ERZ761562 (study PRJEB28883, sample SAMN05720200) | activated sludge metagenome | isolation source: Anaerobic digester | place: Japan... | reverse complement strand
ATGAAAGGAGTCTCACAACGTGAACATTTTAATTTTTGGCCCCAACGGCAGCGGCAAAGGAACTCAAGGCGCAATCGTACAGAAGAAGTATGGCGTGCCCCATATTGAAACCGGAGTTATTTTCCGGCAGAATATTTCCAAGAAAACGCCTCTTGGAGAAAAAGCAAAAGCTTTTATCGACCGTGGCGAACTTGTTCCCGATGATATTACCATCCCGATGATTCTGGACCGTATCAAAGAAGATGATTGCAAAAAAGGATGGCTTCTGGACGGTTTTCCCAGAAACCTCGCCCAGGCTGAAGCACTGTGGGCGGCTCTGCAGAAAGAGAACATCAAACTGGATTATGTTATCGAAATAGAACTGGATCGCCAGATTGCCAAGAACCGCATCATGGGACGCAGACTTTGCAAAACCGACAACAACCATCCCAACAATATTTTCATTGATGCGATCAAGCCCTCGGAAAAGGATGGCAAGATGGTTTGCCGCGTGTGCGGCTGCGAAGAGTTGTCCGCTCGCGCCGACGATCAGGATACGGCAGCCATTGATAAACGTCACGGCATTTATTATGACACCAAAACCGGCACACTGGCCGCGGTTAATTACTTCAAAGACAGAGTAAAAGTGATTTCCGTTGACGGCAGCGTTGGCGTGAAAGAAGTTACCGAAGATCTCATGAAAAAACTTTCCTAAACCGGTTGGAAAATAAATCAGTAAAAAGCCCCCCAGAACCTTTGGAGGGCTTTTTTTAAAGCAGCATTATGGAACACATCAGAAACTTCAGCATCATTGCCCATATTGATCACGGAAAGTCCACACTGGCCGACCGTCTGATTCAATTCACCGGCGTCTGCAATGAAAGAAATTTTCAGGATCAGATCCTGGATAATATGGACATTGAGCGGGAACGCGGTATTACCATCAAGAGCAATGCCATCTCCCTTCCCTATCGCGCTCATGACGGTAAGAATTACATTCTAAACCTGATTGACACGCCGGGGCACGTTGATTTTTCCTATGAAGTCTCACGCTCGCTGGCCTCCTGCGAAGGTGTCCTCTTACTGATTGATGCCGCCCAGGGTGTACAGGCACAGACACTGGCCAATCTGTATCTGGCACTGGAACATAATCTGGAAATCATCCCGATCATCAATAAAATTGACCTTCCGTCAGCCGATGTTGACCGGGTTCTGGAAGAAATTGATTCGGAACTGGGACTGGATCCCTTTACCCATATTAAATGTTCGGCCAAAGAAGGCATAGGTATCGAAGAAGTTCTGGAGGCCATCGTGCAGCGCATTCCCCCCCCCAAAGGGAATGCTGAAAATCCGTTGGCTGCGCTGATTTTCGATGCCAAGTATGATTCTTTTCGCGGCACGATCATTCACTGTCGCATTTTTGAAGGCACCATAAAAAGCGGCGATATCATCAAGTTCATGTCCAACGGTGCAACTTATAAAGTTGAAGAAGTGGGACATTTTCTGCTGAATCGGGCCAAACGCGATAAACTATCCGCCGGTGAAGTCGGGTACATCATCGCCGGAGTGAAGACCGTATCAGATGTGCGCACGGGTGACACCATCACGCTTCAGGACAGGCCCTGCTCCCAGCCCCTGCCCGGCTTCAAGGAAGTCAAACCCGTTGTTTTTGCCTCCATTTATCCGATCGCTTCCGACGACTACCAGGATCTGGCCGATTCGCTGGAAAAATATAAACTCAACGATGCTTCTTTTATTTATGAAAAGGATTCCTCCGCCGCGCTTGGTCAGGGCTTCCGTTGCGGCTTTTTAGGGCTGCTCCATCTGGACATTGTTCAGGAAAGACTGGAGCGGGAATTTGACCTCTCGATCATTCTTTCCGTTCCCAGCGTGCGTTACCGTTTCACGCTCAAAAATAAAGAAGTTATCTATGTGGATAATCCCGCACATTATCCTGATCCGACCGATATTGATAAAGGTGAAGAACCCTACATTCGCTCCGCTATGATGCTGCCGGAACGCTACCTCGGAGCGGTCATGAAGCTTTGCATGGAGAAGCGCGGCACCAATTCCAACATGAACTATACAGGTCCCGGACGCGTGGAATTGTCTTATGAAATGCCGCTGTCCGAAGTGATTTATGATTTTTACGACCGCTTTAAATCAGTTACGCAGGGCTATGGTTCTTTCGATTATGATATCATTGATTACCGGGAAAGCAATCTGGTGCTGATGGATATTCTGGTCAACGGTGAAAAGGTCGATGCCCTTTCGCAGATTGTTCATCGCGATCGGGCACGTGCCAGAGCGCTTCTGGCCTGCGAACGTCTTAAAGATGAGATACCACGCCAGATGTTTAAAATAGCTATTCAGGGCGCCATCGGCGGAGAAATTATCGCCCGCACCACCATCGGAGCCTTCCGTAAGGATGTTACAGCGAAATGTTATGGCGGTGACATTACACGAAAGAGAAAGCTTTTGGAAAAGCAAAAGGCCGGCAAAAAGCGCATGAAGATGATCGGCTCTGTCAGCATTCCGCAAAGCGCGTTTCTGGCAGTACTGAAATCCGACACGGATTAGCTATTCTATTCCCTAAGTATGGTGAAATAGAATTATGAAGATCGAAAAAGCCGGATTGTACATTCACTTTCCTTTTTGTTTGAGCAAATGCGGTTACTGCAGTTTCTACTCCATCAAATCCATTAGTCTCATCTCCGATTATGTCACGGCGCTGAAAAATGAAATCAGCTTTTACCGGAACAAATTCTCATCTTTCGACACGATTTATTTTGGAGGCGGAACTCCTTCACTGCTGACGCCTGAACAGCTTATTGAAATACTTATATCAATATATAAATATTTCCATATTGATGCCGGTGCCGAAATAACCTTGGAGGCCAACCCAGGCGATATATCATTGAAATATCTAATGAAATTGAGAAATATCGGCGTAAATCGCCTCAATATCGGCGTTCAGTCATTTAATGATAAAGTTTTAAATTTTCTCGGACGACGGCATTCCGTTAAAGAAGCCATTGCTTCGATCGAAGACGCAAGACAGACCGGATTCGATAATCTGGGAATAGATTTGATTTATGGAGTTCATGGAATGAGTTTCAAATCCTGGATTGATAATTTGCAACAAGCAGTCTTTTTCAGACCCGAACACATTTCCTGCTATCAGTTGTCACTCGGTGAAAAAACGCCTCTCTATTCGAAGTATTTCTTGAATAAATGGCATTTACCTTCTGAAAATACAGAACGAAAATTGTTTTTATCCACCTCCGATGAGTTGAAGCATGCCGGTTACATTCATTACGAAGTTTCCAATTTTGCGCGTGAGGATAAATTCAGATCCCGCCATAATCAGAAATACTGGCGGCATATTCCTTATTTGGGTCTCGGACCTTCGGCACATTCCTTTCTGAATAACAAACGATGGTGGAATAAAGCCGCAGTCAAAACATACCTGCAAGATATCGCCGTCGGAAAAATGCCCGTGGAAAATTCAGAAATACTCTCATCAGAGCAACTGCAAATGGAGTCTCTGTTCCTGGGGATGCGCACGAAAGACGGTATCAACATTAAAAACTACAAAAAGCGGTTTGGCGTTGATCTGTTATCAGTCAAAGGACCTATAATTCATGCACTCATAAAAGAAAAACTTGTTGAGTTCAGTAATGATTTTTTACGTCCGACCCTAAAGGGTATGGCTATTGCGGACAGCCTCGCCCTTATTTAAAATTAATCTTATTATTTATGTATCAGATATATGTATTTGATTTATAAAAACTATCTACAGACATTATTTATCTAATGATAACAGATGGAATTTTTTCCCCAAGAAGCATTTTTAAATTCTGGAATCTTTCGTCGGACCACGATTTTTCTTTGAGAAATTTATTGTCCAGGGTCTTTGTAGGCGCAAACTTTTGCAAAACATAATGATCTGCGCCGGAAATCAGGTCGGCAATTTTTTGGACATCAGCTTCATCCAGTTGCGAGTCAATAATTGTCGTGCGAAATTCGCAGGGAATTTTTGATCTTAAAATAAGATCAATGCTTTCTCTGATCAAATCGATGTTCACGTGCGCGTTGACGATTTCTTTATACTTCACGAAGGGCGCCTTTACATCCATGGCAATGTAATCCAGAAGGTTTTCGGTCAGCAGGTTTTTGATGACATGCGGGTGAGAGCCGTTGGTGTCCAATTTGACAGCGAATCCCATTCTCCTTATTTTTCTGATAAAGGCTGGCAGATTGGCTTGCATGGTCGGTTCTCCCCCGGTAATGGATACGGCGTCCAGTTTGCCTTTGCGCGTTTTCAGAAATTCCAGCACATCACTTTCCTTGACAGAGGTCCGAAACAGGCAAGGATCAACCAATTCCGGATTGTGACAGTACGGACATCTGAAATTACAGCCTTCCAAAAAGACAATGGCGCAAATCATCCCCGGATAATCAATCAGCGATATCCTTTGCAAGCCACCAATTTTCATTATTGCCTCTGATTTGAAAAATGCAAGAACCGCGCGTTAAAATGCTCTTCAAAATATCGGATGATTACGCGAATTTAAAAACCTGCCGGGAATCAAATTCTTCCTGCTTGCCCTTATTCCACTGCTTGACAGGTCTTAAATAGCCGACAACCCGGGAATAGACCTCGCAATCATCGGCGCAGGTCGGGCATTTTTCCTGTTCGCCTTTGATATAACCGTGTGATGGGCAGACGCTGAAAGTCGGCGTAAAGGTTATGTAAGGAAGATGATAATTGTTGCAGACCTTTTGAACCAGTTTCTTGACCGATTGAGGATCATCGATGCGCTCGCCGGCAAAGGTGTGAAATACGGTGCCGCCGGTATATTTTGTCTGAATTTCATCCTGCAAATCCAGTGCTTCAAAGATATCATCTGTATAATCGACCGGTAACTGGGTGGAATTCGTGTAATACGGTTCCGCGTTTTTCGATTTATTCTCGCTGGCCGTTATAATATCCGGAAATTTTTCCTTGTCAATTTTCGCCAGGCGGTAGGAGGTGCCTTCGGCCGGAGTCGATTCCAGATTATAATTATTGCCGGTTTCCTTCTGGAAACGAATGAGCGTGTTTCGCATGAAATCCAGAACCTGTTTGGTGAATTCCTGACCTTTTTCAGTCGCAATGTTTACGCCCAGCAGATTCAAACACGCTTCATTCATCCCGACCAGGCCAATGGTGGAGAAATGATTCTTCCAGTACTCATTGAATCGCTCCTTGACACCGCGCAGGTAATATTTTGTATAGGGATAAAGATTGCCGTCCGTGAATTTCTCCAGAACTTTTCTTTTGGTCTCGAGACTTTCCTTGGCCAGCTCCATCAGGCGTTCCAGCCGCTGGAAGAAATCTTTTTTGGATTTGGCCTGATACGCAATTCGCGGCATATTGATGGTGATCACGCCGATGGAACCCGTCAGCGGGTTGGAACCGAAAAGCCCGCCGCCTCTCATTTCCAGTTCGCGATTGTCGATACGCAGGCGGCAGCACATACTTCGGGCGTCTTCCGGATTCATATCGGAATTGACGAAGTTGGAAAAGTAAGGCACGCCGTATTTGGCGGTCATTTCCCACAAATCATTGATATTCTGATCATCCCAGTTGAAATCTTTGGTGATGTTATAAGTCGGAATCGGGAAGGTGAACACCCTTCCCTTGGCATCGCCTTCGGCCATCACCTGCAGGAAAGCTTTATTAAAAAGATTCATTTCTTCCTGAAATTCCTTATAGGTCTCCTTTTGCGGCTTGCCGCCGATGATGACATTCTGATCCGCGTAATACCTGGGCACGGTAACATCCAGTGTCACATTCGTAAACGGGGTTTGAAAACCGACTCTTGTCGGCACATTAATGTTGAAGATGAATTCCTGCAGTGCCTGTTTGATTTCCTTGATGGTTAATTTATCGTAACGGATAAAAGGAGCCAGCAGGGTATCAAAATTGGAAAAGGCCTGAGCTCCAGCGGCTTCGCCCTGCAAGGTATAGAAGAAATTAACCACCTGTCCCAGCGCGCTGCGCAGATGATTGGCCGGCTTGCTTTCCACCTTTCCGGACACGCCCTGAAATCCCTGCAGCAGCAAATCATACAAATCCCAGCCGACACAGTAAACGGACAGCAAACTCAAGTCATGAATATGGAAATCGCCGTCCGTGTGCGCCTTGCGAATTTCCGGTGTATAGATTTCATTGAGCCAGTAAACCTTGCTGATTTCCGAAGAAATGTAATTATTCAAACCCTGCAGGGAATAATCCATATTGCTGTTTTCATTGATCTTCCAATCCAGTTTGTTTAAATATTGATCGACGAGATCCACTTCCATTCTGTTGGCGATATCTCTCAAACGGGAATGCTGATCGCGGTAAATGATGTAGGCCTTAGCGGTCTTGCGGAACGTTGAATTCAGTAAGACTTCCTCAACGACATCCTGAATTTCCTCAACCGATAAAATTTTACTGTCAAAAAGTTTTTCGGCAAGATTTAAAACCTTGATGGTTAATTTACGCGCTTCTTTTATGTCAAATTCACCGGTGGCAATGCCTGCTTTAGCAATGGCATTGGTTATCTTTTCAGCGTTGAATTTAACCAGCCGACCGTCTCTTTTTCTGATTTTCAAATTCATAAAAATACTCCATTAATGCAAATAAATATTCAATAAATAAGTCCGAACAACGCTATATATTGGGGTGATATTGAATAATACCACTATATATAGTGATTTTCAAGGGAATTATAAAGAATTTTTCTCGAATTTATTTTGATTAAAACTCAAGTGGATAGGTATCTTTTCTATAAATTGGTTGAAAAATTATACTTTGTTATATTCTGAAAAAATCATGGTAAATATGGCGCGTCCCTGCGTGGAGGATCTCAGATCGGTAGAATAACCGAACAGGGCTTTGAGCGGAACTTTGGCTTTAATTTCACTGACTGTCCCTTTAGGATTCACCGATTGAATTTCGCCTTTCCGCGCATTGATATCACCGATGACTTCACCCATAAATTCACTGGGTGTAATAATGTCAACCATCATTATCGGCTCGAGCATCACCGGTTCCGCCTGACTGCATCCTTCTCTGAAAGCAGTGGAGGCCGCAATTTTATATCCTTGGGCTGATGATTCACCTTCCCTGTAGGAACCTCCCGTTATGGTCACTTCTACATCCATCACCGGATAACCGTTTAAAACACCGTTCATCGTCGCTTCTCTGATTCCTTGTTCAATGACTTCATAATATTCGGCTGGCAGGATGCTTTCATCCAGTTTATTGATGATTTCATTGCCGGAACCGCGCTTGCGCGGCATCAGGGATAGACAAACATGGCCAAAATGTTTCTTGTCTCCAAGAATCTTTTCGAAAATTCCTTCCGTTTCCGCTTTCTTCTGAATCGTTTCGCGATAAACGACCCGGGGTTTGCCCACATTCACATGGCAGTTGAATTCCCGCAGCAAACGATCCACAATAATTTCCAGGTGCAATTCACCCATACCTGAAATAATGGTCTGTGCTGTCTCTTCTTCATACTTCACTCTCAGTGTCGGATCTTCCTCGATCAACTTCTCCAGCGCCAGCGTCAGTTTTTCCTGATCAGCCGGCGTTTTCGCCTCAATGGCCTGACTGATCACCGGCTCGTAAAACTCGATCAGCTCCAGTAGAATGGGATTTTCTTCTTTGCAAAGGGTATCACCCGTCGTGGTGGCTTTCAAACCCAGCACGGCAACTATATCTCCCGCGGAAGCCGCGTCTATTCTTTCCCGCTTGTTGGCGTGCATGCGCAAAAGCCTGGCGATTTTTTCCCGTTTTTTCTTGATGGAATTATAAATCTCATCATTAACCTGAATTTTACCCGAATAGATCCGCAGATAAGTCAGTTTGCGTCCTTCATCAAGCATAATTTTGAAAGCCAGCGCCGCCAGCGGCTCTTTATCCGAGCTGTTTCTGATCTCTTCTTTTTTCGTGACAGGATTCATCCCCTTCACCGGTGGAATATCTTCCGGAGAAGGAAGGTAATTGATGACGGCATCCAGAATCGGTTGAATGCCTTTATTGCGCAGAGCCGCACCGCAGAGGACCGGAACTATTTTCAGAGATATGGTCGCTTTTCTCAGGGCCTGGTCTATTTCAGCAGCAGAAATGTCCTCGCCGCTGAGGTACTTGTCAGCCAGATCGTCATCAACCTCCGCAAGGGCTTCAACCATCTTTTCTCTGTTGGATTTAACCTGTTCCGCAAACTCATCGGGTATATCCTGCCGGGAAATTTCCATGCCGGACGTCGAATCATTCCAGACAATCATTTTTTCGTTGATCAGATCAATCACGCCATGAAAATTATCTTCGCTTCCCGCCGGAATCTGAATCGGCACGGGAATGGATGTGAAACGTGTCCGCATCATCGCGATCGTATTGAAATAATCAGCCCCGACCCGGTCCATTTTATTGATAAAGGCTATCTTGGGGACACCGTATTTATCGGCCTGATGCCAGACGGTTTCCGATTGCGGTTCGACACCGCCCACCGCGCAAAACACGACAACCGCGCCATCGAGAACCCGCAGGGAACGCTCCACTTCAATGGTGAAATCAACATGGCCGGGCGTGTCAATGATGTGAATATCATGATTACGCCACGCGCACGTGGTGACGGCTGACGTAATGGTGATGCCTCTTTCCTGCTCCTGCGGCATCCAGTCCATTACGGCTTCACCGTCGTGTACTTCTCCCAGTTTGTAGGATTTACCCGTGTAATAAAGAATTCTTTCCGTGACGGTTGTTTTTCCCGCGTCGATATGCGCAACAATACCAATATTTCGAGTGCGGGATATTTTGGATTTTGATGCCATAAGATATTGGTGGTCTTCTAGTTCTCCGGAACAATCAGTTCCCAATCAGGAGCAAAAGCTTTTCGAGTGGAGATATGACCTTTGATTGATGAAATTTCCCTGCCTTCCACTAAAATCTTGACCTTTTTGATAGCCGGTATGTTTTGTGTGATCGAATTGGTTAAAGAATAAACCGTTGCCATTTCTGAAGCGGAACTGCCCTCGTGGGATTTAATCAGATTCTTGCTGAAACTGACCGAAGCGATTCCATCATCTTCTATTTTCACATCTTTGACCGTCACGCCTTTCGGAAAGGTATCGACCAGATCGTTTTTTGACCCGGCAAGCAAAGCTTTCACAATTTCTTTGGCCTGTAGCGCCTGATCGGTTTCTTTGACCACAAAGCGTTTTTCAGATTTCAGAAACCGTTCCTGCGGATCGGAAAAATACATTTTCACAATCACTTTATCCTTCTTTTTCATGGCTTCCATATCATCCGTGGGAAATATGGCGCTGAACAAAATCACAAAGAAAACCACCAGCAAAACAATTCCACCGCCGACAATGAGTGACAGATAAAACATCTTGGTTGATTTTTTTATTTTCTTTTCTTTAATATTTTCGGACCGTATCTGTTTCTTGGTCGACATATACCTTCAACTCCTCTTGAAAAAACTTTGTCTATCTAGGGTATTTTCCATGAACTGTCAAGATTAATGAAACAAAGAGATACGCCTCATATTGTTTAGTATAAATTACCCCTGCATTCACAATTCAGGATCGATGTAAATGCAGGGGTATTCTCAAGGTTTCACATACCCTTTCGCTGCGCTCACTGTCCCCATGCGCTTGAACTACGGGGATAATTTCACTTACGCTTTAATGAGCCTGTGGATTCCGCATGGAATCCCAAAGCGAATTATCCCGCCACCTTCAGGTGGTCGGGATAAATTGCGCTAAGCTTGTTATCAGCTCGCTTTCACTATCCCGCTCAGCTTCGCTTCGGGGATCGTTCGACTAACGCTTCAAACTGCGCTAAGCTTGTTCTCAGCTCGCTTTCACTATCCCGCTCAGCTTCGCTTCGGGGATCGTTCGACTAACGCTTCGAACTGCGCTAAGCTTGTTCTCAGCGAGTCTCACTAGTAATTTTCTGCTAAGACTTCATAAAAAGCCTGCGGATGCTTGCAGGCGGGGCATTCTTTCGGTGCTTCTTCTCCTTCAAAAACATAACCGCAATTGATGCAGTGCCACTTGACGGAAGTTTTCTTTTTAAAAACCTCGCTCCCGGCAATATTGGCCGCAAGTTTGCGATATCTTTCTTCATGAAATTTTTCCACCTTCGCTATCTGTTCAAAAGAACGCGCCACGTCCGGGAAACCTTCTTCTTTGGCTACTTTGGCCGCGTCAGCATAAAGAACGGTCCATTCCATATTCTCACCCGCCGCTGCAGCCTCCAGGTTACTTTTGGTATCCCCTATGACACCCGCGGGATAGGATGCGGTAATTTCCACTTCTCCGCCTTCAAGATATTTGAAAAAAACTTTCGCGTGTTCCTTTTCATTTTCCGCTGTTTCCAGAAAAAATCTGGAAATCTGCTCATACCCTTCTTTTTTAGCGACACTGGCAAAAAAAGTATAACGGTTTCTCGCCTGCGCTTCTCCGGCAAAAGAAGCCAGTAAATTCTTTTCTGTCTTTGTTCCCTTGATTGATTGAGCCATTATTCATCTCCTTTCTGAAATTGATTTTAAGTATAATATGCACTTTTTTTGATTAATCAATGGTCATTTTACATTTTTGCCGATTGAAAAAGCCATGCCCAGATATTGCCCGACGCTGTGATACGCGCGATTTTCCGGCACGTAAATGACGGGACTAATTTTCATCATGTCGGGCAGACCGTCTTCTCCGAGCATTGCTTCCTCAACCTTCACACCCATGATTTCACCAACAAAATGAATATGAATGCCGATTTCGATTCGCTCTATTAATTGACATTCTACAATCTTTGATATAAGGAGCGTCAACTTTTTCGCTTTTTACAGCCGTAATTTTTGCTGCCGCAAATTTATCGGTATTTCTTCCGGAAACAATACCGCAATAATCAGCCCCCATCACCTGTTCGGCAGAAGGCACATTAATCGTAAAAGCCTTTCTTCTCATGATATTCTCATACGTATATCTTGATTTTCTCAGTGAAATGGCCACGGCCGGTGGTTGAGAACTGCATACACCGCCCCAGGCAACAGTGGCAGCATCAGATTTGCCTTGTTGATCATACGTTCCAATCAACCATACCGGAGCCGGATAAATCAGTGTTTTGGCATCAAAGGATTTTTTTATTATATACTCCTTAAACAATTAATAAAATTTCACTTTTGGCTGAAACTATATAAATGATTGGTAAGAGAATTTCAATTTATTAAAAAAAAATTTAATTTATGCTGAAATTTATAGTAGAATAAAACAAATTTAAATCAGGAGGATTGATTATGACTACGATTATGCCGGAAGCGGAACATGTGCAAAAAGCAATTAAATGGGTATCGATGAATTTGGAAGAAGGCAAAGAACCCTTGCATAAATTGGTGGAAAAGGCCGTATTCAAATTTGATTTATCACCTAAAGACACTGATTTCGTGACCAATTTTTTCCGCGAAAGCCAGTCTAAATAAACAGAAATATTCACGTACGATCATTCCATGAGAATAACAGAACGAAAATTCTGTTATTCTCATTAATCTATCTTGGACATTTCTTCATAAATCTTTACGTCAATTTCACTGAAAAACGTATCGTATTGATCTTTTTCCAGAAGGCGTCTCATTTCCCAACCGTCTTCTTTTTTCTTCTCCGTCGTCACGGTCAGGACAACTTCGCATTCTTTCCAATTAATTTGTCTGACCCTGGCGCTGGTTTTCGTCCTCCATTTACCGGATACGACGTAATCGGAAGTCACCTGATGATTTTGCTCATCTATGGTGACATGATCGCCTGCATGTCTTTCTTTGATGACCCTCGCCACCGCCCTCAAGACAAATTTTTCCTTCGCTTCATAAACACGGGTGTACTCGTCAGGCTTTGTAACAACAGGGCTGCCGAAGGGATAGGTGCAAGAAATGAGCAATAAACAGATAATAAAGATGAATGTGAAATTACTTTTTCTGCATATCATAAATTCAATCCCCAAAAATTTTTTATTTGCTGTTACCGTTAATCCACCAGTCACTCTTATCTTTAAACCACCACTGCGATGAGTCTGTTTTAATAATTCTCTCCGCCAGCATCTTCCCGTTGTCCGTAACCAGCCGCTGCAGGGCAAAACTGATCCATTCTTCCGAATATTTATTTCCCAGATCGCCGCATTCTTTCAATTGCAGAATCAGAGCGATTTGATCGGCATCCCGGACGATCAACGACTCTCTGGTTTGCTTTGCGTTAAATTCTTCAATCACCGATCCGATGTCATTGCCGAAAAAAAGTTCATCGGTTAATTCTTTCACGGCTTTTGTTTCATCAACCGTAACATATTTTTTGTTCACATAATTCATGTCACCGGTTCGCGCTTCCGGCAAATCGTGCAGGATGCACATTTTCAGCACTCTCAATTCATCCAGGGAATCATCCATTTTACAAAGTGTATACCCGACAAACGCCGTCCGTAAAATGTGTTCCGCCACAGACTCGCTGCCGCTGCCCAGAAACTGATAACCGCTGCGCGGTGTTCGGCTGAGCATGCCGACTTCAAATAAAAAATTGGCGATACTATCCATCTTATGCCTTCTTCAACACTTTAATTCGGTTCGCCATCATCTCCGACAGTTTGCTGATCTGTACCTGTAAGGACGCCACACTGTCCGGACGCAACGCATTGATTCTATCGAGTTGTTCTTTCCAGTGTTCCAGCAGGTCGATTTCATTTTCTCTGATTTTCTTTTCGAAACGTTCCTGATATTCCTTAATAAATGATTCGGACGAACTCATTTGCGCCATCAGAAATCTCCTTTTATATTTGATTTAATGACATTATATCATTGCGCGCTGATCTTTCAATAACGAATTATAAATCATAAATTGACACCATCCGTCAAATCATATAAACAGCAGCAAAATAATCTTCAGGTTGTTAACTTCAGATGTCCCATAAACCCCAAAAAGAAGATATTGCCGGCGGGCAAGCGATTATCGAAGGCGTCATGATGCGTCACGGCAACAAGATTGCCGCGGCGGTCCGGCGGCCGGACAAGCAGATCGTTTTCCAGGAACGTGAATACATTCCACTGACCAAAAGATACAAGGTTCTGGGATGGATGTTCATCCGGGGGACCATCACGTTGTTTGAGATGATGATTGTCGGCATCAAATGTCTGATGTTTTCCGCCGATGTGGCCCTGTCTGAAGAAGAAAAGAAACCCAAAGACTGGGAAATGTATCTCTCCTTCGTGATCAGTTTCTCCATCGCAATCTTTTTCTTTGTCATCATACCGGCTTTCTTTTTTACCAAAGTTAAATTTTACATCGATAATGTGATCTTATTGAACATTCTCGAAGGATGCGTCCGTCTCGGCATGTTTCTCTGTTTTCTGGCCGCGACGCTCCTGATGGACGATATGAAGCGTGTTTACATGTATCATGGCGCTGAGCATAAAACCGTTTTTGCCTGGGAAAACGGACAGGAACTTACCGTCGAGAATGTTAAAAACTTTTCCACCCGTCACCCGCGCTGCGGCACGAGTTTCATTCTTTTTGTCATGATTGTTTCCATTCTGGTTTTTTCACTGCTGGGACGTCCTGATTTCATCCACCGCGTTATCTATAAAATATTGCTGCTCCCGGTTGTGGCCGGCATATCTTATGAAGCCATCCGTTTTACCGGCAAGTATCATCACTCCAGACTCGTCCATCTGCTCAGTTGGCCGGGATTGATGCTGCAAAAAATTACCACGCGCGAACCTTCCGATGATCAGATTGAAGTGGCTATCGCCGCCATGAAGAAAGTCATCTGATAGCCGTCGGAAGATTTCCGGAATTTTTCCTTAGGAAATGGTTCTTATCATTTAAACTGCACATAAGTTGTTGACTTTTCCGGTTAATTGGTGTAATTAATTAAACATATTCAAGATTTTCAATATTTCAACCAGGGGGAAGTCATTCATGTTTAAGCGCCTTACAATGATTCTGATTATTCTTTGTGCTTCAATTGCCTTGGTTTATCAACCCTCCGCCGCAAAAGAAGACACCGCACAGCTCAAATTTCGTAAAACGGCTATTACCAGCAATAAGTTATATACCTACACGGTTAAGGAAGGAGATGTGATTTCTACCATCATCAGAAAAATTCCCGGCGTCAAAGAAAAAGATATAGCCAGAAATTATCAGTTGATCAAAGAACTGAATCCGGACGTCCCTGATCTCGAAAATCTGGAGCCAGGACAACTGCTTGTCATTCCCGGAAAGCCCGAAATCGCGGCAGAAGAAACGAAATTAGAGCGGACACCAGCTCCCGAAGCATCCACTCCGAAAATAACACCCCCGCCGCCTCCCAGGGCGCCGGTCAAACAGGTTGCGGAACCGGCAAAACCCAAACCTGTAAAAACTTATGTTGCCGCCACGCAGAATATTCCGACCCCAAAAAAGATTTATAAAATAAAAAGAGGCGATACTTTATACAAGATCATTCGCCGTGAACTGAAGGCCAGTGAAAGCGACATCCCGTTAAATGTCAAATTCATTAAATCCATTAATCCGCATATTAGAAATGTGAATAAAATTTATTCGGGAACAATTATTAAATTGCCCGGAAAAACTTTATTTGTCAAAACACCTGATGATCTGCAACCGGTAACGCGCGAGATGACATCCAGTTTGGAAAAATCGTATCAACCTGAAAAAATAATCGAAGTCAAAGAAAAGAAAGTTATGCCTCCGGAGGCACGTCTGGCGGTTCTAAAGCAGGTGATCAGCCAGATGAACGGCACCATCGCAACAAGCGGAAATTACTATCTTCCCATACCGAAAGCCGGTCAGGTCACGATTGACTGTGCTCAAATGCCTGTTGTTGAGTTCGATGATAATACGACCGTCTTTATAGACCTGGAAAATCGCGCCCATGCCAATCTGAGAAGGATGATTAGCGACAACTGGACAAACTACTTCCTGGTTAAAGTAGATAAAGCCGATGACGTCATTTCTATTTTAAGAAAAGTGATTAACAGTACCAAAAACTACAGTATGATGAAAAGCGAGAAACCTTTAATCCTCGGCGCTTTACCTCCGGTCCAAATGGTTGTTGACTGGATCATCGCTAAATCAAACAGCACGCAACCGATTCAGGCCATACGCTCGATTGATGAAAATAATCTTCTCCTGCCCAAATCGGTTAAGAATTATTACCAGAAGAATGGTTTGATTGTTCATGAAATATCGGAGGAATCAGGAATGGTCGGGAAACCGGAAGAGCTATACTCATTACCGCCAATTCCTGTTTTTCCCAGAACTTCCGCTCAAGATTTTGCTTATGCCCTCGTGACAACCTTAGGATTGAACGCTGAGAAAGACGTCGATATTCAACTCTTCGACACCGTAAAAGACGGTTTTAACCTATCCATTAAAGCAGATGTTTTGGTGAACAAGGGTGGCCGGAAATATGTTGTCTATTCACAAGCTCTTTCTCCGCAATTCATCAACGCGTTAAAACAGGCGGGGAACGAAACCATTTTTGTCAGCGACTCTGCATCGCCTAAAAATAATTTGGAAAGTATTTTGAACGGTCTTCAAATTCCTTTTGCTTTCGGCAACTACACCTTTTCAGGACAGGTCAAAAACCAGGCGCCCTACACTTTAAAATTCGATGGCACCAGAATTAATCAGGATTTGTATGTGGTTGATTTTGATATTGACCCGGAATTACGCGGTCTGCTCAAAGAAGTGTGGTCCGTCAATATAGCCAAATATTGATGACGGCTCATGGTTAAAGCAATTGCCCTCTTTTCGGGCGGATTAGACAGCATATTAGCCGCGGAATTGGTGCGCAGGCAGAACATTGAAGTTCTTTGCCTGACCTTTACCACTCCCTTCTTTAATGCCCAAAAAGCGCAAGGCGCTATCCAACAAATTAATCTTCACCTATGCATTCAGGATATAACAGCAGAGCATCTGGAGATGCTTAAATCACCCCGCTATGGTTACGGAAAGAATATGAATCCATGCATCGATTGCCACACATTGATGCTGAAAATTGCCGGGAAAAAAATGGAGGAAACGGGAAGCGATTTCATTCTTACCGGCGAAGTTCTTGGTCAGCGTCCCATGTCACAAAATAAACAGTCCCTTTATGTAGTCGCCAAAAACTCCGGTTACCAGGATTATATTTTACGACCTTTGAGTGCCAAATTGCTAGACCCTATCAAGGCGGAACGGGAAAGCCGGATCGATCGCTCCCGTTTGCTTTCGATTCAGGGACGAGGCCGTAAGGATCAGATAAAACTGGCTGCCGATTTCGGCATTCGTGATTACGCGCCTCCGGCAGGAGGCTGTCTTCTTACCGATCCGATATTTTCCCTGCGGCTGCGGGATTTATTTACCCACCATGAAGATCGTCATTATCGCGACTTTGAACTTCTCAAATTCGGGCGCCATTTCCGTCTGAATGAAAGCTGCAAAATCATTGTCGGCCGGAATAACGCGGACAACGAGGCCATAAAAAAACTGGTGACGGACGATGATCTAATTTTCAAAATGAAAAACTTCCCCGGTCCGCTTGTTATCGTGCCTTATGGAAATGAGAACGCTGCGCAAAATGCCGCCTCACTTTGCGTCCGGTACAGTGATGCACCTGATGATACAGAAGAAGATGTGATTTATCAGTATCAGAACTCATCCAAAACGATCAGGGCTAAAGCAGCTTCAAAAGAAGATTGCCAGCAATGGATTATTTAAACCGAGTTGATCGTTGTAAATTTTGGACAACTAGTCGGTCATTTGATGTTCCGGTCGCAGTAGATCGTCAATCGTTTTGACCGGATTGAAAACAATCAACGGTGCCTTCACGAAAACGGTGTTCCACTTCGCCATGGCTCCATTCCAGAGGCCAGGCACTTCCAGCGCGTTGATCATTCTCCCCTTTTCATGTTTCCGTGAAATCAAATAAGCGTTATGATCAACATAATCGGCCAGTTTAAACTTCTGTCCCCGGTAATCTTTCAGACAACAAATCATGTCCACCGGATTAAAAAATTGCGCTTTCTCCCATAGGGAGACCTGTTCCGGATTGTTTTGCTCAACATGAATCTTCTCGACAATCTGCAGGGATTGCGTCCCATCTTTTTCTTTTACCCAAAAAGGACCACCCCCGGGCTCTCCTTCATTTTTCACCATCGCGCAGACGCGCAAAGGTCTGTTTAATTTTGATACCAGATAATTTTTTTTATCCCGGTGCGATTGCCCGTCAAAATCGTGCGGAAAAACAATATTTAACTTCTCCGAACAGAAAGAAACGATTGATTCGATCTGCGAAGCGGTGATTTTCGATTTTTTTAATTGTTGAATGGCGGAAAATATTTCTTCCTGAAGACCAACAGCCAACCCGCCCATGATTTTCTTATAGGGAATGATTGCTTCCAAAAGCCTTGCCGGAGCAATGTTGTCAATGTTTTTCACAAAAATGAAATCTGCGTCTAATTGCTGTAAATTGTCAAGCAGGGTGCCGTGACCACCCGGACGGAAAACAAGATTTCCCCGGTTATCTCTAATGGGCAGATTATTTTCATCAACGGCAAGAATGTCCGTTGATGGTGACTGATCCGACAACGAGATTTTGTATTTTATCTGGTATAGATTTTCGTAGAAGGGCTGCGTCTCTTTTATTTTTTTAACGATATTTTTTTTATGTTCCGGAGAAACAGTGAAATGCAGATGACAGATGTTGTTTCTGGAGCGAACATAATGCGCGCCTTCCATCAGATGTTCTTCCAGCGCGGTACGCACATCCTCCTGTCCATACGAATGAAAATGAATGAGCGCCTTGGGCAGCCGGCCGTAATTCAATCCTTCCGGTGATAAAATATAATCCAGAATGTTTTTAATGTTTTTTTGTCTGACGTGTTGATAAATCCGCGCGTCTCTTTGAATGAAGCTGTAGAAGGGTTGTTTTTTCAAACTGCGGAGAAATAATTGATTGCGTTGTGCAGACCCGAATCCTTGATCATCCATTACGTTAAACCATTCGGCAAACATGCGGCTTGCGGCGCCGGAAGCAGGAATAAATTTCACAAACCGATATTCGACGGATTTTTTTTCATAAAGCGCAATCCATCTTTTTCTTTGCGCCGGAGAAACGGATATAATCCCGTCATGCAACACACACGGTCTGTTCAGGTGGATATAACGCGGACCTTTCCGGTAAAGGGCCAGTTGCCGTTCCAGATCACTTAATTTCAGGCCACGTTTTTCTATCTGCCGAATATCTTTTCGGGAAAAAATAAGACTGTTTTGATTTTTCAATCTATTTTTCATAAGTTTTCAATAACATCAACACCAGGCATTGACAAGAAGAATCGTGGTCCGGTCTTCCTTGTCGCAAAATCAATGACTGGGGCTTGTTAAGATTTGACAAAACTGTTTTACACGAGTAAACATACCAGAAAGAGGAAGATATGTTCAACAAGCTCCATCCATCCATAAGAATTCTTTTAATGGTTGCCATCATATTGTTGATGGCAATCGCCGCGGAAGCGCGTTCTGATAATCATCAATCCGAAATACAAGCCCTCCTTCAGGCATTGAAAATTAAGGAACCGCTTCATTTCTGCAATGAACCGGTTCCTCTCGATGAAGCGGACGTTCAAGAGAGACTGGAAAGAGAACTGCTTATCGCTTTGAACGACCGCGACAGCGTCATTCTCTGGCTTAAGCGTTCCTCACGTTATTTTCCCTATATCGAAAAAACATTCAAAGAGCATTCCCTTCCTGATGATCTGAAATATGTGGTCATTGCTGAAAGTTCTCTGAAACCCCTGGCAACCTCTTCCAAGGGAGCCGTGGGTTTCTGGCAATTTATTGAAAGCACCGGTGACCGCTACGGCATGAAGATAACCAGCAACATTGACGAACGCCGCAATCTCTTCTCCTCCACCGGCGCAGCGATAAAATACTTCCAGGATCTTTATGCCCATTTCGGTTCGTGGACACTGGCCGCAGCCGCCTACAATATGGGAGAGGACGGTCTGAAAACGGAAATGCTCATGCAGAAAGAAAACAATTATTACCGACTGTATCTGAATGAAGAAACGCAGAGATATCTTTTTCGAATTCTTGCCGCAAAAATGATCCTGTCCGATCCCGCGAAATACGGTTATTCCTTAAAGGAAGACGATCTTTACAAACCGCTGTTGTTTGATACGATCGAATTAACCATCAGTGATCCTGTACCGATTCATGTCGTTGCCAAAGCGGCCAATACCTATTTTAAGGTTATTAAAGACCTGAATCCTCATATCAAAAATTATTATCTAAACGCCGGCAAATATAATATTTTAATTCCCCAAGGCGCTTCCTCCGGATTTGTGGAACGATATGACGCTTTGCTTAAGCAATATCAGGAAGAGAAGGAGAAATCTGTTTATACGGTCAAAAATGGCGATTCTCTTTATGTCATTGCCAAACGCTTTAACGTTTCGATCAAAGCCATTATGCTCTGGAATGGTATCTCCAACGGTAAGAATATTTCTCCCGGAGATAAACTGCTCATTTTTTCAGAATCGGAAAAACCAGCGTCTGCAGACAAACAATAATCCTTTCCTTTTGCATAAAAGGCAGGCTTTGTTTGTCGTCTTCCTTCATTCACAATGACTTGACAAATATCGCGTTTGTGTTTTAATCATTCATCAGGTTATTTTTAACATGACAGGGAACCATTATCCTATGACCATCACCGAAAAGATTAGCAGACTAAAAAAAGAAAAAAATGCCGTTGTGCTGGCGCATAATTATCAACTGCCGGAAATTCAGGACATTGCTGATTTCGTTGGTGACTCACTGGGGCTGAGCCTGCAAGCCGCAAAAACAGATGCTTCCGTCATAGTCTTTTGCGGTGTTCATTTCATGGCGGAAACCGCCAAGATATTATCGCCGCAAAAAACAGTGCTGCTGCCAGAAAAGAACGCCGGTTGTCTGATGGCCGATATGATTGACGCCGAGGGCTTGAAAGCTCTTCAGTCCGCTCATCCCGATGCGGTGACCGTTTGCTATGTGAACTCTTCCGCCGCCGTCAAAGCACTTTGCGACTACTGCTGCACTTCCGCCAATGCCTTGAAGATGACCAGAAAAATTCTTGCCCAAAACCGGGATATTATTTTTGTTCCCGATCAAAATCTCGGGCGGTATGTTTCCGGGCAATTAAATCATGATTTCATCCTGTGGGAAGGTTGCTGCCCCATTCATGCCGACATTACGCCGGAAGACATCCAACAGACCAGAAAGCTTCATCCTCAGGCAAAAGTGATCGTTCATCCGGAATGCAAACCGGCCATCACCGCCCTGGCCGACATTGTCTCGTCCACGGAAGGCATGACCCGCTATGTCAAGAATTCTCCGGACAAAGAATTCATCATCGGTACGGAAATCGGCATCATTCACCGATTGCAAAAAGAAAATCCGGAAAAGAGTTTCTATCCCGCTTCAGATCAAGCCGTCTGCGCGGACATGAAAAAAATAAATCTGGAAAAAGTTCTGTGGTCGCTGGAAAACATGTCTTATGAAATAACGCTGTCAACGGAAATCGCCGACCGGGCCAGACTTTCCATAGACAGAATGCTGCAAACCCTATAATTTTGAGAAAGCGTTATCGATTGAATTTCCGGAGATAGAATTTCATGAAGAAAAAAATAATTTCGACAAAGGAAGTTCCCGTCGCCGGACCCTATTCGGCAGCCGTGGAAGCCAACGATCTGATTTTTATTTCCGGTCAACTGCCTGTCCATCCGGTTACCGGCGAGCTGATCACTGACATCAAAAAGGCCACAAGACAGATCCTGATCAACATCCAGACCCTTTTGAAGAAGACAGATCTGGACCTTCGCCATATTGTCAAAACAACGATCTTTTTAAAAGATATCCAAGATTTTCAGTCCGTCAATGAAATTTATGCTGAGTTCTTTCCGCAAGACCCTCCGGCCCGCTCAACCGTTGAAGTCAGCGTTTTACCGAAAGGTGCACTGATTGAAATAGAAGCTATCGCAGTAAGAAATTAAACCCGTTTTCATGATAATTTTATGTCTGTCAAAAACGAAACGCTAAAATGCACAAATGATTTCAACCGCTCTTCCAGCGATCTGTCTATTTTGTCGGAAGAAATCATCTCCAAGGCAGGCGTCGGTCTGTATATCGTCCAGAAAGGTAAATTTGTTTATATCAGCGATCTTTATCAACAGATGACCGGCTATACGGATCAAGACCTGCTGGGGAAAAACTCTCTCGATTATATTCATGCCGACGACAGGGAAAAAGTCAGGAAACTGGCGATTAAATTTTTAAAAAAGGAGATCTCCGAACCTTACGAATACAGATTCATCAGAAAAGACCACGAACTGAGATGGATTCTGGAAACGGTTACGCCTATCGTTTATCAAGGTGAACGGGCGACGCTGGGCAGCTTCATGGATATCAACGATCGCAAAATGACCGAGGTCGCGCTGAGTCTGAGTGAAGAAAAATACAGAACCATCATTGAAAATATCGAAGACGGTTATGTTGAACTGGATCTCAAAGGCAACTTTATTTTTTTCAATGACGCGATCAGCAAAATGCACGGTTATCGCAAGATTGAGCTTTTGAGGTTGAACTATCGCGATATCATGGATGAAGAGAATGCCAGAAAGATATACGAAAAATACAACAAGGTTTTCAAGACGGGTGTTCCGGAAAAAGATTACGAGTATGAAGTCATCACCAGAGACGGACAGAAAAGATACCTGGAGACATCCATATCCGTGATTAAAAATGCCGCGGGACGGAATATCGCTTTTCGCGGCATTGTTCGCGACAGAACCAAGCATAAACAAAACGAAGAAGCATTGAGGCGCAGCGAGGAAAAATACCGGAGCATCCTGGAAAACATTGACGAAGGATTTTTTGAAGTCGATCTCAAAGGCAACTTCACGTTCTTCAATAACTCCACCAGCGTACTGTTAGGTTATTCCCCGGAAGAAATGATGGGCATGAACTTCCATCAGTACACCGATAAAGATACAGCGCGGGAAGTTGTTAAAACGTTTAACAGAGTTTACCAGACCGGCGAATCCGCCAAAGAATTCAATTGGCAGATTATTCGCAAAGACGGATCAAAAAGATATATCGAAACATCGATTTCTTTAAAAAAAGACTCTGCCGGCAACCCCATCGGATTTCAAGGCCTGACGCACGATGTCACAGAGCGCATTCATGCCGAACTTCAGAAGATGGCTGCACAGGAAGCGCTGCGTGAAAGTGAGGAAAAATACAGAAGTATCCTGGAAAATATTCAGGAAGCCTATTTTGAAGTCGATCTGGCGGGTAATTTTACCTTTTTCAATGATTCTTTGTGCAGAATTACAGGATGTTCGAAAGAAGAATTGATAGGCGCGAATTACGCGCAGTTCTCGGACAAGGAAAATTCGAAAAAAGTTTTTACGACTTTTCACAAAGTTTACACAACTGATCAGCCCACTGAAGGATTCGACTGGTTGATTTTCAGAAAGGATGGCACAAAAAGATTCATAGAAGCTTCCGTATCCATGAAAAAAGATTCTTCGGGCAGTCCATCCGGTTTTAAAGGAGTGATACGGGACATCACCGAGCGCAAAAGGATCGAGCAGAAGTTGAATTATATGGCCACGCACGACGCTCTGACCGGTCTGCCCAATCGGATTATGTTCAGTCAATTGCTGAACCAGGCCATTCAAACGGCAAAACGGAATAATAAGAATCTCGCTGTTTTCTTTATTGATCTCGATCGGTTTAAAATTATCAATGATACGCTGGGGCATGACGCGGGAGATCAACTTCTTCAGGAAATTGCCAAAAGATTCAAAGACGTCCTCAGGTCATGTGATGTCGTAGGACGTCTGGGAGGAGACGAATTCGTCATTCTCATTGAAGATTTTAATCATTTCCGGCTGATGAAAAATGTGGCTCAAAAAATACTTTCGGCCGCGATGAAACCCGTCGTGATTAGCGGCGAGGAATGTCGCGTCACAGCGAGTATTGGCATCAGTGTTTATCCGAATGACGGGTTGGACGAGCAATCATTAATGAAAAATGCCGACATTGCCATGTATTATGCCAAGGAAGAAGGCAAGAACAATTACCAGTTTTACAGCAAAGATATTAAATCTCAGTCCAATGAGCGCATGTTAATTGAAACAAATTTAAGGCGCGCCCTGGAACGCAATGAACTGTATTTGGATTACCAGGCACGTCTGGATTTTAAAACCAACACCATCACCGGCGTGGAAGCTCTACTGCGGTGGAATAACGAATACCTCGGGGCCGTGACCCCGACACAGTTTATTCCGGTCGCCGAAGAAACAGGATTGATCATACCCATAGGAAGATGGGTGCTCAAGACCGTCTGTTTACAGAATGTCGCCTGGAAAAATCAGGGATTACCGCCGGTTTGCATGTCGGTGAACCTGTCCCTTCGCCAACTGATGGATGACGGCTTGCTGGGCGATATTAAAGATGCATTGGATGAATCCGGCATGGATCCCCACCTGCTGGAACTCGAGATTACCGAAAGCATGGTCATGCACAATCCTACGGCGCTGATTTCGCTCCTGTGTAAAATCAAGGATATGGGAGTAAAACTGGCGATTGATGACTTTGGCACCGGTTACTCATCACTGGCTCAAATCAAACGATTCCCGATCGATACCATCAAAGTGGACCGGTCATTTATTCGTAATCTGACCGTGAATTCCGAAGATAAGGCGATGACGGAAGCCATTATCACCATGGGCAAATCCCTGAGCCTGACCGTCGTCGCCGAAGGTGTGGAAACACTGGCTCAGAAAGAATTTCTGCAGGAACATGTGTGCGACGAAATGCAGGGTTTCTATTTCAGCAAACCTGTTCAGGCCGATGAATTTGCCAAATTGCTGCGCAAGCACAAATCTTCCTGACGATATATTTTTTCAATGCATTCCATTCATTGTGCAAGGAATCAACTTTATTTTTCCGGAGATGATAATTCATGATTCGACCATTTTTAAATTTTCTTTTGAACAAAAAACTGCGCCTGTCCTTGTTGATCATAAGCATCCCATTGGTGTTTTCCGCCTGCGCTTTTTTGCGTCCGCCCTCCCCTCCCCCGGCAAAGCCGGCCAAGATCGCGGTGGTGTTGGGCGGCGGTGGTTCCAAAGGGTTCGCGCATATTGGTGTCCTCAAGGTGCTCGAAGCGCAGAAAATTCCCATTCACATGATCGTGGGAACAAGCGCCGGCAGTATCGTCGGCAGTTTATACGCCTCGGGCAAAACCGCTTTTCAATTACAGGATATCGCGTTGCGGATGGATGAAGATAATGTCATTGATTATAACTGGACCATCTGGACCGGCGGTTTGATCAAGGGCGACAAACTGGAAGATTTCATCAATGCCCATGTCAGAAACGCTCCGATAGAAAAACTCAAAATTCCTTTTTACGCCGTTGCGACCAATATCGCGACCGGCGAAGAAATCGTTTTTGGAAGAGGCAATACGGGCATGGCCGTGCGCGCCAGTTGCTCTGTCCCGGCAATTTTTCATCCGCTGAAAATCGGATCCAACACGTACGTGGATGGCGGCGTGGTCAGTCCTGTGCCTGTTGATGTCGCCCGCCGCAACGGAGCGGATATCGTTATTGCGGTGGATATTTCCAAAAGAATTATCAAAACGGTTCCCGACGGAATGGTCGAGTCCTTGAAAAAATCTGTCGATATCATGTATGCGCGCATCGCGGAATATCAGATTAGAAACGCAGATATCGTCATTCGTCCTGATATGAAAAATATCGGCTCCACGGAGATGGAAAAATTCAACGAAGCGATTCTGGAAGGCGAAAAAGCGGCAACCCTGAAGATGCCCGAATTGAAGATAATTATTGAAAATTTAAAACGGGAAGGAAGGCTTTAATTTTCCCTTCTTCGACTATAAAAAGACATGATCACAATCGGCGGCAGAGCGCATAATCTGGATGAAGTGATAACCGTCAGCAAATTGGGAATGCCTTTTATCGAGGTTTCTCTGGATGATCCCGCTACAGTTTCCGTCTGGCTTCCCCAACTCATCGAAATAAAAAATAAACATTCTATGACGTTTCTCGCTCACTATCCTAACGAAGACAATCCTTTCGATTTGGCCATACTGCGGGATAAATTTCTTCCCCGCATTAAAGCATTAATGGACATCTCAGAAAAACTGGGAATCAACAAAACCACCATTCATTTCTGGATCGATAAGCGCTGGGCTCCGGCAGATTTAATCCGCGACAAGATTGCTATTCTTTCCCGAATCGTGGATTACGGCAATGATTACGGGATAACCGTTTGCCTGGAGAATCTCAGCGAACGTGCCGAGAGTTTTGCTCCGGCTTTTGAAGCCATCCCGGATTTGAGAATGACGCTGGATATCGGCCATGCCCAGCTTCTGAGCAGACAAAACACCTCCTTTCGTTTTATCGACGAGCATTTTTCCCGTATCGCGCACATTCACGCGCACGACAATCACGGCGGAAAAAGTGTCAGAGATGATCTGCATCTCGCCCTGGGGGAAGGCTCTGTGAATTACAAGGCCATTTTCAAGACGCTTGTTGACAAGGGTTTCGATTCAACCATTACGATGGAAGTTAAAATCAAAGACATGCTGAAAACCAGACAAACACTGGAAGCTTGTATTTTGCAAACATAGAATATTCAGCTCAATTCCTGAAAATCCCGGGAATAGAACTATCAACAGATTTACAGACCGGCATCTTGTCCGACGTGCCTTGTTTAATTCTTTTTCAGAATATATTTCTTGAACGTCCAGAGCACAAATAAAACCGTTACAACCATGATACCCAAAGCAGCCAGAGCCCATTTGGTGTTGGTTGCCAGTCCGGAAAGCGCCACGAGCAATGGCGTTGCCCGGTTCAGATCCGCCAGAAAATACAGATGCATCGTGTTTTCGAAAAAATCGCAGATCGCAGCCACAAAAGGTGTAAGAATAAACCCATTGAATTTGGGATTGACATTGTTGATTTTGAACGCTCTGGCGATGAGTAAACTTAAGAATATGCTGTACCAGACGGGGTGGAAATAATCGAAGTAGAAATGCCGGTAATACGCCGCTATTTCACCGGACGCTATCCACCCTGCGGCAATGGCCTTGAACTTTTCACTGCACATGGTAGTCTGCAAAGCAAAGGCATTCAGGGTGCCTAGTTGATGCAGGATCGAACCGATGATGATCTGTGATGTAAAATAAATGACGGCAAATAAAGCAATGAGGAAAATCGAATTGGATTTTTGGATAATCAGATTTTCGACTTTGTCTAACATATCCGTTCTCACTCCTGCTGAAATATGGCGCCGGAATTATTGATGGATAATATCAATTTACAGACTTAATGCGACGCATGGCATTCATTGTACGCCTGCAACATCCGGTTATACTCATTATACATAGATTGCATGACGTCCGCCTTCGCTTTCGCTTCTCCCGCGATCCGGTTATACCAGTGGCTTTTTTCGTTGTAGGCGTTAATTTTGACGTTTAGTTTCATAATTTTTTGGGCATTACCAGAGGTGTATTGCTGGTCTGTTTCGATAGCCTCTTTCTCCTCATTCAGTTCATTCTTCAAGCGGCTGAGCTGCTCCTGCAGGGAGGCTAATTCCGCTTTTTTCATTTCAATATCACGAAGCAGATTTTCCGGCGGTGCAACGCAATTTTTTTGCGCGACGGGCGGTGATTGCAGACCGAATATCTGCACGGTCACATACGTTTCCGTACCTTTCAAATTTCCTTTGGTAACCGCGGCACCGATTTCCTGAACCTCAGAGGATAAAATATTATTTCTGTGCCCGGGGCTTTGCATCCAGCCATCCACTATTTTCTGATTGGTATAATAATCACCGCTTCCGATATTCTCCGCGATGATTTTATACGGATAACCTACGCGTTGAGCAAGATCAGAAGCCTGCTCGCCGGCGGGTGAAACATGCGCAAAGTACTGTTTTTCCAGCATATCCCTGGCCCTTGATTCCGCGATCGAATTCAGGAGCTGATTTTCTGTCAGTGGAGGAAGTCCGTTATCCGCCCGCATTTGATTGGTGAGGAGAATCACGGCATCCCGCGTCAGGACTTCGCGGGAAACTGAAGGGTTGATTGTGTTGCTGCTATGAGGCATCTGCTGCGCCTGTCGAACCTGCTGCAAAGCAGACTCTCCGTTGTTCTTCATGGTTTGGAAGAAATCAAAAATCCTGTGTAGGTTGGTGATACTGACCACGAAGGCTATCACGGCAAGAGAAGCGATAACGATTCCATGTTTTTTCCAGAAATCAGATATCATGCGAAAAGTCCTGAACAAATGACCATTGAAACATGAAAGTTTATATATGACTGAAAAGTCGATTCATGGCGCGCTACTATGGTTTATACGACGTTGATGTCCTTTACATAGGGAATTTCCTGCACAAATTCAACTTCACGAGGAACTTTGTAACTGGACAGATAGGTTTTGCAATAACGGATGATTTCTTTCTCATCAGCGTTTTGACCTTCTTTCAGGACAATCTGCGCCTTCACGACTTCGCCGCGCATCACGTCTGTCTTGCCCGAAACATAGACTGTCCTGATGGCAGGATGCATGCTCAAAACCGTCTCCACCTCGCGCGGATACACATTAAAGCCACTGCTGATAATCATCCTCTTTTTCAGACCGGTGAGAAAAATATATCCGTCCTCATCCATGCGGCCCAAATCACCCGTGTGCAGCCACCCGTTTTGAATCACCGCGGCCGTGGCTGCTTCATTCTTATAGTATCCCTGCATGACATTATCGCCCCGAACGACCAGTTCTCCGATGGTATTGCGCGGTAACTCTTCGCCATGCTCACCGACAATTTTAATCTCCACGCCGGCGATCGGAATACCTATCGAACCGATTTTCGGAGCAGGATCCAGCATATTAAAAGAACAAACGGGAGATGCTTCCGTTAAGCCGTAACCTTCAATCGCTTCAACCCCGAATTTCTCTTTGAAAAGTGGCAGAAACTCAGGCGGAATGGGCGCGCCGCCGGTGATACAGACTTGCAGAGAACTGACATCGAATTTTGAAGCCTTTTCATAAAAGATCATTCCTATAAAAAGTCGCGGAACGGCGGCAATATAGGAAATTTTTTCTCTTTCAATAGCGCTGAAAAGACTGTCCATCGTTAAACGATCCATCATTACCATGGAACAGCCGGCTCGAACGGCCAGCAGCATATTTACGCTGGCGCCAAAAGTGTGAAACAGCGGGATCAGCGCCAGCACGACATTATCCGGCGTTCTCTTTAAAGTGGATTGAATCACTTCCGCCTGCGAGCATAGATTTTTATGCGTCAGAACGGCACCGAGCGGTTTGCCCGTCAACCCCGCCGTGTAAACGATCACGGCCGGATCTTCAGGAACGATCTCTGGTGGAATTTCCGGAAAATCTTTTATATCCCTCTGTTCAACAAGCTCCTGATTCTGATTAAGCGCATCAATTGCTATCACCTGCCGGCAGGATAATAGTTGATCTCTGGCTTCATCATATTTCTTAACCTGAGATGTCTGCGTAATTAAAAGTTTTGCGTCTGAATTGTTCAGCAGATAGGTCAACTCATAAGGCGTTGATGAGGTATTCAGAGGAACGACAACCGCGCCGGTTTTAAGCACTCCAAAGTAACTGTACACAAACTCGGGAATATTGGGGAGCATCACCGCCACTTTATCGTCCTTGCCGATACCGGAGTTTTTCAGCAACCCGGCAACAGCATGGACGGCCTGATGCAACTGCCTGTAGGTAATGTATCGTTTATCTGAAATTAAGGCCGTGCGATCAGCGTATTTTTTAACGGTGTTATCCAGTATTTGATTCAGATTAATGATCCTGTTAACCTCCCTTGGATTTGCCGGTCACTTAACATAACAATCATTTTTTTTTCAAGTAAATACTTAGACCGCTTCATCCACACCGGCAGAGATCATTTGACTCACTGCATCCTTTCAGCCCCGGGATCATTGAATCAGCTTTTTCAGATTCCCATGTTCGTCAGATAGTTGCAGAAGGCGTTGATGACTCCCACCAGCCTGGGATGAGAGACTTCAAAACCCTGAATCGATGACGTCAGACCTTGAATGGACAAATCAAACAAATCGGAACTCTTTTCACTGCGTGTGGCTTCATGGGCAGACAACTCGGCAAATCTGGCAATGCTTTCAGCATGTTCCTGGTGTGTCTGCGAAAGATCGGTAATTTCCGTCCTCAATGATTTCAGAATCGTCAACAATTCCGTCCTGTCACTTTCTTTCACTGTTGCGTTCTTCTTGAGTTTTTCTTCCATTTTATCAAGACGTTCTTGAATCATATCTGATAACCTTTCTGATGGCGTTCATGATTGAAAAATTCCACCCACTTCCTTTATTTTTAAAATAATCCTTTGGATGCCCTTGTGTCAATATCACTACCACAAAATCAGAAACTTGAAAATAAGGATTAAAAAATCATGGATTAATTTACATAGTCGTCGCACATATCGATAACTATTGAACTTTTTACAATGCTAAAATTTATTTTTCCATCCCTTGACATCTTCTATATGTTGTGTTTAATAAACATACCTCATACAATATATAGTGCTTAATAAATTCAATCATTTATATTTTAAGGAATCATACTTTATGGAAAATAAAACTTTTACACCCATCATCCCGGAATTAACGCAAAACGCCACCACCGTTCTGGAACGACGTTATCTCAGGCGTGATAAAACGGGAAAACTTCTGGAAACTCCCGCGGAAATGTTTCGACGCGTGGCGGAAACCATCGCCGCCGCTGATAAAAAGTTTAATAAAAAGGCCGATACCCATAAAATGGCCGAAGCATTTTACGCCATGATGGCCACTTTGGAATTTCTTCCCAATTCACCGACATTAATGAATGCCGGGCGTGAACTGGGACAGTTATCCGCCTGCTTTGTGTTGCCCGTGGGCGATTCCATGGAAGAAATATTTGACGCGGTAAAATACACCGCATTAATTCACAAATCCGGAGGCGGCACGGGTTTTTCTTTTTCCCGCCTACGTCCCGCCAACGATGTTGTTTTAACCACCACAGGCATTTCCAGCGGTCCTATTTCTTTCATGCGGGTTTTTGATATCGCCACGGAAACCATTAAACAGGGCGGTACCCGGCGTGGCGCCAACATGGGCATTCTGCGGGTTGATCATCCGGATATTATGGATTTCATCATGTGTAAGGCTGACAAAAAACAACTGAACAACTTCAACATCTCCGTCGGTCTGACCGAAGCGTTTATGCAAGCCGTTGAAAAGGACGAAAATTATGATTTGATCAACCCCCGCGATAAACAGGTTGCCGGACATCTCAACGCGCGCAAAGTTTTCAACCGGATCATCAACCAGGCCTGGGAAAACGGCGAGCCGGGCATTGTCTTTCTTGACAGACTCAACCGGGATAATCCGACACCGGAGGCTGGTGAAATAGAATCGACAAACCCCTGCGGCGAGCAGCCACTCCTTCCTTATGAGTCCTGCAATCTGGGATCCATTAACCTCTCCAAGATGGTCAAAGGTGGAAAAATTGACTGGACGAGACTGAAGGAAATTGTTCACCTCGCGGTCCATTTTCTGGATAATGTAGTTGAAGTCAACAAATACCCGCTTCCCCAGATCGCCCAGATGACCATGGCCAACCGTAAAATCGGGCTCGGTGTGATGGGCTGGGCGGACATGCTGATTAAACTGGGCATACCGTACAACACCGACGAAGCAATTGAACTGGCCGAAAAAGTGATGAAGTTTATCAATGACCAGGGACACATCGCTTCACAGGAACTGGCCAAAAAACGCGGTCCCTTCCCCAATTTCAAAGGTTCCATCTATGATAAAAAAGGGCAGCCGCCACTGCGCAATGCCACGGTAACCACCATTGCTCCCACCGGAACTATCTCGATCATTGCCAATTCTTCTTCCGGTGTCGAACCGCTCTTTGCCGTTTCTTACGTGCGCCAAGTGATGGATAATGATATTCTGGTGGAAGTCCATCCCTACTTTGAATCCATCGCCAAGGACCGGGGATTTTATTCGCCGGAGCTCATGCAGCGGATTGCCGAGAACGGAACCCTGCACGACATGGAAGAAATTCCTGAAGATATCCGCAATTATTTTGTCACCGCGCATGAAATATCACCGGAAGTTCATATTAAAATGCAGGCGGCTTTTCAGAAATATACAGACAACGCCGTAAGCAAAACCGTTAATTTTAAAAAGGAAGCAACCGTCCAGGATGTCGCCCGGGTTTATGAGCTCGCCTATAAACTGGACTGCAAAGGGGTCACGATTTATCGTGACGGTTCCAGAGATCAGCAGGTCTTAACCAAAGGGAAAAAAGATGAGGTAAACCTCCATGAAGAGGCCGAACGTGAGAAACAGATTACAAAACGCGAACGTCCGAAAATCCTGAAAGGCTGGACTTATCAGATGCAGACCGGTTGCGGACCGCTTTATGTGACGATTAACGAGGATGACAAAGGTTTGTTTGAACTGTTCACCACCATGGGAAAATCCGGCGGATGCGCGGCATCTCAGAGCGAAGCCATCGGACGCATGGTATCTTTGGCCTGGCGCAGTGGATTGCAGTCCCGGCAGGTGATCAAACAACTTCAGGGCATCTCCTGTCATTCCCATTCCGGTTTCGGAGAGAACAAGATTCTATCCTGTGCGGATGCCGTGGCCAAGGCCATTCAATCTCACAATGAAGCAAACGGCGGCAAGGTACAGCACCATAAAATTGTTTTCCGCAAGGGCGCCTGTCCGGATTGCGGTGGAATTGTTGAACACGAAGGGGGTTGCGCGGTTTGCCGCATGTGCGGCTACAGTGAATGCGCTTAATGACACCCAAATTTCAGAAACGAATACCCTAAATACCCTGAAGGGCGCTATAGGACGAGCGGGGTAATTGTGGGTCTCATTCCCCTCCCTTGGACTATTTTTCAGCACGCTGTGGTGAAAAGCAATTGTGCCTGTCTATAATTTTTGACTCGCATCCTTGATGATTTTCTTCTTTCTGCAAAACAACATTCTTGTCATGCTGGCCCATCATGTTGTGACAAGTCGTTGTATCCGATATGATGCTGGTCAGCTTCGTTGGATATGACTTTTAATAAAAGCTGCGATTTCTTCTGTCGCTGTTTTGGCTTCAGGCAGCCTTACGACAGAATGGAAAACGTGAAAAAGGTCTTCCCATTCCTTCAGCACGCAAGGTACATTTGCCTTTTTTAGCGCTTCGGCCATGCGTCGCGAATCGCTGAGCAGCATTTCACTGGTACCCACGTGAATCAGCACCGGGGGGAGACCTTTCAAATCCGCAAATAAGGGAGAAATGAGAGGCGAGCGCAAATCGGCGTTACCGGCGTAAAGTTGCGCCATATAACTGATGTTGGACGCGGTGAACATCGGATCAACATCGGCTTTTGTTGAAATAGTTTCTCCGGTCATGGTCAGATCGACCCATGGAGAAATGACAAAAGCGGCCGCGGGAAGAGGTTCGCCGTTTTCTTTGAGAGCAACCATGGTCGCGAAGGTCAGGCCGCCTCCGGCTGAATCACCGCCGATGACAATGGATTGCGCCGGCACACCCTGTTGAAGTAACCAGCGATATGAGGCAACCGCGTCCTGAACCGCGGCGGGATGAGGATTTTCCGGGGCCAGACGATAATCAACTGACAAAACTCTTACCTGACTCATTTCACTTAAGACGCCGGTAATGCCTTTGTGCGTCTGTGACGAGCCCATGGAGTAAGCGCCGCCATGCAGATAAAAAATAGTTTCCGGACCCTGAACACCAGCCGTTTTAATCCACATTGCATGCGGACCCCCGGCATGAACCTTCTCGACTGTGCATCCCTCCGGAGGTGGCGAAAACAGCATCAAATCAGCCATTCCCTGACGGCACAGTTCTATCGGGATTTCATGAATGTTGGGTATCTTCATTCTGGCCATTGCGGCCATCACATTTTTCGCTTCCCGGCTGATCATATCCTTCCCTTTCAGACTGTTATTCATTCATTCGTTTAATATTTATCAAATTCCCTTGGCTGTAAGGTATTGCACCGCTTTTTCAAGACCGTCAAGCGTCAGTTCGAACATCGGGAAGACCTGTCCGATGGCTTGCACGGTCCGGCTGTAATACCATTCGTTAGACGACATGGGATTTAACCATACGCTGTGACGGAAAGTATTCGCCATAAATCTCAGACGTTCAATACTGGTGCCGCTTGGTTTGGCGTCGATGTAGATAGCGCCGTTGGGATGCATCAGTTCGTAAGGCGCCATATTCGCGTCTCCGACAAATATAACACGGGTTTCCGGATCCCAGCGGATAAATTCGTCAACTTCCTGCGGCTTGTAATATCGTTGCGGATCAGCCCACACCCGGCTGTAGATGGTGTTGTGAAAAAAGAAAATCTTCAAATCCTTGAACTGCGAACTGGCGTAATGAAAAAGTGTTTGAACGACTTCAATGTAGGGTTCCATGGACCATCCGCCGTTATCAATCAACAGCATCACCTTCAAACGATCCGTGAGGCGCCGGTCAAATATTATTTCAATTTCTCCGGCGTTTCGCATGGTTTCGTAGATGGTCTTGTCAATATTCACAACATCTTTCGGACCCGTCGGCGCCATCCGCCTCAGTCGTTTCATCGCTTCTCCCATTTGAATCTGGGTGAGAGGCCCCTCCTGCGAGTAATCCCGGTAACGCCGATCCAGAGCAACCTTAATGGCTGAATGGTTTCTGGATTCCCCGCCGACTCGCATGCCTCCGGGATGAACACCGGAATGCCCCGTGGGTGATGTTCCTCCGGTTCCGATCCATTTATTGCCGCCGTGATGAGCTTCGGTCTGTTCCTTGAGGCGTTCCAGAAAATACTGTATCAACTCATCGGGCGTCATTTTTTTCAATTTATTGACGTCAACGCCCAAAGCATCAGCCAGACTCTGTGGATCCTGCAACCACTCTTCCAGCAATGTGCGGGCGACTTCCGTTAATTCTATCGTTGTCGGGTCTGCCAGAGAAGCGTTTTTAAAATGATGGGCAAAGATCTGATCGTAAATATCGAAATAACGTTCACTCTTCACCAATACCGTGCGGGCAACGGTGTAAAAATCATCAAGGGAATGAACAAGACCATGATGCATGGCCTTTTGCAGACGCAGGAAAGAAGTCGGAGTGACAGGAATACCGCGATCACGCAACGTATAAAAGAATTGCACAAACATACTCTAAGCCTTAACCACGCGATTTGACACCCTGCAGGTACGCTTGTTGAAGATCTGCGCTTTTCTTAAAGAGTACTCCGAGGAAAGGCACCCGGCCTTGAGAAAGCGCCTTGGGCTTGAAATCCGGATCGCTTTTCAAAGCGCGGATCCAGTTGATTAATTCACGCGTGGCCGGTTTTTTCTCAATTCCGCGTAATTCCCGCAAGCGATAAAAAGAGCTGATGCAGATTTTCATCAGTTCTTCGTCGAGTTTGGGAAAATGTACTTCCACGATCAGACGCATCATATCCGGGTCGGGAAAGGCGATATGGTGGAAATTACAGCGTCCGAGGAACGGATCGGAAAGATCCTTTTTCGCGTTGGACGTAATGATAATGACCGGACGATTTTTAGCTTTGATGGTTTTATCGATTTCGATGATGTCAAACTGCATCTGGTCCAGAACATCCAGCATATCATCCTGGAAATCCGCGTCAGCCTTGTCAATCTCATCGATTAAAAGAACTGTTTTCCTGTCAGCGACAAAGGCCTGACCGATCTTGCCCATTTTAATATAAGCTTCGATATCGCTGACATTGCGTTTGGAATCGCCGAAACGGCTGTCATTGAGACGCGTCAGCGTATCGTATTGATATAGCGCCTCAATCAGCTTCATACTTGATTTTACGTTTAAAACAATCAACGGCATTTGGAGACTTTCCGCAATGGCGTGAGCCAGCATGGTTTTTCCTGTACCCGGTTCTCCTTTCAGCAAAAGGGGCATTTCCAAAGACATGGATACATTGACAATTTTGGCCAGTTCATCGTCCAGAACATATTTGGACGCGCCACTGAACCGGGGATTATTTTTTTCTGATGACATAATTCAAACTCCTGTTGGCCTTCTTTTGAGACGCAAAACGCACATCAAGGGCCGATTAGTAAATTTTCTACGTGTTTTGTTATCCGATTCTACCGGAAATTGCCAGACGTTTTTGGTTGTGAGGCTCAAATTTAAAAAACGAAGTCAATTTAAATATCCCGCTGGAGCAATCATCCTGATTGCTTCGAAATGTTTCGATTCAAACTGCAAGTCTGAACCAGCTTCAAAACCGGACAGTTTATGTGCTACAATACCGGACAAATCATTTGCTCCTTACATATCTCATATAAATTGTTGACAAACAAACCTATATTCAGTATTATTAACCGCACTATAAAAAGGATTATTAAAAATGCCACAAACCATTACAGCAAATGAATTAAAAACAAAAGGCGTATCCGTGCTCACCGATGAAACAGCAGACGGCATGGAAGTCATCATTACGGTTCGGGGGAAAAACAAGTTTGTTGTTCTACCTATGGAGAAATATAATTATTTACGGGAATGCGAACTGGAAGCGGCGCTTCTGGAATCAAAAAGAGATATTAAGGAAGGAAAGTTTGTTAAAGAGTCCGTGGAAAAGCACATCAAGAGACTAACGCGTGGCTGAAATATTATATACTGACAGTTATTTAAAACGAGCAAAAAAATTTATTAAAAAGCATCCCGATTTAGTATCACAATATGGGAAAACGTTAAAGTTGCTGGAAATCAATCCCTACCATCCGTCACTAAGATTACACAAGCTTCGCGGAAAATTGTCTGAACTGTATGTGGTCTCCATAAATATTTCTTATCGAGTTACAATTATTTTCCTGATTGAAGATGATAGGATAATACCCGTCGATATCGGCAGTCACGATGAGGTTTATTGACGTAAGACTATTCAGAAGTGAAACAGCGCTTGAAATTCAATTATTCCGGTTCAAGTCCTCCCGCTGGTTCAATCGTCCTTCGATTGAACCAGTTGTTCCTTTAACTACAACCAAACCGCCGGGTTCAATCTGCAAGCTTGAACCCGCCTATGAGAAATCATTTTGATTGCTCCGAAACATGTCGGTTCTGGCTGCAAGCCTGAACCAGACCCTAGTATTTCAGTATTTGAAAGAAGGCCTTTTGTTAAACCACGGCTGTGCTTTTTCCAGTTGCGATGCGAGCCTGAATAACGTGGCTTCGTCGCCGAATGGAGCGATGAACTGGACGCCGCAGGGCATGCCGTTTTCATCCCATTGCAGGGGGATGTTCACTGCCGGTTGTCCGGTAAAATTAGCCAATTGGGTGAAGGGTGTTTTGGCAAGCGTCTGGATGGCAATCTGATTGACCATTCCGGAAGCTTTGGCCAGTGAACCCAATCCTAAAAAACTGATGATTTCCATAGCTGCCTTTTCATACGATTTCGGCAAAAGCTCCCCTATGTTTGCTGCCGGATAAGCCACCGTCGGGGTAAGATATAAATCATATTTCAGATGGAATTGTCCCATGACCCGTGCGGCAATGTCCCATTCCCGCATGGCCTCCACAAACTCGGCCGCGCTGTAACAATGACCAAGCTTGCCGAAAAACCAGGTGGTGATTTCAAAATCTTTCCTGCCGACTTTTTTTCCCAGGACATTTTCAGCTAATTTGATATCCGCGGCATTTTCTCCGAAATACAGGATAAAATAGGTATGAGCCAGCTTGACACCGTCAATATCGGGGCTGGCTTCTTCGACCTTATGCCCCAAGTCTTGCAGTAACCTGGCCGTTTTCAGAACAGCATTTTTACAGTACTCATGAGTTCCCGTACCCAGGGGAGATTCGGTATTAAAGGCGATTTTCAGGGAACCGGGGTCCTGCTTTATTTCTTCACGGTATGGTTTTTCCGGTGATTTTATGACATACGGCGCGCCGGCATCAGCTCCGGCTATCGCATCAAGCATTGCGGCGCTGTCGCGGACCGAACGTGTCAGGACGTTTTCCACGGTGGCCCCCTGCCACAGTTTCCCGAATTTAGGACCTGTCGGTGTGCGGCCTCGTGTCGGCTTTAAACCAACCAGTCCGCAATAGGAAGCCGGAATGCGAATAGATCCGCCTCCGTCTCCCCCCGAAGCCAACGGCACAATTCCCGCAGCCACGGCCGCAGCCGACCCCCCGCTCGACCCGCCACACGTTTTTTCAATGTTCCAGGGATTGCGCGTCGGACCGAACAATTCCGGCTCCGTGATGCCCATCAAACCGAATTCCGGCGTATTGGTTTTTCCCAAAGTCACCAAACCGGCTGCCTTGAAGCGTTTCACCAGTTCACTGTCGAAGTCGGGAACATAATCCCGATAAGCACGACAGCCCCAGGTTAATTTCACCCCGGCGTAGGCACCGATTAAATCCTTCAGAAGAAAAGGAACACCCGCGAACGGGGCGTCAGACAAAGATTTCCGGGCAACTTCTCTGCCGATGTCAAACATTGGAGTCACGACCGCGTTGATGACCGGATTTATCTTTTCGATCCTTTTAATCGCTTCTTCACAAAGCTCAAAAGGAGAAACCTTTTTCTCACGGATAAGCTCTGCCAATCCCAGACCGTCATATTGATCATATTCAGCAAAACCAGCCATATTATCTGCCTCCTTTGATTTTCATATCATAAAATCGAAGATCGTGGATATGTTAAAAAACCGCTGAGGCTGGAGCAATCTTGCAGATGGCTCCTAATATTTCGGTTCAGGCTGAAAGCCCAAACCAGTTCACAATCTGCCTCCTGACGCTGCATTACACAACATAGATATACTGATTTGCATTTTTAATTTTCAGCCGGATAACCGGTGATGTCTTTTATTTCCTTGAACAGAGGCTTCAGTTGTCGGTACATTTTCAGATAAACTCTTTTATAAAGATTGTCATAAAGACTGTGATTTTCTTTTATCGGCTCAAATATTCGTCCTGTTCTTGTCATCGCTTTAACCGCAGACGGGAAATCGGAATAAATTTTCAGACCGACTGCCGCGTCAATGGCCGCGCCCAGTGCCGAAGTCTCGAAAGTATGCGGACGTTCTGCCGCCATTCCAAATACATCCGCCGTAATCTGCATGGCCGCGTCGCTTTGCGATCCGCCACCGGAAACCTTGAGTCTTGTCACAGGTACTTTTGTTTTTCGTTGTGTCAATTCTCCCCCTTCCCGCAAACCATAGACCAATCCTTCCAGTAAGGCCCGATAAAGATAGGCCCGGCTGTGTACGTCGCCGAAACCGATAACCGATCCCTTCGCGAAAGAATCAACTTCTCGGCCCGGTGTCCAGTAGGGCTGAAGCATCAGCCCTTTCGAACCGGCCGGCACATCCTTAATCAACGAATCAAAAAATTTTTCCGGAGGCTCATCCGTTTTCTCAGCCAGCATGCACTCCTGCAGGCCGAATTCCTCCTTGAACCAGCTGACCATCCAGAATCCCCGGAAGATCGAAACCTCGGTGTAATAGGTATCCGGAACGGACGCGGGAAACGGCGGAATCATCGGATGCAGTTCAACATATTTTGGAGTGGGCACATCGAAGGTGGCGATGGTCCCGAAACTGAGACACCCTGTTTCCGGCGTAAGACAGCCGGATCCGAGGATTTCGCAGCCCTTGTCTGATCCGGCCGCAAACACCGGCAAGCCCTCCGGTATGCCGGTTTCGGCAGATGCTTTTTCTGTAATCTTGCCCAATATTTCAGAAGGTTTGACCAGAGCGGGCAGTTTCTCTTTTTCCACCTTGAAGATCCACCATTTAAAATCAAACTTTCCAGCCCACTGATAGGTTTTATTATCAAACGGCAAATAGCCGACATTATTCCCGGTCGAATCAATAAACTCGCCTGTGAGCCGATAAGTGAAAAATCCGGACAGCACCAGATATTTATGTGTTTTTTCCCAGATGTCCGGCTGCTGCTGGCAGATCCAGTTGGCCTCGCATTCCTGAATAACGTTCTCCAGCGTATCCAACAGCTTGACCGTTTTCAGAACCGGACGAAGCGCCGCCGGCAGTATCTTTCTGGAATCCGCTTTTCTCTGGTCGAGCCAGATGATCGCCGGCCGCAGTGCCTTGCCGTCCTTGTCCACATTAATCATCGTGGCCCGCTGAGTCGTCAGCGTGACGCCTTTTAGATTTTTTTTAAGAGCAGACTGTTCCCGCAGCAGTTGATTTGTTGTTTTACAGAACACGTCCCAGTAGTAATCAGGCTGCTGCTCCGCCCAACCGGGATGTTCGGAAAAATAGGGCTGAATGGGAGTTTTCACGATATGCAGTATGTTTCCCTCTATATCGACAAGAGCAGCTCTTATGGATTGCGTACCGGCATCTATGGAAAGGATTAATTCATCCGCTTTCTTTTTTTGCTCTGACATATGCACCTCGCTATATTGAATATCTTTTAAGGTTTAAAAAATTGTCCCCTAATGTTCCATTATATCAAAGGAACAATATTGGCCCGCGAACCCTTGAGCTTGGCCATGATCAATGGCGCCACGGATTGAATGATGCCTACTCCCGCCAGACTTATCTGATTGACCTTCATTTGTTTACACAGGCCATAGACAGTCAGGGCCAGGTTATTGCAACCGGGACTCATTGTAACATTTTTTTTACCCAACCGTGTTTGCAGCATAACACCATAATCCTGGATAGCACAACTTCCGGCAATATGCACCCGGCCGGTAATCTTATCGATATCCTTTTTATCGATACCCTTACCCATTAAAATCGTAAAACCTCCCTTGCCCTCATGGTCACGATAGAGCATCTCGACAACGGTTTCCGTATTGCACCTGCAACCTTCCTTACAACATCGCTCCTGGCCACGAAGGAAAGTAATATCAGGGGGGTAATCATCCAGTAATTCGCAGGTAAGTTTTTTCCGCCGGGTATCAAAAAGTTCTTTATGGACTATGTCAATCTTTTCGATGTCACTCTGACCGATACCCGTGGCAGCGGAGAGTTCCAAATGTTTAACATCTTTCAATGTAAACCCCATCATGGACGCGCCAACGACATCCACAGCCAGAGGATCAGGACCGCCAATCAGCACATCCATGGGCACCACACACCTGGAAGCATTAAAGGTCGACGGATAGTGACCGTGGGTTGTGGCAATAAGACCGTCTATCAGGGCGAAATCAGGACGCAGTACCCGGTAAATGTCGGCAAATTTCTGATGAAGGCGATAATTGTGATCAGCAATGCGGCTGTTCTGATGAACAAGTCCAAACTGATTTTTAATAGATAATGTAACCTGCGACATGGAGTGGGTTTTCAGTTTCGGCAAAGAAAGATAAAAGTTTTCAGCACCCTGTTCGATGAGCCGTTCGAATACAAAATGCGATATATCTATAAATTCCTCAATCCCTTCTAAAAATATGGGAATGGGAGGTGTTTCATCAAGATAAACTGGAATTGCACCGGTCTCCCTGCAGACGTTCAGATACCCGATGGCCTTAAATACCAGGCGTGTAAAATTCGCCTGGGTGCAATTTTCGATGACATATATCTTGCGGGCGCCGCATTTCTTAAAATAAATGATGGTCTGGCGCAGAACCTCCGGATCGGTATAGACATAAGGTTCCAGACCGACAGCATTGACTTTGATGTAAACATCCCGGCTGGAACGAAGAAATTTCCCGCCGCCTCCGAAATGATCAAATATTTTACATATGGCGTCAGCAACGCCCGGCTTTGTATCAGAGACAACAACTTCAACCTTGCTTTTTTCTTTGGAATCCTCCATGTCCATGCCCTCCGCCTTATCACGATCCAAAACGCGAGATCATGGTCAGCATCGCCACCTGAATTTAATCCAACCCCAGCTGACCGCCCGGATTCATAATGTTATTCGGATCGAAATGTTTTTTCAGCGCCCGTAAAACGTCCATTTGTTCCTTTCCAAGATGCTGTTCCATCCAGGGCCCGATCATACGACCGACGCCGTGATGATGACTCAGCGAACCGCCGTATTTTTGAATATTGTCAATGATTCCGCGCTGGAATTTCCGGAATTCTTCAGGATCGTTCATTTTCGCGATGAAAATAAAATAAAGATTGGTCCCCTGCGGGTAAAAATGAGACGCGTGCGTCATACACATGGTCCGCGGGCGACTTTTAATATATGAACGGACACCTTCATGCAAACGATGAAGATTTTCCCAGGTCACGGCAGCTTCCAGAGTATCGATTAGAATACCATAATCACCCAGATCCTCACGCATATACGGTTCTGTATAGCGGGTACGTTCCCATTTTTTTGCCGCGTAACCGGTAAGCGACATCGCGCCGTGTTTTTTCGCGATCGCCTTGATCTTGCGCGCCACGAGTTTCGCATAATCCCGATCGCCCTCGACATTGCCCAGACTCAGGCAACGTTGCATGGATTTAAAACCTTTTATCGTAAGAAACTTGTCCACGATGTCCGGCATGCCATAAAGTTTCAATCCTCTGTCCGTCTCCTCCGGATCGGAAATCCGATAAATAGCGGGCCTGCCGAATTCCGATTGCATGATTTCACGGCTGGCATTCACCGCGGCCTCCCACGTCGGATACATAAAACTGAAACGTTGACGATTCTCCGGCATGTAGCGGAAGATTTTCATGGTAACCTCCACCAGAATGCCAAACACCCCTTCGGAACCTTTCATGATGTCGTTTATTTTGGGCCCTGTTGCGGTCGCCGGATAATCCAGTGTTTTAAACGTACCGACAGGTGTTACATATTCCTGGCTGAAGACAATATCGTACGCATCGCCGTAATAGGTCGAGGCCTGTCCGGACCCCAGTGTTACAACCCAGCCGCCCACCGTTGAATATTCAAAGGACTGCGGAAAATGACCGCAGGTGTAACGATGTTTCGTTTTAAAGAGTTCCGGCGCCCGATTTAGAGCTTCTTCATACGCCGGACCAAACATCCCCGGTTGCACCCGCGCTGTCTGGTTGAGTTCATTGACGTCCAGTAGTTTGTTCATGTGCGTGCTGACCACCAGAGAAATGCCGCCCTTGGCAGGACGACAGCCAAAATTCACAGAAGAACCCGCACTGAATACCGTGATGGGGATGCGCTCCTGATGGCAATACTGCACCAGCCTTTGCACATCATGTTTATCGCGCGGATGAACCACAACATCCGCCACTTCATGAATGATGCCGCTGCGCAGCTCCAGCATTTCTTCCGTGGTCTTTCCTGAAGCGTATTTAACACGACTGTAGTCATCGAGCGAAACATTTTCACCACCCACGATGTTCCGGATATTGTCAATCTGCTGTGGCTTCAGCGCCGGAGAACGGTTTAACGAAACCTTTTCCAGCCCTTCCCTGCCCTTTGCAGCAAAATCCTTGTCGCTCAAATGGAAATCCTGCTTGATCATTTTGTACCAAGCATCACTGGGATGCTTGAAATGATTGGGATCGCCATATTTAAAAACAGACCGGTAACTTTCCGCGGCCGGAGCCTTCTCCGTCCAATCCGGCCGGAAATTCTTGGAATCCATCAGCATGTCCTCCTTCTTATCATTTTTACTTTTTATTTCAGTCCGGCAATTTCAGAACATTGAGTGTATCCGTTATTTCCTGTTCCACTCTTGCATTGTCCCAGCCTAATTCTCTGGCGGCCACTTGCGCGACTTTGCGTAATACATCTTTGCCGGGGTTGCCCAGGGTACCAATGCCGGTCCGACGCATGACGATATCGGATAATGTGCGAGCCATTTCGTGACGCACGGCGTAAACCACCTGCGCCATAATTTCGCCATCATCGTTTAATACTTCGGCAAGAGACTGATCCTGACGTGCCAGTTTGACGACCTCCGCGCATTCCGTTCCGTAATGACGGCCAAGATAATCCCTGGTCGATTTGCCGAAATCATCATTCTCTTTTTCAACCTGAGAAAAGAAAGCGCACAGATCTTTTATCTCACATCCGTTGAGATATTTTTGCTTGGTGACGCTCTTTCCCAAAGAGCGCCCGAGCTTCGACGCCACGATATTCAGGCAATTTTCCGCCAGTTGGCGGCTGGTCGTGTATTTGCCTCCCTCAACCGTGATCAAACCATCAAGCCCGTCATTCTTGTTGTCGTAGATTTCATATTTGCGCGATGAGGAGTAAGTTTCCTTTGTTTCTTTTTCCACCAGCGGACGCAAACCGCCGTATGTATGCTGGACGTCGGCATAACAAAGCTTTCCGTCACCGAATGAACTGTTTACATCGTCGATTAATTCCATGATACTTTCCCTGGTGACACGATAATCATCGGGATTGCCGGTGAAAGGTTTGTCCGTTGTGCCAATCAGCGTGTGCTTACGCCAGGGAATCAGAAAGAAATGACGCCCGTCCGGCGTCATGGAGCCGACCGTATAGTTACCGGAAAGCAAACGCTTCTTCGTAATAATGTGAATTCCTTCCGACCGTCGTAATTGACCGTTTGTGTTGCCTTTGGGTTTAGCCATTCCCAGCAGAATATCCGCCCACGGCCCACCGCAATTGATCGTTACGGTTCCCGTAACATGGTGTATTTTACCCGTCAGCAGGTCTTTCACTTTGACACCTGTAACGCTTTTGCGGGAATCCATCATAAAATCTTCAACCTTGGCATAGTTGGATACTTTTGCGCCATGAGCCACTGCGGATTTGATGAAAGCCAGAGTCAGCCGTTCCGGAAAAATACTGATGCAATCATAAAAGATGGATGCGCCGGTGAGATCGTTGGGTCGTACATGCGGTTCGCTTCGCAGAACTTCCTTTCGGGAAACGGTTTTGTGCCTTGGAATTTTCTTACACGCATCCCAGGTAAAATTCTTGTCGTAGGACAGAGCGTCGTAAACAATCATGCCGATCTTGACGACCCACTTGTTATTTTTCAGAGGCTTTTTATAATGCGTCATCATCATCGGCCAGGGATAAACAAAATTGGGGGCAATATTTTCCAGCACCCTCCGCTCGCGCAATGATTCCCGTACAAGCCCGATTTCACCGTTGACCAGATAACGCAATCCACCGTGGATCATTTTGGAAGTCACCGCCGACGTCGCCCATGAAAAATCCTTTTTCTCAACCAGCGCCACTTTCAATCCCCTGGTCGCGGCTTCATACGCCACGGATGCGCCGGTGATTCCTCCGCCAATGACAATGACATCAAATTTTTCGTTCTGATAATTTTCAATAAATCTTTCCATGTTCATCTTACCTTTTTGATCTTTTTTCCTTCATGCTCGTCTTCACGGCATCCTCCGCGTAAAGCAGCACATCTTTCATAATTCGACGGGCATGCTCCGGTTTTTTATTTTTAATGGCCTCGTATATTTCCCTGTGAAATATCCTTGAACGTTCAACATTATGTTCGTCATCAAAGTAAAGGTGGCCGTATTCGCGAAAAATCTGATTGAAAAAATTCAGGCTGATCGTGCAAACAATATTATGAGTGGCGCGGGCGATCATCTGATGCATCCTGATATCCTTCTCCAGCATCGAAAGATCATCCCGGACAACGATCTGCCCAAACTCTTCAAGATCTGTTTTCGTGCGGTTTTGCGCCGCCAGATACGCCATCTGGGGAACAACGTAACGACGTGCTTCGAGAATATTGTCAAATACTTCATGACGGCCATTCATATTAATAGCGGCTTTAATTAAATCGAAATTGCCACTCTCCAGATAATTTTTGACATACAAACCGTCGCCGTGCCTGATTTCAACCAGATCAAGATTCTCGAGCTTCCGCAGCGCTTCACGAACCGTGGCCCGGTTGACATCAAAAGTTTCCGCGAGCTCCCTTTCCGTAGGCAATTTATCGCCGGGAGACATCTCCCCTTCCATGATCTGTTTTTGAATAATTTTTACGATCTCTTCGTGGAGACGTGATCGCGTAATCGGTCGTGTCAATATCTTTCGAGCAGCCATTGATGATCCCTTTCCTGCCCGCCTTTATTGGCTGGGTGGTTCGACCAATACCAAATACATGAATGAATGTCAAGCTTTTTTTGAGATGGTGATTCTAAGCACAGCCTAACATGGATTGATTTTTATGTGCTTTGCAAAATCCTCTTTAAAGTACTTTGGGTTTTGGTAATCCGGATGAATATAAAGCTTTTTAATCCGTTCTTTTGGCAGAAGGACATAACTGACATAATCATGATACACCGGTTGCCAATTCTTTAAATATGAGAAATCGGACGGGGAATAATAATCATTGGATAAAATCAGGATGTCTGCGGGATGTTCCCTTAAAATAGCCTGCCAATCACCGGTGCGCACGGAAAATTGCACAGCCTTTGTAAAGGACGGATCAGAATAAACTTCTTCATATCGCCCGTCTATCAGCACCTTACACTGTGGATATAATTTCCAGAACGCGTAACTGCCCCAATTAAAACCTACAGCAAGATTGCCGGAAATGTTGTTCTGCTTGATGAACTCCAATGAGCCTACAGGATACATGTAAGGATTGACAATGACGTGATGATTTAATCTGGGAAGGAGATAAATAAATAAAACCGCCAATAATAGATAGCCATAACTGTATTTTACGATTTCGAGTATTTTAAGAGCGGGACGAGTGAACGCCCCTTCGATATATTTCCGCATAAATCCGAATAGATTGATATAGTGATGATAAAAAAGGCCTGATACAGCCAGAACAAAAAACACAGAATGCCTTTGATGCACGACGCTTAAATAAAATAATATCGTGATTAACAAAATCCTTGTCCAATCGGTTTTTGTTTTTTTCATCATCAGTTTAATGCCCACCATAAAAGTTAAGAGCGCAAAAACCGCAAAACCGGAAAGGATATGTACTTTAAATCCTCCAATAAAGGCGTTGGGACCTATAAAATTAACCGGTTGCCATTCCTGAATGAAGGGTCTGGGCATGAATGACGCTTCAATAACATAGCGCCATAAATCCAGGCCGTATGGATTCATCAATGTCACCGGTATCATAAAAGCCAATACTCCCCAATATTTCAAATAATGATCGCGATTTAATGTTTCGCCGACGGCATAGATCAGAAGCACTCCCATGCCCGCAAGAAAACCGCCATGCATATTTACCCATAGCAACATCGTCACCGGAAAAATCCAGATCAATGTATGGTCATCTCGCTTCATGCGTTCCAGCGCGTATATCCACAAGGTAAAAAACAAGTATGTGAACATTTGGCATCTCAGAAGGGGAAAGGCCCAGTCAATTGATAACGCAAGAAACAGAACATACATAATTCCGGGTTCCTTACCGGATTGATATTTAATGATCTTGAGAATGATGACAATAATCATCAGCAAGACAAATGCCTTCAGGGCAAACATCCCCCCTTCGCCGAATAACTTTGCAAAGAAGTAGAAAACAACACCGGATCCCCATTCATGATCAATCCACAAATCTTTTGTGGGGATGTATGAAAAGATATCCGTCTTTAATACCGATCCTGTTTGAAAGAAGATAGAGCCGACTGCCAGCCTTGCCCATAAATCTTTATCGGGCGCAGTTGTCAAAAAAGTCAACAGATAGACAATCGTTATGATTGAAAGGTAAAGAATCGCTTTTTTCATGTTAAGTATTAAACCGTCGCATCAGACACTGCCACCATACATGCCAGGATCGAATCGTATGCACCAAAAATAATGACGCTTGTTTAGATAAGGTTCCGGTTGCCGTCCATTTACCGGCACCCTGGCGGCATCCATGCTTTACTTTTCTTCACTCGCGAAATTAATTCTAATTTCGTAAACACCCGAGTCCAGGTGTGTCGTCATCGGATAGCCGGATTTTGCAAACACCTGCATCATCGCTTTGTTGTGGGCAAGGACATCTGCTGTAAATCCCGCGATATTCTTCTCTTTCGCGATATAGATCAAATACCTCAGCAAAAAAGTGCCGATGCCTCGATGCTGCCATTCGTGATCCGTGGTAAAAGCCACTTCGGCATATCGCGTATTGGGATCATTCATATACCGCCCGATGGCCACGATCTTCTCCCGCCCCTCCGGTTCCTCCTTGCCAATCACAGCGGCTATGGCCATTTTGTCGTTGTAATCAATGGCGGCCAGTGGCATGGCGACTTTATGGGAGAAGGATTTCAGATTTTGAAAGAAACGGGTATATACGTTCTGTTCGGGTAAACCGTAAATCAGATCCTGAATGGCACGCTCATCCGTTGCCTTCACCGGACGGAAAAATATCGGCGTATTCTTCTTGTCCACCCAGTTGACTTCGTATTGTTTCGGATACAAAACCGCCGGCAATACCTGATCGCTGTAAATGTAACCCTGCTTTTTCGCCGCCGCCAAAAGTTCGTCTCTAAAGTCGGGATGGGCAATATTAATCAGCATCATGGCCCGGTCCCGGATGGATTTTCCGTGCACGTAGGCAATGCCATACTCTGTCACGACGTAATGAATATCACCACGCGTCACCACCACACCGCTTCCGGGAGAATGATAAGGCACGATGCGGGAAATCTTTCCATCTTCGGTTGTCGAGGGTAGCACCATGATGGATTTGCCGCGGAAAGACATGGCGGAACCGCGCACAAAGTCCACCTGACCGCCAATGCCGCTGTAAAATTCAAAACCGAGGGAATCCGAACAGACCTGCCCGGTCAGGTCAACGGTGAGCGCGGAATTGATGGATACCATCCGGTCATTTTGAGCAATCACGTAAGGATCGTTGACATAGTGACACGGACGAAATTCAAATAACGGATTGTTGTGCACGTAATCGTAGAGACGCCTGCTGCCCATGCAGAAAGACGCAACAATTTTCCCGGGATGCAATGATTTTTTCCTGCAGGTCACCACGCCGCTTTCAATTAAATCGATCAGGCCGTCGGTAAAGGTTTCGGTATGGACACCCAGGTCTTTCTTATTTTTGAGATAGGGAAAGACTGAATTGGGAATTTTGCCCACGCCGGTTTGAATGGTGGATTCATTGTCAATCAAATCGGCAATCAGCTGACCAACCGCTTCCGCGATATGTCCCGGTGACTTCTGGACAAACTCCAAAAGCGGCGCGTCATTTTCCACAAAAGCGGAAATATCGCTCACATGCAGAAAGCTGTCGCCCAGCGTCCTGGGCATATTCGGGTTCACTTCCGCCACCACGTATCGTGCCACTTCCGCCGCCGTCTTGGTAATATCCACCGAGATGCCCAGGCTGACATAGCCGTTCATGTCCGGAGGTGATACGGTAATGAGGGCGACATCGATGGGGAGGGACCCGCGTTGCATGAGCCGGGGGACTTCGGAGAGAAACAAGGGGGTATAGTCGGCATGGCCGGATTTGATCGCTGCGCGCGCGTTGGCCCCGATAAAGAGAGCGTTATGACGGAAATGCCGGATGTACATATCAGACGTATAATCGGTCAGTCCCAGATCAAGGAAGTGAAGAATCTCCACATCCGCAAGATTCTGTCCCATATCCAGAAGCGTTTTGACCAGCAGCTGCGGTTCTCCGCAGGCGGACGCGATAAAGATCCTTGCCCCGCCTCGTATCCGGGCTAATGCGGTTCTCGCATCCGTCAGCTTCTCCTGATAAGTTTTTTTCCAGTCGAGAATCATATCCTTTATCTCTCCTTTCTCCTTGCCGCAGGACAAAACAACGTCAAACTTTTACTGAATCCTTTTTAACATCGATAAATTTCTTTTCCTGAAGAAAGCTGTACCACGCCCGTCCGCGGATTTTGTCAAACACCAGCCAATGACCTCCGGTTCGGTAATGGCAGCGGGTTAACTGCCAGCGCTTTCTCAACTCATCGACCAGCTCAAACGGGCACAGTTGATCACCGCGTGACGCGACGACCAGAATATCATCCGGAGATAATTTCGGCTTCAGATTTAACGCCGAGTGAAATTCAGCAGCCCGTTTTGCATTGGCCTGCCAGTTTAAATCAAAAGGAGACCGACTGTAAAAATAATCCGGCGTTATGGGGCGAATGAGACTGAAGGCCGGCACCATCATGGCCGCAAATTTCAGTTGAGCGTTCAGACAAGCATATATTCCCGTAATGTATCCGCCCAGACTGGCACCGATCATGCCGATGTCTTCCGGGCCCAGCTTCTTCAGGATCAGAAAAACATTATGGAGATCGTAAACGCTTTGACCGACGCATTCGTTGGTAAAGGCCGTATCACCCAGTGTAAGATAGACGTGACGGGCGGAACGCGGTCCTGCTATCCTTTTCCAGTGAAAAGGATGGATACACAAAGCCACGTCGAGCCCCATGGAAAATAATTTACTGACTTTAAACATGCGTTCCGCTTCGCGCGGCGACCCCATCATAAAACCATGAACACATAAAACCGTTTTGCGCGGTTTATCGCCGTGCGTCCAGCGAATCAGATAGCCGGTGCGGTTTTCCGTGTAATGCAGATAACGCTGCCGGACAAATGGATTCCGTGGCTCGTACAAACTTTCAAAAGAAATTTCCTGATAAAATCCTTCCTGATAAGCGGTCTGCTTCCGGATCTGAAACTCCGGTTCTTTCTCAGGGATTGTAAAAAAGTTCAGAGGCTTTTCAACATATCCCTGTTCCAGGTAGAAAGAAACTTCACGTGCGTGAGCATCCCAGTCCATCTCGCGCTTTGCTTCAAAATGGGCAAATACTCTGCCGGGCACCAAAAACAGTTGATCTACAAAACTGCCGATCACATCTAATGTGTTTTTGTTCATAAAATCAGTAATATCATATTTTATGATGACTCAAAAAATCAATAACATCACGCGCCAGACGTTCCGGCACTTCCAACGCCGTCATATGCCCCACTCCCGCGTATTCAATCAGACGGGCATCGGGAATTTCCTTCGCCATCAACTTGCTGGTCTCGATGAAAAGATCATCCTTTTCTCCGTAGATAATCAGCGTCGGACAGCGAATCCCGCGCAGCCCTTCTATTTTCGGATCAGGATCAGTATAAAACGACCGCACAAACCGGGCGATCGCGTAACGATTTCCCATACTGATCATGTCATAGGCTGACTTCATCATTTTCTTGGCATCAGACGATTCAACAATACCGCGAAAGAAAGGGGCGGGATTAACCCACAAATTCGCGACAATCTGATCCCATTCAAATTTCTCGAAATAGCGTGCCAGTTTATCATGGTATGACTTGATAAATTCAGGGTCTCCAGGCAATACCGCCGTAGAAGAGGCTGTATCAGTCAGCACCAAACTGGCCAGTCTTCCGGAATTACGCATGGCATACCGCACGCCGGCAAAACCGCCGGTGGAGTGTGTTAAGAGATGGAATTTTTTAATATTCAGATAATCCGCCAGCGCCTCGATATCATCACCAATCGTTTCCGCATCGTATCCATATAAATCTCCCTCAACCTCTGTTTTTCCGTGGCCACGCATGTCCATCGGGATGAAACGATATTTATTTGTGATATCGGCCGCGATATCTTTCCAGTAGGTGGTATTTTCTATCAAACCATGTACGGCAATGATGGCTTCTCCCCACCCGTCATCTTCGTAATAAATTTTTGCGTTATCCCTTGTGAAAAAAGGCATTTTCTAATTCTCCTGTTTCATTACTTAAAAAACGTGTGCAATTTTTAAATCATATTTCGATGTTAGTCAATTTAATAATCTTATCATCATTTTATAGCACATTACATCCATCATCACCTTGACAGTCGGGCTTTACCGTGTTTAATAGAAACGTCCTGCACGAGATAAGTGACAGTTCTTCTGCGGGAGCAAGAGCAAAACATATTTTTTATGATCACGACATTATTAACCATTTTTGTTTCGGCCTTTGTCATTGCCCTTTCCGGCGCGATGATGCCCGGACCGCTTCTCACCGTCACGATCAGTGAAAGTTCGCGTCGCGGTTTTATGACCGGACCGCTTTTGATCGTCGGTCACGCCATTCTGGAACTGGCTCTGGTCATCGCCCTGCTTCTGGGACTGGCGCCTTTTTTTCAAATGCCGTCGGTCTTTGTCTTTACAGCGCTGGCCGGAGGTGTAATCCTTTTCTGGATGGCGTTTAACATGTTTCGTTCTCTGTCCACGCTGAGCATTGCCTGGAAAGAAGACAAAACAAAGCGCAACCATCCGATAATCAGTGGCATCATCATGAGCATCGCCAATCCCTATTGGATCATCTGGTGGGCAACCATCGGACTGGGTTATATTTTATATTCATGGCAGTTTGGAATCCGGGGAATCGTTTTTTTCTTCGCCGGTCATACGCTGGCGGATCTGGCATGGTACTCGCTGATATCGGCAACCGTTGCCGGAGGCCGTCACTTTCTAACCGACCGTCTTTACCGGGGACTGATTGGCGTATGCGCCCTCTTCCTCGTCGTGTTCGCCTGTTACTTTATTTATTCCGGTGTTGAGAAACTGCATACCGTGATTTATTCGGTCGGCGCTACTTCCAGCTTCCCGTTTCTGATCTTGAACGAAACCCTTCCCTCTTTTTGCAGCACCTGCATGGTCGTATAAACTTCGGAAATGGAAAGAAAGATTTCCAGCAGCAATCTCGATCCGCCTATATCCGGGAACAAGATCCTCGCCGTCCGGTAAACGCTTCTTTCGCCATTGCGTAATATACGCATAACATTTTCCTTTCTCTGTGCAAAAGCCCGTTGATACCCTGCAATGATTTGATCAACATCCGTAACCGTTTTCCCGTGCGCCGAAAAGATAATTGACGGAGCAAGTTTCCTGATCTTATCCAGCGATTGATAAAACTCCTCCTGGCTCAATCTAACCGGCAAATCATTATCTTCATCCAGCATAAAAAAAGCGTTGGGGGTAATATGTTGAATCAGCGTGTCTCCGCAGAATAGAATCCCTTCCCGCTCCAGAAAAAAACAAATGGAACCTTTTGAATGACCCGGTGTTTCCAGAATTCTCGCGCGATATTTCCCGATGTTGACTTCATCCCCTTCACGAAGAATAATATCCATTGTACAGCGCTCCGCCATAAATCTGAATATCAGGGAAGACAGATTTAGCATCATGCCTGTTGAGCGGGGAACACCGATGATACGCAGAAAGTCATTATACTTTTTTGCGGAAACATCCCTGCCCGTTTCCATCATTCTTTTATCTCCGCGGTGAGCCAACACTTGCGCCTTGCCTGCTTTCACTATTCTCTTCACAGCGCCGTAATGATCAGGATGTCCATGCGTAATGATAATTTTACTGATATCGGAAAAGTCCAGATTATGTTCCTGCAAGGCTTTTCTCAAAAGAGATGTGGTCTGAACCGTTCCTGTGTCCATTAACGTTATTTCATCACCTTTAAAAAGATACACATTCACCGGTCCGGGTTTTCTTCCCGGAAGAGGAAGTTTGATCCTGAAGACATCCGTTATAATTTTTCGGCTGAACTGATATTCTTTTTGCATTTTTTTCTCTCTCCCTTGCAAACATATTCCGAGCCGGTTCTGATGGCAGGCCGAATGATGCGCAATCCGGATAAACTTTAATCTATAATCTACAGAATCAAAATCGTCCGGACAAGAAGATGTTATTTACCTTATTAAGCCTTGACACGTCAAATTCCTCTGTATATATTCACGACCTTAATTCTTTAGCATCAAGGAGATAATAATAATGAATAAGGATAAATTCACCAATTTTGGACGACGAGATTTTATCAAATACGCCGCTCTTACGGCGGCAGCCATTTCCCTGCCGTCTGTGCAGGGATGCGCGATACCCAAAAAGAATGTTCCCCGGATGGATTACAAAACTTTCCTGATCAAAAATGCCCGTCTGGTGGATGTCAACTCCGGCCAGATTATGGAGAACGCCTGGCTGGTGGTCAAGGACGGCATCATCGCCGTTCAGGACAATTCGGAAGTCAAAATCGATCCGCAGGGCATTACCTTTGATTTGCAGGGCAAATATCTGATCCCGGGTTTGATTGACGCCCATTGTCATCCTACAGTATCACCGGTTTTCTCCATGAGCATGCTGGATGTTCTGAAACATACCCAGCAGCAGAAACAAAACTTTGTTTCTGCGATTGAATCCGGGGTTACAACCATCAGGGACATGGGCGCCTTCCCCGGCATGCTTCACTTTTTAATGCGCGATATCGAAAAAGGGAATCTGCCCGGACCGCGTGTTGTTTATTGCAATTCCATCCTCAATGTCATGGGAGGTCATCCGGAAGTTCCGCCATCGGATGTTAATATTTTCGCCCGTCCGGTATCATTATTCATCGGCATGGTCATGAAGAATTTCAGGAATACAGCCGAAATGGAAGAATACCTCAGGGAGAACTCGAAAGGCGCTTCTTTTATCAAACTGACCCTGGACAATCAGTCGGTCTTTTGCAAGAAAAACAAAGCCATTAACGTTTACACCAAAGAACAACTGGATAAGATTTTTAATTTCGCTGAAAAGAGCGGCCTGCCGGTTGTCGGACATCATCAGTTCAAATCCGGTTTTGACCGCGCCATGGAATATCCTTTCCATTCCATTGAACACATTGTAGCGGATGTGGTTCTTTCCGATGACGATGTAGTAAAAATGGCTAAAAGAAATCTGGCCATCGTACCGACCATGTCAATGGGCCAGTCTTTCCTGATGGAAGAGGCATTTGATGAACTTCCCGCGCAATACAAGACGCCGGAAATCATCAGGGAACTTCAGGTGAGAAAAGAATATTTTGCAAAAGAAACTGCCAAACACTGTGATCCGTTTCTTCACAAGCAGAATCTCGCGGCGCTGAAAGACTATAAGACCATCGGCATTGACAATCTCTGGGAACACAAGAAGTTTCTCGTCCATCCTGATATTTTCTTTAACATGATGATCAACGGCTACCAGAGCCTGAAAAAAATGAATCAGGCGGGCATATTAATCGGTTGCGGCATTGATGCGGGAATGCCTTTGTGTTATTTCGGCGGCAACTACAGAGAATATGAAATTATGCAGCGCGTCGGCTTCACCAACATTGAAATCCTGCGCTGCGCCACAATCAACAACGCGAAAATTCTCAAGATAGCCGAGAAAACCGGATCCCTGGAGAAAGGCAAATACGCGGACATGGTGGTACTGGACAAAAACCCGCTGGAAGACATCCGCGCACTCAGAAATCCGCAAATGGTTTTCAAACAGGGAGAGCTCATGTTCTCCGCCGAAAATCTTTCCGATAATAAAACGATATCATCGCCGGTAATTTAATCACTGCGGCTTTACCATACTCGTTCTTGTCTCGTTCTTTATGCGGGTTCAATCATCATGATTGAACCCGCATAAAACCCGCATACAGTTTGAAGAGAAGGTACTTTTTACCAGCCCTTCTTCCACATATCATCGTCGTCGTAGATTTTTTCTTCCTCGTTGGCTTCCTGCGCGTCGAGTTCATAATCACGGCCGCTCTGTTTCGCTTTTTGCATAAAATATTCCCGATACCATTCATGAGCTGTAATCATGGACATGACTTCGCTGGTGCCGGTCCAGATGGATGCCAATCGAACATCCCGATAAATACGCTCGATGGGAAAAACATTCGTGTAAGCGATACCACCCATCACCTGCATGGAATTATGAACCACCTTCTGGCAGGACTCGGTAATGAATTTTTTGCTCTGGGAGACCATCCGCCTGATCCGGTGCATATCCGCTTTTTCATCCACCGCCCTGGCCGTGACGTAAGCCATGGCGCGCGCGGCATCCAGCAGCATCGCTGCTTCGGCTACCTGAAAGCTTACACCTTCAAACTGGGCAATGATTTGACCGAAAGCTTTACGCCGTGCCGTATAATTTGTGGCAATTTCCAGTGCGGGACGCGCCGCGCCAATCGTCATAGCGGCCGTACCCAGCCGCTCCGGAATCATCATCGTATTGAAAACGGCATAGGCTCCGTTTACTTTTCCCACCACATTCTGCTTGGGCACCTTCACGTCGCGAAACACCAACCTTCCTGTACCTCCGCCCCGGCAGCCCATCAGGCCATACAGATATTTGACTTCCACGCCTTCGGTTCGATCCACGATAAAACAGGTTATGGACTCCTGCGGTTTGGCTTCCGGACTGGTCTTTGCGTAAACAAGGAAAAAATCCGCGCCCTCGGCGCCGACAATGAATCTCTTCATTCCATTGAGCAGATAATAATCGCCCTTGTCTTCCGCTTTGGTCGTGGCGCCGAAAAAGTCCGACCCGCCGCGCGGTTCCGTCAGACACTCCGCCGCAAAAAGTTCTCCGCGCAAAAGAGGCTTTACATATTTTTCTTTCTGCTCATCCGTGCCGTGCAGAATAATCGCGTCACAGACCAGTTCCGCCCCGACACCGAAAACACAGGCCAGTTCATAGCCCAGCGTACCCACCTCTTCCATAACCATACAGGTCGTCACCCAATCCATATCCCGGCCGCCCCATTTCTTCGGATAGCGGCAACCCATCAGATTGCGTCTGGCGGCTTCCTGCAAAAACTCTTTCGGGAATTTAATTTTGTCCGTATCCATATCCAGAATCATCTGCCGCGGCATCCATTTCACAAAATCCCGCGCCTCATCCCGGATCTTCAATTGCTCCTTGGTCATCATATAATCAAACATGGGCTTTCTCCTTTCTGTTTCATAATATATTTCAATAACACGCGACGGATTATAACAGAAAAAGAAGATTATACGAAAAGTTTGTTACACCAGGAAATCAGATATTCCGCAAAAGGTGTTAGATAAATCTAAGGCAGCATCTCCATTCGCCATTGCGAAAATAGTTTGACGAACGCATAAATGTGCATTACAATACACATCAGGAGGTGTATGATGAGAACGAATGTCGTTTTAGATGATCATCTGATTGCTGAAGCATTTAAATATGCCGGGACTATCCATACAAAAAGAGAATTAATCGAGACCGCTTTAAGAGAATTTGTCAAAAACAAAAAAGTGAAAAATTTGCGCGACCTGAAAGGCAAGATCCTTTTTGCGGACGATTATGATTATAAAAAAATGAGAGCAGGCAAATGATATTAGTCGATACATCGGTACTTATCGATTATTTAAGGGGCTCACAAAACGCTGCTGTTTCCGCTTTCGATAAAATACTCGAAAAAGGTCTGCCTTACGGGATCAACGAATTAATATATTTGGAGATCTTACAAGGCGCCCGGACGAAAGAAGAATTTCATCAACTCCGGGAGTATTTTGAAACACTCCCCTTCTATGGTCTTAATCTGGGCAAAGAATCCTATGAAAGAGCTGCGCAGATGAATATGACCTGCCGCCGCTTCGGGATAACCATACGAAGCACGATAGATTTGCTTATCGCTGAAACCGCCATAGAGAACGATTTATTTCTGCTTCACAACGACAGCGACTTTACGAACATGGCCAAAGCAATTAAAAAACTGAAAATATTTAAGCCGAGCAGATGATTTCTGGTTTCATTTCTACTTAATGATTTAGGAATATTCCGTGTCACGTCCAGATCACGCCCCTGCCTTTCAGCAGGGTTGCGTCACGGTTTAGCCGCAAATGTCAAGAAGTCAAGAAGAACCGGGATTTTCGGGCGAACGATTTATTCAAACGCGCGAATCATCCCGAGGTCGGACTAATTGTGCAAGAGCGGATGCGCAGCGCGACCTTACGAAAAGCTGAGTCGGAGCTCGCCACGGGAACGCGATCGGCTGTCACGACGGGTTGTACGAATATTTTAAGATGCTTTTTTCCAATGCAGAGAAAGTACACGACCAGAAGCAGCGCAATCTCGCAAATAGAGATTTATCAGCGTTTGATAAGGAACACCTGCTGTTTTAGCGAGATTCTTGAAGTAATCTACAGTACCTTCATCTAATCTTATAGTTACTTGCTTCTTGAGCATACTTGCGTAAGGATTTCTTTTTGCTTTTGAAAAATCATATTCTTTTCTCATAATTACCACCTGCTCCAGTATTGTTTTTGCTCCATGCGTGTTGCTTTCCGTGCCGAAATAATTCTTACGATTAGGTCTTCCCTACGATAAGTATGGGAAATGACGAGTAACCGTAGCTTGGAACTCATGCCGAGAATAACATAACGCTCTTCTTCCAATGAATGATCAGGATCATCAAGCAATAAACCATTTTCATCAGAGAACACCGTTTGCGCCTCAAGAAAAGAAATACCATGCTTTTTTTGATTCAGTTTATATTTCTTTTCATCCCATTCAAATCGTAACTCTTGCATAATTACAGAGTAAATATATTGTAGTATATTGTCAATATCTATTTAAGCACAGGCAAAAGAAAATCATCTCTCAGTTTGTAGGGTAGAGCCGACAGATCAAAACAATTTTAACGTAAAAGCTTTTTAATTATTTCATTCTTTTCACAGTACGGCACAAACAGCCTTTCCCTTGCCCGTGTGACCGCAACGTAAGCCAGTTTTCTAATCTGATCTTCGGTCCAGCGCTGCCCTGCCTCCAGCCAATCCAAACCCAAAAGAAACACACAGGCATAATCAAACCCCTTGGCACTGTGGATCGTGGAAATCGAGACGCTGTTGGTCGTCACATCATATGATTTCTTGGAACGATAATCTTCCGAAATCCATTGATGGATAATGCCTTTCCTCTCCAGCGCCCCCATCAAAAGCTGCGGCAGATTAACCGCCGACTGCTCCATCGGTGATTTCTGCGTATAGATAACGGCGATCTCTGATAGCGGATATCCCTCATTGTTATGCAGATGACTGATTTGGTCCGCCGTCCAGCTTACGATCACCTCAACGTTGGCAAACTGTTTTATCTCCGGCGCCAGCCCGTGACTGGCTTCAAAGGTTTCAGGAAAAAGCCGGGTTTGCTGAGCGCCGTCACCGGACGTATTCGCGTTTCTGTCCTCCAGTCCTTCAGCCAACGCGGTGATCTCCTGCGTATTGCGATATATCCAGGATACCCGGTGCACCCTGCCCCGCGCCTGAATTCCCAGATCTTTCCAAGATCTGCGGCGATCATAAATATTCTGGTTATCATCAAGGGCAATGGCCAGGTGATTTGTCTTCGGATTCAGTAGGGCCATCACAATCCTGAACATATCATCAGAGAAATCCTGTCCCTCGTCCACAAGAATGGCATCATATTTCAGCGGATAGGCAGATGCCTTATCAAGCGCCTCCTGAATCACCAGCCGGTAATAATCCTGATCCTCTTTTTCGTAGGCTATTTTCTCACCGGTGATCATGGAACAAAGCTGGAAGAAGTGAACAACCTCCACGCCATTCCTGCCGAGGGGCACCTGCTTATCCGATAAGAGCCGGCGAATATAATTAACCAGTGTGATATTGTAACAGACGAAGAGAATATTATTGATGGCGGGATTGTAAAGCTTCAGCAGTGCAGCCCGGTGAATGAGAATCAAGGTCTTACCGCTCCCGGAGGGGCCTGTGATAATGCGATGCCCTCCATCATACTGCCGGGCAATGCTTTCCTGGTGGTGATCAAGAAGCTTCAACCGCTGCGCCTTTTCTATTTGCTGATCAGCGGCAGACCGCAACGGCAAATCAATCCGGACCACAGGAAAGATCAACTGCTTCAGATGTTCCAGTTCCCGCCCCGTAATCCGGAATTCAAATCGGGGGCTGAACATCCTTTTCATTGCTTCAGAAAAACAATGACCCGTTGAATCGGCGCATAATGGAGACTGGGGATGCAGATCATCCCAAAAGAAAATCATCTCCGTCGCAATGATCTTGTCCAGGCCTTTCTGCGCGTATTCATATTTATTGATATTGGGAAATACGATGCCGCAATTAACAGGGATCTTGACATTACCGTGCGCGAAAGGCGCTTTAGAAATCAAAACGGCATCTTCCTTGATCCTGTCCATGACCCAATGAAAATAATCCCTGGCCTGATGAAGAGGATTCTGCCGTTTTTCCGCCTTGCCGGCAATGGATAGCGTGAAGAACTGGGAATCGGCCGAGATAATCTGATCCAACCGCCAATCCTTGACCTCAAAGATAATGAGCCCCACGTCTTCAGAGTAGAGAAGGAAATCCGGCTCGCGGCCATTAATGTCGGGCAAATACCAGCAAAGATATTTATGATCAGGCTTGGCAACTGCGTGAAGAAACCGATAGAAAGTCTTCTCACCTTCGGTGGTAAATTCCTCTGTGTCAGCGGGAATCATCGTGGCCATATTTTACCTGATAATCATCTACGAATAATGTGTTGCCAATATCTAAGACGCATCTTATTCTTTAGGCAGACTAAATGTGCCAACAATAACAAAGGGGTTTTTTGATCTTCCATGAAATTTTGCAAGCGTACCAAGTATGAAATAAAAATTCTTTTCCTTTTCCTCTTTTAATTTATAAAAATATTCATGCTTCACCATATTCACGGCACATCGCTCTGGGTTAATCCTATCTTGACATTTGTTCAGGCTATCCCAATACAATTTGCCGACATCCCAATCCTCTATCATCAGTGTAGATTTCTTATTTTGATCGTCACGGAATTTATATGAAAATTTATAAGGTAATTTAGGTACAATATGAAATTCTTTTTCAATCTCTTCTGCCGGCCGGAAGAATGATAGTTGCTTTGATTTTTCTTTTAATAAAACCAGTTTATCCGCTGGCCATTCTTTATCGGTTTTCTTGCATATAAAATCATCAATGCTTTTTGGTTTAAAAATAGCGAATGACCGTTCATTATTTTTTGCTTTTTCTATTAATTCAGCCAAATTGGTAAATATTGGCTCTTTATTAAATATAATTTTTTTACGTTCCTTCCAATTATTATCTGTGTCAACTATGTTTAGAAGCTTTATTTTTGTGATGTCAATCACATGATGACTTTCTGGACGGGGGTCTTTGTCGTTTTTTTCAAAAGGTGCTTCAATCCATTGATATTTTTTAAATTGCTGTTGATCGTCAAGCTTACGAAAGGGCAATGGATAAATCCTGATCCATGACCCGTCCTCCTGCATACCGGCTGTGCACACAAGTTCATCGTACTTTTTGGAAATAGTTGGATAGGTCATTACCGTTATTAATACTTTTTTCATTTCAGGCATATGTTGACACCTTTAAAAGCGCAATCATATTTTGAAAGCCTGCTGAGGATTTGGCACATATTCCTTCTTAAAAAGGACATAATTCAATCACACCAGCAACAAACTTGTAGCAGTAATTATCTATTTCGTAAGGAATGCCAAGACTTATCGTCAGCAGACATTCTGCCTCTGCCGTGCCATAAGCAGGGAATCGTCTTTCATACTCATAATCAGTAACAGGAATACAATATGCGTTTGCCTCATGTATGAATCGAGCATTTACCCGCTTTCCCCGGTAAGCACTTTCTGTAGAGAATGAAACATGTGTGCGAATCAAGAAAAGTGAACGCTTATCTCTACTGGGCACAGTTCGCAAAATATTAACATGTACTTTACGATCAGTATTAAATAGGATCAAATTTGTCTGTTGACAATATTTGAGAGCATCCTGAATACTTTTTTCCCCCACTTTTTGCCATGCGCCAGCCAGGATGGTTCGATTTTCAGGTTGTATGTCGCGATGTGGGCCATCGTCGGCTAAAGGTATTTTTATTATATCCAGCAATTGAGGTTCGACGCCGTTAACTTGCCGAATATGCCAAGGCACACCACTATCTCCGTTTTCAAAACATGGCCGTATCCATTCGCCTGATTCTGCATCTATTCCTGCAATGCATCGATTTCCCATCTTACGGGAATTGGCAAGAATTATAAGGTTGCGTGTCATTAATCACCCTTTTTTTATAAGTGATGAATTTCTACGTTATTCCATTTCCTCTTGAGGTATTCAGCAACTAAACGGCGATGACATTTTTCTGGTCTTGGCTCGCTACATAAAAGACACACATAGTCAAAATCATCTGAACAAAGATTTTTTTCAGGTGTGCGAACTTCTAAAAGTTCGAAAAACCGACGTTCATATTCATTCCAATCAATTTTTTTCTTCTTATAAGCGTCAAGGATGTCTTTGGTTGGAGCTAATGACACTTCATGTTTGTATTTTATATTCGCTATAGCACGCAGAAAATATTCAAGATCGTTTTTTTTCGTGAAACCGGCAAGTTGTGAGACATTATTAAGTCTTATATCTATAAGACATTTTATGCCTGCGCGATGTAATTTCTCGAAGAATTCTTCTGCAGATTTTTTAGCAAAACCAATCGTGAACAGCTTTATTGTTTTGTCTTTCTTATTTATTGCCGAATCACACATTATATTACTCCTTCATCATCATTATGATAGGCTATTTGTTCTGCTTTTTTATCATATGCTTTTTGAATTAGTTGATCATCGCTAATATCCGCATCAAAAAGAGTGCGTTCAACTTTCATCTTTTGAACAAGCCTTTGTTCGGTTTGCGAATGTTCTTCTATCGAACCATCGAAGAGGATATGGAGAATTTTGAATTCTTTTCGCAACGCCCGACAAATTAGAATCGTCCTGTGGCAATCCAGAGGTTCTTTTTCTGCACACATCATAGCTATGCGAAATTCTTCTGCTCCTCTTCGTAATCTTTGCAAACCTTCCTGAAATTTCGGTAATGTAGCAATCCGTTGATAAATAACTCGTGTGCCATCGTAACATTCAGGTTCAACTCGTCGTGCGCCTAACTCTTCTCCTAAAAAAACATATTGAATACCAAATAAATGGAGACCTTTTATCAATGGTTCACGATTGAATTGCGGCAATCTGCTACTGTATGGATGTGACCGCACATCAGCCACTGCTGTTATGCTATGCTTTTGCAAAAGCTCTATAAAGGTTTCAAATCTGTGTGTAGAATGGCCTATTGTAAAAATTTGTCGGGTGGTTATTGTCATCGTAAAGTTTTCATGCACTTTTTTATAAATATTATGAAATATAACATTAACTTAACAATTTATGCCATACAGGGCAGGTGCAACGTACCGATGCTAAAGAGTAATATCATCACAATATTCATCATGAATTAGACGATTTTCTTTGGCCGCATATGTTTATACTACTTATTATAACCTGTCGGTTCGAGCAGACCGAATGTGAAAATAATAATTTTATCTATACCTCAAGCCTCAAGACTAATTTATTTCTTCCGCATCTAGCCCAGGCCAAACTTTAAGAGCTACGTCGGCTAACTGCTCGCCACGTGTTTTAATAGTTTCTTCATTCCATTCATTTAAACCAAGCAGTGGAATGTTAAGTCTTAGATTGGTATTTGCAAGCAATAAATCCCGCTTTACTTGAAATGATTTATTTTGCGCTTCTCGATTTACACTAAGATTGAGTAACGTTAGATTTCCTAATGTTTCGATGCTTTTTTCTCGCGCTAATATGGCCGTTTCTCTATCACTTAATTGGTCACCAGCAAGTAATTTGGCGTTTGTTCTGTAACTTTCACTCCAGCTGGTCTTGCTATCGTCAAATAATGGCCAGTGTTCATACCAAGATTTCGGAAGGATGTGATCAATATCAAGATGCCTTAGATTCTGAGGGAAAGAGTCTTCGACTCTTGTTGACTGTCGCAATTCTAATTCAATTTCCGCAAGTATCTCCCGCATCTTTCCTGCTTCTAATCGGTCCGGATAGATTGATCCATTAATACAAACATTTCTAAATTCAGGATTCCTGGGCCAACGTGATGCTTCACCTTTTAAATCGCCTAATATTTTCATTAGCGATTCTGGTGAAATGCCTGTTTCAGGTAAGTTCCGCATAACGGAGATAAATACGTTATTGTAATTTTTTGCAGATAAGCCGCAAATAGCACGGCGCACTACATAAGACACCAGATAATCTAGCATTACCTTTTTTGCCTCAGATGTTATTGAGGACACAGCTATCAGCAGTGCTAACGGATGCAATGTGGTAATATCAAATGCAGCTATACGCTGGCCAAATATTGATATAGGGTCTTCACCAATCCCCTCAACTAATGCCTGATAATATTTTGCATAGTTGGTAAGCATGGACAATTGATCACTTGCAGTTTTTGCTTCATGGTCATTGAAAACGTAACGGCGATATTCAAAATAAAGACGACCTAGGTCAATTTCTTCACGTAACTCTGCCTGCAAGGTTGAATGTATGAACCATTCTAGCTTTGGCTTATTCATTCGTCCTCGTTTTTGTATCTTGTTCCAATCGGCACTCTCGAATTGGGCCCACATAGAATTATAAAGATCTTCAGAGTTGCTTCTCTCTTTATCCGCTCTCATAAAGATAAAGTTTCGTATTAAATCAGTTGCATAAAGTCGTGCACCACGACCATTTAGGGTTTCAAAGATTACCTGCGCATCATCATCTTCGCCTAGAACAATAGATACTATTTTAAAATCTTGTAAAATTGCCGTTGCCAATATTTCATAACGCAGAGATATTTCTCCATCGCTACCTTGTGCTATCCATTTTTCAAAACAATCAGTAAAATACCATAGCGCTTCAAGGGCAGGTGGATGTATGACGCCGATTCTACGCAAATCACCTCTCTGCGTAAAACTTTTTGGGAAAATATCTTTAAGTTTGTTCCTGTCATCTGTTTCAAGAACAAACTTATAGTCTTGCTGATCGCGAAACGTTGGCCATACCTTAAAAACTTCTACAGCCGGATCCAGCATGGTATCAGGGTTACTATTTTTTAAGGCGCCAGCGACAATTTCCGTTATTGATGTAATATTGTTTGCTTTCAGTAATAATAGAATTGATTTTAAGATAAACTGTAATGTGACAAGGCGTTGTTGCCCATCAATGATATGTAATGTATCAACACCTTTTAACCCCGCACGTGGTTGTGGATCTAAAACAACTGCACCAAGGAAATGCGGTATGTTTTTATTTTCCAATAATCTCGCATCAGCTTTAGCACGGATATCTTCCCATAGCTGTTCCCATTGCCTTGTTCGAGTCCAGACATAAGCGCGTTGATAAAAAGGCACCATATACTGTCTTCTATCCTGAAATAGTTGCTGGACGGTAATATCATCAGATTTCAAATGAGGCCTCCTTTGCTTTCTATGCGCTATTGTAAAATACTATATATTAATTTTTCCCATGACCATCATAACAATTACATCTTTCCCTTTGCTATGCGGTGCCAGTCTGGGCATCAGCCGCCGCGATTACAAAAACAAATGTATCTACTGCATTTTACTCATGCTCAATTTATTGTCACGATTTACAAATTACCGTTAAATTTCACTACTTCCATTAATCAACCCTGAAAAGTTTAATGCCCGCCTCTTTTTCAAGGCTTTGCTTAATAAAGATTTGTCTCTCTTTAATGAATTGACGGAAACCCTTCTTGATATTTTTTGCCCATAAACCACGATCATTGTCAAAACATGGAATCAGATGATGCGACATCTTTTTAGAAAAAAGATTTTTGTCTTTTTTTGCGGCTTTCAAATACTTTGATGGACGCTTATTACCGATTATCTTGTTTTCATCAGCGGTAAGAAGACAGATGTTACAGATGCTGTTGTATTCCGACTGTTTAATCCCAATGGCTTGGAGTAATGATCGGGGAAATATATGATGGCGATCCTTATTTACAGGGGTAAGGTATCTTTCCAGTGATATTTCATTCAGTGCGTCATCAAGAAGGCTAACCGGTTTCTTCTTGAAGAGAAGACAATAAAATGAGGAACCCATTCCAGATTTTGTTTTATCATACTGTGTGTTTCGGATTTCGCGAAAATCGGCATCCGCATCCAACGGAAAGTGTGCGTTATCATTTTTTGCCAATCGTTTAAAGAAGCCTGAATCATATTGGATAGACTTGTAGAATGCCTGTCCTGAATAACACCTTGCTGTGGTCGTTACCCAGAACCATCTACGTATCTGTTTCTTTTGTTTTTGATTTGGACTTTTTTTGTTATTGAAGTAATGAAACAATGCAAGCATGGACAGTATATATGGTGAATACAGATAATTGGCACTCAAAACACGGAACTCATTTCCCAGGTAAACTGCGGACTTTTTGAAACACTCCTTCAATAATCGCCATTCTTTGGACAGTTTTTGTTTTAAAAGTTTATTTTTTTGAGCTTCTTTTTCAATCTTATTGACAAACGCTTGTATTTTATTTTTGCCCGGATAACATTGCCCGTGTATTGCGGTCATAGCCCAAAGGATAGGCATTTCGTCTATGTTCTTGAAGGTGCCGATACAATCTCTGACCTCATGTGCAAAATCTCTTAAATCAAGCACTTGGGCATTCGTAAATATTGCGTCTGCCGACGATACTTTCATCCCAAGCGTATTAATTCTTAGGAAACATTCCTTAACTTCGTTGATATTGGACATGCGCGTGTTTATAACCACCAACTTATAATTCAAAATGCGTCTCCGGCATTCATTCAAGGCAATACGATCACTTTTTTTTAATCCATTGAAGTGATGATTGAATTGCGGAGAAAGAATCTCGCTTAGAGAAACAAATCGGCCATGTTGTGGTTTGCGGTAAAATATTCTTTGCTCTATTCCCTTCCCATCAGGAGATTTTTTCTTTTTTTCTAGAGAAAAGACGATGTTCCTGAAATTTATCTCCTTGCCTTTTGAATTTTTTATTGTTCCTCCTTGATGAATACCGTGAAGTACGGACATTCTCTGTTGTCCATCAATCAAAAACCAGACGCGCTTGTTCTTGTCATTGAAATGCGGCAAAACATTGTACTGCTGCCTGAGATAAAGCTTTTTAGATTTGGTAGTGTCCCATATCAGAGATGTTCCGATGGGCATCTCCTTATAAATACTATCCATGAGTTTTGCAGCTCTTGGTCCGTCCCATACAAACTCTCTCTGCAATCGAGGTATCGCGTATTTCCCGGCCAGCATGTCATTTAAAACGGAAGATATACGACGGCTTTTTGTGCTGATTTTGTTTTGTTTTTTTTTATTTATTTTCACCCTTTTATTCTTCACTATTATGTCTCCTTTATTTCACGTGGTGGATGGCAACAACGGGGGTCGGCCGGGGGCGGGTTGAGGCGGGTCTGGTAGGGCCTGCCCGTCCGGACGGCTTCGGCCATTTCGTCGTAGATTTCGAGGATGACGCGCTTGGTGCGGTACTCGCCGTATTTCTCCTCGTCCTTGCGGCGGACGATGGGGAAGGTGTCCATAATGTAGGCCACGGCGTCGCGGGGGGTCGGGAAATGCTTCTTGAGCTCGGCAAGTTCCTCCGGGGTCTCGTCGCGCACGGCGCCTTCGGCCACGCGAGCGGGCTTCCACTGGCCGTCGGGGGTGGCCGGCAGGTAGAGGTGGAAGAAGGCGGCATCCAGCTCGCAGCGGAGCAGGAACCGCCGCTCTTCGTTCCATCGAAACGGCGGGCCGTCCCAGCCGCAGTCTCTCGCAAAGGCCGCAAGGTCCCAGGCCGTGTAGGTGAGTTCGAGGATGCGGAAAGAAATCCAAAGTCGATAATTAATACTTGATGTCTGCGTGTTTTGATTATCAAAATTACTGGGAAAATGAATGGCAATTTGATTGAAATAGCCAAAAGTAAAATTGGTTCCACCAAGTTTCTGTCTAACTACATAATCGTATATTAACGTACCAAGAACTGCATTGATTAGTGCACATACAGATGGCTTAATGTGGTCGCCTAATATAAGCAAAAGAGGCATTGAATGCCCAACAGCTACAGTCTGAAAAACCGCTGCAACAGCTGTTCTTTCATTTGTTGTATTAGTAATATTCCGATAACCTAAAAGCCAGCGGCGGGTCCAGCCGGTGTTCTTGAGGGCCTCTTCGACGTCTTCTTTCCGCACCCAGTAGCGCGGCAGAACAAAAAAGGACGGGTCCTGTTTCTCCTCAAGAGTCAGCTCGCGCGTGTCAAGTCCATCGTAGGTGGCCCAGCGGTGGTCGAAATGGTGGATCATCTTCGCTTCGTACAGCGGCAGGTACTCCTCGCCATCCTTCCGGAAAACATTTCCTTCCAGCACCCACCCGTCGGCCTCGAGCTGCTCCCTGGTGCGGAAGAGGTGGGAGTCGTTGGACATGTGGAACATCGTGCTGAACTTGATCCCCCAGGGGTTCTCCTCGGGCCGGCCGTCGCGGGCCTCGCGGACGAGAACCGGCACGCGGCGGTAGATGGCCTTCGTGAGCTCGGCATCCCGTCGGGAGCGGAAGATGGGGCAGGTGCGGGTGTTGGGGTTTAAAAGCTCGATGTCCTCGGGCGACAGGCTGAAGCGGCGCTCGGGGTCACCCAAGTCCTCCACAGCGTGGAGGAAGAAGGCGAACTCGGCCATCCCGGACGAAGGCCTCAACCCCTGCCCGGCGGTGAAGAGGCAGAACTTCATACGGCTGTCCACGTCTGGGAAAAGGCCCTGCCTGTTTTCGAAATCATACAGACTCACCAGCGACTTTTTCCCCACCACGTCCTGGAAGAAGAACTTCGTCGTGTCGTCCGTGGCGATGCCGGTGGGAAGGACGGCCCCCATGAGGCCCCGGTCGTTGAGCAGGCAGCGCATGCCCTCGGCGAAGACGGCATAGAGGTTGATGTCACCCCGGCCGCAGAGGGGGTAGCGGTCGCTGTGGCGCAGGAAGTGGCTTTCTCCTTCCGCTGTTCGCAAGTCATCCAAAAACTGACGGTGCAACAGCGGATCATTTTGTTTGAGCTCCTCAATCATTCTTTTACGGGCGGCGGCATTAGGGGCATTGGCGATTGCGGGACTGCGCTCGGCGAACCATTCTTTTTCCTGGAGCTTCACCCTTTCCCATGGCGGATTGCCTAAAACACAATCAAATCCGCCTCTGGCAAACACTTCCGGAAAAGCAATGTGCCAGTGGAAGAAACGGTACTGACCGGCAAGTTTCTCCACATCCTGCCTCTGCGCTGTGGTCAGCGCTTCGGGATTGCCTTCCAGACGCCGGATGGTATCGGTGGTAATCGCCTCTGGCGCGCCTTTTTGCTTTTTCCAGACAAACGCCGCGCACCAGGCATCCGCCAGAAGCTGGGCATTGCGGTATTCCGGTGAGACCATGAGGCGATTGAACTGTTCCGCTTTCTGCCGGATGTCTTCAAGTGTATTATCAGGGGCGCCATCAATGGAGCGGCTGCGGGATTCAAGCGTGTTGTACTGTTCGGAGCTTTCGGCAACCATGGCGTGCATCATATCCGTCTGACGACCTTCACGTTCCTGCCGATTTCGCCTTTTTAGGACCGTGCAAATTTTCTTGTCGTCCCCCTCAATGGGGTTGAACGCTTCTTCAGGAAGTCCTTTGGCAATCAGTTCCGGTGTTATTCCCAGCAGACTGTTGCCGACGCGGATATGGTGATCAAGAAAGGAAAGGGGCTTTCCCGGTTCCAGCGCCTCCAGCCAAAGACTCACGCGGCAGAGTTCCGCCGCCATGGGGTTCACGTCCACACCGTAGAGGCAGTGACCGATGATGTCGCGAAGGGCCTGCTGATGCGCAAGAGGCGACGGCTCGCTTTCGCCCTGAGCCTGTGCCCTCACGGCGGCCAGATGGCGCGCCATTCTGTGCGCCGCTCCCACGAGAAAATGGCCGGAGCCGACAGCCGGATCGCAGACCTTCAGAGATAATATCGCCTCTTCAGCATCCTTGCCCTTTTTGCCTTTGATGGCTTCTTCGATGACCGGGTCGAGGGCGGAATCGAGCAGGCACTGAACAAGCGAATCCGGCGTGTAGTATGAACCCGATGTCTTGCGTTCGCTTCCGGCAAATTCGGCGAAGGTGAAGCGCGCGCCGTCGGCGCTGATCTGCGGGCTCAAGGCCAGCAGGCTTTCATAGATTCCGCCCAGTTCCTCGGCGCCGAGATTCTTGTAATCCACGGGGCGGAGAATCTTGCCCTGACGGGTGAAGGCAAGATTTCGCAGGGTTTCCAGAAAATCGTAATTCGTCAGTTGCGCTTCATTGAGATAGGCTGTCGCGGCGGGATTCCACAGCATGCTTCCAAATGCCGGCAGGGCGAGCATCTGTCTGGTTTCGGCAAAATCCGCGTCGCCTGAAAGGGCATTGACTAGGATTTGGAACTGCCGCCAGAGATCGCCGTGACGGCTGCCTTTGATTCTGCCGGCAAGCTCCCTTAACCGTGAGGTGCTGTAATAGGCCGCGTAACGCTCCCGCGCGAGACGGGCATCATCCGAATCATCACGGGGATGCAAAAGCGGCAGATTGTCCAGCAGGCGGTCCTCCGCAACGAAAAGGAAAATCAGGCGGTAAATGACACGAAGCAGCTGGCTGTGAAGTCCGGCAGGTGAAAGTTTTCCCGTGCGCAAGGCATCGCGCAAATCAGTGTTTTTGGGATGGCTGGTGAATCCCTCTCCCAGGATCTGCAGCGCTTTTTCAACGCCGATTTTCAGTTCACCCAGGGCGCGTGTTCCCTGTTCTTCGGCAATTTTTGTCCATTCTTCAAGAATGCAGGTTTCCGGCTTTCCTTCTTCCTTCGGCATAAAGCGCGTGGCATGGGCAACAAGCCAGAGCAGAACAAAATCGGAATACAGCTCTCCCGCAAACATCGTCTGCAGGTCAAACTCAAGGAAGGACTGGCGGGAAAGCGCCAGATTGTCGCGCAAAAGCCTTAGTTGAAGGCCATTGGATACGATGCCCCAGAGACTCTCCGGACTTCGGTTGAGAAATTCCTGCACAAGGCCGTGGGGATTGGCCGCGGCCGCGCCACGGACCCCGGCGGCGCGACGATCCAGTGAAACGTTACAACCCACCAGATGCACCGGCACCGGTCCGGCAAACCGGTTAATGGCGTATGTGCGGCCGTTTATTTCCGGTCCGGCGGTGGCAGGCAGAACACCGAAACCCAGCTCACGTAAAAGCGGCAGTGACCATTTCTCATTGGTCAGGCCGGTTCCTGCATCGGAAGAAGCAAGATTTCCAGCCGCATCCTGAAATTCAGACCAGTGTCTGCGCAGACGGTTCCAGGACTGGGTAATGACTTCATTGAGACGCTCGCCTTTCGGAAGACCGTAATCAGCAGGCAATGTTCCCAAAATTTTCTCCTGCGGGTCAAGGATGCGTCGGAGGATATCAGGCGGCAGCAGTCCGCCTTCGGAGCGAATGGATTGAAAGGTCTGCTCTTTTCTGGCCATATCAACTTAACCTCGGAAGCAGAACGTAGGCCCCTAAAATGTCGGCAGGCAGCACGGGGTTTATGGCAATCTTCCCTTTTGTCTTGAGCGACGCCCGAACACGCTCATGTGCTGAAAGCTGGAGGCCGGCACGCTCTCGCGCCACAGCTTCGAGGGCTTTTTGGAATTCGGGCAGTAAATCCAGGAGAAAATCCACCTGTTGATTGATCGCTGTTGCAACCAGATTACGTTCCGGCCGCGCGGCAAGAAGCTGTTCACTTTCTTCCTGTGTGAGCCAAACCGGAGCTTCAGCGGGACCGGTGCAGGCCAATGGCAGTACCTCTTCACAGAGGATCGCTTCATCCCTGCCTGTTTTTTCAAGGTGATATCGAAATCGGTTTACAAGCAAAGTTGTTCTGGTGCTGACGGCTGATGTTGAAATGACACCGATACGTGCCGCAATGGATTTGCCGTCGCGGGCAACGGAATCCAGGGCCTGATCGAGTACCCAGCTCGCCAGCCCCTCAATAACCGGACTGGTGCGGGCAAGGTAAATTTCCTTTTCTCCCAAAGGCAGCTCAAAGCGACCGGCAAAAGGATCATCAAAACCTATGGCCTGCCTCAAGGCACGAGGTGTTTCGTTGCTCAGATGGACACAAACGGACTTGTCTTTTTGATCGAAGGGAACGCCTGTAATATTCAGAACATCGCCAAAGAAACGTGAAACATCTTCGCTCCGGCCGATGGCCGCGCGGACATTGCGGAGTTCCTCTGCCACTTCATCCGGGTTGATTGTATGCTGCGCGAATCTTGAGCGGCTTGCCTTCTCACGGTCACGGGCGTTATCCCATTGGGCATGAAGGTTTTTCTTTGTTGTCTCCATTTCATCGATGAAATCCAGTCGCAGTTGATCAGGATGTTCATGCGTCTTTTCACGGAACAACGCGCCTTCAAAAAGAGCCTCGGCAATCTGTTCGCTTGAGCCGGGAACAGCTACCGTGACACCCAAATCACTTTTGATGCGTTTGTGCTTGCGGATAAGAACATCAAGAATGACCCCGTCAATGGGGTTATCAATGCCGTAATAAGTAATGACCCTTACTTCCGCTTTTTTCTGGCCAAAGCGGTCAACGCGTCCTTCGCGCTGTTCGTGACGGGTCGGATTCCAGGCCAGATCGTAATGCAAAACGGCATTGAAATGATCCTGAAGATTAACACCTTCGGCCAGACAGTCGGTGCAGACAAGCACGAATTTTCCTTCTTCGGCAACAAGCGCTTCGATGCGCGCCTCACGCTCGGCAGGCGGCAGAAGACCGGTTACGGACTCGACGCGAACCTTTGCCCCCAGCGCTTTCCGCAAATGGTCGGCCACGTAATCTGCCGTATCGACAAATCTGCAAAATACAATGGGGTGGAATTCATCCATCAGCAGCTCTTTCACTTCACGAATGACGCCAAGCAGCTTGTTGTCCGCTTCAGGCGGTATGGACTCGGCACGACGGGCAAATTCGAGAAGTTTGCGCCTTGTGGCAGCCGCGCCGGTTTCCGTGTCGGAGCCGGGGCTAAAATCAAGAACGGCTACGTCGTCCGTATCATCCTGATCCAGAACCGTTCTTCGTCCCACTTCATCAACGTCTGCATCAAGGGCTTCATCCGCGGCCGCACGGCTGCGTAACGTGGCCGCTGCCGCCGCCGGACTTGAAGAGACACAGCGCAGGAGAGCCAGAGCAGACCAGTAACGCACGCGGCGATTTCTTCTGGAACTGCCATCCTCCGAAACATATTCCCGGGCAAATGAAAGAATATCATCAAAAAGCTCTTTGTATTCCTTGCTGAATTTGTATGTCGGTTCGGGATTTTTGTCATAGCGTTCCGGGAAAAACGTATCCGCATCCAAATAATGGCGAATGTCAGACCTGCGACGCTGAATCAAGTGACGCGCCAGACGGCGGCGGATGTCGCTACGCTCTTCACGATCGAGGTCTGTTGGAAGATGAGCGAACTCGTCTTTGAGCAAACTCAAGAGAGAACGAAAAGCCTCCTCTTTGCCGCTGTGCGGTGTCGCGGTGACAAGAATCAAGTGTCGATTCTCATCCGAGGCTATCCTCCTGAGCAAATCAAAGCGCTGCTGGCGGCCCCTGCCGACACCTTCGGCAAGCGTGCAACCATGGGCTTCATCAACAATGACGAGCTCCGGACACTTGAGAATGAAATCTTCAGCACGTCGTGAACTCTTGATGAAATCCATGGAAACAACGGTGAAGCGAATCCGGTCAAAGATGGATACGCCCACGGGAAGATCACTTTCCAGGCGATGAATAGTTTCGGCCATTACCAATTCGGCATCAATATGAAATTTCTGTGATAGTTCTTTTTGCCACTGCTCAGCCAAATGCGGCGGGCAAAGTACGGTAAAACGCTTTATCTCTCCCCTGTCCAGCATCTCGCGCGCGATAAGCGCTGCCTCGATGGTTTTTCCAATTCCAACATCATCAGCAATCAGCAGTCGCACAGGATCCAGCCTAAGCGCCATCATGAGCGGCACCAATTGATATGGTCTGGGCTCAATGGCAATACGCCCAAAGGACCGGAAGGGTCCAGCGGCCGCCCTCGTGGACAGGCGTGCCGCATCGCGTAAAATGCGGCCGGATGTAAAATCACTTACATCATCTCTGAAAGGAAGAGGGAAAGAACTCGATTCAACCCTCTCTATTTTAGGCATAATGCCTGTAATCTCTTCATCAAGACCGCCAACCGGACGGACGAGCAAAAGCTCTTCTGAAGACTCGGGCAGGACGACCCATTCGCGCCCTCTGGCATGAATGAGAGTTCCCGGATTGGCAAGATTGGCAGCGTTCATCCCTGAGGCCTCCCGAAGACATCAGGATGTTTTTTAAATATGTCATCCCAGTTCGCCGTATGATGAAAACGAATGACGATATAACCGTTCTCGATGAGCTTGCGCGTGATCGTTTCATCATTTCTGATCTGGTCCGGTTCATCATGCGGCGGCCCATCAATATAAATTGCCGCGTTGAAGTCGCGATAATAGAAATCAGGCCTTGTTGAACAAGACTCTATCAGGTATTGACCATCACTGGGCAGGTTGAGCATGAGCCTGTCCACCGTATCAAGCCAGCGTTTCTCGAGATTGCTGTCACATCTCTTTCGCAGCGCTGTCATTCTCTCCGCCCTTGAACCAGTTCCACCTGCCGGCCTGCATTCCGATTTGGCAAACTTTGCTAACAGATCGCGGATAAGATAACGGTCAAGATCTTTATGATCCGGCTGGTTGCCATAATCAAGCAGACAGGCATAGCAGGCCTTGCCACAAGTCATTGCTGCCTTATCTTCAAGTGTATCAGGATCAAAATGGCATATTTCCAGAGCGATTCGGGCTAATTTGGGCAGAACGATCGGGTCTTCAGCAATCTGTCGAAGCACGCCTGCCCCGCCTTCTGACGATTCAAAAAAGAGTATTTCGCGCCGTTCACCGTTAGCCGGCATGGGGACGCATTCAAATTCCCGCGGTTCAAGCTGAAAATATTTTTGAATGGCTTCCTTAAAAGCGGCCTGCAGGCTGGCAATCTCGGAAAGCGGCGGCACCGGCGTAAAACACATCACCAACGCGTTCTTTGTATCCTTCACGTAAGGCACAACGCGCTGGCTGCGGCCTTGCGTATTTGCGTCTTCAATATCTTCCGCGTCCGCTCTGTTGGACCACCAGTAGCCTCTTTCCAAATCGAGGTTGAATCCGATGGGTTGACCCGGAAGTTGGTTGGTCCATCCCATATTGACACGGAACAATTCCGTGGAATCCCCATATTTGAGTTTCAGCATAAGGACGCCATCACAATAAACCTCGGCATCACGACGGTCCAGTCTGTCTCCTATTTCAGGGAAACGGTAAGCGCTTACAATGCGGTAACCGAAACGCTGACGCTCCTCTTCATCACAAGTGATTCGCTGGGCCAATCTGAGGCTTACGTTTTGGAGATGAACAAGATTATCGATGGGTGATGAACTATCCAGTGCCTGACCACAATTTTCACAGATTTCGGCTATATTTTTATCCTGCTCCATGTGCGCGTATCCGCAGCCGGGGCATCGCTTCATTGTTACAGTCACAAGGTTATGGGTCGCCTCTATATCATCCGAGCCAAAGTCGAGGTTGACCTTGTAAACACGGTAGCGCGCCCCTTCATGATATATAAGGGCACGCGGCCCGAATTCAGAGATTGCCAGAAAACGCGCGCGAGAGACAAATTCATCGCGGCTTGTGCGCTGCCGTCGTGCCGGCACGTAAGCGGAAATCGGTAATCGGGGGAAATTATATCCTGGCAGGAAACCTTCCGTGGCAAAGTACCGGTATGAATAGAAATCTCCTTCATAAATGCCTTCCGCTTCTGTGAGAAGTTTTATCTGATTTTCCGCCTGTGCCCGCAAGCGCTTGGAGTGGCTGCGTTCACTTTCCGAACGGGCATGATCGCCAATAATTCGATGATGGATTTCCCGTTGACGCACTGCCGCACGGTAGAGGCTTCTCCATCTTTCACAGGCACCGTCAAAAGTGCGCTCTATTTGATCAAGAATATCCCTTGTCCAGTTTTCATGGAACCATGGTGCGCCTGTCAACTCTCCCATGATACTTTCTATGAGCTGGTTCGATCTTGTGAGGGCGCTTGCACGATGAGCCGGGTTTTTCAGTTCCTTTAAGATTGCATCTTTAACAGGCAATGGTAGTTTGCCATCGACTGGTGTAAGGTCAATAACCTGCGTCAATGTTTTGCCCAAATCCGGCTTGGCCATTTCCATCCACACAGCGTGAATATGCGTTCTTACAAGATCACGATTTCTGATATCTATACGGGGAGGAATAACTGCGCCGGAGACCATCTGATTCGGTTCGCGATAAAAATACTGGTCGTGGGGACTTCGACCCGCGCAGTAAGTATAGACCAAGGCCGGCTGACCACCGCGTCCCGCGCGTCCGCTTCTTTGCGCATAGTTAGCGGGCGTTGGCGGCACATTGCGCATATTAACCAGGTTCAATTGCGCAATATCAACGCCAAGCTCCATGGTCGGAGAACAGAAAAGGAGGGGTAAGCCACCTGTCTCGGCACCTTTACGGAATCGTATTTCACGTTTTTCGCGATCTTCTGCCGCAACTTGAGCCGTGTGTTCCCGTGCCTCGAGCATACACTTAAGATCAACAAAATGGCGATAACATTCAACAAAGTATTGATTAACTTCCGGCGGCATTTCACCGGCCGCCAACAGACGCGTCCGGTCAATCGGCCGAACTTCACCGTCAGCAGGCAGCCACCTAATTGCCGCAGGATTAATCTGGTAACCGGGATCGGTGCCATCCGGACGGCTTCGGACCTGTTCGACGATTCCATAGCGCTTTAACGCCAGGAACAAAAAGCGAATTACTGCGTCCACTTCCTGTCTTCCAAATGGCCTGCCCGGAGGAATACAATTCTGAAGAGTTCTTTTTAAATATCTACCATAACCGCTATATGAGGAAACGGGCAGAAAATTGTATTCTTCGTGACGGTTGTTTCTTAGTCTCGAACGTGGATAAGCGACGGTGGCCTTGATCAGATCACGGACATCTTCCAGATACCAAACGGTATCTTCACGAAGCCGTGGTTTGGTTTGTTCTATGAGATCAAGTTGCTTTTGCGGATCCAGAACATCTACTTTGACAGCCAATGAACGCCGAAGAACATCAAGAAGCGTGCACAGGAGTTCCTCGCGGATTTCGGTCGAGCAGGAACGAACTGCCTCCGGTATTTCGATCAGTTCCTCTCCGTTGGCTGTCTTGATTAATAAACCATTTTCCCAAAGCTCATTTTCTGTTAAAAGCCCATCATCACCTTTTAACCCATCATAATTAAAGCGGATGAGGCCACACTCTTCCAGATTCGGTGCCGTGACACGCCATCCGCGTTGCAGGTCGCGATAAAGCAGGTATTCAATTACACGCCGCAGTGCGTCGTTCGTGGCATTTCTTGCGGGACCTCTTATGTCCGAATCGGATGCGTATTCGTCGAAGTTTAATTGTATGGCATCGAAGACACTCCGGGATAATTCGTGATGACTTAAACCGTTTGCTCCACTGTTTTGTGCAGCTTTATGAAGGGCCGATCTGAGTAAAGCAACCTGAGCAAAATCGTTGAAGTGACCGGCCTGCAGGGAAGCATCCTGACGATTATCCGTAAAGCTCAAAAGTTTGCGAGCTTTGGCTTCGAGGTCTCTGTCACTCTGAAGCTCAATTAATGAACGAATCGCAAGAATGGTAGTTGCCGTACTACGATTATCCACGCCAAGAGTGGCAAGTTTTGTCTTTTCTGCCCGCTGGGTTCTGGTGTAGGCAACCCCGCAGGAAGGTTCAAGACAAAAAAGAAAATTGCGACGGATGAGTGCTGCTTCGCAACCCTGACCTTCAGGAACCAATCTTCCGGTTGCATCCACATATACAGTTTCGGGTATGTCGTTTCTGGCATCCGGCCGGATACGTTCTTCTCCCTGCGCTGTTGTTTCTTTCAGAGCATCAGGTATGCGCCCCATGAGCTCCGGTCCGATATTGTGCGGCCAAGGTGCATTTTCAGATAGGTACAAATAAGCATAGGTATTTACGTCATCATCTACTTCACGGCGATCCTCTCTGGGAAGAAGATATTTTTCTTCACCTTCTGAAACTACTTTCAGCCGATAATACGCCGTTCCACATTGTCGACAAAAAACCAGGGGAAATAAAGTTTTTTCAGGCTCACCGGGTTTGGAAACTGTCTTGGACATCTCCAAGTGACGCACCGCTTCCGGTTCTATTGTCGCCCATACCGTATCTCCACGTGTGAAAAACTGATGCAAACGAAAGGCAAAGATGGGGAAACGGCTTGATTCACTGACACGTAATAAGGAACCTTTAAGCAAAAAACTTCGTAAGACGTCTGCACATTGTTTCTGATCTGTTGAAGTAAGTTTTGCTAATTTTTCCGCGGCGCTATCGACTCCTTCCAAACGCCTTGGGAGTTGACGGACAAGCCTACCCGTCCCTTCTTCAGTTTTTACGCCGAAAGTGGATTCTATCCATGAAGAGAGAGGATGATCGAGAAAACTTTTATAATCATCAGGTGGCTTTTCGCCGGATTCAATAGTATTTTTTAAAGACAGAAGGATATCTTTTTCATTGTAATCGATCTCTCTTGTGGCACGAGATAGCGTTTCGCCAATCACCTGCGATGTGTCAAATGGAATTCCGAAAAGTGTTTGGGCTACATGCGCGACAGCCCTCTTCTGATCTTCTACTGATCCTTCGCTGGCCATCGTTGCTGAAGTACCGACACAAATTATATCCTGCCCCCCAAACGCAAGACGACAGCGTCGTATGAGAAGTGCAACATCTGCGCCCTGCCGTCCTCTGTAAGTATGTAGTTCATCAAATACGAGATGCTTTAGTTCTTGCGCTGCGCGAACAAGTTCCCGATCTTCGCTTCTTGTCAGGAGGAGTTCCAGCATGACATAGTTGGTAAGCAGGATATCGGGAGGATTCTGTCGAATTGCTTCACGTTCTTCGCCTTTTTCCTGTCCTGTGTAGCGTGCAAATCTTACGGGTGATTGGCCTTCGGGATAGCCTTTCTTAAGAAACTTCGCCAGTTCCTCATCCTGGCTATTAGCAAGCGCATTCATTGGATAAACCACTATAGCTTGGATTCCACGTCCGGATCCACGTTTTAAAATATGATCCACAATGGGAACGATGTATGTTAAACTTTTTCCTGATCCAGTCCCACTTGTGAGAACGTATGACTTGCCTTCTTTGGCTTTGATAATAGCTTCTCTCTGGTGGGCGTGAAGATAAAGCTGTTTTCCTGTATGATCCGTATCAGACTTATCAATTCTAAAAATCCGCGAGCATTCGGCGTGTAGAATATTTTCTTTAACCAATCCATCTATGGTGCCACCGGGTTCAAACATGGGATTCAGCTGCAGGAGCGGTTCCGGCCAAAACGCACCTGCGTCAAGGTTATTATCAACCATTTCAGAGATGCGGCGGTCTGCGATTTTGATGAAACTTTTGGTATAATTTCTATAATCTGCAACAAGACGATTTCGGAGGTCGAATACATTCATTTGTCAAATCATTTCCTGGAACTTAATTTAGATTTTAAAAAAAATTGTTGTGATTATTTTTATAAACGTTAAAAATGATACAACTTTTTAAAAACATTGCAAGTATAAAATTGAAATATTTCCATTAGTTCCACACCCCCTCGTTAGAGGGAGAATAATTTTATGGTATTCGATGGTATTCGAGTGACAGTATAGCAAATTATTAAAATACTCGATTGCCCAATCAAGTTGGGCAATAACTGAAAAGAAACATTATTAGAATCAAATCTTTGCTCTTGACAAATGTCACGAGTCACGTTACACAATACCCATGATAAAAACATTTGCCGACAAAAATACGCGTGATTTGTACATTATCGGTAAATCAAAGAAGTTTCAGCCTGATGTTCTTAAAAGAGCGATAAGGCGTCTTGAATATATAGATTTGGCAACCTGTTTAGATGATTTAAAAGTGCCGCCGAGTAATCATCTACATGCGCTGAAAGATGATAGAAAAGGTCAATACGCAATATCCGTGAATGACCAATGGAGAATATGCTTCCGGTTTGTTAACGGCGATGCATATGATGTTGAACTAACCGATTATCATTAAAAGAGGTAAAAACATGAGCATAAAATATGATGGAAAAA
>ENA-UOWE01000263-UOWE01000263.1-activated-sludge-metagenome-genome-assembly--contig:-NODE-263-length-79300-cov-11.052054_pt1 | contig 79300 bp, 72 predicted proteins | sample MGYA00249841_ERZ761562 | MGnify/ENA primary metagenome ERZ761562 (study PRJEB28883, sample SAMN05720200) | activated sludge metagenome | isolation source: Anaerobic digester | place: Japan... | reverse complement strand
CTGGATCCAGCGGGGTTCGTCCTTGGTCGGCAGCACAATGCCGACTGCCAGTTTTTCACCAGCGGCGGGCGCTTCAGTGGCGGCCTGCTGGGTCGCGCAGCCTGCAAGGGCGAGGCTGGCTGCGAGAACAATGCTTACAACTAACCAAACAAATCTTCTAGCTTTCATACTCATACTCCTTAGTAAATGTAACTCCGAATTTGTGATGGTTTAGAACTGTTTATCGTGTTTGTTGATAATTATCACTCCCTTCTATAGTGGTCAGCTATGTATCAAATTATCCTCCAAAACGGAGTGTATAGGTTTGGATTAAGCAAATTCCAAGACTTCGCGCATACCGCGAGCTCCGCCTGGAGAATAACTGAACTTTCTAATTTGGGTACTCGTATTAAAGAAAGATTAACAACGTTAATTAAATAACACAAATCCAAGAAAACGTCAATCATTTCATCTCTGTACAACACGCCAACTCATAAACACATTCAGACACCTCTGCATCCCGCCCTTCGGTGTTGGAAGCTGTATCGCGGAAAGCCCTCTTACTGCACCTGTACAGGAACCCGGCCGGGAGCATTGTTAATGAAACGCTGATATACAGCAAGGCGGCAGGCGACAGGCGGATGATATAATCCTGAGAATTGAATTTAAAAGGAAAAGAGTCATTATGCCAAAAACCACTGTCGCGTGTCCGCGCTGCCGCACCCCAATCACAGCCGATATCAACCGCTTGTTTGATCTAACCAGCGACCCTCAGGCCAAAGAAAAACTCCTATCAGGGTCTGCCAATTTTATCAATTGCCCTGTCTGCCATTATCAGGGCGTTTATCCTTCCCCAATTGTGTACCACGACCCGGACAAGGAACTGCTGTTAACCTATTTCCCTCCGGAAGCGAACCTGCCGGTGCCGGAGCAGGAAAAGATAATCGGTCCGCTGATTAAGAAAGTGGTGGACGCGCTGCCGCCTGAAAAGCGCAAGGGATACTTACTCAGACCGCAAACCATGTTGACTCAACAGCTGCTTTTCGAAACCATCCTGAAAGCTGACGGCATAACCCCTGAGATGATGAAAGCCCAGCAGGAAAAACTGGCCTTAATTTCTCAGCTGGCCGCGGCCGCGCCTGAGAACCTGCCGCAGCTCATCGCTCAGAACGACAGCAAAATTGATGAACAGGTCTTCATGCTCGTCTCCCGGCTGGCGGAAGCATCAGCGGCTGGTGGAGACCAGGACGGTGTGCAAATCCTGGTAAATCTGCAGCGCGGCTTGCTGGAACACTCTTCCTACGGCAAGAACCTTGCCGAACAGGCGCGCGAGTCCCAGGCTGCGGTCCGGAGCCTGCAGGAACTCAGCCAGAAAGGTCTGACGCGCGAATCTTTGCTGGGGCTCATGATTGAGTCCGCGGAGTCTGACGCGCGGCTGACCACGCTGGTCACGATGGCCCGCGGCGGGCTGGATTACACTTTCTTCGAGCAGCTGACCGCGAAAATTGACGCCTCGAGCGGGGAAGAGAAGGCCCGGCTCAGCGCGCTGCGCGAGAAACTATTACAGCTGACAGCGGCTGTGGACGCGGCTTTGAAAGCGCAGATGGATCGGGCGCAGGCGCTGCTGGATGAAATTCTAAAATCTGAAAATATTGAGGAAGCCACCGAAAAAGCCCTCCCGCGCGTTGACCAGGCTTTCGCTGACGTTGTCAACCATGCCGTCCAGCACGCCCAGGCTGAGCAGGACCAGGAAAAGCTGAACAAGCTGATGCGCGTCATCGCGGTGGTTCAGTCCGCCACGCAGTCTGGCGCCGCCTTGCAAATGATTGAAATTTTGCTGCAGGCAGAAAACGCAGAAGCCCGCCAGCAGATATTTGAAAAAGCCGGCGATGCCATTGACGCGGAATTTCTGCAAATGCTGAATGAACTTATCGGGCAGATGGAAAAGAACAATGAGCAGCCCGAAGCGCTGGCCCGCCTGAAAGAGATTAGCCGCGAGGCGCTGCGCTTCTCCATGCAGCGCAACTTCGCAAGAGAAAATCCTGCTTAGTGCGGCCGGTTTTCGAGACGTAAACCGTGACCCCGAACCGTGACGAGATAGTTATAATCGGGGTCAATTTGGTTAATCCGGTCGCGCAAGCGCCGGACGAGCGCGTCGAATGCCTGCTCGGTCACCCAGGGAGTTTCATCGCCCCAGACTGCCCGGATGAGTTCTTCGCGGCTTACCACCTCTCCACTTTTCGCGTAGAGCGCGTTCAGCAGGCTGAACTGCTGCGCGGATAACGGCGGGGTGATTTCAACACCGCGCACCCAGACCCGCCGCGCGGTCTCATCCAGTTGCAGGGTGAAGGCGCGCAGGTATTCCCCAGGCAGTTCCCCCACTGGCAGGGTGGCGTCGGAGGAGAGGAACTGGAAGGTTTGCGCGAACGCCACCCGGATTTCATCGCTCTCGCGCAGTTGCGTCGGACCGGTGAGCAGCTGCCCGTTCAGATAGGTGCCGTTCTTGCTGTTCAGGTCTTCAAGGAATACGGCGTTATCGCGCAGGGAAAGGCGCGCGTGCTGTCGTGAGACCTGGCGGTCGGGAATAGCCACATCGCAGCTTTCGTCCCGGCCGATGGTCAGCGTGCCGCTGACCGGCCACTGCTGCCCGGAAAGCGGACCTGATTGAGCAAGAAGAACTGCAAATTCCATTCAGAACCCTTCGAACTTATGCGCTATAATTTATATTATAACCCACGCGATTTCGCTCGGTTCCCGCGCCAAAATTCCTACACGCCGAAACAGGAAGCGCGCGGATGCTCTTGGAAAGGGAAGCACCCATGCCCGTTCATGCCGTCAAAGGTGAAATTCTGCATGACCGCTACCGCATTGACAGAATCATTGGTCAGGGCGGCTACGGCTGCATCTACCTGGCGGAAGATATGCGCCTCAGCGGTCGATACTGCGCTGTAAAGCAGGTTTCTTACGATGCTTCGCTCCCGCCGGAGCTGTTGGAAGAGTCGCGCGAGCAATTCTTAAAAGAAGCGACCGTTCTGGCGCGCCTGGACCATCCGAACCTGCCCAAGGTTTCTGATTACTTTTCCATCAATGCCGATGATTATCTGGTGATGGATTACGTCCCCGGCGAAGATTTACGCGCGCTTGTCTCGAGGGCGGCCGCGGAGAAACGGTTTCTGGATGAGGAAGATGTTTTGGATTGGGCGCGTCAGATTGCCGATGCGCTGGACTACCTGCACAATCAGCAGCCCCCCATTGTGCATCGGGATATCAAGCCTTCCAATCTGAAACTGACCCCCTCCGGGCTGGTCAAACTTGTCGATTTCGGACTGGTCAAATTTTTAGCGCCGGGAGAAGTCACCATCACCATCTTGCAGGGGCAGGGTACGGCTATCTATACCCCGCTGGAGCAATACGGTGGCGACAGCCTGCATACCGACCGCCGCGCGGATATCTACGCGTTTGGCGGTACGCTTTATCACCTGCTCACCAATCAAGCTCCTGTGAATGTGCGCGACCGTTTTTTGGACCCGAAAAGTTTGCCTTCTCCGCGCTCACTGAACCCCGCGATTTCCCCCCGGGTGGAGGAAGCAGTCCTTTGGGCGCTGCAGCTCCACCCGGATGACCGTCCTGCCGATGTGCGCGCCTTTCTGAAGGCTCTGACCGGAGAAACAACCAATCACCTGCGCGGCAGCCTGGCTGGCAACGGCGCCAAACGCGCGGAACGCATGAATGACGCGGATTGGCGTTTGGTGGCAATTTCCGCGGGGCTGGGTTTTTTGAGTTTGCTGCTCACATTGCTGCGCAATTTGTAACCGGGCGGGGAGTTTGCTGCCATTCGCGCGGGTGTGAGAGGGGGGCAAGGCGGGCTCAGCGCGGCGGTTAGGATTTAATCCCTTTGAAGGCGCGGATGATTAACTTGGCGTAATAAACAGGATTCTTCGCTTACGTGTCAGAGGACTGGCTGATTATCATGCTGGGCGCAGCGAAGGATTTTTTTCCATCCAGCCCTTAAGATTCTGTGTTTCATTCAGGCTGACAGACGTCCGGCCAGCCTGCGTTTTTGGATTGCCATCCCGGGCAGTTAATCGACACACTGACGGATGAAAGCGACCTCAGGCAGCCTCCCGGAAAAAAGAGCCGGAACAGCCAGCCCGTTTCTATCATGCTTTTAGCAGGGCATTAATCGGAGCGCGCGGCGGTCTTTTTGATGAACCACCAAATCAGGGCGCCCAGCCAGCCAAAAAGCATCCCGCTCAGCGCGACTTCAACGATAAACCAGGTGCCGCCTGCCCGCACAAGGCTTTCCAGCGACGGCAGCCCCAGGGTGAGGAGCAGATACGCCGCGAATCCGCCAATCAGAGCGCATACTCCCGCGCGCATTCCCCAAAGCTGCGAGCCCCACCAAAACCGCCCGGACGCGAAGGCCGCCGCGAAGCCCAAAGACATCACCATAATCGTCAGCAGCCAGTCATCCATCCCCGGAAAACTGCCAGCTTGGGAATTTTCGGGTGAAGGCGAAGCGACAATTTCCGCGGTGGCAGTCGGCATAGGCGTCGGGCTCGGGGCAACCGTGGGGGTGTTGGTAGGCATGATCAGCTGCGCCAATCCGCCCTGAGTGTTCAGGATGAGCGTGCCGGAAGTGGTAGCGGGCTCGCTGCTGGCGGTCACCTCAAAAATGCCGTCGCGTTCAATGCGGTACTCCATAGCGGCAAAGCCGTTTTTGGTGACGGCCTGAGGCTGTCCAATGATGGCCTGGTCGCCTGCCAGACGGATGGTAAACTGCACCACTGTTCCATCCGGCACCAAATGCTGGTTGTGGTCGCGTATCACCCCGGCTTGTATCCTGACGGTCTCGCCCACCGCGAAGAGCGGCATCGGTGTTGCTTCTCCGGCTGCTGAACCGGCTTCCGGGGTGGGCATTTCCCGCGTCGGGACCAACGTGATGGGAATGACCTGGTCGGGATTGGGAGAGGTCTCAAAGATGAGGTCGTACCCGACGGCGGGTAAAGAGACAGGAAGGGAGCCGGAAGCTTGAATCTCCTGCATTAGCACGCGCGCGGCAACATCCAGGCTGGATTGGCTGTTGTTGTAAAGGGCGAAGTACGCGGTGAGTTTAGAAATTTCGGTAGCGTCCAGATAGTAGGGCGCGTCGTACGCGAAGACGATGACCTTTTTATCGCGGATTAAATCCAGGCGTTCTGAGAGGACGCGCCGCAGTGCGTAAGATTCGGGGAGCGCCGGGTCCAGGTCTTGAATATTAAATATTACCCAGCTGGCGCGCTTGAGATTGTCCGGCAGATAGGGGTCTGAAAGCTCGGTTTTTCGGTCCAGAATCTCGGTAAGATGGCTGAAACTGTAAGAGCTCAGGCGATTCTGGAGCAGCTGATTGCTGCCGGTCGGACCGTACAGGCGCATCAGGGTGTTCTGGAATTGAGAAGCCGCAAGGTTATAGGTTGGCAGGCAGGCGCTGCATTGTTTCTCGGCGCGTTGGTCGGAGAAAATGACCATGTACTCATAGGTTCCCGGCGGGCTCGGCAGCAGGCTGTCCAGGTAGTCCTGGCTGGGGGAGATGAGCGTTGCCGCTTCGCGGGCGATGTTGAACGCGAGTTGGGAATTGTTGCCAATCTGCTCCAGGCCGGCGCGGTCCGGGATGACTTTCTCGATGTCGAACTCCCCATAAAGGCGCAGCTTGGCATTGAGAATACGCAAAACGGCTTCGTCCACGCGCTGGGCGAAGGCGGGGTCTTCCTCGTATTTGCTGGAAAAATAGTTCAAGGTCTGAACGATGGTATCGTAAGGGGAGGCGTCGCCGGGGCTGGTGAAGTCATTCATGTAAAGCAGGTCATTGCCGGCGAGAAAAGCGGTCCGCGCGATTGTATTCGCGTCAAAAGTGCTGCCGGTTGGGTCAAAGAACGAGCGCACGGCTTTGCTGCCGAGGCTGTGGCTTACCGTCAGGCCGCCCGAGCCGCGCCAGCTTGCCAGGGGCTCCACTGCCAGCAGCTGGGAAAGCGCGGTGGCGTCAAAGCTGATGGGGCGGGTTGTGGCGCGGATATTGCCCTGGAAGCCTTGAAAGCGAATATGAGAAACTATAATGCCGTCCGCCCGCGCGCTAAAATCTTCCGCAGAGGTGACCGCGAAGAAGGGAGCCAGTTCAATCTGCTTCAGCTGCTCCAGAGACTTCCGAACGGTGGCGACTTCCTCATCCGGCGGGCGGTCGGCGCTGCCGAGGCCGGGAAAATGCCGCGCTATTACGCTTATGCGGTTCTGGCTGCCGGCGTGAATTCCGGTGATGTAGGCCCGCCCGATTTCGCCAACCCAATATGGGTCCCCTCCGTAAATATCCGCGCCGGAGTATGCCGCCGTTTCCATGCTGGTGGTCTCCGCCACATCCAGGTTGGGGCCCAGGAATAGGTTAAATCCAAGCGCGGAAAGCTCGCTGCCGATTACCTGGCCGGCCTGCTCTGCCAGGGATGGAGACCAAGTGGCGCCGAGCGTCATCTGGCTGGGTTGGTCGCTGAGGCCAGTCAGAATCTGGCTGGCGCTGTTTCCTGTCTGTTCAATTCCGATGAAGAGCGGCACGTAGGCGGGCAGGCTGCCGCTGAGGGCCGTATTGGGAGCAGGCTGGGATTTTTCCCAGGCAGCTGTCTGCATAGCGGCAATCAGGCCGTAGGCCGCTGAAAGCGTATCCGTACCAGTGAAATTGTCGTGGTCAGCGCGCAGCACAAACCCGCCGATGTGATGGGTTTTGATTAAATCGAGCAAAGCTGAGCCTTCGCTGACGTTGCTGCCGTTGAATGTAATCAAGAACAGCTGGCCGACTTTTTCGGCCGGGCTCATCGAAGCGAGCAGGGCATCCGCCTGAGAAGGGGTGCGCGCCTGAGCGGAGACAGGAAGCATGGCAAGCAGCAGGCTGAGCGCCATGACGAGCCCAAGTGCGCGGCGCTTCTTCATGGCCTTCCTTCCAATACTGCCCTGGCCGCGGCGGGGTTGTTGCAAATGATGCCGTCCACGCCAAAAGAACGCATCCGCAGCAGCGCCTGCGGTTCGTCCACCGTCCAGGTATTCAATTGCTTCCCGCGCGCGTGCAGCCGGGCGGTCATCTCGCGCGTCACATCTTTGTAGTATGGATGCAGCGCGTGGTAGGGGAACAGCCTTCCCATTCCGCCCAGCATCCGCCGGTCCCCTGGGGAAACGAGCAGTCCGCGCTGAATGCGGGGATTGATTTTTGCGGCTTTGCTGAGGTTGATGGGGTTAAAGGAAGAAAGCAGGACGGAATCTTCCAGGTGGAAACGCTCGGTAAGGCTGATGACGCGCGCGGTCAAGTCGTCCAAGGGACGGGCGTAGTTCTTCAATTCGACATTGATGCGCATCTTCCCGCCCACCGCTTCGAACACCTCCGTCAGCGTGGGCAGTTTCTCGCCGCGGAAATTCTCCCCAAAGTGCGCGCCCGCGTCCAACTCCCGCAAGGCTGCCAGAGGCATTTCCGCCACCTTGCCGCTGCCGTTCGTGGTGCGGTCAACGGTTGAATCGTGGATAACCACCAGTTCTTTATCCCGGCTCAACATCACATCCAGCTCGATGCCGTCCGCGCCGGCCTGCAAGGCCAGCAAAAAAGCCGCCAGCGTGTTTTCTGGCGCCAGGGCACTGGCTCCTCTGTGGGCGTAGATGAGAGGGAAGGGCTTCTCTTCGTATTCCATTGGAATAAATTATAGCATGCGCGGGCTGGAGAACGGCGCGTCGGAAATTAAAATACAAGCAGCGGCCCGTCGTTACCGCTGCTTGTACCTGGAGGAGAAAGATCGAAAATGTTCGTTCGTGTCGTTCCGCAGCCAGTCGTCCTGTCCGGCTGCCGCTGTTTTATTGAGAAAACAGCTTCCCGTCTATCCTTATGCCTTGATACTATCAAAACTTCCTGTGATTTCGCCAAAAAAAAGCTTGGAGAACGCTGTGAAATAACCTGTCACAGGATTTTCACAGCCGCAGCGGGTATATTGTGATATATATCAATTAACCAGACCGATTCTCAGGGAAGATTTATATGCCAAAAGTACTGATTACCGATGATGACCAAAAACTGCTCAAGATGCTCAAACGCACGCTGGCATATGAAAATATGGATGTTCTGACCGCTTCGACCGGCGCGGAAGCTCTGGAAATCATCAGAGACCAACATCCGGATGTGATGATTCTGGACTGGATGATGCCGGAGATGGACGGGCTGGAACTGATCGAGCGGCTGCGCGGCATGAATAATCGCCTGCCCATCCTTATGCTCACGGCCCGCGATGCGATTGAAGACCGCGTGGACGGGTTGGAAAGCGGCGCGGATGATTACCTGGTCAAACCTTTTGCGCCGGCGGAATTGGTGGCGCGCGTGCATGCCTTGCTGCGGCGGATTGAAACCCACCCGGATGATACGATCGTGCAGTACGCGGATCTCAGGCTTGACCCTGTGCAGCACGAAGCCTGGCGCGGCAGCCGCCTGCTTGACCTGACAGTGACGGAGTTCAACCTGCTGCACTATTTTTTGCGCCATCCGCGTCAGGTTTTGGAACGCAGTCAAATTCTGACTGAGGTGTGGGGATACGATTTTGGCGGTGACAGCAACGTGCTGGAAATCTACATCAGCTACCTGCGCAAGAAGATTGAAGGAGAAGGGGAACCCCGCCTGATTCAAACCGTCCGCGGAATTGGCTACGTCCTGCGCGAGGAATAATGTCTATTCGGGCGCGCTTCACCCTGCTTTACAATCTTATCCTTTTCATTACGCTGGTTGTGTTTAGCGCAGCCCTGTACGGTATTCAGGCCCGGAGCACGCTGAACAGCCTGAAAAAAGATCTGATTTACAGCAGCGATGCGGTGGCAATTAACCTGGTGCCAATGATTTTGGCCGACCCGCCGGGCTTGGGGCCTTATACCACCACCGACCCAAAAACCTTTGAGAGTCTATCCAACGCCGAGGTCATCAAAAGCTTGCGCGAGCGCGAGATTGTGCGCGTGTTGAACGCTGATGGGGAGCTGATTGCCGCTCCCTACGGCCTGGCGGAAGAGGGGCTGCCCCTCAGCGATGTGGGGCTCGGGCAGCTTCAGCAGGGCGAGGTGTGGTGGGAGACAGCGCGGCTGAACGAAAACCTGCTTATTTTAAACCGACCGGTCATGCTGGACGGCAAGCTCTCAATGATTCTGCAGATTGCCCGCCCCCTAACGGAGCGCGAGCGCAGCCTGGACGCCCTGCGCCAAACGCTGATTGCTGCCATTTCGTTGACCATGTTCGCGGCGGTCGCCATCGGGTGGTTCTTTTCCGGATATTTTCTCAGGCCGATTCAGAAGATATCCCAGACCGCCCGCCAGATTGGCGATGAACAGGACTTTTCCCGTCGGGTGGATTACCAGGGACCCCAGGATGAGGTCGGGCAGCTGGCTGTAACTTTTAATACCATGCTTGGAAAACTGGAAGAAGCCTACAAAGTCAAAACCCAGGCTTTGGAGATGCAAAGAGAATTTGTCGCGGACGTATCGCACGAGCTGCGCACCCCGCTGACCACTTTGCGAGGGAACCTCAGTTTGCTCTCCCATCAGCCTGCTGTTCCCCCGGAGGAAGAAGCGGATATTCTCAAAGACATGGTGGATGAGACCGAGAGGATGATCCGTCTTGTCAACGCGCTGCTGGAGCAGGCCCGCGCCGATTCCGCGCGCAATATTGTCCGCGAGACAGTGGAGCTGCAGAGCTTGCTGGAGGAAGCAGCCCGCCACGCGCGCCAATTGGATGAGAACCGGCAAATTAAAATTCACGCGCCCGCGGGCTTGCAGGCAGCTGCCTGGCGCGACGGATTAAAGCAGGTGCTCTTAATCCTGCTGGATAATGCCCTCAAATACAGCGCCGGAGATATCGAAATGGAAGCCGAAACTCGGGATAAAACTCTCGAAATTCGCGTGCGGGACCACGGTAACGGCATCCCGCCGGAAAAGCTGGCCCACATCTTCGACCGTTTTTACCGCGGCGAACGCGCCAGCGGAACAGGCTTCGGGCTGGGGCTCTCCATCGCCAAAAGCCTGATGGACGCGATGGGCGGTCAGCTGGCATTTGAAAGCCGGGTGGGCGAGGGTTCAACGGCAATCATCAGCCTTCCGCCTGGCCGCTAAACCCGCCCCCAGGCCTGAGAGAGCCGCGGGCGCGTGCTATAATCGCAATGTAAAGCTCGATTCTCACCATGGAGGAGCGCATGAGTCCGATTACCCACGTTGTAAAACGCAACGGGACGTTGGTTCCCTTCACGCCAGAGCGCATTACCAACGCCATCTACCGCGCTGCGGTCGCGGTCGGCGGCCGCGATAGAAAAACCTCGGAGGCGCTGGCCGCCCAGGTGGTAGCCCTTTTGGAGCAGACCACCCCGCCCGGCGAGTTCCCAAATATTGAACAAATCCAGGACCTGGTTGAAAAAGTGCTGATTGAAAATGGACACGCCCGGGTGGCCAAGGCTTACATCCTCTACCGCGATGAGCGCGCGCGGCAGCGCGAAAAACGGAAAGAGCCGGACCAGCAGCCTTCCAGCAATATCCCCTGGGCCAAGCTTTGGAGCGTGCTGGATTGGGCCTGCAGCCATGAAGTGCATACCGTCGCGCAGCTAAACGAATATGTTCGCAGAGGCAATCTGCATCAAATTGTTACCGCCTCCGAGGCGGCTTACCACGAGGATGTGGAAAACGCCGCCAATCTGGTATTAAATCGCAAGGATGAGGTGCGCATGGTGTTCATTGCCGGCCCTTCATCCAGCGGAAAAACCACCACCACTATTAAACTGGGCGAACAACTGGCGCGCGAAAACCTGCGCCTGGTCACACTGAACGTGGACCATTACTTCCACGACCTGGAACTGCATCCCAAAGATGAATTTGGAGATTACGATTTCGAAACTCCCCAGGCGCTGGACATGGAACTCATCAACAAGCACCTGAGCGCGCTTTTTGACGGCCAGGAAGTGCGCATCCCTTACTACGATTTTAAGACCGGCAAAAGCTACAAGGACCATACCCCGATGCGGCTGGCGAAGAACGAAATCATCCTGATAGACAGCCTGCACGGTCTGTACCCGGAAATGACGGCCTCCATACCGGCTGAAATGAAATTCAAGCTGTACATCGAACCGCTGCTGCAGCTGAAAGACAGCAAGGGGCAGTATGTGCGTTGGACGGATATCCGCCTGATTCGCCGTATGCTGCGCGATGCTTCGCACCGGGCTTACGACCCTACCCGCACCCTGCTGCACTGGCATTACGTGCGCAGCAGTGAACTGCGCCACATCATCCCATACATCAACACGGTGGATACCATTGTGAACAGCGCCATGCCCTACGAGCTGCCGCTCTACAAAGCCAAGCTCGGCTCCGAATTCGTGCGCTGGACGGAAGAATACCGGGATGACCCGCTCCATCAGGATGCCTATGAACGGGCAGCGCGCGTGAACGCGCTCTTTGCCGAAATGGAAGCGCAGGCTGATGACAGCATCGTTCCGGAAAATTCGGTCATTCGCGAGTTTATCGGCGGCGGAATTTACAAGTACTGAGCTGTCGCCTCCACCCATAAAAAACACAGCGGCCGCAGAAGCGGCCGCTGTGTTTTTGAATGTTTACCAACCCGGGCATCTGCCGGTGAAGCCCTGGAAAACTCCGCCTGGCGGATAATTATTGAAGGAATACAGGTAGTTTCCGTATTGGTCGTAACAGGTATAGGCGACGTAGCACTTGCCGTCGTAAATCCGGAATTCCGCCTCGCACCCTTCGGGGATACCGCGGGCTTCATCGCTGAGGCCGGTAAAGAAAGTGCGCCGGTCCACTTCCTGCGTGCGGGCTTCATCCGCGTAGAACACAAATTCCAGATAGGATTTTTTCCAATCCGTGAAGTCGGCCAGGCATTCCATATGGTTCGGATATTTCGGGTCGGGGCTGCACGAGAAGGGGTGCTCTCCCGCGATGATGCCGTACAGATTCATGTTGACCTGCGAGTTCAGGAAGTAAAAATGCGTCTGGTTATCGGCAATCCAGGCTTTGTTGAATTCAAACAGCTGCGAAAACCCGGGAAACGGAATCAGCGTGTTTGTGGCAGTTGGCGCGGGGGTATCCGTCGGGCTGGGCAGGGGCGTGGGGGTTACCGTGGGCGCGGGCGTGTCTGTGGCGGTCGGAGCAGGCGTATTACTGGGGGTGGGCGCCAGGGTGGGGCTTGGCGCCGCGATCTGAGAACATCCGGACGCGGCCGAAATCATCACAAAAAAGGAAAGAAGTATCAGCAGTTTTTTCATCGCGTGGTTAATTGCATGGGGTAGTGTAGCCCTGGAATTCGTTCCAGACCTCGGGGATGTTGTCGCGCGAGTAATACAGACCGCAGGCGTCGTAGCAGGTATGCGCGTAGTAGCAGCGTCCGTCGTAAAGGCGATACTCCGACTCGCAGTGAACGTTCTTGCCGCGGTCCGGGCAGTCGGTGTTGTGGTAGTAGACAATGTCGTTCACCAGACCAGTAAAAAATTTTTGGGTATGCACGAGGTCCTGGCGGTCTTCATCAGTATAGAATGTGAAGGTCATTTCGTCCTGACCAAAAATTTCTTCGCTGCTCTCGCACTGCATGTGCAGCGGGTACTTTGGGTCGGGATTGCAGACCAGGTCGTAGTCGTCGGCGCGGGCGTACATGGTGCCCGGAAAGTTGGCCTGCAGGAAGTAAAAGTACGTTTTCCCTTCGTGGCTCCAGGCGCGGTACAGGCTGAAGAGCTGCATAAAGCCGGCAAAGGGCACTTTTGTGCGCGTGGGTGTGGCTGTCTCGGTGGGCGCCTCTGTTTGCGTGGGCGTCTGGGTGGGAACAGGAGTGTCTGTGGGCGGCGGTTCTGTGGGCGTGTTCGTCGGGCTGGGCAGCACTGTGGGCTGCGGGGCAGAGCCTGCGCAGGCAACCAGCAGCGCGGCAATCAGGGCGAACAGGGCAAGCCTGGTGAGTGTTTTCTTCATACGGTCTTCCTCATCTGGTAAATCGCGCGTTCAGGCCTGTGAACAGACATGAACGGGGCAACCCAATTGTACTCCTAATCGCTGGCAGAGAGTGGGCGGGTAAAATGAAATGGAACGCCACTCGCCGGCCGCGGTCCGGAATGGCCAGCCTCCATCATCGTGAGCCTGCGAAGTGAATTCCCGTTTTGGTACAGCCTGGCGCTGCCTCGTTCCCCGTCATCGCGAGCTTGCGAAGCGATCTCCCTGTTTAGCAATGCAGGGCGTTAACTCAGCCGCTGTCACTCCTTCGGATTGCCGAATCTTTTTTCATACATTGCCCCGGCAGCTCAGACTGACAGGCCTTTAATAGGCCGGGCTTGCGCAGACTGTTATTTTTCCTCTTTTTAAGGTATCCTTATTTCTTGATGTGTTGATGAGGAGGCGAAAATGATTAAAGAACTTATCAAGGAAGCACAACAGCGCATGCAAGCCGCTGTGGAAGTGCTGGAGGAAGACCTGACTGCCATACGCACCGGCAGAGCTTCACCCGCTCTGATTGAGAAGCTGCCCGTGGAGTATTACGGCGCGACGCTGCCCCTGATTCAGATGGCAACCATCAGCGTTCCGGAAGCCAGGCAGCTGCTTATCCGCCCCTTTGACGCGTCTACCCTCAAGAACATTGAACGGGCGATTCTCGCCTCTGAGCTCGGCCTGACGCCAAACAATGATGGAAAAGCCATCCGCCTGAACCTGCCCCCCCTGACGGAGGAACGCCGGCGGGAGTTGGTGCGCGTGGTGCACGCCCGGCTGGAGGAATGCAAAGTAGCGGTGCGCAACGTGCGCCGGGATGTGATTAAAGACCTCAAGGATTTCGAAAAAGAGAAGTTGATTTCTGAGGACGAATTAGAGGACGCTGAAGAGCAGTTGAAAGACCTTACCGCTGAGATGATTGACAGCATCGACGTCATTGGCGAACGCAAGGAGAAAGAGATTCTCGAGGTTTAGACGGTGGACGCTGCGGAAGTACCCCTCAAAATTCCCACGCATGTGGGCCTGATTATGGATGGAAACGGCAGGTGGGCGACCGCCAGGGGGCTGCCGCGCCTTGCCGGGCACCGGGCTGGCGTTGAAAACCTGCGCGGCGTCATCACCGCCGGAATCAAGTTTGGCATCAAGTATCTCACCTTCTACGCTTTTTCCACCGAAAACTGGAACCGCCCGCGCGACGAAGTGTTCGGAATCATGGATTTGCTGGCGGAATTCATTGATAAGGAGACGATTCCGCTGCACAAAGAAGGCGTGCGCATCCTTCACATTGGTCATCTGGACCGCTTGCCTCCCTCCCTGGTCGACAAAATTAATTACGCCATTGACCTCACCAAGAAAAACCGCCGAATTACTGTGCAGCTGGCCTTCAACTACGGCGGCAGGGATGAAATTACCGCGGCTGTACGCAAAATTGTGGCCTCCGGCGTGAAACCCGAAAACGTGACCGAGGCGCTCATCAGCCGGAATCTGTTCACCGCCGGCATTCCTGATCCCGACCTGATTATCCGAACCAGCGGCGAAATGCGCACCAGCAACTTTTTAATGTGGCAAAGCGCGTATGCCGAGTGGGTTTTCCCGTCCACGTACTGGCCGGATTTTAACGAGGATGTCTTCCGGGAGATGCTGCGTGAATACAGCCGCAGAGACCGCCGCTTCGGAGGCTTAAGTTCCAAGTAATGTTCTGGACTCGCTTTAAATCCGCGCTGATTTTTGTGCCGCTCATGCTTGCCGTCTCTTACCTGGGCGGCGCAATTTATGCGGTTTTCATCCTGGCAGCCATGGGGCTGGGCACCTGGGAATACTGGCGCCTGCTCAAAACCATGGGCTATTTTGTTTCGTTTCCATTGATGCTCGGCGGCGTGCTGACTTTGATGCTCATGCGGTTGTTTGCCGGTTTTACATCCATGGACCTGGCGCTTGTGGTGATTCTCACGGCTTCAGCAATCTTAAGCCTGAATCGTTTTGAAAAACAAGATCCGCAGGCTGTGCTCACGTTCGCGCTGCATGTATCAGGCATCCTGTACCTTGGCTGGCTGGGGGGATACTTCTTCTCGCTGCGAACGCTGCCGAACGGAGCCTGGTGGACGATGCTGAGCCTCGGCCTGGTGATGCTGGTGGACCTGGGCGCCTATATCATTGGCGTGAAATTTGGCAAACACAAGATTTTCCCGCGCCTCAGCCCGCGCAAAAGCTGGGAAGGGTACGCCGGCGGGATTCTTTTTGGCGTTGGTTTTGGCGCTTTGTTTGGCTGGATTCTCCCGCCAGTGCTGCCGGAATTGTCCGTTGGAGAAGGCGCGCTTCTGGGCCTGGTGATGGGCGTTCTTACGCCCTTTGGCGATATTTTTATCAGCCTGGTAAAGCGCATTGCCGGCGTAAAAGACAGCGGCACCCTCATCCCGGGTCACGGCGGCATTTTGGACCGCACGGATACCTGGATTTGGGCGGTAATGCTTGGCTATTACCTTGCCCGGCTTTTTTCCTGATTAATTAAAAAAACAGTCCCGCGCCTGCGCGCGGGACTTTGTTATTAAGCAGCGGCATTCAGGAGGCCAGCGCCGCGTCCACAATTTCACGCGCTTCGGCCTGGATGCGCGCCAGATGTTCCTCGCTTTTCAGGCTTTCCGCGTAAATCTTGTAAATATCTTCGGTCCCTGAGGGACGGGCGGCAAACCAGCCAAAATCCGTGGTTACTTTCAGCCCGCCGATTGGCGCGTTGTTGCCGGGCGCTTTGGTGATCTTGGCGGTGATTGGGTCGCCGGCAAGCATATCGGCTTTGACCATTTCAGGAGAAAGGGCGGCCAGAACAGCCTTCTCGCGCGCGCCGGTGGGGGCATCCATACGCGCGTACCAGCTTCTGCCCAGTTCGGCCTCCAGCGCCTGATAGTGCAGCCCGGGGTCTTTGCCTGTCACTGCCAGGATTTCCGCGGCAAGCAGGTTGAGAATGATGCCGTCTTTGTCGGTGGTCCAGGTCGCGCCGTTTTTGCGCAGGAATGAGGCACCGGCGCTTTCTTCACCGCCAAAGCCAACGCTGCCGTCCAGCAGGCCGGGCACAAACCACTTAAAGCCCACCGGCACTTCGCACAGGCGGCGGCCGATTTTTTGCGCGACCTTGTCGATGATGGAGCTCGAAACCAGCGTTTTTCCGATGGCTGCCTCGGGGGACCAGTTGGGGCGGTGCTGGAAGATGTACCAGATGGCAACCGCCAGATAGTGGTTGGGGTTCATCAACCCTACGCTGGGCGTGACGATTCCGTGCCGGTCAAAGTCCACATCGTTTCCAAAGGCGATATCGAACCGGTCCTTCATGTTCACCAGGTTGGCCATGGCGTACGGGCTGGAGCAGTCCATTCGGATTTTGCCGTCTTTGTCCAGGGTCATAAAGGAGAAAGTCGGGTCCACGCGTTTGTTGACGACTTCGAGATTGAGAGCGTAGCGTTCCGCGATTGGCTCCCAGTACCCCAAACCGGAACCGCCCAGCGGGTCAACGCCGATATGAATGCCGCAAGCTGACAGAGCTTTCATGTTCACGACGCTGTCCAGGTCGTTCACGTAGGGCGTGATAAGGTCGATGTGGTGCGTGGTATCTGCTTTGAGCGCTTTTTCTAGCCCAAGCCGGCGCACATCCTTAAGGCCGGCGCGAATGATTTCGTTTGCGCGATTTTGTATCCATTTGGTGGTGTCGGTGTCCGCGGGACCGCCGTTCGGGGGGTTGTACTTAAAGCCGCCGTCATCAGGCGGGTTGTGTGAAGGCGAAATGACGACGCCGTCCGCCAGGCCGCTCTGCCTGCCGGCGTTGTAGGTGAGGATGGCATGAGAGATTACCGGCGTGGGGGTGTAGCGCATATCGGCGTGAATCATGATTTCCATGCCGTTGCCCGCGAAAACCTCGATGGCGCTGTAGAGCGCCGGCTCGGAAAGGGCGTGGGTGTCCATCCCGATGAAGAGCGGCCCGCTGATACCGGCCAGCTTGCGGTATTCGTAGATTGCCTGGCTGATGGCCAGCACATGGTCCTCATTGAAGCTGCCGCTGAGGGAGGACCCGCGGTGCCCGCTTGTGCCAAAGACCACAGTCTGGGCCGGGTCCTGGGGGTCGGGGTGCAGGGTGTAGTAGGCGGAAATCAGGCGCGGAATATTGACAAGCGCTTCGAGTGGGGCAGGTTTGCCTGCCAGAGGATGGATGGGCATAGCTTCTCCTTTTATTCGGCCCTGGGCGGGAAACCGCCTTCCAGGAACATTTCGTTCAAATCTTTGCGTTGGTTCGGGTATTCACGGTTTTGGTTGTACTCGGAAAGGCTGCTAATTTCCCCTGGGTAGCCAACCGCGGCCATGCAGTGAATGCTGTATTCTTCGGGAATGTTTAATTCTGAACGGGCGCGCTCGTGGTCAAAACCGCCCATTGGATGCACCACCAGCCCCATGGCTGTGCCCTGCAGGGCAAGGTTTTCGAAGGCCAGCCCGGTATCGAAGGCGTGGGTGCTGATTTCTTTACCTTTGGGCGAGATTCTGTTGGAAAGCACTACCAGCAGCACGCTGGCGCGCACGCACCACTCCTGATTCCAGATGTCCAGCAGGGAAAAGAAGCGGTCGAATTGTTCGGTACCGCGGTGGGCGTAAAGAAAGAACCATTCCTGAAAGTTGCCAGAAGATGGAGCCCAACGCGCGGCTTCAAACAGGCGCAGAAGCTCCTCCTGCGGCAGGTTCGCGCCGCTCATAGCCCGGGCAGACCAGCGATTGATGATGAAATCCTCAATTGGGTAGAGGTTTTTTCGATAATCCCGCACCTTAATCTCAGAGATATTCATATCAGCAGCCTTTCGGGTATTTATTATTGCCTTAGGAATTTTATCACAGCGCGGACTAAAAAAAGACCCTGAAAGGTTCTCTTTCAGGGTCTTGCTGCTGTCAGGAGGGTTGATTTACTTGATGGCGTATGTCAGGTTCACATCGTAGGTGACGACAATCTGCCCGGCTGAAATCGGTACCGCGGGCTCCAGCCCCGAAGCGCCGCCGCCTCCCAGGCCATATGCGTTGTAAGGCTGCACATAGCTGGTGTTCGTGGCGACAATGGACTGAACCTCTCCCAGGGAGACGCCAGCAACACCTGCCACGGACAGGGCTTTGGACTGCGCGTCCTTAATTGCCAGGTCGCGCGCGCTGGCGAGCGCCGTTTCGCGGTCGGCGATGTCAAAGTTGATGCCGTAGATGTTGTTCGCGCCTGAAGTAATCGCGACATCCAGCAGCTTGCCGAGCTTGCTCAGGTTGCGCACGGTGACGTACACGGTGTTATCGACCACATATACAGTTCCGGTCACCTGGCCCATATTGTCGTACTGCTGCATGGGATAGACATTGAAATTCGCGGTCTGAATATCCTTCACTTCCACGCCTTCGGCTTGCAGGGCGTTGGAGATGGCGGCGGCAAGGGCGTTGTTGTTGCTCAGGGCTGAACTTACGTCCGGCGCTTCGCTGTGCACGCCAATGTTAATATAGGCGATATCCGGGACCAGGATGACTTTACCGGTGCCGTTGACGGTGAGGGTGCGGACGCTGGCTGGGGCAGCGGCCTCCTGCTGTGTCTGGAATAACGCGCAGCCCGAAAGCGTCAGGGCTCCGACGAGTAAGACTGCGATGGCTAAAACGAAATTCTTGGTTTTCATGGTTTACTCCTCATTGTTTGATGAAATTATGACGAACATTCCCGGCGCTTTGTTCCCGGAATGTTCGGAATTTGACCGCCAGCCCACAGAAAAGGCGCGGGCATTGGATATAATTAAGCGCGGGGTTGTTTTCAGAACCTCTCAGAAAGAGAGCCATGCCAGTAAATTATCCACAAATTGAAGTCAGCCTGGCTGATTACGCCAGCAAGGAAAAAGGCTACAAGGAACAGCTTTCCGCCCAGAAAGAGAAACTGTGGCAGTTGTTCTCGGACCCTGCTCTGGACCTGGAAGCGGTGCGCAAAAAGATAACCAGAGCCGAAGCCCTGCTGAGCAACCTCTACTGCGCCAAGCCCGGGGCGGAAGGTTTTCTGACTCATAAAGCCCTGCCCGCGCTGCCGGCCGCCTACACGCTCATTGCCGCGGACGGTTCGCAGATTGTGCCAAACCGCCACCGCGCTGTCCAGTTCTGCGTGCTGAATATCGGCATGATTAAAATCCAGCGGGGTTCGGGGCTGGCTCCTGAGATTAACGTTTTCAGCAGCCTTTTGGAGCATGAGCGCTTGCTGACGGCGGACGGCCGTCTGATTGGGGATGAAGATGTCTCACTCTATCGCGATTTGATGGAGCGGCAGTTTTTACTGGAGGCGGCAGTCCCGCAGGACGCGCCGGTCATCACCCTCACGGACGGACCGCTGGATGTGTATGAGAACGTCACCACCCGCAAAGAAAGGCAGGAATTGCAGAATGCCGTGCGCCAAATCCATGAACAAATCGAAGCGCGCGGCGTACTCAGCGCCGGCTATATCGACAAACCGGGCACGGAACTCATCAGCCGTATGCTCAGCGTGATGCAGGTGCCGGACGCGGAGCTGGCAAGTTATGATGATACCAAGCGCAAAATTCGCGGCATCAGCGACGCTGAACTGCTGGAAAATCTGCTGGGCGCGGGCGAGCGTTCGGCGGTATTCGAGGCGGTCACCAAGGGTGACGGAAAAGGAATCCTGAAAGTGCATTTCTTCTACTTGAATGTGAGCGGCGGGGAGCAGCGCAATCTGGCGCGAGTGGAGTTCCCGGCCTGGGTGAGCGGTAATCCGCAGCTGGTGGATATCCTGCACAGCGTGATTTACCACGAAGCCATGATATTGGACACGCATCCCTATCCCTACGCGCTGCACCGCGCGCACGAGCTGGCAGTAATCACCATGCCCGAGCATGAACAGGTGGAGGCGATGCTGGTGCGGGAGCTGGAAAAGGCGGGCGCGCGCGTCGGAAGGCGCTCCAACAAGGACTGGAACAAAGGACTGACAAGAGGTTGAGGGACACATGAATGCGGAAATAAAAATCCTAATCGGCAAACTGCTGCGCGCGGATAATAGAGCGTTTGTGGCAGGCTGCCGCACCAAAGAACTAATCGCGCCGGCGCTGGGGGCTTTATGCAAAGTTCGGCTGGAGGACGGCCTCGAGATTTACGGGTTGATAAGCAACATCGTCATCAACGATGACAGCCTTGTCCGTCAGCTTGTCTCCGGAATCAGCATCCCGACCGAATATACCGAAGATAACCGGCACAACCGCAATCTTCCAGTGGAAATCAACGTGCTGTGCGTCGGGTTCCAGGAAGGCGGGCAGATTTACCACCGCCTGCCACCGCGCCCGCCACTCAGCCTGGACGCGCTGTATCTGTGCGATGACGAGGAACTGGCGCGCTTCACCAGCACCGGCAGATATGCTTACTTTCGACACGTTTTGCGCCTGGAAGACCAGCCAATGGAAGAGGTGCTGACGGCGCACCTTGCCAGCGCCCGAAAAGTGCACGCTGTTCGCGGGAATCCGGACTGGTACACCGGCGCCTGTAAGGAGCTGATTGTGCTGCTGCGGGATAATTACGAAGGCCTGATGAACGTGCTGAACGCACTGGCAGAATTGGAGTGAGGTGGACATGGACGCGATGATGCAGCCGGCGGCAAATGAAATTGGATATGTGGTAGGGGGTGGACTGGAAGCCAACCTGCAGGTGCGCCTGACCGTGCCCCCGCAGGAGGTACAGGAAGGCTCTTTTGTGGTCATCGACAGCGGCGGCTGGCGCTTTTACGGGCTGGTCACGGATTTGCAATTGGGTTCCACCAACCCGCGCTTTGCCGACGAGCAAAGCGAGGAACGCCTGCCGCGCCAACTGGCGGAGCTGCTGCACGGCCAGACGCTCTACACCAACCTGGCGGTGATGCCGGTGCTGATGCTGGAGCGCGGACCCGAACCAGGCACAGACGAATACCACCAGTGGAAGGACAGGCACCCCGATGAAAACAAACCGGTAACGGTCAAAACCGTTCCGAGCCACCATTCGCCAGTGCTTCTGGCGGATGCCGCGGATATCGCCCAGATATTTGGAAAGGAAGATAACAAGACGATTTTCTGCATCGGCTATACCCGCGAGCAGGGGCACCCGGTCTGCCTGGACCTGGATAAATTTGTCAAGCGCAGTTCCGGCATATTCGGCACCACCGGCTCAGGCAAGTCCTTCCTGGCGCGCATGATTCTGGCCGGGCTTATCCATGCTGACCGCGCGGCGGCGCTGATTTTTGACATGCACAACGAATACGGACCGGATAGCAGCTCCCCGGATACCGGCCAGCCTGTTCCCGGGCTGAAGGGAAAGTTTGGCGCCAAGATTCGCCTGGTTGGGCTGGGGGCGCGCACCTCCTTCGGAAAACTAAACGCTGATTTCACGCTGGAAATCGCGCAATCGGATATCACCAGCGAAGATGTTCTGCTGCTCAGCCAGGCGCTGAACCTGAACGAAACCGCGCCGGTTGTGCTTGCCGCGCTGGAACGCGAATTTGGAACAGATTGGTTCAGCGAATTCCTCAGCATGGAGACCGGCACCACCGAACAGGATGAGAACGGCAAAAGCGTCCCGGCGCCTAACAGCGTGGAATTTTGGGCGTACGCCAGCAACGTGCATCCCAAGTCTGCGCTGGCTCTGCACCAAAAACTGGGGCGCCTGCGCGGTAAAACTTACCTGACGACCTCCGCCAGCACCAAGGGGCTGGACGATATCATTGAAAACCTTGAAAACGGCCGGCATGTGGTTCTCTCCTTTGGGAAGAACAACAACGAGCTGGATTACCTGCTGGTCACCAACCTGATTACCCGCAAGATTCGCGACCACTGGCAAGAAAAAACTGAAAACTTCCACGCTGAAAAGGGCGGAGAGCCGCGCCCGCTGGTGGTTGTGGTGGAGGAAGCCCACAAACTGCTGAACCGCGAGATGGCTTCCCAGACCATTTTCAGCACGATTGCCCGCGAAATGCGCAAGTATTACGTCACCCTGCTCATCATCGACCAGCGCCCATCCCAGATTTACGACGAAGTTATGTCGCAGTTGGGGACTCGCATTTCCGGCTCGCTGGGGGATGAAGACGACATCAACGCGGTGCTTTCCGGCTTGCCGGGCAGGAGCGCGCTGCGCGGCCTGCTCTCCAAGCTGCAGGCCAAGGAAGAAGCGCTGTTGCTGGGCTGGGGCGTGCCCATGCCCATCCCCATCCGCTCCCGAAGATATGACGCGTCCTTCTGGGAGTCGCTGTTGAAGGATGAGCAAAAACCAACCACCTTTGAGGATGCCAGCCGAAGCCTGGGATTTGAGGACGATGATACCGATTAAACTTTCCCTTTCCGGTTTTACCTCATATCGCGAGCCGGTGGAAATTGATTTTACCGGGCTGGACTTGGTATGCATCTCCGGGCAGAACGGTGCGGGCAAGTCCTCACTGCTGGACGCGATCACCTACGCGCTGTACGGGCAGGCGCGCAGAAGGGATGAAGCCATCATCCACCATGCCTGCCAGAAGGCGGAAGTGAGCCTGGAGTTCGCGTACGAACACCAGGTCTATCGCGTCACGCGCTCCATCACGCGCGGAAAAGGCACACAACTGGAGTTTTACATCCGCAGCCCGGAGGGCCCGAACCCCTGGAAAGTGCTGACGGAACGCACCCTCAGCGAAACCAATGCCAAAATTGAGCGCACGCTGCGCCTGGATTACGAAACCTTCATTAATGCTTCGTTCTTTCTGCAGGGCAAGGCGGATTTGTTTGCCACCCAAAAGCCGGCCGACCGCAAGCGCATCCTGAGCAACATTTTGGGATTGGACAGCTGGGAGGACTACCGCAAGCGCGCCGCGGAACTGGCGAAGGAACGCCAAAGCGACGTCCGAATTCGCGATGAGCGCCTCAAAGATATCCAGGCCGAACTGGATGAGGAACCAGCCCGCCAGGCGCAGCTGCGTCTGCTGGAAGAGCAGCTGAAAAACGCCAGGGCGGAAGTCCTCTTGGCGCAATCCGCGCTGGAACAAAAACGCGCGGTGGAGCAGCGCCTTGAAAGCTACCGTCAGGTACTGGCGCTGCGCGAAGAGCAGGAACGCAAAGCTGAGGCTGCCCGGCAGGACATGACGCGTCGGCTGGCCGAAAAAGAGACAGAACTGGCTGAACGGCGCGCTCAACTGGCACAGGCGCCAACCGTGGAAGCCCGCTTCAAGAAATTGGAGGGCCTGCGCAAACAGCTGCGCAGCCTGGACGCAATTTCTGAGCGCTTCCATCCGCTTGAGCACCGCAAGCGCGACCTGGAAAACAAAATCGCGCTGGAAAGACAGAAACTGCTGGCGGACCTGCAATACCTGGAGGAAGAAAAAGAGAGCCTGGAACGCGAAACAGCTGACGATGCCGAGCGGCACGCCCAGCAGGAGCAGCTGCGCGCGCAAATCGCTCAGCTGGAAGAACGCATCAGCCGCAAAGAAGCCCTGGAGAGCGAAGCTGAAAGCCTGCAGAAGCGGATCTCAGACCTGACGTCAGATAATAACGGCATCGAGCAGAAGGGCAAGGAGCTGAGCGAGCGCCTGGAAAAGATTCAGCGCGTGGAGGGCGCAGAGTGTCCATTATGCGGCCAGCCGCTGGCTTTGCATGACCGCGAACGCCTTGAGCAGGAATTGAGCAAAGAACGGCAGCTTTTGCGCGAGCAATTCAGTTTGAATAAAGAGGAGATTCACCGCCTCTCGCAGCGTCAGCGCGCGATCGCGGAGGAACGCGCCCAGATTCAGACCGACGAAAAAAGGCTCCAGGCTCTGATAAGGCAGGCGGACCAGCTCGCGCAGCAGCTGAGCCAGCAGGCGGAGCGGGTGAAGCAATTCCAAACCGCCAAAGCGCCGCTGCTGGAGCAAAAGCGGGCCGCTCTGAAGGAGGAGAGCTTCTGCGCGCAGGAACGGGAAGAGCTGACGCGTATTTTCGCGGAAATCGCACGTCTGGCATATGACCCCGAAGCGCACTCCAGACTGCGCGCAGAAGCACAGCAGGAAGAGCCTGCCCAAACAGCCTATAACGACCTGCAGATTGCCCGCAGCACGGTGGGGCAGTTGGAACAGGCCGTGCTTGAACTGCGGGAAAACCTGGAAAAGCAGGAAGAAGAACTGCGGCGCGCCGCCGCGGCATGCCTGAACGCGGCAGCCGAGCTTGCGGAGATTGAAAGCAGCCTGCCTGATATCCAGGTGACCGACCAGTCACTCCTTCAGAAGCAGGAGGAAGAGGCAATGCTGCAGCGCAAGGTGGGGGCTGCCCGACAGCTGCTGAATGTCCTGACGGAGCTGAAGGCGCGAAAAACCGCTCTCAAGGAAGAAAAGGAACAGCTGAACCTTGAAATCGCGCGCCTGAAAGTGCTGGAACGGGCTTTTTCCAAGGACGGCGTGCCGGCGATGTTGATTGAACCGGCTCTTTCCGAACTTTCGGAAGAAGCCAACCGCATTTTACGCAAGCTCACGAATTACAGCATGAGCGTGAGTTTCAAGACCCAGCGCGACCTGAAGGACACACGGCGCACAGATAAACTTGAGACACTAGATATTCAAATAAGCGACGGCTCATCCACGCGCGAATACGAAACCTACTCCGGCGGAGAAGCTTTCCGGATAAACTTCAGCATCCGGCTCGCGCTGGCGCGCCTGCTCTCGCGCCGCAGCGGCGCCCAGCTGCGCACGCTGGTGATTGATGAGGGTTTTGGGAATCAGGATGCCGAGGGCAGGCAGCGTTTGGTGGAGGCCATTGGTCAGGTTCAGGATGACTTTGACATGATTATCGTCATCACCCACATTGAGGAATTGCGGGAACAATTCCCCAATCGAATTGAGGTGGAAAAAGGCCCGTCAGGTTCGCGCGTCAGCGTCATTCGCGGTTGATTTAAGGATTTCCCGCGACAATTCGGCATGGAAATCGGGCAGTGCGGCGCGCGCCGCGCCGCTCAGCTCCGCGGATATGACTTCGCCGGCGAACTGTGTGTTTAAGGCGCGTGCCAGAGCGGGGGGCAGCGGCACAGGCGGCTGAGATTCCTGATAGCGGCGGGCAAGCTGGGTTTTATCGTATTCCAGAATTCCGCGCTGAACCAACAAAAAATAGCGCATCAGCACCAGCGCGTGCTTCAGCAGCTCCGCGAGGGTTCCCCGCGAGAAAAAGTCGCTTCCCTGTTTTTTTCGCACATACTCCTGGTAGCGCCTGAAGGCGCAGGCGAAATCTTCTTTGGTCGGCGTGTCCACCCGCTTAAGGTCCAGCTCTCCCCACAGCAATTCACTCTGGGAGATTAAACGCTGGGCGAAGTCCGCGTAGGGGAATAATCCGGTCTGCGGGTCGCGCAGCAGGCGGGTTTCGTGCAGAAAGAGCAGCTCTATCTCAAAAGGCTCAGCCTGAGCGGCGAGGGCTTCCAGACGTTCTTTTTCCGCCAGTTGCTCCGCGCTGAACGCTCCTTCCGGCGTTGGCGCGCCGCGAAAAATCACCAGAACATCCAGGTCGCTCTGGCCGGGACGGAAGTACCCCCCTGGTAAGGAGCCAATGACGAAGATGGCGCGGGTTTCTTGCAGGCCCAGCGCGCCTGCGCCACTGGAGAAATTCCTCAGCTCCCGGCGGGCTGCCTCAAGCGGCGAATTCGCGGTCATCCGAGGGCCTCTCAGAGCGTTTCCGCCGGCTGGTCAAGCTTAATCCGCCCCAGCACCAGCACGGAGAAGAGGAACAGAAAACCATAAATGCTCATCAGCACCACAAAGCCAGCCCCGTCGCCAATCGGGCCGCCGATGTAAGCTCCAATTGCGCCGGCGCCGGCTCCCGCCAGATTGGAAATCCCAAGGTAACGGCCGGCATGTTCCCGCGGGACCAGGCTGGTCCCCAGTGCCCAGTTGGCGGAATAGAAAATCCCGACTCCCAGGCCTACCAAAACCCCGCCCGCGTACATGACAGGGATGCCCGGCGCGGCAATGACAGTGGCGGTGCCGAGCGTGGCAAGGATGCCGCTGACCGCGATTAACGGTTTGGTTCCAAATTTATCCGTCAGCCAGCCGCCCGGCAAAGCAGCCGCCAGAATAGCCACTCCCACAATCATGACCAGGAATGCTGAGGGGCCGGCAGCGGCACTGCCGCGCAATTCCGGGAAGCGTTCCTGAATGAAGTAGAGCAAAAAGCTGGCAAGGTTGTTCGCGCCAACCAGAAAGGCCAGGCGGTTGACCACCCACCAGGTGAAGGCAGGCCTGTGCGCCGCTTCCGCGCCCAGGCTGATGCGCATGGAAAGGATAACGCCCACGGCAACAGCAGCCAGCATGCCTGCCGCGCCAATCGCGCCGGTCAGCAGCAGGCGGGAAATTCCGGGCAGCCTCTCCGCCAGCGGCACCAGCCGTTTGACAGCTTCGCCCGCCAGCAGAATGACGCCGGTGAACAGAGCGGTCATGCCTGCCAGGCGCCCGACAGCGGGCCAGTCCATTGGCGCGGGGGCCTTTTCTTGCGGGGTTTCGCGCACGAACATAGCCAGGATGGTGCAAACAATCAGCGTGATAATCACAGTCAGAATGGCCGCCCAGTAATTGCCGGTCTTGACCATTTTGGAGACAAAAAAGGAAACAAAAATCAGCGGCAGAGGAAGTTCAAAGAGAGTTTTCAGCCCGGAATACCGTCCGCGCTGATTCTCCGGCACCAGGTCGGGAATAAGTCCCTGCGCCGCGGCGTGCCCGATGTTCGAGAAGACCATAGAAAGCAGCACGGCGGCAAACAGCGCGGCATAACCAGCCTGTCCTTCCATTTGCGCGGCTATCACGCCAATCCCGATGAACGCGGCTGTTTCCAGCACCGTGCTGGTAAGCATGAACGGCCGGCGCTTCCCCCAGCGGTGCGTGCTGCGGTCTGAGAGCATGCCCATGACGGCTTGAACGAGCAGCGCGATCATCAGGGAGTAGAGGCGGATACTGCCGTAGCTGCTGCCTTTGGTCTCTTCTCCGACGAACTGCTGAACAAGCAGCGGAAGAATGAGCGGCGTCAGCGTCTGGCTGCGGACGGTCAGGCCGAGATAATAAATATTAATAAAGATACCATCGTACCAACGCAGGGACTTTTGCATGAAACCTCCGGGCTGCCGCTGGCAAGGAGCGGGATTAGCGCATGCCGCCAAAGAATCTGGATTGAAAACCGCGGTCCATTTCCCACGGGTAAATTATGTGCGCGTCAGTCGTCGCCGCGTAGTAATCGGGGCGCATGTTTCCGAATAAATTCCGATACGGATTGAAATGCAGGACGCACGTGGAAGGGCTGGCGCCCGCGGACATGACGCGATTTTTGACAGCGGTGATGGTGCGGCCGGAGCCCCACACATCATCCACAATCAGCACGTTTTGGTCGGTCAGGTAGCTTGCGTCCGGAAATTGGAGGAATTTGGGCCAGGTGAGAAATTTGGCCTGGGGGGTGGTGGGGGTATGCGCTTCTGCCGGGAAGTCCACCGAGGCGGTAAAAATCATCTGGATGTTCATGGCTTCGGCAAGCAATCCGCCGGGAATGATTCCGCCGCGGGTGACCATCACCATCACGGTATACACGCGATTAAATTGCGGCAGCAAGTGGTCAATCAATCTTGAGACTTCGTCCCAGGTTATTATTTCATTGCGTTGATTCATCTTATCACCTGAGTTTCGGCTTTCCCGGTGTTTCAGGCTCTTTGGCGAGCCCGGATTTCTTCCTGCGCGAAAATATTATAGCAGGTTTGGCGGGTCCACTTCCACAGTCCAGCCCATCAGCGGCAGGCCGTGCAAGATTGGCGTTGGGTCCGGTCCGCGCAGGATGATTTGCCAGCGAAAGCGCCCAAACATTTTCCGGGTGTAGCAAGGCACCGGCCCGATGAAGTCGGTATCGGGCATTCCCAGCCCCTGAATTTCCGCGCGCAGGATTTCCGCCATCAGCCCGGCTTCCTGCCTGCATTTATCCTCAGAGGGGCTGCGGTATTCCAGGCGCACCAGGCGCGCGAACGGCGGGTAGCCCAATTCCCTCCGGTGCGCCAGTTCCTGCGCGTAGAAGGAAGCAAAATCGTGCCTGGAAGCGGCTTGAATGACGTAATTATCGGGCTGGTAGGTCTGCATGATGACGCGGCCGCCCAACGGGCTGCGGCCCGCGCGCCCGCTCACCTGAGTAAGTACCTGAAAACTGCGCTCGGCAGCGCGGTAGTCCGGCAGGTTCAGACCAGTTTCCGCCAGGATGATGCCCACCAGCGTCACCAACGGCAGGTCCAGGCCTTTGGCAAGCATTTGCGTGCCAATCAGGATATCCGCGCGGTGCGCGCTGAAGTGCGAGAGGATGAGTTCGTGCGCGTCGCGCGTGGTGGTCGTCTCCGCGTCCCAGCGCAGCAAACGAGCCTGGGGGAAGGCCTGCTGGACAAGCGCTTCAAGCCGCTCGGTGCCGATTCCCATCTGGCGGATTTGTTTGCTGCCGCAGCTTGGGCATTTGGCCGGCATCCCGCGGGTGTAGCCGCAAATATGGCAGAGCAAGCCGGCGCGGTCCTGATGGTAGACCAGCGAGCTCAGGTCGCGCGGGCAGAGCACGGCGCTGCCGCAATCGCGGCAGAAAACATAGGTGGCGCTGCCCTTGCGATTCAAGAAAAGTATCGCCTGCTGATTTTGCGCGAGCACATTTTCGAGGCCGGCGCGCAGCGCCCGCGAAAGCACGCTGGTGTTGCCTTCGCGCAGCTCTGTGCGCATATCAACAACTTCAACCGGCGGCAGTTCCAGGCTCAGCAGCTCGCTCTCAGCGGATAGCGAGGGCAGGTCGATATGCAGGCTGGCGGCTTGCTGGCGCAGGGTCTCGCGGTGTGCCAGGACGCGCCGGGGCAGTTCCATCAGCCGCCAGGCTCCGGTTTGAGTTTTATTGAACTGACTGACGCGTGGGGTGGCGGAACCAAGTATCAGGGCAGCGCCGCAAATGCGTGCGTACGCTTCCGCGCTCTCCACGGCGCGGTAAAACGGTTCCCGTTCCGTTTCGTCGTAGGATTCGTGGTCGCACTCGTCCAGGATGATGAGCCCGATATCCGGCAAGGGCACAAACAGCGCGCTGCGCGCCCCGACGATGATGCTCAAATCTCCTTTGCGCGCGCGCCGCCAGGTATCATAAAGTTCGCCTTCGGAAAGCTTGGAATGATAGAGCCCCACCTGGTTGGGGAAGCGCGCCATATAGCGGCGCACAGCCTGGGGAGTCATGGCAATCTCGGGGACGAGCACAATTACCTGCCGACCGCGGGCCAGCGTTTGTTCCACCGCCCGCAGATAGATTTCGGTCTTCCCAGAGCCGGTAACGCCGTGCAGAAGAACCGGCGTGCTCCCGGGCGCGCCGAGCATTGGCCGCAGCTGCTCCCAGACGCGCTCCTGGTCTTCGGTCAGGGCGGGGGGCAGCGCGCTTTCCATCCGCACATTTTCCAGCGGGTCCCGCCAGACTTCGGTTTCGTTGAAATGCAGGTAATCCTGTTCGGCCAGGGCTTTCAGGTCGGCGTACGTGCTGTTGGTTTGGGCGTAAATCCAGGAAAAGTCCATTGGAAAAGGTTCAGAGGCAAGCAGCCTGAGGACTTCCAGGCGGCGATGGCCGGTATCCGCCCGCGCGCTGAGGTCCCGCGGGGTCAGAGCGGCAACCGCCGCCGGCGGGATGGTAAGCTGTGCCGTGCGCACCACTTTTGGGCTGACCCGTGGAGGGGGAAAAACGCTGCTGGTGCGCACCAATCCCGCTTTGCGCAAGCGGTCCAAACTGCCGCGCCATTCCAATTTTGGAAGGGAATGCTCTATCTGCGCCCCGCGCAGCGGCCCCCGCTCCGCCAGCAGTTTGAGGAGGCGCGTTTGCAGGGGTGTTAATCCAGCGGGAATTTCGGGTTGGTCAGACCTGAGCTCCACGAGAATATCCGCGCGCTGAGAAAGTCCGCGAGGGAGCATCAGGTTTACCGCCGCGCCGAGGGGCGCGAAGGTTTCCCGCGCCAGCCACTGGGCCAGCTGCAGCTGCTGCGGTGTGAGCACGGTTTCCTCTGAATTCAGCGAGAGGATTGGAAGCGTGTTTTCCACCTCGGGCTTTTCGAGCAGGGCGAGCACCACACCCTGCACGATTTGCTTGCCAAAGGGCACCACAACCAGGCAGCCGGGCTGCAGCCTGCCCAGCAGTTCCGGAGGAATCGCGTAGTGGTAGCTGCGGTCTATTGCCGCGAGGTTGATGCTAATATCCGCGTATTTCAATTCTGAGCTGGCAGCCTGGGTATCCATCAGGGAATTACGATAATGAGATATTCTGCCGAGTAAGAAAGCCCCGCCTGGGCGATATCTGTCGGGATAGGCTGATTCTGGAGCAAATACGCGCTCCAGGCTTCGGCCATGCGGCTCTGGCCAGTGAGGATATCAAACGCGTCGTGGTCAAAGAAGGGGTTCAATCGGGCGGTCTGCGCGCTCAGGCGGGACATATCCAGGTCGGCCTGCGCCCAGTCATCCGGGCGCCAGATGACCGGATGATGCGCCAGAAGAATCACGCGTTCCGGCAGGTCGGCGAGCAGCTGCTCGAAATCGCTGAGCGTCATTTGCTGAAAGAGGTTCTGGCGCTGTTCAAAGGGAAGCAGCCAGTCGGATTGGATGCGCCAGGGTTCAAAGACCGCGTCGGAGTTCTGGCTGCGCAGGTTCACAAACGCGGCGCCGTCCGCCGGCAAAGCGCTGATTGGCACGCCGCGTCCAAAGAAACCGGTGAGCACCAGTTTAGTCTCAATCGGGACTTGATTAAAGATATGACTCACGCGCAGGTAATACACGGTCACATCCTGGTCGCGCACGCGCACCGTCTCGGAATGGATACCTCGGTCCAGGAGCTGAAAGGCGACCGTGGCTGAAAGGCTGAGCAGGCTGCCGTCATCCCGCAGCTCTTTGCGGCTGAGGTAAAAATAGCTCCAATTGACGGTATTCGCCCCGCCTGCCTTCAGCGGAAAGAGGACGGCCGGGCGCGGTGGGATGGGCGTTGGGGTTTCGGTGGGCGTCGCGCTGGGCAGAGGGGTGGGCGTACTGGTCAGCGTCGGCGTTGGAGAGGGGGTTGCCGTCGGGACAGGCGGCGGAGTATTGGTGATGGTCGGCGTAGGTGTCTGAGTCGGGACGCGGGTTGGCAGCGCGGTGGGGCGGCCTTCAAAGCGCGGCTGGCAGGCAGCGCTCAGCAGCAGCCCGCCGAGCAGAAGAATCAGCAATAAAGCGCGCGGTGGGTAGAAAACTGAACGCCGCAAGCGCCACCGCCTACACAGTCTTCGTGATGACGGCTGAACCGTAACCTACCACGGAATCCGCGTCGTGGGTGACATCCGCGGAAGTGCGGTAGTCCGCGATGACAAGCTTATCCGCGCCCAGGCTGCGGCAGGCGCGCAGCACTGTCAGGATAGGCGTCATTCCGCAGGCCTGCCCCCGGCCGCTGGTGTTCAGCATAAAGAGTTCCGAGATGTCCATAGCCTCCAGCGCGGCAAGTACCCGCTTATCCAGTAGATTGGCTTGATTTTCCGGGTAGAAATGCGAGAGGTCGCTGGATGCCACCAGCAAGGTCTTTTCTTCGGGGTGGAGCGTGAGGAGATAGCCAGCCAGCGCGTCCGAAAGCGCGCGGACCAAATCCAGGGATTGGTTGACCAGCATGAGCGGCACCAGTTTAAAGCCCTGCGGCAGCACAACCTGCAGGAAAGGCAGCTCAATTTCGAGCGAATGTTCGCGGTCGCGCCGCACTGGCGTGATTTCCGGACCTCCAGTCGCATTCAAAAGCATGCGCAAGGCGTTCAACGCGTCATGGTCCACCGGAACCTGCCCAAGCGGGGTTCCATAAGCCTCGTGGCCGCTGGTGAGCAGCGGCTCGCGGTAGTACTGGTGCGAGGGCGAGAGAATCACCACGCGGGTGAACGCGCTGCCGATGAGCGTTTTGAAGGCATGCGCGGCAGTCAGGCCGGAATAGACCAGCCCGGCATGGGGAACAACCAGCCCGAGAATTTCTCCGGAAAGGGCCGGCGCGGCGGCTTTCTGCAAAAAGCCTTCCACCTGGGCGCGCAGCTCGGCAGCGCGGCCGGGGTACCAGGTGCCCGCGATAGGCGATGGACGCACGTCAGAGTAAACAGGTGTTTCCATACCTGTATTATAGCGCAAGCAAATGCCTGTTCAGGCGCGTCCGGGTGGATTGCTAAGTAAATTGCAGCGGGAAGCGGTTACACGCGGGGGCTAACGCAGAAAATCCCAGGGGTTCACGCGCCCATAATCGTCGCTGCGCAGTTCAAAATGCAGGTGCGGACCGCTGGAATTGCCGGTGCTGCCCACGGTGCCAATGATATCGCCCTGATATATTTCCTGGCCGCAGCGCACGTCCACCGTGCTGAGATGCGCGTAGAGCGTCTGCCAGCCCTGTCCATGGTCAATCACAATCATCTCGCCGTATCCCCAATCGTTCCAGCCGGCGTAGACCACCACGCCGTTATCTGCGGCGGAAACGGGGTCGCCAATTCCGCCGTGGATATCAATGCCGTAGTGGTTGGCTTCGGGGTTGTAGTCGTAGCCGGAGAGATAGCGGTCTGAGACCGGCCAGACGAAGTTGAGCGTGCCCATCACCCCGTCGTAAGAGCCGGAACAGGCGCCGGGGCCCACGTTAATGGCGGCGGCCGGGTTTTCCCGGGTAATGCGCGGGGTGCGCCAGTCCGGGAATTCGCCTTTGCCGCCGGGGATTATCAGCAAAGTGCCCGGGGCGATATTCGGCAGAGCGAAGTCGCCCAATTCCGCGGCGTTCAGATGGTTGCCGGGATAATTCACAATGCTTTCAGGGGTTACGCCGTAGAAACCAGCCACGCCGTTGAGGCCCTCTCCCGCGCTCCAACGGTGCAGGGTGCCGTCCACAGGCAGAATCAGCAGTTCCTGTCCCGGGAAAATCATATGCGGGTCTTCCCCCAGGGTGTAGCGGTTGCCCCACAGGATGGTCTCAGGTTTGAGTCCGAATCGCTCCGCGATGGAAAACAGAGTATCCCCCGCCTGGATGACATAGGTCAGCAGTTCAGTGCGCCCGCGGGAGGGCAGGATGGTATGCAAAGAGACCCGCGGCACAATTCCCGCCGGCTCTTCCACGACGGGCGCTTCTTTTTGCATGGCAAGCGCGGGCGCGGCTGGCGCGGTTGGAGTGAGCGCGGCCTGCACTGGAATTTGTTCTTCGGGGGTGCTGCCGCTGACGCTGGCATAAAAGCGGCTGAGTACCAGCAGCACACCTGCCAGCAGCACGGCGGTAAACAGCGCGGAAGCTACCCGCAGCACGCGGTCGGCAATGCCGAAACTTACCAGCCGCGCCCACAGGCGCTGCAGCGGGCGGTCGGGCGCCGCGCCGGTCTGCTCGTCTTCAGGGGTGGGAACGGGACTTTCCATTAAACTGATAATATCATGAGTCCATTAAACGTGTTTTCCCATTTGCCAGTCTGTATATCTGCATGCGAAAAGAAAATGGGGATAACCGGCGAAAAGTCGCATGGGGAATCTTTGCCGCACCAGTCTCTTGATATAATGCACCCAACAGGAAAGGACGAACCCATGCACGCGCTGATTTCAACGCTCCCAAAGCCCTACGAAGACCAGGTACTGCAGATTTGGGATGAACTGGAAGAACGTTTTGGCTGCAAATATGTGCGCACCGCCACTGTGCCGCACTTTACCTGGCAATTGGGCGACCGCTACGCGCTGGACGCGGTCATCCCGCTGCTGAAACAGGCGGCGGCAGAGCTGGAGCCCTTTGATATTGTGGTGCAGGGCGCGGAACATTTCGTCAGTCAATCTCCGATCCTTTTCTTGGAGATTATCAAAAACCCCAACCTGGTGAAAACCCATCTGGATATCTGGCAGCGCATGGAAGAACACACCGCTAACCCCAACCTGCTGTACAGCCCGGCCTTGTGGCATCCGCATATCTCGCTTGCCGTGCAGGACCTGCGTTGGGAGGATTTGCCCAAAGCTCTGGAGCTGGTCCGGGCGAAGCGCATTGATTGGCGCGTGATGATTGACCACTTTTCCATCCTGCGGCAGGACGCGGACGGCGCGGTAGCGCTGGAACACCACTTTCAGTTCGGCAAAGGGCAGGTCTATTGACAGCGGCTTTCAGCGCGCCAGCAGGGCATTAAGCCGCGCGGCCGCGCCAGGGGGTTCCGAAGCGGAGATTTGCACCTTGTTCAGCCCCTGCCAGGCCGCGTAGGCGCGCAAGGTGTCAGCTAAATCCGCCAGCAGCGCTTCTTCGGGCGGGATTCCCTCTTCCAGATACAGTTTGATGACTTCCAGTTGCTTTTCTTTGCGGCGCGCTTTGGCGTCCAGGCGGCCAACCAAACTGCCGTTTCGCAAAATTGGCAGCACAAAGTAACCATACTTGCGTTTGGAAGCCGGCAGGTAACACTCCAGCTGGTAGTCAAACCCGAACAGCTGTTGGGCGCGGGCGCGGTCCGAAATCAGGGGGTCAAACGGGGAGAGGATGGTGGTTAGCCCGGCTTGCAGAACGCCGGCGCGCGCCAGTTCCAGCAGGGCAAGGTTATCGGGGTGCACGTAGGCCGGCTTGCCTTCCAAACCTGAGACCCGCACTGGTAAAAGCTCGCCCGTTGCCTGCAGCTCCGCAAGTATAGCAGGGACCAGGCGCCTGGGCAGGTAAAAATAGGGCGCCGCCCAGTTTTCCCGCGCGATTCCCAGGGCTTTTACGCTCATCAGGACCAGCTGGCGCAGCGCGTCCTCGTAGGGCGGGACGCGGGCGTCGTTCCAGCCGGGCAAAACGCGCTCCCGCAGGTCGTACACGCGCTGAAAGCCGCGGCGGCAGGCAATCATCACGTCTCCCCTGAAGTACAGGTACTCCAGCGCCACCTTTTCCGCCTTCCAATCCCACCAGGCGCCGCGCTGCCCCTCGCGGGCAAAATCCGAGGATTTGACCGCGCCGTTCTCGCGCAGGTGCGCCAGTATTCCAGTGACAATTTCCGGGTGAGCTTCGCCCCACGCGCGGATGTTATCCCAACCTACAAAATTCTTGCGCATCAGGCTGCGGTAGAGCGGGTAATCTTCAATCGGGAGATAGCAGGCGGCATGCGCCCAATATTCAAACAGCGCGCCTTCCGCGTGCAGCTCTTCCAGCCAGCGCAGGTCGAACGCGCCTATACGCGACCAAAGGATGTGCAGGTGCGCGCGCGCCACCACGCTGATGGTGTCAATTTGCAGGTTGTGAATGCGCCGCACCGTGCTGAGGATATCGGCTTTGACAGCGGGCTGGCTGGGCGGGGCGGCAAGGCCCTGCGCGGCGAGCATCAGGGCGCGCGCCTGGGGGAGGGTGAGGGTGAGCTCTGGCATAGCAGCAATTGTATGCCAAAAGCACCGCGGATGGGGAAACAGGCGCCGAGGGCATATTCGGGCGGTTGAGAAGCGGGCAAGAGGCGCCTGAGAGCGTAAAAGAGCTGGATTTTAGAAAATTGATAGCAATTGAGAGTCGGGTTTCAGTACACTCCACACCAGTAAAGTATGCAAGGAGTGTAATAATGGAAGTTCCACGCTATTGGAGATTGAAAAAACAACGCTACGCGTTGGTGGGTGAGACCTGCCCACACTGCGACGCGAAAATTTTCCCGCCCCGGGATATCTGCCCGGAATGCGGTGGAGAAGCCAAAGCCCCCTTTGCCTTCAGCGGGCAGGGCGAGGTGTATTCGTACACCCACATGGCTAGCGCGCCAGCCGGCTTTGAGGAGCAGGCGCCCTATACCATCGCGCTGGTGAAGCTTATGGAAGGCCCCATGGTGACCGCCCAACTGACCGACCTGGGCGATGAACCGGTGCGGATTGGCATGCCGGTGGAGATGGTGACGCGCAAGATACGCAATGACGGCGATGAGCGCGGGATTATTGTGTACGGGTATAAGTTCCGGCCGGTGATGGCGCGGTAGAAGCTGATTGACTGAAAATGCGAACCGCCTTCCAGAGATGGAGGGCGGTTTTTGTTTCATACAATACTTGTTTCTTTCTGACCTGATGATGGGAGAAGAAAAATTTGAATTCACGGCGCGTTGTATAACTTAGTCGTGGGATATTTGAGATGAAACTCTTATAATTCGGTTATTCGTACTATTCAAAGGAGATTTATCTATGAAACGCAATATGTCCAATCTTGACCGCATAATCCGCGCTGTGGTTGCCGCCCTGTTTGCCTATCTCTATTTTGGCGGAATTGTTACAGGTACACTTGGTATTATCCTGTTAGTTCTTGGCGCGATCTTCCTATTTACATCCATCACTGGCTTCTGCCCGCTCTACGCGCTCTTCAAAACCCGCACTCTTAAAGGCTGAGCAATCGTTTCCCCCCGAGCGGATGAGCAATCATTCGCTCTGTTTTTTACGGCAGGCTGGTTGAAGCGGTGAGGCGCAGGGTCCGCAATGACGGCGTCGAGCGCCGGATTATTGTGGATGGGTAAAAGTTCCGGCCGGTGATGCGAATTTAGGAAAACGAGAATAAGGAATTAAAGCGCTCTCAACTCTTAGAAAACTTTTTTGTTCCTGTGGCATAATTTCAACAGTTCAATTTCACGTACAATTATCAGTTGGTCGCTAATACTCAATACAAAGAAGACAGAAAATGATTTATATCGTAAGTGGTGCTTCGAGGTCGGGAAAATCGATTATTGCCAAAAGATTCTTACAAAGAAATCATGTTCCCTATATGCCCTTGGATAGTATGATGATGGGTTTCATGAACGGTGTACCATCCATGGGAATCCATGACCGGTTATGGCCTCACGAAATTGCCGAAAAGATGTGGCCTTTTCTGGAAGCGATGTGTGAGAATATGCTTAATAACAAAATTGATTATCTGTTTGAAGGTGAAGCTGTTTGGCCACAGTATATAAAAGGATTTGCCGACCGTCACCCCGGTCAGGTTAGGATTTGTTTTTTAGGGTTTGTTGATGTTGATATCCCCAGTAAGGTTTCAGATGTGAAACGCTACCCCAATCATGATGGAGATTGGCTCGTTTCTCAAACAGAAGAAGAAATCAGAAATCATCTTGAAAATATGAAAAAGTATAGTGTGCGCATTAAGGAGGAGTGCCTGAAGTTTGGTGTCCAATACTTTGACACATCGGATGATTTTGAAAACAAAATGGAAACGGTGTTGTCTTTTTTAGACCCGAACACGGCAAGCACATAGTTCCGATGTTCTTCTTGAGTGACATTGAGACTCGGATGGGAATTATCTAAATCCATCTTATTATCAAGAAAGAAATAAAACATGATAACAAAACTATCAGATCAAGAGATTCAAACGCGCATGGCGCAATTGGGCACTATTTCAGGCGAGACTTGGAAACTTAAGGATAGCAAACTGCATATCTCAATAAAATTTCCCGATTTCGTCTCGGCTTTCACTTTCATGACCACTACTGCCTTCTATGCCGAGAAGTTGAATCATCACCCGGAATGGTCAAACGTCTACAACCGGGTCGATATTAACCTGAGCACGCACGACGCTGGCGGTATTACCGAACTCGATTTCAAGCTAGCCGAGTTGATAACGATTAGCGCGGGTAATTGCTGACGCCGCGCGCCGGGTCGGTGAATTGGACCAAGTCTTTGGCGCTTTATATGCCCAAAAGTTGTATTATGTAGGTGTCTATTGCTCAACCGAATGCTGTGTTAATCCAGCGCACCTTACCGTAAAACGGCTTATACACCAGTCATTTAATCTCTTAACCTTGAATGCAGAATTGGACAGCTGATTGGATGGAAGGAGCCTCCGTGAACAAGCCCACAGAAAAGGGGTCTGGCGTGGGGACAATGTTGCTAATTGGATTATTGTTCCTCCCAATCCATGTTGGAATTTTTATTTTTCTTGGAAAGAATAGCTGGCTTCCGCTTGAGCTCGCCCTGATCGGAGCAATTATTGGTGTTTACAGAGTTTGGAGCGAGAACGAGGACACCAAAGATAAGAGCAAGCTCCTTGAAATGGCATTACTCGGCTTACTTCAATCTTTTTTCCTGACTGTTATCGTTTTTGGACCCTTGATATTGTTAACAAATTGGCTGCTTCGGAATATCGGCCATCTACCGATACCGGAAAGTGAAGATCCTGCCTGGTTGAGGATTTTATTCAACCTTGTTGGTTTTGAGCTTTTCTATTGGCTGGCAATCTTCTTGGTGCCCCGGATTAGAGCCAAATCATCCGGTGAAAAGAAAGGCAGCGACACCTAAACTTCTGGCGAGGGATAGGTAGGAATTTCCCCTTGCTTCGTGCCAGTTTTCAGCTTTACCTCGAACTTGCGCCTGTACTATGGCCAAGATCTTGGCGCCAAACCAAATCATTTTTAGGTATCAACTTTTCTCAGCAGGAAAGGAAGGCAAAAATGCCTGATTTAATAAGCCTGGATAACGCTTCCAAGCTGTTCATTGCCTGGGCATTCTTTCTCCAGATTGTGTTCATTGTCCATTTTGCTGTACGCAAGATTTTCTTTGAAAGCTACACCCTGCGCTATGGCTGGATAGTCTACGCGCTGTGCATCCCGGCTGTGGTCATCAGCATTCTCCTCCTGCGGGGTGGAAAAAACTGGGTTTACTGGATTGGCGGATTCCTGTTCGCGGTCTATGCCTGCTTCGGTTTTTGGGTGGATTACATTGCCCGCATCCAGTTCAGAAATCCGGTGCGCTTAACCGTCCTGATTCCGTACGCGTTTCTATATCTGGTCACCGTGATGTTCTACTGGTGGCCGCTCTACCGCCTGAATCGGACGCTGTGGGCTGTGTATGCCGCTTTGTATGTCATCGCCACAATTCTGAACGTGAGCTCTCACTGAGCTCCTGGCTGGCAAGAGCCCCAAGGCCTGGACCAGGCGGGCCACTTGCAGAGTATTCTGGATTTGGCGCTTTCCAGCAGGAACGCGCTATGATTTGTGGCATAATTCGTATCAGGTAATCCACGGGCGGATAAATCCCGCGAAGCAATTACTGGCACAAGCCTCTACTTTTAGGTTTCTTACTGCCTGACTGTACATAAGGAGAAAAATGGAATACACAAAAGCAGGGCAGACAACGGATATTCCGGTAAACACGATGAAAATGGTGCTGGTCGGCGGCAAAGAAGTGCTTCTGGCGAATGTGGACGGAGCGTACTATGCCATCCCCAATAAGTGCACCCACCTTGGCGGTCCGCTGGCGCAAGGGAAGCTGGAGGGCGGCATAGTCACCTGCCCGCGGCACGGCGCGCGCTTTGACGTCCGCACCGGGCAGGCGGTGGGCGAGGCAAAGCTGGGCTTTGTGAAGATGAAAGTGAAGGACGAACCGAGCTACAGCGTGAAGGTGGAAGGCACGGATATCCTGATTGGCGTGGGCTAAAAGAGCGATTTGTTGCAACTCCACCGGAGACGCCTTCACAAGATAAGGAGCAGTTGTAATGCTCGCGGCGGTTTGATGCTCCACTGGTCCTTCAAACTGCGGATATTTCGGAGCACACTCATTGCACAAACGTGAACTTGCCACAATCCATTTGTTGAAAAATAAAGTACGAATTGTCGTAGTAATTAAAAAAAGAACACAAATGAATTTTAAGAGCCCATTAAGCAGCTTAAGCGAAACACTTTGCCGTATTAAGGAATCTGCCGTGATGTATCAGAAGATATTAAAGAAAAACGAAGCGGCTACAAGGACGGTGCTTATTGATCCTGTGCTGCGCGCACTTGGCTGGGATACTGCCAACACCAATATGGTTGAGGTTGAGAAGACCACAGAAAGTCTCAGAGCAGACTACGCGCTGTATGATGGAAATGGGATAGCTCGGATTATCGTTGAAGCCAAGGCTTTGGGTTCGGCGCTGGATCAAAAGGCTGTTGTGATGGCTCTGGTTGATTATGCTTTTGGTTTCCAGCTCAATGACGTTTTTTTGACCGACGGCATTATTTGGCATCATTATGAGGATTTCCACCCAGGAAATCTCTCTCCCAAGCACGTAATCAATCTTTCGGTGGATGATCCAATAATTTCTGCAACATACTTTGTCCAGCACTTGGATGCTGCCAAGTATTGGCCAATGGATCAGGGCATCGATGAAATTTCCCAAAGACTCGACCAGTTAGAGAGCACCGTTGCTGATCTACAGAGACGCATCATGGAGCTGGGAGGGCTCGATCCCAGACCAATACCCAACACCGACAAATTTGTTGCACTTGAAAAGCTGGAGAATATTGCTGGAACTAAGCCCTCGCGTCTTCGCTTGCCATCAGGTACAGTTTTAGAAATCAGCACCTGGATAGATGTTCTCCGTGAAACCTGCAAGTTTGTTTTGGGCCACAACTTGAATTTGTCAATCCCGCACCCCGATAGCTCTGGCAAGAAAGTTTCTCTTTTCAGTTATGAAAAGCCAGCGAACAAGGTGTCTTATGTTACTGAAGAGTACAGAGGAGAAAAGATTTATATTTACCTCAATTACGACTCTTATCACTGCGTTGAAAACGCTCTGTTTATTCTGAAAGAATGCCCAGAAGAATTTCTGAAAGTTCCACCCGCAGTGGAAATAAAGAAGTAGGTCGTGTTTTTTGTAGGAAATTCTCTGCTTGGGTCGGGTGATTGTGTTCCGCTGGCCATTGATTGTCTGAATATTGTAAACGTCTACCACCTGCGCAGAAAGCAGCGCGCATCCATTAAGGAATCTGAACCCGCATGACCTCCACCGCCCTATTCATCCGCCCTGAAACCCCCTCTGATATTCAAGCCATCCACGATCTGACGGCCGCGGCCTTTGCCAGCCTGGAAATCAGCGACCACACCGAGCAGTTCGTCATCGATGCGCTGCGCGCAGCCGGCGCGCTCAGCCTCTCCCTCGTCGCGGAATTAGACGGCAAACTGGTCGGGCACATTGCCATTTCGCCCATCACGCTCTCAGACGGCTCTCAGGATTGGTACGGCGCCGGTCCGCTTTCGGTGCTGCCCGAGCTCCAGCGGCAGGGTATTGGCTCGGCGCTGATGCGGGCAGGGCTGGAGCGCCTGCAGGAACTTGGCGCGCGCGGCTGCTGCCTGGTCGGGCATCCGGGCTACTATGAGCGCTTCGGCTTCATCCATCCCGCGGGGCTGGGGATGGAAGGCGCGCCGGCGGAAGCGTTTTTCGCGCTGGCATTTAACGGCAAATATCCAGAGGGAACGATTAACTTTCATCCGGCTTTTTTTGCAAGCGGGAGCCAGAGCGGCTGAGGCAGGCGCCTTACGCGTGGCGATAAAAATGATGCTTCATTCGATAGAGGATGCCCGACGCCCGCGCCGCAGGTCCTCTTGAATGACATGCCGCCGACATCGCCCGGCATCAACCCGGGAATATGTCCGCCGGACGCTTGAAAAATCCTGAAATCATCCTTTTCCAATGCAGCCGCAGAGGAGGCCGCTATGAACAAAACAGATAGAAAAGCCTTCATCCGCGCCGCGCTCCTGCTGGTGCCGGTACTGGGATTCTTTCCATTGCTGCCGATGCTGATATCCGGACGCTGGCGGTGGTGGGAGGCCTGGGTCATGGCCGCGATATTCGTGATTACTTTCGTCGTAGGCCGCGCGCTGGCGGCGCGCAAAACGCCGGACATCCTGAAGGAGCGGGCCAGGTACACCCGGCACGCGAACACCCAGCCCTGGGATAAATGGCTTTCGCCGCTGGTAAGCTTTGGGGTTGTCTTCATCTTTTTGGCAGCCGGCATGGACGCTTTGTATCACTGGTCCGCGGGCTTTTCTCTGGGTTGGGAACTGTTTGGGTTGGCGCTGATTGTGCTGGGTTACCTGCTTGGGTCTTACGCCCTGGTTGAGAACGCTTTCTTTTCCGGGACGGTGCGCATCCAGGAGGATAGGGGGCACAAGGTCGTTTCCAGCGGGCCGTACCGGTGGGTGCGCCACCCCGGCTACGCGGGCTTTATGCTGGCAAGCTTTGGCATGCCGCTGCTGCTTGATTCTGCCTGGGCTTACCTGCCAGTTTTCATTCAAACGGTTTTCTTTATCCTTCGCACCAGCCTGGAAGACCGTTTTTTGCAGGAGAATCTGCCCGGGTATCGGGAGTACACGCAAAAGGTGCGCTACCGCCTGCTGCCGGGGGTATGGTAAGCGTTCATTGAGCGCTTGGCAAGTCTTGCGGCTGCTTGGGGGACCCCGGGCGAAAAAATCCCCCTTCGGGGAGAGAACACCTGAAGAGCGTCTTGCGGGAATTTCCTGAAGACCCGGCAGGCAGCCTGTGGATGGTATCGCCGAGGCAGCCAGGTTGAAGACGTAGAATCAGGCTTGTACTAAGGCAGGAATTAACCGCCGCTGTGGGGGTAAACTTAATCGGCAGGGAGGTCACGCTCGCCATTGGTTTCTGATTTTCCTGTAAACATGATTATTTGGAGCGGCAGATGGATAAACCGAAAAAGAGACAGCTTGTTCTAATTTTTGCTTTTGTTTTTTTAGACCTTCTGGGTTACAGCCTGATTCTGCCCCTCCTGCCATTTTACGCCAGCGATTTTGGCGCGACGATTACCCTGGTCGGCCTCCTGGGCACAGTTAACGGCTTGGGTCAACTAATTGCTGCCCCCGTTATTGGTCGTTTGTCCGATCGCTATGGAAGGCGTCCGCTCCTGATTGTGGCCGTTGCGGGCACAGTCCTCGGCTTTTTACTTTTAGGCTTTGCCAAAAATCTTTCGATGATTTTTTTGAGCCGGGCGGTGGATGGGCTCTTAGGAGGCAATACAGCCTTGGCTCGGGCATATATTACGGATATTACTGAACCGCAGGATAGAGCCAAACGATTAGGCTTGATAGGGGCAGCTTTTGGTTTGGGTTTCATCATCGGGCCTGTGATGGGTGGAGTTCTGAGCCTTGCCGGTCTCAACGTGCCTGCTTTTGTCGCGGCGGGGCTTGCCTTCTTTAACTTGATGGCGATAATAATCTGGCTGCCTGAGTCCTTAACCCCTGAGGAGCGCAGGCAAAGGCGCACAAACCCGCACACCGCGTTTAATCTTTCTAACCTCCTGGATGAATTTCGGCGTCCCTGTGTTGGTCCGTTGTTAATCATCAGCCTCTTTTACGCATTTGCATTTACTCTGTTCCAATCGAATTTTTCGTTATATGCCAAGGAAGTCTTGAAACTGAATGTGCAAAATACCGGGTTGGTGCTGACGTACGTTGGCTTATTGTCTGTCATTATTCAGGGCTTCGCGATTGGAAAGTTAACCAAAAAATACAAAGAACGAAGACTGATTACCACAAGCATTATTCTGCTTGGCATCAGCCTGTTCATTTGGGGCTTCACCAGGCAAATCTGGCTGATACTGATTATTCTTGCGCCCATAGCCCTGAGCGCTGGTATCCTCAACACCCTCATCACCAGCCAAATCACCAAGGCGGTTTATAAAGAAGATGTGGGCGGTACCCTGGGATTAGCCAGTTCGCTGCAGACCATGGCGCAAATTACGACCCCGGCAGTGGGGGGCCTGCTTCTTTCAGGCTTGGGACCCTGGTCTTTAGGCATAGCATCCAGCATCTTTATGGTCTTTGCCTTATTGACCGCGCTTGGTAAAAGTATAAAGAAATCAGATTTAGATAATCAAAGTCCATGTTACCAGCAGATTGCGAGTTAGCGTCCTCGTTGCGGACTTGCAGCCCCTCGCCGTTGCGTCTGGGACCCTTTGCGAATCTAATCCAATAGGCGCTTTGGTCCTCACAAGACCATAAAAATGTGTATAATATAGCTAGCATCAGGAACGTCCGCGCAAGCGGACTGGCAACCGGCTTAAGAAACAGCAGCGGTGCCGTGAGACTGTCAGGTCTCGATGTGCGAAAGGTCACTTTCGAAAAAAAGTTTCTGTTTTTATTTAACAGGCTTTTGGCGCCTGATCTTTCCCAGCATCCTTCTGTTCATCCACTCCTGATGACATCAAACCATAAGGAGTTCGTGATGATACGAAGAGATTTGTAAACTTTGCTGAGATTGGAAGAAATGTATCCGGGAATTATTCAATCGGCCTTGAACTACGAAAACGCGGATTTGCCGCGCTGTGCCTATTGTGATTCCCCGGATACCGCCAAGGTCTCCTGCGGAATTGTGGGATATTCCATTAACCTGGCCGGGCTAACTACCAAGATGCGCCTGCTGCCCAACTATAACGGGCTGGGCATCTACTACTGTAATGACTGCAAAAAGCAGTTTGGCCCGCTGGAGTTCCCCCCTCGTTAATGAATACCCAGGCGGTTTTTGGGCCGGCTGCCGCCCCGGCTTGGACAGCGCGCCTAATTGGGTTGGCGGGCTCGTATAATGAACGCACTGACCCTTGTTATTCATTGAGGCCGGTTCGGTCTATGAAAGAGCGCCTGGGCGTGAGAAAACCCAAACAAAGGATGCAAGCATGGATACAAGCAATCACGTAAAAGACGGAGTTCAGATTGTGTATTTCTCCCACGGCGGTGGTCCGCTGCCCATCCTGGGGGATGCCAGCCACCAAAAGATGATTGAATTTATGGCCCATCTGCCAGAGCGCCTGCGTAAACCCGAAGCGATTCTGGTCATCAGCGCGCACTGGGAAGAAAGCGCCGCCACGCTTTTGGGGGCTGCCAACCCGCCCATGTTTTACGATTACTACGGCTTCCCGGAGCAGGCTTACGAAATAAACTACCCCGCCCCCGGCAGCCCGGCGCTGGCTGAGAGGATAGCCGCCCATCTCAAAGACGCCGGCTTCCCGGCGCGAATTGACGCGCTGCGCGGCTTTGACCACGGCTTGTTCATCCCGCTCAAAATGATGTATCCCGAGGCGGATATTCCCGCGCTGCAGCTCTCCCTGCTGCGCGGGCTGGACCCACAAGCGCACCTCGCGCTTGGGAAGGCCTTGCGGGGGCTCTCCGGGGAGAATATCCTCGTGATTGGCTCCGGGTTTTCGTTCCACAACATGCGCGCGTTCTCCTGGGAGGGGCTGGAAACGCCTGACCCGGCCAACGACGCATTCCAGAACTGGCTGATTGAAACCTGCACCAGCCCGCTAAGCCAGGCGGAACGCGAACAGCGCCTTGGCGCGTGGGAGCAGGCGCCATACGCGCGCTACTGCCACCCGCGCGAGGAGCACCTGCTGCCGCTGCTGGTGTGCGCCGGCATGGCGGATGCGCCGGCTGAGCTGGTGTTTGATGACACCATCCTGGGCAAGCGCGGCACGGCCTTTTTGTGGGGCTAACCCGGTTTGGTGAGAGGCATGGGAAGGCAGTCAATTGGCTGTGCCAACCGCGGCGCGCTTAGGCACGCATTAAGGGCGTAAGGGCAATAGAAAATCGAAAGAGGAGTAACTTATGCAACTTGGCGCGTTCTCTCTCAGTTTGAATGTGAAGGATATCCAGGCTTCCCGTGCGTTTTATGAGCAGCTTGGCTTTGAAGCTTTTATGGGCGACGCGGCACAGGGCTGGCTCATCCTCAGGAATGGGACCAGCGTGATTGGCTTGTTCCAGGGCATGCTCGAGCGCAACACGCTGACTTTTAACCCGGGTTGGGATGCCGAAGCGCAGGACGTGCTGGAATTCACCGACCTGCGTGCGCTGCAGCGCGAACTGAAAGCCCGCGGCCTCACGCCCGAGCGCGAAGCCGATGAGAGCGGCAGCGGACCGGACTACTTCCTCCTGCGGGACCCGGACGGTAATCCCATCCTCGTGGACCAGCACCGCTGAGATTTAACTGAGCGCAAAAAGAAAATACGGTCTCGAATCACGCGCCGAGGCGTGCGCGTACAGCTACTGTTTTCAAGCGGTATTCATCAGAAGTCATACGACGGTTTGTTGAAATGCATGCTCAGGTCAGGAATTACTATCGCGGTACGATCACTGCGTCGGGGAATGCTTGCTTTCATTGCTGATGGCGAGGCATTCCTGGGGGGAAACCCACAGAATTAAGGGCGGTTTTGTTTCACGCGCCAGTTTTTTGTGATACACTATTGCGCATGCTGCAACATTACCGCTTGCACTTTTCTTTTTGCAGGAATTTCCCCACCTATTATTATCTATAGGGACATTTCCGGCTGGATCGCGCCGGGGGTGTCCCGTAATCTGACGAACAGACCTGACTGAACAAGCCGGGTTTCCGATCGTTTTCCCATCTTATTACCTTGAAAAGGAATCACTATGAATATTCGCCTATCCACCGGAAAATTGCTTCCGATCGAAATGCACAAAATCAAAATCGTCCAGGAAACCCAGCTGCCGCCCATCGCGCAGCGCCTGGACGCGATACAAGCTGCCGGGTTCAACACCTTTCTGCTGCGCTCGCGGGATATCTTTTTGGATATGCTGACTGACAGCGGCACCAACGCGATGAGCGACCGCCAGCTGGGCGCAATGATGCAGGCGGACGACGCCTACGCGGGCAGCGAAAGCTTTTACCGTCTGGAGGAATCCGCCCGGGAGGTGCTGGGCTTCCAGTTCGTGATGCCGGTGCACCAGGGCCGGGCGGCGGAGCACCTGCTGGCCAAGGCGTTCGTGCAGCCGGGCAGCGTGGTGTTGATGAACTACCACTTCACCACCTCTAAGGCGCATGTGGACCTGGCGGGCGGCAAGGTGTTGGAGCTTTGCGCGGATGAGGCCCTGAATACCAGCTCCAGCAGCCCTTTCAAGGGCAATATGGACCTGGGAAAGCTGGAAGCGGCCATCCAGGAATGGGGCCCCGAGCGCGTCGCCTATGTGCGCATGGAAGCCTCCACCAACCTGATTGGCGGTCAACCCTTCTCCATGCAGAACCTGAAGGACGTCAAGGCAATCTCCGCCCGCCACGGTATCCCGCTGGTGTTTGACGGCAGCCTGATTTCCGAAAACGCCTATTTCATCCAGCAGCGCGAGCCGGAATTTGCCGATTGGGGCATTCAGGAGATTATCCTGGAGATGATGCGCAGCGTGGATATCTTTTACATGTCCGGGCGCAAGAGCGCGGCGGTGCGCGGGGGATTAATCGCGACCAACTCCAAGGAGGATTTCAACAAACTGCTGGTCTGGCTGCCGGTCTATGAAGGCTTTGCCACCTACGGCGGGATGTCCACCAAGGAAGTGGAAGCCATGGCGGTGGGCCTGCGGGAGATGGCCGCCCAGTCGGTGGCCAGCAGTTCCGCGGATTTCATCGCGTACTTTGTGGACCGCCTGGTGGAGCTGGGGGTGCCGGTGGTGACCCCGGCAGGCGGCCTGGCCTGCCACGTGGACGCGCGGCGCTTCATCCCGCAGGTGCCGCAGTCCCAGTACCCGGCCGGCGCGCTGGCCGCCGCGGTGTATCTTATTTCCGGCGTGCGCGGAATGGAGCGCGGCAGCGTTTCGATGGACCGCGACGCGCAGGGCAACGACGTGCCGGCCGATATGGAACTGGTGCGACTGGCGCTGCCGCGGCGGACCTTCACGCTTTCGCACATTGAATATACGGCAGACCGCCTGAACTGGCTTTTCGCGCATCGGGATTTGATTGGCGGCTTGCGCTTTCGGGAGGAGCCGCCCGTGCTGCGCTTCTTCTTTGGCAGGCTGGAGCCGGTGGACGGCTGGGCGGAGAACCTGGCAGAGGCGTTCAGGGCTGATTTCGGCTCGGCTTGTTAGGCCGGCCGCGGAGGCTGGGCGTCATCATAGGAACCGTGGGGCAGTTGGCGCGTGCTTCCTGGCCGGCGCGAACAAATATCAGGGGCGGAACCAGTCTGCCCCTGTCGTCTTTAAAACCATTTCCAACGCGGAACACGCAGGCTTCGCCCTTTCCAGGCGAGCCGCCCGCTCAGGCTTAAAACCAGCGAGCGCAAGGCCACCAGCGTACTGGCAGCGTTGAGGATGGGATAGAGCAGAGCCAGCCGCAGCGGAACGCGCACTTCGGCGAATGGAAGCAGCCACAGCAGCAGTGAGAGGCCAACGCACAGCCCCAGATGCAGCCAGTTGGCAGCCGGCGCGGCGCCCAGAGCTTTTATCAGGATGACCAGCCAGGGCAGCCACGAAAGCAAAAAAAGATAAAGGTAAACGAAAACGTAGGGCACAACGGCGAAATCAAACGCAGCAAAGTAATTCTTGCTGAAACCTTCCATGGCGTCTTTGGCGCTGAAATACATGCGGCAGCGCACGAGGTCCGAGAGATGCACAGCGCGCCAGCGCAGCCCCGCGGCGATGACCTTTTGCGCCAGCGCGCGGTCGTCGACGATTTCCTCCCCCAGGCCGGCGTGGCCGCCAATTTTTTCGTACGCTTCCCGCCTAAAGACCATCACCTGCCCAATTCCCACCGCCAGGGCTTTCCAGCGCAGGCGGTATGCCAGCCAGAGCCAGATGAAATTGAGGACCGCCCACGAAAAGAAAGGCACCAGCAGCTTTTCGCCGCACGAGCCAAGTTCCTGCCCCGGGAAACCGGTGAGGAAATCCGCGCGCTCGCGCGTCAGGCAGGCTGCCAGTTCCCGCACGGCGTTTGGCTGATATACCGTATCCGCGTCGGTGAAGAGGAAAACCTCGCCGGTTGCCTGGCTGGCAAGCTGCGCGCAAGCCCAGTTTTTGCCGGTCAGGCCGCCAGTGGCTGGCGCGCCGCGCAGCACCCGAATTTTGGGATTGGACTGGGCCAGAGATGCCAGAACGGCATACGTACCATCAGTGGATTCGTCATCCAGGACAAGCACTTCAAAATCGGGGTAATCCTGCGCCAGCAAAGAGTTCACCAGGCGGGCGATGTTTTTTTCTTCGTTGCGGGCGGGAACGAGGATAGAAACGCGCGGCAGTATCCGCGGGTGCTTGCCGCGGCGGGCTTTGCGCAGAAGCAGCAGATTGCTGAAGAGAACCAGCAGCAAAACACTCTGGAAGAGAATGAAGTGCACGATGGCGTCGTGCGCGAGGTAGCGGCCCATGTTTCTACGGCTTGTGGGAAGCAAACAGCCGCTTTAGCCACGGCCGGAATTGCGGCGCCCGGGTAAGGTCCTTGCGCAGCGTCCACGCCAGCAAAGCCAGTTGCAGCAGCCAGACCAGCAGCAGAATTCTATCCGCCCGAAAGATGAAGATAGCCGGCAGCGCCAGCGCCAGCCCGGCGAGCCCGCTCCATCCCGAATTCGCGAAAAAGGTTTTTGCCAACAGCGTTCCCAGCACGGCCGCGCCGGAAACTGTCCAGCCGGTCAGGCCAATCCACACGCCCAGCGCGGCGGCCAGGGCTTTCCCGCCGCGAAAACGCAAAAAAGGACTGAAGGCGTGCCCAAGCATTGGCATGATGGCAATGAGGGCCATGGGCACCCCGCGCAGGACGAGGTATCGATAAGCGTACCAGACCGGCAGTATCGCTTTGCTGATATCCAGGAAGAGAACCAGCAGCCCCAGCCAGGCCTTGCCGGTGTGGAAGGTGTTAAATGCGCCGGGGTTTCCGTCCCCATAATCACGCGGGTCCAGGCGGTAGAACAGTCGGGAGAGCCAAACCGAAAAAGGCAGAGACCCGCACAGAAACGCGGCGAGAGCGCACAAAATCCAGGTCATAGATGAATTCTATCCGATATTAAGACGTTTTCTGCTTCAGGCTGGAAAGCAACCGCGCGTTAAGTCTCAAACAGACAAAAGGACCGCATCAGAGCGGTATAATGACCATCTGATGACGCCAATAGTAACAGGAAGAGGACCTATCTGATGAAAGGGGACCACGCGCCCACCCCATATCCAAATGCCAGCAGGCAGCAGAACGATAGTTCAAACGGGCATTTCAGCATCAAGAACTTTTTTAAAGCGCTGCGCAACGCGTCCAATGCGTTTAAGTTGGTCTGGGAAGCCAGCAAACAAAACGCCTTGTTCAATTTCGGGCTCACGCCAGTCGCGGCGCTGATGCCAGCGGCGCAGGCCTGGGTAGGTAAACTTATCATTGATAAAATTCTCGGGGTGGTGAACGCGAACCTGGGCTGGCAGGCAGGCATGCGGGAAGTGCTGCCAGTCGTGCTGCTGGAGCTTGGGCTGGTGCTGATTGGCGCAGTGGTGAACCAGGCGCGCGTCTTCTTGAACCGCATGTTAAGCTTGCAGCTTACCACGCATGTCAACACCCTGATTATCCAGAAGGCAATCAGCCTGGACCTGCAGTTCTTTGAGGACCCGGTATTTTATGACATGCTGCAGAATGCCCGCCGTCAATCCGACAGCGCAGCGCTATCGATTGTCACAGCCAGCATGCAAATCGCGCAGCAGACCATCACGCTGGTGTCGCTGGTCGCGCTGTTGGTGCGCTTCAGTCCGTTGCTGGCGCTGATTGTGTTCGTCGCCGCTATCCCAAGCTTCCTCGCGGAGACCCAATTCGCGGAAATTTCTTACCGCATGATTTACCGTCGCGCGCCGGAAATGCGCCTGCTGAGCTACCTGGAAATGCTGCTCACCGGCAATGAGACTTTTAAGGAAATCAAGCTTTTTGGGTTGGGGGAACCGCTGCTCAAGCGGTTTAGGACGCTGTTCATCCGTTTTTTCAACGAGGACATGACAGTCGCGCGAAAGCGCGCGCTGGCCGGCTTGGGTTGGGGCGTCCTCTCCAGTCTGGTCTATTACGGCAGCTATGTGTGGGTTATTTACCGGACTATCATCAAGGCCGTGACACTGGGCGATATGACCATGTTTCTGTCCATTTTCCGGCAGTCTCAGAACTCCATCAGTTCCCTGCTGAGCAGCTTTAACAGCATTTACGAAAACAACCTGTATCTCGATAACCTTTTGGCTTACCTGAAAATCACACCTGTACTTTCCAGTCCGATTGAAGGACTTCCCGCGCCCGCGCCCATCAAAGAGGGCATTGAGTTCCGCAATGTATCCTTTAAGTATCCCGGTTCAGACGTGTTCGTTCTCAAAGACATCAATCTGACTATCGCGCCAGGGGAAAGCATCGCGCTGGTAGGCCTGAACGGCGCGGGCAAGACCACGCTTGTGAAGCTGCTGACCCGCCTGTATGACCCCACAGAGGGCGCGATCTTTTTGGATGGGCGCGACCTGCGTGAATTTGACCTGACAAGCCTCCACCAACGTTTTGGAGTCATCTTCCAGGATTACGCGCGCTATCAATTCAGCGTGCGGGAAAATATCGGTTTTGGCCAGATTGATGAAGCGGAGAATCTGGATAAAGTGCGCGAAGCAGCGGAACGGGGCGGCGCTGATAAACTGGTGGAGGAATTGCCCGAAGGCTATGAAACCATCCTGGGCAGGCGTTGGGAGAAAGGCCTGGAACTCTCCGGCGGGCAGTGGCAAAAGATTGCCCTGGCGCGCGCGTTTATGCGCAACGCGGAGGTGCTGATTCTGGATGAGCCGACCAGCGCTCTGGACGCCGAAGCGGAATACGAAATCTACAAGCGTTTCCGCGAGCTGATGCACGGCAGAATTGCCGTCCTGATTTCGCACCGCTTCTCTACCGTGCGCATGGCGGACCGCATTGTGGTGCTTTCCGAAGGCCGGATTTTGGAAGTCGGCAGCCACTCGGAACTGATGCGGCGCGGCGGGCCGTACGCGCACCTGTTTAATCTGCAAGCGGAAGGCTACCGGTAGTCGGTCCGCGCCCGGAACGGGCGCGAGCCAGGCCGGGCCTCTGTGCCTCGCGGAGAGTCAATTCCATTCTGTCTGTGTCCGATGGACCGGCGCAGTAATTCCTGAAAAGGCTTTTATTCACCCCAAATTCATTCTATAATTAGCATATCAGTCCGCTTTACCGCCAAACAAAAACTTTCTCTGCACGAAAAAAAACAGCACTGGCCGCACCACTTTTATCCGCGCAAAAAAAACTATCAACATAAAACCACCCTGCCGGGAAGACAGCGGCCGGAGATAAATAAATGGAAAACATCATACTTCAGGACCGTGATATCGAGCGTCGATTTTCAGAGGTGGCAGTCCTTTTTATCACGGAAATGGACGAATCTTCCAGTGCGGAAAGCCTGCGCGAGGAATACGCGCGGGATAAAAACATCATCCTGCATCTCAAAGCTGCTGAAGATTCCGCCGGTCAGATGCTCGGCTTTACCAGGGCTGCGATGAGCGACTATGCTTATAACCTCTTTACGGGGGCGGATGCGCGCTGCCGCGGCAGAAAGCTGGGCACTGCCGTCAGGGTGCTGGCGCTGCGCTGCGCCCGCGATGTGCTGAAAGTGGGCGAAGCGCGCACGCACCATCATGCCGCCAATGAACCCATGCTCGCGATTGACCGCGTTTTGGGATACACCCTTGGTCGCGGCTTTTATACCATGCGAAAGCTGCTTACCTGACAGCTGTGATTTTTATAAAGGAGGGATGATGCGCATATTCTTCACTATCGTTATTGTTTTGTGGGCTGTCTTGGGCCTGACGCACCCCGCCGCTGCCGCCTCCAACCAGGCGGAAATTGACGCGACACAAGTATGGATTGTGTCTACTGTCACGGTGGCTCCGTTTGAGCCCTTTGGAACCAGCATCACACACATCAACGAGTCTTTTAACGGCAGCATGGGGACCCATTTTTATTACCAGATTGGCAGTATGTTTGCTCCTTACCTGCAAAACCTGGTCTACCTGGGAAGCCCGGGCACCAACTGCACATGGGACGTTTCCATCCTGCGCCTGGATTGCTCGTGCAGCACGGGCATCACCTGGCTCGCAATTGATTTTGATTTATTCATACCGATGTCTGATTATGTTGGCAGTACCATCTGGCTGGGCTGGGCTGGCACCTACGGCGGCTATCCGATTGACTACACCATCGTGCTGAACTATCCCGCGCCGCTGGTCTATCTGGATTACTACGCGGACGCGCCCACCAGCGTCACTCCCACGCAGATTACCTGGCACAAGGTGAGCCCTACCAATGACATCCAACTCATTGGGTACGCGTCTTTTTCCGACCCGCGCGTTTTCTCGCTATTCCTGCCAATCGCGCTGCGTTGAGAGTGAAGCCTGAAGGCAAAAAAGGGGAGCCGGCATGCCGGCTCCCCGGGATGTTTCCGCCTTACTTCATCAGGGCGGGCAGATACAGCCGAAGCAGCATATCTCCGCCGTAAATCATGCGCGACTCCGATGGAATCCCGTTCACAAAAACGGTAACCAGCGTCGGGCCCGGCTGCCAACCCCACAGCGGGAAGGACGTGTAATCCTCTGCGGTGAATCCGGAAGGCCGCACCCACTTGATGAGGCCGTTATCGAGACGACGCAGCTGCACCACCGGCACATTGGTGGATGTGGTGTACGTGCCTCCGCCTGCCGCTTCGGTGTATTGATAGCCGCGCAGGCCGGCGCCGGTAAGCGTCAGAATTCCGCCTTCCGAAGGTTCAGAGCTTGAGAGAATAACGGGCTGCCATGCTGCTTCAAATCCCAGATTCGGGTCGTAGATTTGGGTGTCTGAAGAGCTTTGCCAGCTTTCGCTATACCCGCCGGCAATCAAAATCCGACCATCCAGCAGCAGGGTGCTGGTATGTGCCGCGTGCGGAACCGTCAGGGGGGCAATTGTGCTCCAGGTGCCGGTGATGGGATTATAAAGTTCAACACTTGCCAGATTACTACTGGAAGACCATTCATATTTGCCGCCCGCGACCAATACTGAACCGTCCTCGAGCAAATTCGCGGAGGCATAGAATCGGGCAGTATTAAGCGAGCCGGTAGGGGTCCAGGTTTCGGTCCAGTAGTTATAAATTTCCGCGTCCGAAATTGCGCCAAAATAGTGTCCGGCTGCCACCAACACGCGGCCGTCCCGCAGCAGGGTGGCCGTGTGCATTTGGCGGGCGGAATTCATGGACCCTGTGTCCGACCAGGTATTGGTTTCCGGGTCGTAAATTTCAGCGCTGGCAATAATATCATTCCCCGAGTATCCTCCGGCGACCAACACCTTGCCGTTCGGCAAAAGGGTGCTGGAGTGGCTTCTGCGCGGCGTGTTCATCGGCGCGGCAGTTGTCCAGGTTTCTGTTAGCGGGTCATAAATCTCCGTGCTGGCGAGGATTGAACTATCGCTTACAGCCACCCCGCCAGTAACTAACACCCTGCCGTCCGCCAGCAGGGTGGCATTGGATTCATAACGGTTTTCGTTGAGAGACCCTACGATTTTCCATTGGTCCTTAGCGGGGTTGTAAATTTCACTTTCAGCCACCATGCCTCCCGCGTAAAGCACATCGCCTCCCATCAACAGCGTGGCTGTGGGCAGCATGCGGTGGTAAATCGGCGCAGAGGCAAAGCTTGAGCTTTCACTCAGTGGGTCATAGAGTTCCGCGGTGACGGTCGGTTCATAATAATCCCCACTCAAGATAAGCACTTTTCCACTGACGAGCAGGGTAGCTGTGGAGCCAACCCGAGGAATTTGCAAGGGTCCCCCCGCGTGCCAGGTTCCCTCGCGCAGGTCGAGAATTTCGGAACTGATAAGCGCGCCGCCGTTGTATCCACCGGCCACTATCAAGCGGCCGTCAGGAAGGAGCGCGGTAGCTTGTTGAAAACGGGCCTGATTAAGCGAAGGTCCGGCAGTCCAGCTTCCCAGCTCTCCGTCTTTGTAATCGTATATTTCCGTTGAGCTTAATCCCTCCCCAAAAAACGAGAAATAACCGCCGGTCACGATGACTTTGCCGTTGGGAAGCAGCGTGGCGCTGTGAATAAAACGTGCGGTATTCATGGAAGGCACGCTCGTCCAGGTATTCGCGGCAGGGTCAAAAACCTCAGCCTCACTCAACGAAGTGCTGCTAGAATCCGCGCCGCCGGCCACCAGCACCTTCCCATTGGGCAGGAGCACCGCGGTATGAGACGAACGAGGGGTAATCATCGGGCTGACCACTGTCCAGGTATTCAGCTCGGGGTCATAAATTTCAGCGCTGCTGAGAGCGCTCAGATACCGTTCTCCCCCCGCCACCAGCACTCTGCCGTCTGGCAGCAGCGTGGCGGTGTGGCCGCTGCGTCCGTCGTGCATGGAGGCGACCTGAATCCACATATCCTCGACAGGGTCGTATATCTCGGCGCTTGGGTCGCCGCTGTTGGAGCCGTATCCTCCCGCGACCAGCACTTTTCCATTCAGCAGAAGGGTGGCTGTATGGTAATTGCGCGCCACATGCAAATCGTCGACATAAGACCATAAGTTCATCTGCGGGTCAAACAGTTCAGCGGTATACAGCCGGCCGCCATTGTACCCGCCAGCCACCAGCACCTTCCCGTTCAGGAGCACCGTCGCCGTGTGCGAGTAGCGGTTGGTCTGCAAATTGGGATAAAAGTTCCAGTCATTCGTGGCTGGGTCATATGCCTCCACAGTGGCCATCGCCGCGCTGCCGTCAAACCCCCCAATCACCAGCAGTTTCCCCTCGGGCAGCAGCACATTGGACGAGGCATAGCGGGGAGTGGTGAGGCTGTCTGTGTAAATCCAGCCCGCGGAGGCTTTGGCCGGGGCCGGGCCAGTGAGGCTTCCACACAAGAGGAAGGCAAGAAAAACCATCAAAACGCGAACAAAGAGAGATTTGGACATTTTATGCGCCTTGGAATGCATGATAACCTCCTGTAATTGTGGACTGAATTGGTAAAGTCTGATGGTGCTGCTGGTTGGTCAAGAAAGAACCAGGCTTGTCCAACCAGTCAATAAAAACATGGTTTTTGGCTGATGCGAAGCGGTGATTTGGAGTGTGTCTCCTCCTGTTTCAAATGGCGGGACCTTGGATACAAAGAATTTTACCACGCTTGCACCCTTTGTTTTGTTTTTTTCCTAAAACTCCCTCTTGAAAATTCTGAAGCGTTATATAATTAGCAATATCCACCCAATGTACCCTCACATTGCGAATTGCATTTAAGCAAAGTACCTTATGTGCACATATACATTTCACAATTGACTAACAGGAGGCGGCTGTGCGTAAATTGATTGGTAAGTATGTGGGAAAACATATTTTTGTTTCAGTTCTGGTTGTATTATTCTCTCTATCATCTCTTCAAATCCAACCTATCAGGGCTCAGGGAAACACAATTTATTACGCCGCGCCGTCCCCAATGGGCGTGGGGGACTGCAGCGCGTGGGAGAACGCCTGCGACCTGCAGACCGCGTTGACAACAGCCGTGGCGCCAGCCGAAATTTGGGTGAAGGCGGGCGTGCACAAGCCCACCATTGTCCCGGACAGCCGGGACGCAGCCTTCACTCTGCGCAGCGGCGTGGAAGTGTACGGCGGCTTTGCCGGCACCGAAACTGCGCGCGAACAGCGCGACTGGCGGCTGAACCTGACGATTCTCAGCGGGGATATTGACAATAACGACATCAATGAGGACGGCAACTTCATCATTGAGGATGTGGTTGAGATTGTGGGCGCAAACAGCAGGCATGTGGTGGTAGGCAGCGGTGTGGACGCCACCAGCATCCTGGATGGGTTGGTGATTACTGCGGGGAAAGACGCGGGCGTAACAGGCGCAGGTATTTTATTGGTTGGGGGCAGCACGCCAATCTTTAGAAATCTGCTGATTTCTGGCAACTACGCAGGGACGGGAGGCGGCTTAAATATCGACGGTAGCGGGCCTACCATTGTAAATACCATCTTTGCACACAACTTTGCGGAGTACCGCGGCGGCGGCATGAATGACAGCGTCAATATTAACACAACTCTGATTAACTGTGAGTTCTACGATAATGTTTCCCGGGATAACCACGGCGCAGCGATTATGACGGGGTATTCCAAGCTGACAGGCGGCGTACTGAAAATAATCAACACGCTCTTCCATTACAATTACACACCGTATGCAGTCGCAGGAATATTCGCCGATAATACCAACGTGCAGCTTTACAATGTCACGTTCAGCGAAAATATCTCAGGTGGAGAGCCCGCGGCTGTTCTTTCTTATCAGAGCACCTGGACCGTGGCTAATGTTATCGTATGGGGAAATCACTCGCCGGGGGGTATCGAATTTCAGTATGTTTCCTCTTCCAATATTAATATCCTAAACAGTGATATCGCAGCTTGCGGCGCTTCGGGGGCTACCTGGCATCCTGAATTATGCGGCTCCGACGGCGGAGGCAACATCCAGGCAGACCCCTTGTTTGTGAACCCCGGGCTTGGGAACTTCCGCCTGGGCCAATCCTCGCTGGCGGTTGACGCGGGAAATAACGCCTTTGTCCCGGTTGGAATCACTACCGACCTGGACGGCAATGCCCGTTTCGTGGATATGCCCGTCCCGGATACCGGCCTGGGCACCCCGCCGATTGTGGATATGGGCGCGTACGAAGCCTATGAGGACGCAGCTGCTCCGACGGTGAGCTCCATCACAGCGCGTGACCCAAACCCGACGAACGCGAACCATGTGCGCTTTTTGGTGAACTTTTCTGAACCCGTCTTTGGAGTCAGCACTGAAAGCTTTGACCTGTCCTCGATAGGGCTGACCGGCACCAATATTGAATTGGTTACGGGCGGACCGGTTTATTGGGTGGTGACTGTGAACACCGGCGAGGGCGACGGCAGCCTGCGTCTGGATGTACCCGAAGGGGCTGAGGTCTGGGACCTGATGGGCAACGCGCTCACGGGCCTGCCCTATCAGGGTGGGGCGAGCTATGTCATTGACCGCACCCAGCCGGAAGTGCTTTCCAGCACGCGCGCAAACCCCAACCCGATCAACACTTACCTGGTAAACTTCGATGTGACTTTTAGCGAAACGGTGACTGGCGCGGACACGAGTGATTTTGAATTGAGCGTGGAAGGCGGCATCTCGGGTGCCAGTATTTATACCATTTATGACTTTGGGGACCATATTCGTGTGGCAGTGCTCACCGGCAGCGGTGATGGGACCATCCGCCTGGATGTGGTAGAGGAGGCGGAAATCGCCGACCTGGCCGGCAATCCGATTGCCGGGCTGCCGTATACCGAGGGCGAGGCGTACACGATAGATAAGACCCGTCCCACTGTGCTTTCCATCCTGCGCGCTGACCCGAACCCGACCCGGGAACTGGAGGTGGATTACACCGTCACTTTCTCAGAGGCTGTCTCGGGGGTGGGCGTGCCGGATTTCGTGGTAACCGGATTTGGCGGCAATACCGGAGCGAGCGTCTTGAGCGTCAGCGGCAGCGGGGACTCGTATGTCGTGACGGTATCCACCGGTACGGGTGGCGGCAGGCTGCGCCTGGATATTCCTTACACGGCCATTATTTGGGACGCGGCAAATAATTGGTTTGAGGGATATTACACCAGCGGCGAAGAGTACACTGTGCTGTACTTTGACATGTTCCTGCCGCAGCTGAGCAAGTAAACCCTTGATTTACTGTATCTTCAGGTTAATCCAAGCACACCCGCCGCGGCGGGTGTGCTTGCTGTTTTGTATATGGAAACGAGACTTACAGCGCCAGTGCAAGCACGGCGAACCACAGCACCATGCTCAGAAAGACTGCCCACTCTGCGATGCTCAGGCGGCTGACGCGCGGGCGGGCTTTTTCGGCGGGGGCTTCCAGGGCTTTATTTTCTTTGTTTCGCCGCGCGGCCAGCGCCAGGAAGTACGCAAACGCGGCAATGCCGGGCAGCCCTGCCAGGCCGTAAGCCCGCGCGATGCGCACGGCGCCTTCCGGTTGGGTGATGATGACAAAGGTGAAGAGGATTAACATCGCCAGGCCGGCGCGGAAGAACGCTATGGCCGAGGCGGCGTGCTGTTTGTACAGGTTGAGCGGGAAGAGCCCCACCAGCGCCAGGCTGATGGCGCACAGCGCGCCAATCACACCCGCGATTCTGGCCAGCGTGCCCGGCAGAATCATGCCCAGAGAGATGCATGCAATCAAGAGGCACAAGCCGCTGACTATGAGGCTGAAGTTGAACCAGCCGGCTTTCGCGGAAACACCTTCCTCGCCAAGTTCGGAGATGAAATGATTCAGGGGGGAGTAGCGCTCGCCGTCTTTGCCGCGGTAAAAAATGCCGGCCACCAGCGCGCCAATCAGCACTACCAGCACGCCGGCAGCGCCGGCGAGTTTGAAGGTAAGAGGGTCAGAGAAGAATGCCACAGGTAAGCTCCTTGGGTTGGTCTGATGAAAGTATACCCTGAACTCAGGCCGCGGAGCGCCCCGCCCGGTAGGGGCCAAATTTGCGATAAGCCTCTGGTTTGGCGCGGCTCAGGCGTTCGGTGGCCGGGCTGAGCAGGTAAAAACCGCCGTTGCGGTGTAATAAGGGGATGCGCCGGCGGGCCTGGATGAAAGCCTCGCGCATTTCTTCCGAAAGGTAATAGTAAGAGTCGTAATCCTCCGGGCAGTCTGCCAGCAGCTGGTCGTAGGTCTGGATGAACTCGGCGCGGAAGTCTGTGCTTACCGCGTCCAGATGGCTGAGCAGCCAGCAATACGGCTCAAAATCCCAATGGTAAGCCAGCCCGATAAAGCGGTCGTCCGCGGTGATGTAGGGGAAGAAGGGGAACTGCCGGCAGCTGACGCTGCGGTATTCGCGCTGGCAGGCCTGGGGGCCCAGGCAGGCCAGCAGGCGCATATGGGCGGGCGTGTCGGCCTGAAGGCGGCCGGGGTCTTCCGGCTCGGAGGCGCACTCGTCGCCGCGCCAGGGGTGCCAGCGCGCGGTGCGCGCGCGCAGGTACTCCCATTCCTCGAGGTAGGCGGCCGGTACAGCCCAGCAGATATCGCAGCAGAAGGGGATGCCGCGCGGATTGTGTGGCGCACAGCGCAAGCCGCAGTCGAAGCTGGTGGCAGGCGCGTTAAAGCCGGCGTAGAGCGCGGGAATGTTGAGCGGTGGCCTGGACATGCGTTCATTGTATCAGGATGACGAGTTTTCGTCATTGCGAAGGAGCGTCAGCGACTGTGGCAATCTGCCCCCGTTCTTGCATGGTCTCCCGACCATGCAAGGCGTCTGACCGTTAGGTCTCCCTTTTTCAACGAGCGCAAAAATGGAGACCTAAAAGTCATCTACCTCGCTCGGAGAGGACGCCGGCGGGAACACGGGTTTTCGTCATTGCCTCGTTCTTGCATGGTCTCCCGACTATGCAAGGCGCCTGACCGTTAGGTCTCCCTTTTTCAACGAGCGCAAAAATGGAGACCTAAAGGTCATCTACCCCGCTCGGTGAGGACACCGGCGGGAACACGGGTTTTCGTCATTGCCTCGTTCTTGCATGGTCTCCCGACCATGCAAGGCGCTTGACCGTTAGGTCTCCCTTTTTCAACGAGCGCAAAAATGGAGACCTAAAGGTCATCTACCCCGCTCGGTGAGGACACCGGCGGGAACACGGGTTTTCGTCATTGCCTCGTTCTTGCATGGTCTCCCGACCATGCAAGGCGCTTGACCGTTAGGTCTCCCTTTTTCAACGAGCGCAAAAATGGAGACCTAAAGGTCATCTACCTCGCTCGGAGAGGACGCCGGCGGGAACACGGGGACATTGTACCCCCTGAGGGTGTTCAAGCCGGCTGATACTTGGAAAATCAGGTGTGTTAAAAGGAAAAAGCGGGCGACCGGATTCGAACCGGCGAATGTTAGCTTGGAAGGCTAATGCCTTACCACTTGGCGACGCCCGCGTGCACTATATTTTATGCAATTCGCAGCCCGGCGTCAATGCCGGCGCCGCGTCAAACCTATGCCAGTCTACTGCCTCAACAACTCCAAAAGCAGCTCGCGGGTGCGTTTGGGGTCGGCTTTTCCGCCTGTGCGGCGCATCACCTGCCCCACAAACCACCCCAGCAGGCTTTCCTTGCCAGCCCTAAAGTTCTGCATTTCAGAGGGGGATTCTTCCAGAATGGCGGCGATTTGCTGGCGCAGGGTGTCTTCATCCGCGATTAACCCCAGGCCTTCGTCCGCGACAATTTGCGAGGCTTTCCCCGCTCCGGCTTCCACTCTGGCAAGCAGGCTTTTGCCAGTGGCTGGATTAATCTTTCCGCCTTCCACCAACTGGATAATTTCCGCCAGGTCCGCCGGTCGCAGGCGCAGTTCAGCGGCGCTCTTGCCGGTGTCGTTCATCAGGCGGATGAGGTCATTCATCATCCAATTGGAGACGAGCTTTGCCGCGCCGCCGCAAAGCTGCACGCTTTCCTCGTAGTAATCCGAGAGCCCGCGTTCGCTGGTCAGAATTTCCGCGTCGTAGGCTGAAAGCTGGTAATCCTGGATAAAGCGCGCGCGCCGGGCGAGCGGCAGTTCCGGCAGGCTGTTTTGCACCGCCGCGATTTCCGCGGCTGTCAGCACCACGGGCAGCAGGTCGGGCTCGCGGAAGTAGCGGTAGTCGGCCTCTGTTTCCTTGGAGCGCATTTTGCGCAGAGTGCCGGTATCGGCGTCCCAATCCAAGGTGTAGGATTCGATGCGCTGGCCGGCTTCCACAGCGTCAATCTGGCGCTTGGCTTCTTCGCTAATCGCCTGGCGCACCGCGTCGATGGAATTGACGTTCTTAATTTCTGTTTTGGTGTTCAGCATGCTGCTGCCGGCTTCGCGGATGGAAACGTTCGCGTCGCAGCGCAGGTGTCCGCGCTCCATATCCGCTTCTGAAACGCCAATCCAGCGCAGCAGCTGACGCAGCTGCGTGAGGTACTGGGCGGCTTCCTCGCCTGAGCGCAAATCGGGCTCGGTGACCATCTCCACCAGCGGCACGCCGCAGCGGTTGAAGTCCACCAGGCGTTCGCCGCGATCAATCTTGGTTTTGCCGGCGTCCTCCTCCAGGTGCAGTTTGTGGATTCGCACGCGCCGCTCGGAACCGTCGGGCATGCGCAGGTCCATGTAACCGCCCTTGCCGATGGGTTCGTCGAACTGGGTAATCTGGTAGCCTTTGGGCAGGTCCGGGTAAAAGTAGTTTTTGCGGTCAAAGTAAGAGATTGGATTGATTTCGGCGTGCATGGCGGCGGCCAGCAGCGCGCCTTTTCGCACAGCTTCAGCGTTCAGAACGGGGAGCACGCCGGGCAGGCCGCTGCAGACCGGGCAGATGTTGGTATTCGGCGGCGCGCCCCACGAATCCGCCTTGCAAGAGCAGAAAATTTTGCTGGCGGTGTTCAGCTGAATGTGCGTTTCCAGGCCGATGACAATTTCGTAAGTTTTCATGCTTTCACCTCGCTGCCGCGCAGCGCCTGCGGTTGTACCGCGCGCCATTCCGCGTCCCGGGTAGCCTGTTCGTACGCGTAAGCCGCCCGCAGAATGATATCTTCGCGGAAATCCATGCCAAAAAACTGCACGCCGATGGGCAGCCCTTGCGGGTCCAGGCCGGCGGGAATGCTGACAGCCGGGATGCCGGCGTGATTGCCGGCCACAGTCATCTGGTCGGAGTACTGCATCAGGACTGAATCGCCCATCACCTCGCCGCGGCGGAAAGCGGTGGTCGGTGTGGTGGGCGTCAGCAGCGCGTCCAGGCGGTACGCGCCGTTGGGGTCAAAGGCGCGTTCAAAGTCCGAACGAATCATCGAGCGCACGCGCAGGGCTTTTTGATAGTATTGGGCGCTGTGCTGTGCCGCGCTCACGTACATGCCCATCAGGATGCGCAGCTTGGGCTGCAGCCCAAAGCCTTCGGCGCGCGTGGCGCGGTAAAGTTCGCTCAGGTCCAGGGCTGGTTTCCTGGCGCGGTAGCCGTACTTGACGCCGTCGAAGCGGTGCAGGTTGGAAGCCGCTTCCACGCGGGAAATGACAAAATAAGCAGGGATGCCGTGGCGGGCATTGGGCATCGGCACGTTTTCTACGATTTCCGCGCCGAGCTGCGCCAGCACTTCAGCTACAGCGCGTACAGAAGTGTTCATCTCCGGTTGAATGGCCTGAATGCTCATTTCACCGGTCAGGGTGTCTGGATAGGTGATGTGGTCATAATCCGGCGAAATTCCAATACGCATTCCGCGCACGCCTTCTTCCAGCGCTGCCAGATAGTCCGGTACCGGAGCAACCGCGCTGGTGCTGTCTTTGGGGTCGGCGCCCGCCAGCACCTGCAGCATCAGGGCCGCGTCTCTCACGTCGCGCGCCAGCGGACCAGGGCAGTCCAGCGAGGAGCCAAAGGCAATCAGGCCGTAGCGGGAAGTGCGGCCGTAGGTGGGTTTCAGGCCGACCACTCCGCAGAACGCCGCCGGCTGGCGGATGGAGCCGCCGGTATCCGTGCCAAGGGAAAGCGGCACTTCGCGGGCGGCCACAGAAGCGGCCGAACCGCCGGAGGAACCGCCCGTGACGCGCTCGGTGTTCCACGGGTTATTCGGGTGCGGTTGAAAAGCGCTGGATTCACTTGAGGAACCGTAGGTGAATTCATCCAGGTTGGTTTTACCGATAATGAGCGCGCCGGCCTGCGCCAGACGCTCCACCGTTGTGGCCGTATACGGCGGCCGGAAATTGTACAAAATGCGGGAAGCGGCTGTGGTGGTGGTGCCCTGCACGCAAAAGATGTCTTTAATCGAAACCGGCACACCAGCCAGCAGACCAGGGTCTTCGCCGCGCTCGAGCCGTGCCCGCACCTGCTCCGCCTGTCTGCGGGCAAGGTCCGCGGAGACTTCTATAAAGGCATGCACCTTGCTTTCTTCAGCGGGGTCAGAGGTTTTGGGTTCCAGGCTGCCAGGAACGCCGTCCACCGCGGCAATCTGCTTCAGGTGGTCCTCCAGAACCTCCAGCGGAGAAAGCAAACCAGCGCGCACTTTTTGCGCAATTTGATAGGCCGAGAGTTGAATGCTGCTCATTTCGCCTCCTCACCGCCGCGGCGGAAATCCGGGACGTGAAAGTATTCTCCGTTGCTTTCCGGCGCCAGAGCAAGGATTGCCGCGGAATCGGGGAAGGGTAGCCATTCGTCCGGTCGGGGAGGGTTGCCCTGACAATCCAACCCGTGCAGGCTGGGCTGCACGCCCTCTGCCAGTTTAATCTCACTCAATTCCTTAACCGCCGCCAGCTGGTGATTGAGTTCCGTGCGCAGATACTCGCTTTCTTCGGGGGTCAGCTCCAGGGCGGCCAAAGTGACCAGCTTGGCAAATAATTCCGGCGTGATGTAGTCAGGCGTCATAAACACTTCCTTTTGTCATTGCGTTACGCGTTATTATAGCAAGTTTCCAGCCGCGCCTGCTGAAAGCTCTCCGGCTCTGTGTGGTTTGCCCGCCTGAATGCTATAATCTCCAGGTATGGAGACCGTAATGACTCCAGCCATCCCGAGCAAACAAAAAAAACGCCTCGACCCGCGACATTGGGGCGCGGAAAACTGGTTTTTCGCGGCCGGCCTGGCACTCTACCTGCTGACCCGCTTTATCCAGCTGGATAAATTTCCCATCTTTTTCTTCACCGATGAAGCCGTGCAGACCATGTCGGCAGTGGACCTCATCGCGCGCGGCTTTAAGGACACAGCCGGCCGCCTGCTGCCGGTTTACTTTGAGAACGGCGGTCAGTACAACCTGAGCCTGTCCGTGTACTTGCAGCTGCTTCCGGCGCTGCTGCCGCGCTCGGTGTGGCTCACGCGCGGCATTTGCGCCTTGGTAACACTCGCGGTGCCGCTCAGCATTGGGCTGGCTTTGCGGGATTACTTTAAGGCGCGCGCCTGGTGGCTTGCGCCGGTGTTCGCCGCGGCAGTGCCAGCCTGGTTTCTCCATTCCCGCACCGCTTTTGAAACGAGCCTCGGCGCGGCAATGTTCAGCCTGTTCCTTTATTTCTATCTGGGTTACCGCCTGAAAAAGCGCAGCCTGCTGCCCACCGCGCTCATTTTTGGGGCGCTGGCATTCTATGCGTATAGCCCTCTCCAGGCTGTAGTTGTGCTCACTGGCGCCGCGCTTCTGATTGTCGATTGGCGCTACCACTGGCAGGATAAGCGCGCCCTGCTGGCCGGCCTGTTCGTGCTTGCCCTCGCGGCGCTGCCGTACGCGCTCTTTCGCATCACCCATCCCGAAGCGCTGACGTGGCACCTGACCCTATTGCATTCCTATTGGGTTTCCGACGCGTCTTTGCCAGCCAAAATTGGCGCATATCTGCGCAGTTACCTGAGCGGGTTGGACCCACGCTACTGGTTTTTCCCGAACCAGATAGACCTTGTAAGGCATCAAATGAAGGGCATGGGGCACTTTCCCCTGCTCAGCCTCCCGCTGGTCTTGCTGGGATTGGCGGAAGCCTTGCGCGGCTGGCGCGAACCTGCCAAAAGAACCATTCTAATCGCGCTGCTGGCCGCGCCCGGCGGCGCGGCGCTGGTCTCGCCAACCATCACGCGCCTGCTCGTGATGATTGTGCCGCTGTGCTTCCTCGCGCTGATTGGCACAGAAACTGCGCTTGCGCTGCTGAACCCCCAATCGCGGCTGCGTAAGCTGCTTCCATCGGTGTTCTGGGCTGTGTGGGCTGTGCTGAGCGCGTTCATGACTTATGACGCCCTGAAGAACGGCCCAACCTGGTTTGAAAATTACGGCATGTACGGAATGCAGTGGGGCGGGAAGACGCTCTTTGATGAAATCAAGGCTTTCGCGCGGGAAAACCCGGAAAAGAACATTTCCTTGAGCCCGAATTGGGCAAACGGCACCGATGTTATCGCGCGCTACTTTTTGGGAGACCCGCTGCCCATCACCGTGGGAGATATCGCTCCTTACACCCTGTACGAGCTGCCACTGGATAAGACCAGGGTCTTTGTGATGACTCCGGAAGAGTTTGATTGGCTGCCCAAAACTGGCAAATTTACCGATGTTGAAGTGCTGAAAGTGCTGCCCTATCCCAATGGGAAGCCGGGTTTCTACTTCATCTCTCTGCGGTATGTGGATGGCATCGCGGATGTCTTCGCGAAGGAGCAGGCGGAGAGGCGCAAGCCCAAAAGCGCCCAGCTAGAGCTGTTCGGGCAGCAGGCGCGGGTGCAGTACTCGCCGCTGGATATCAACGACATCTACCAGGCTTTTGACGGAGACTCCTCAACCCTTATCCGCACTTTTGAGGCCAATCCGCTGGTTATCAGCCTGGAATTCCCGCAGCCGGTCGCCCTCAGCCGGGTAACGGCGCTGATTGGCAACGCGGCCAGCCGACTGGAGGTGGAACTCACTCCCGCGGACGGCAGCGAGGCGGCGCGTTTCAGCGCGGAAACAGGCGGCTTTGCCCAGGTCAGCCCGCTAAGTGTGGAGTTTGGAGAACCGCGGAGCCTGACGGGGCTCAGGGTTTCTCTCTGGAACGTGAACGACGGAGAGCCGGCGCATGTCCACCTGTGGGAATTAATACTGGAATGAAGCAAGAAGGCAGGCTGCTTACCATTCGGATGAGGCGGGCGGTATCCGCGGCGGAACCAACTTTCCGCCGGCGCGCTGAAATCTATAAAACCATCAAGATAATCCAAAAAGGAGTGGCATGGGCGCAAAATTAACCCCCAAAGTAATCCTGGAAGGCACGCGGCTGACCTTCAAGACCGAAATCGCGTTCAGACTGAACGAGCATCCGCGTTTCGTTGGCCCCCGCAAGTACCGCTACCACTCGCCGCTCATCTCCGCGGAATGGTGCGCCTTTACAAATTTCCCCTGGGGGCGCGGACTGATAAACTATCAGCCGGAAGAAGAAGCCCTGGCGATGGAGACTTACCGCACCTGGGCGCGCCTGTTTGAGCTGCAGCGCTATTATTCCTGGATTATCGACCGGTTTCATCTTTCCACCCAGGCCTGCCAGCTGCAGACCTACGGAAAATGCCCGGATTTTAGCTGGCTGGAGGAGCGGCTGCTGCCCCTCAATTTTCGGTTGATATTTTGCACGCGCAGCCCGGAATCCTTCGCGGCAGCGCGGGAAGAAAGGCTGAAAGTTTCCGGCAATCCGCGCCAGTACGACGACCTGGAGATTTTCAAGCGCGAACAAGAGTTGATGGAACGCCTGGTCTCCCAGAGCCGGCTGCCCTGCCTGCGTCTGGACCTCTCGGACAACGCGATTGACCTGGCAGTGGAACGCGTGGTGGACTGGATGGAAGCCACGGGCGGTTTGAGCATGCCGGATTAACCCGGCGGGCAGGAGGCGTGACCATGAAAGACCGGGTCAGAAATTCAGTCAAAGCGGTCATTATCCAGGCGGGGAAAATCCTGCTTGTGCAAAAAGCTGACATACTTGGCGCTTACACAGTTCTGCCCGGCGGAGGGCAAAGAGCAGGCGAGCCCTTGCCCGAAGCGCTGCGGCGGGAATGTCTGGAAGAAATCAATGCGCAGGTGACGGTAGGGGAGCTGCTATTCGTGCGCGATTACATCAGCGAGCACCACGAATTCGCGGATATCTCGGGGCATGTTCATCAGGTCGAGTTTCTTTTTGCCTGCTCTGTTTGCGCGGAGTACCAACCCGCCAGCGGAAGCGAACCGGACCGCGGGCAGCAGAACGTGATGTGGGTGCCGTTGGAAAACTTGGAGCAGGCCAACTTTTACCCCCGCGCGCTTGTAAAACACTTGCGGCGCCTCAGCGAGGCACATCAGCCGGTTTACCTGGGAGATGTCAACTGACCTGACCGCCAGGCGGCAGGATTGCACAGCAAATCCGCGGTTTTTTCGTAAAGGTATAATACTCACAGAGCTTTTCGTGCGCTCCGCGCTCAAGGAGATAAGTATGCGCCAGACCTTGCTTACCAATGACCAACTGCTGCACCTGCAAAAAGAAAAAACAGTGCTGAATGAAGCCGTCAATTTGCTATCGGCTTTTGCGCTCCCGCGGGAAGCTTTAGACGCGCTGGAAAACGCCGCGCGTCAGCTGGATGAACTCTTTCTGCTCGTGGTAGTTGGGGAATTTAACTCGGGAAAAAGCGCGCTGATTAACGCCCTCCTGGGCGAACGGATCTTGCGCGAAGGCGTTACGCCAACGACCGCGCGAGTCACCCTGGTGCGTTGGGGCGAAAAACCCGGCGAACAAATCGTCGATGACGGCTTCGCGATTTTTACCTACCCGCTTGATTTGCTTAAAGAAATCAATATCGTGGATTCCCCAGGCACGAACGCGATTATCCGCCAGCACGAAATCCTGACAAATGAGTATGTGCCGCGCAGCGACCTGGTCCTGTTCACCACTTCGGCGGACCGTCCGCTGACCGAAAGTGAGCGGCTCTTTCTCGAAAAAATCCTTTCCTGGGGCAAGAAGATTGTTCTGGTTGTCAATAAGGCGGATATCCTTGAAAACCAGGAAGCGGTGGAAGAAGTGCGTTCGTTTGTCTCCCGTCACACGGCGGGGATTCTTGGTGCCGAACCCGAGCTGTTTGTGGTTTCCGCCCGTCTTGGCCAGAAAGCTCTGCTGGCAGAAAACGCTGACCAAAAAGCTGCCTTGCGCGCCGAAAGCGGCATGGAAGCCCTGGAGACTTACATTACCAGGACTCTGGATGACCGCGCCAGACTGGGCCTGAAGCTGAACAGCCCGCTGGGAGTGGCCGAAAACGTGCTGCGTATGGCCCAGAGCCTCAATCGGGAGCAAGCCAAAGAATTGGAAGCCGACACGCGCCTTGTGGCGGACCTGGAAGGGATGCTGGGCGCCTACGATAAAGCGCTGCAGTCCGAAATCGTGCCGCGCCTGGCGGAAGTTGAGAACGTCTTGCAGCGCTTTGAGGCGCGCGGGCAGGACTTTTTCGACAGCACCCTACGCCTGACCAACATCGGCAACCTGGCCAAGAGCGAAAAAATCAAAGCCAAATTTGAACAGGAAGTGCTCGCGGAGGTGCCGCAGGAAATTGAAGAAAAAGTCCGGGCGATGATTGACTGGCTGGTGGATAAGGATTTGAACGTCTGGTATCAGGTGATGGCCGCGCTTGAACGGCGCCAGGCTGCCGACCGCGCGAACCTGAACGGCTCCCATCTGAGCGCCCAGGCGGAGCGCCGCAAGGACTTGATGGAAAGCGTCGGGCAGACCATTCGGGGAATTGTAAACAGCTACAACCGCAAGAAAGAGGCGGAAGAATTAAGCGCTTTTGTGGAAGGCGCGGTCGCGCAGACAGCCCTCTTTGAAGTCGGCGCGGTAGGCCTGGGCGCGCTGGTGGCCACGGCGCTGTTTTCTTCCGCGATGGATGTGACCGGAATCGTCGCGGCCGGCACGCTGGCGATACTGGGTTTGTTTGTGATTCCCTACAAACGCAAGCAGGTGAAGCAAAGTTTTAAAGAAAAAATGGAAGAGCTGCGTGCGAACCTGATGAACACCCTTTCCGCGACTTTCCGCCGGGAATCGGAGTTGGCAATTCGCCGGCTGAACGGTAAAATTTCACCTTACACCGCGGAAGTGCGCGCCGACCAGGAGAAAATCAGCTCCGACGCGAGCAGCCTTTCCGCGCTGGAAACTTTACTCAAGGAGACCCGGGACGCGATTACTAAAGTCCTGTAACCGAAAAAACATGAGAGTTTTAATAAACACAAAGCACATTGCCCTTTTTTTGCTAATTTTTGCGCTTCTTATCAGCGCTTGCGCCGCGCCAACAGCTGTACCGCCGGCGGAAACACCCGCCGCGGTCATCCCGCTGGACCTGCAAGCCAAAGGTTCGTCGTTTAACGTTATTCAGGGCGGGTACAATTTTACCGCCCCTGCCGGCAGCGACGTCAGCATCAGCGGCTCCGGCACACTTATCAGCGCGCTGGATTCCTCTTTGCTTTTTTCGCTCAACGGCATCAACGAAATGTCCACCGAAAAAACGGATGAAGAAATCCTGGAGGCTCTGCTCACGTCCCTTTTTAGCGGAGGACAAAGCAGCTATAAGAAGTCCGCGCTGATTAGCGCTTCGGTGGAAGGGTATGAAGGAGCGGCTTACGATTTCTCCGGCAAATTCCTGGGTTCCCAGGTGGAAGGCCGCGCGCTGGTCATCAAACCGGAAGCCAGGCGCTATGTTTCCATCCTTGGGATGGCGGTGGTGGAAGATAATCAATCCTTATGGACCACAACTGGTAAAGAGGCCTTTAATTACATCCTCTCCAGCTTCCGGATTCTGCCCGCCGAGGAGCTTTTAACCGCGGTCGTCTGCCCTGTTTCTCCCAACGCGAAATACGGGTTTTCCCCCTCGGAAGCGATTAAGGTGGGCGGAGGCCTGTCGAGCGGACCATTGCGCGAGCGGGCTTATCTGGACAACCTGCTGACAAGCGACGGCAAGCCAATTACCTATACCTGGGTACGCTCGCTCGAATCGCCGGACAGTATTGTGGACGAATACACCCTGACAGTCAATGGCAAAGAAGTCACGCTGTATTTGGACCAGTACTCTTACGGGGTCATCAACGCGCCGAGGGGTTTTGGCTGCATGGGAGCGTTTCCAATCAGCGAGCCGTAGGAAGAGCGCTGGTTGTGGTGCGGGAATAATCAGCCGGGGCTGATGAGGGGTTTGTCCGCACAGGAGCACGGGACACGCAAAAAAACAGGCGCGCTTGCCCAGCAAGTGCGCCTGTAATATTCCCTATAAACAGCACTAATCAATCGCTGCTGACCAACGTGCCGACCGGTTCGCCCAGGATGGCACGAATGAGCGCTTCGGGCTCCCACAGGTTGAGCACGAGGATCGGAATGTCGTTTTCCATGCACAGCGTCACTGCCGTGGTATCCATCACGCTGAGGCGCCGATTTACCGTCTCCATGTAGCTGAGCTGGTCAAATTTGACAGCCTCCGGGTTTGTTTTCGGGTCCGAGTCGTAAACGCCGTCCACTTTGGTGGCTTTGATGACCACCTCCGCGCCGATTTCGGTGGCGCGCAGGGCAGCGGCGGTGTCCGTGGAAAAGAAGGGATTGCCAGTTCCGCCGCCAAAGATGACGACACGGCCTTTTTCCAGGTGCCTGATGGCTCGCCGGCGGATGTAAGGCTCCGCCACGGTTGGCATTTCAATCGCGGATTGAACGCGGGTGATGACGTCAACGCGCTCCAGCGCGTCCATCAGGGCCAGCGCGTTGATGACTGTCGCGAGCATTCCCATATAGTCCGCGGTGGCGCGGTCCATGCCGCGGTTCTCCCCGATGGCTCCGCGCCAGAGGTTGCCGGCGCCGATGACGATGGCCACATCCACTCCCAACGCGTGCACTCTTTTTACCAGGTTGGCAATATGCGCCGCTTCGTTGGGGTCAATCCCAAAACCAGAGGCGCCCGCCAGCGACTCGCCGGAGAGTTTGAGCAGTATCCGCTTGTATTTGGGGATTCTGGTTTGGTCTGTCATGCTGCCTCCTTAGAGCTAAAAATAGAGCCAACTCTTGGTTGGCTCTGGTTCGTTGCTATTCAGCGGGCTCCTGCTGCTTGGTGGTTTCTCCGAGCGTCCAGCGCACAAAGCGCCGAACAATCAGATTCTCGCCCAGGGAGCTGACCTTGTCAGTGATTAAATCCGCCACGGTTTTGGATTCATCGCGGATATATTTCTGATTCAAAAGGACGTGCTCATCCTTGAACTTCTTCATATAGCCTTCCAGAATCTTGGGGATGATGGCTTCGGGCTTGCCTTCCGCGCGCACCCGTTCGGTCACGGCGGCGGCTTCCGCTGCCAGGACCTCGGCGGGAATATCCGCTTCGGAGATGTAGGTAGGCTGCGCGGCGGCAATTTGCAGCGCGATTTCGTGCGCCAGCTCCTGGAAAGAAGCGGTTTTGGCGACAAAGTCAGTTTCACAGTTCAGTTCCACCATCACGACCAGGCGGCCGTCGCTGTGGATATAGACTTCCAGGCGTCCTTCGGAAGCCACGCGGTCAGCGCGTTTTTCAGCGGTCTTCAGACCTTTTTCGCGCAGTTCCATCATCGCCTGTTCCATATTGCCGTTGGATTTCTCCAGAGCAGAGCGGCAGTCCATGATACCGCAGCCGGTCTTCTCACGGAGTTCTTTGATCATGTCGATTGTAATTTGCATTTTATTCCTTCTCGCGTCTGATGTTTAGTGCGTTGCCTCTGGATTATTCTTCCGCAGCGAAATCGCCGGCATCCAAATCTTCTTTGGCAGGTATCTTGGCGCGGGTCGCGTCTCCGAGCAGTTCGTCATCACCCAGTTCGATGTCTTCGTCAATCTTGCGGGAAATGACGGAGCGGGACTCGGGCAGTTCTTCCTCGATTTCCTCGTCCTTACGCATCAGGCGGCCTTCCACAACGGCATCGGCAATGCGGCCGACGATGAGTTTGATGGCGCGGATGGCGTCGTCATTGGACGGAATGACATAATCTACCATGCGCGGGTCGCAGTTGGTATCCACCATGGCGATAACCGGAATTTCGCGGATGTAGGCTTCGCGCATCGCGGTTTCTTCGCGTTCAATATCCACGATGAACACCAGTTTGGGCAGTTGTTTCATGTTGCGAATACCGCTCAGGCGGGTCTCCAGGCGGGCGATTTCGCGCTGGATGAGCAGGCCTTCTTTTTTGGTCAGCTGGTTGATTTCGCCGGATTCCACCATTTTCTCCAGGCGGGTCAATTCAACAATACGCTGTTGGATGGTTACCCAGTTGGTCAGGGTGCCGCCCAGCCAACGCTGGTTGACATAGGGCATGCCGCAGCGTTCAGCTTCTTCCTGGATGGTTTCCTGGGCCTGGCGCTTGGTGCCGACGAAGAGGATGGTGCCGCCTTCAGCTACGGTGTCGCGCACTTTGTTGAAGGCTTCATCCAGCAGCTTGACAGTCTGCTGCAGGTCGATGATGTGGATACCGTTGCGTTCGGTGAAGATATACGGACGCATTTTGGGGTTCCATTTATTGGTACGATGTCCGAAATGGACGCCGCTCTCGAGGAGCGCTTTCATAGATACAGCGGGTGACATATATACTCCTTTGCGTTATGCCTCCGCCCGGCTTTGCGGCAGCTCCGAACCCTTGCGGGCACGCGGGAGCGCCTGTGCCTTGGCGTGTGTGATTAGTGTCTCTGGCTTCTGCCAGAGCGTCCCATAGTATAACATATTTTTCTGTCAAGAGCGTGTGCGCGACTGTGTGGGAATCCCTCTTTTATTTGGGATTTTTATGTGGAAGCGGAGGTTAAACCTTCCCTGCGGTCAGGTCTCGCGAGTAGCGCGCAGGCGAATTTTTGTGGGGGAGGACTGTCATAATCCCTCCCTATTTGGGAAGGGTTGCTCAGCGAGGTAGAAGGTAGCTGCTCAGCCTTCCCCTGGGGGAAGGTGCATGCAGGGCGGTAGAGGGTGTTTTCTCTCACTTCAGTCTCGCCGCGCCCGCCAGCTTAGCTTCTGGGAAAGCCTGACAGATCTCGCCGCGCTCGCCGGCCTGGCAGCCGCACGCCCAGGCTTCCCAGCCAATCCCAGCCCGCCTGCGGAAAGCGCCTTCTGACCAATTTCCGACTCGTGCTATAATCCCTCAAAATTCAGTACAAGGTTTTGCATCGATGCGATTTTTAATTACCGGAGGGGCTGGTTTTCTGGGGACGGCGCTCAGCAATCGACTCGCCCGTCAGGGGCATTTTGTGCGCGTGCTGGACGACCTCTCCAACGGCGATCCCTCCCGTTTGCTCCCCGAAATTGAATTCACCCAGGGCGATATTAACGACAAACCTTTGCTCTGGACGCTCTTACAGGAAATTGACTGCGTCTATCACCTCGCGGCAAGGGTATCCGTTCCAGAATCCCAGCTTTTCCCACGCGATTACAATCACGTGAACGTGGGCGGCACAGTTACGCTCATGGAAGCGATTCGCGATACGAAGGTGAGGCGGGTTGTCCTGGCTTCTTCCGGCGCGGTCTATGGGGAGCAGGAGACTATTCCCTACAAAGAAAGCGCAGAGGTCCATCCCCGTTCGCCCTACGCGGTTTCCAAGCTGGCATCTGAGTATTACGTGCGCACCATTGGCGCGCAGTGCGGCGTGGAAGCAGTATGTCTGCGCATTTTTAACGCGTATGGTCCGGGTCAGCGCGTTCCCCCGTTTCATCCGCCGGTGGTGCCAAACTTTTTGAAACATGCCCTTACCAACGGCTCCATTGTCATTCACAGCGACGGCAGCCAGACTCGCGATTATGTCTTTGTTGATGATGTCGTGAATGCGATGGTCACTTCGGCTACTGCCAGCGGTGTGGACCAGCAAATTATCAATATCGGCAGCGGGGTGGAAACAAGCGTCCGCGAACTTGCCCGGCTGGTGGTTCAGGCGACCGGCACCAAGCCTGAAGAGATTTACAATCCGCTTAAATACGGCGGTGCCGACCGCATGTGCGCGGATATCAGCAAAGCCTACGAAAAACTCAATTATCTCCCGCTTATTCCTTTGGATGTCGGTTTGCGCCTGACGCTTGAACGCGACCCGCAGTTTCAGAAATGATCCTCTCCCGCGCGTTTTATTCCGGTTCCGCCATTGATACCGCACCGCGCCTGATTGGCTGCCGCCTGGTGCGCATTTTAGACGGCAGGCGGCTTTCTGGCATTATCACCGAAACGGAAGCCTATCAGGGCGAAGAAGACCAGGCCTGCCATGCCCGCGTTGGCAAAACACCCCGCACGGAAACAATGTACGAAGAGGCCGGGCACGCGTATATCTATTTCACCTACGGGATGCATTGGCTGCTAAACGCGGTGACAGACGCGCCGGGCATACCTGCCGCTGTGCTCATTCGCGCGATTTTTCCCCTGGAAGGTGCGGACCTGATGGCGGCGCTGCGCCCGATGCTGGCTTACCAGCCGGGCTGGCTGAACGGACCCGCAAAACTGGCCCAAGCTCTCAATATCGATGGAAGGTTGAATCGGGCTGACCTTTGTTCTGCGGAGAGCGCCCTGTTCATCGAAGAAGGTATCAGCGTGCCGCCAGAAACGCTGCGAACGGCCGCGCGCGTTGGCATCAATTCAGTGCCGGAACCCTGGCGCAGCGTTCCCTGGCGCTGGCAGGCAGACCCGGAGTTCATCCGCCGGATGTGCACGTGAGGGGTGCCCGGATGTTCCAGCGCGGCTTCCGGGGCTATAATTGAAGTCGAAAACCCTATAAGGACTTGAAACCATTCTATGTTAGGCAAAAAGAAAACCGCACCCAGCTTTATCCCAGAACCCACCTCCGAGCGGGTCACTTCAGTAATTGGCCCCGGCATCACCTGGACTGGAGACCTGCGTGGAAAGGGTGGCGTGCGCATTGAGGGCACGGTGGATGGAGAAATTGCCGTTCAGGGTCTGGTTGTGATTGGTGAAACAGGAAAAGTAAACTGCCGCACCTTGCAGGCCGAACGGTTGATTGTGGCCGGCGCGGTGAAAGGCAACATCTCCTGCGGAAAGCTGGAGATACGCTCAACAGGCAGAATCTGGGGAGATGTGGTGACCACAAACTTCAGCAGTGAGGATGGGGCTTTCCTGCGGGGTCAGATGCGTATGGAAGACAAGGTGGAAATTACCGACACAGGCAGCGACCCGCATTCGGAAGCGCTCGAAAACCAGCCGATAGAACCCGCGTCCGAAGAAGGGTAAGCTAAAAATTCCAGGAAGAACGTTCCGGTCCGGGCTGCTCCAATAAAATGGTCACCGGACCATCATTGATTAAATTCACCAGCATATGGGCGCCAAAGACGCCTGTTTGCGCGCGCAGGCCCATGGCGCGCAAAAAATCCACGAACAGCGCACACAGCGGCTCCGCCAGGTCGGGCTTGGCCGCGCCGGTGAAAGAGGGCCGGCGTCCGCGGCGGGTATCCGCGTAGAGGGTGAATTGTGATACGACGATAATTTCGCCGTTCACATCCAGGCAGGAAAGGTTCATTTTTCCGGCGGAATCTTCAAAAATGCGCAGGTTGGCCACCTTTTCCGCCAGTTCGCGCGCGTCCTGTTCGCAGTCTGTGGGACTGATACCCAGCAGCACCACCAAACCCTTTTGGATACTGGCAACCACCTGACTTTCCACGCTTACCTGAGCGCGGCTGACTCTTTGAACGACTGCGCGCATTGCTTTTCTCCTGTGTGTTTGCTCTGATTATACCCGCGAGAGCTCTCCGCGAATCGGGCGGGCGAAGGCGAGACTGAAGAGGGGGGGGACACCCTCTTCCGCCCTTGCGGGCACCTTCCCCCAAGGGAAGGCTGTAAGCACCCTCTTCCGCCCTGTGGGCTTACCAACATGAATTCTGAGATAACTCAGGCGTTCCGGGAGGTGTGCGCTGCTCTGTAAGGTAAAACCAAAACATCCGCGCTATAAACGCGGATGTTTGCTAATATCCCTGATTTAATAACAGGCGGTTAAGTTTTACTTCTTTTTCAGAAGGCGATAAATCAACACGACCAGTACCGCGCCGCCAATCGAGACCAGGATGGTAGTCAGGTTGAAACCGCTGGTCAGGTCAACGCCCAGAAGCAGGCTGGTAATCCAGCCGCCCAGAATACTGCCGGCAACTCCGAGCAGCATGGCAATCCAGAAGCTGACATTGATTTTCATCAGCTTCGCGGCGACATAGCCGGCAATGATGCCGACCAAAATTGTTGCAATGAGACCCATCGTAAACTCCTTTTGTGAATGTGTTTTCTGACAGACAGCCTTTACAGGCTTTCAACCAGCTTGCGCAGCGCGGTGGTGGCTTTCTTCACGCGCAGCGCGTCTTTTGGATTGCCGCCGGTGATGAAGTTGCCCAGAATTCCAGCGCCGGTGAGCGTATCCAGTTTGTATTCGACCTTGCATTCATCCGCGGCAAGACCAAAGAAGCCGCCGGTCGGACGCAGTTCGAAGGTGTGCTTGTCTTTGTCGTTTCCCATTTGGGTCAGGACAACAAGCTTCTTGAAGGGAACAACTTCCAGGAATTCACCCCGACCTGTCTGACCGTCATCCACCCATTCAAACGTGCCGCCTGGCGCTACTTCGCCAGCGTTGGCAATGGAATCGATACCTGGGAACCACTTCGGCCAGTAGGCGGTGTTGGTCAGTACCTGCCAAACCTTTTCGACCTGAGCGTCAATTTCCACATCGCGTTCAAATTTTGCCATAATTTTCACCTCCATGACAATAACAGTATCAATTAATATATCACTTAATTGAGCTTCAATAATTTATTGTTGAAGCCTGCCGGGCTGGCTTTCAGCGCAGCGCTGCTGAAGGCTTTGGACGCGGCGCTTTTGGGAGGGTTATAATAGCCTCATGACTGAGCCTGAAATTGCCGACGCTGCTTACATCGATACGCCTTTACTGCTCGCGAGCATGATAGATGAACTGCGCGAACAGCCGGCGGTCGCGGTGGATACCGAATCCAACAGCTTGCACGCCTACCAGGAGCAGGTCTGCCTGATTCAAATTTCCACGCGAAGCCGGGATTACCTGGTTGATACGCTGGCATTGGCGGACCTTTCCGCGCTGGGCGCGATTTTTGCCGATTTCAATATCCAGAAGGTGTTTCACGCCGGCGATTACGACCTCACCTGCCTGAAACGGGATTATCAGTTTGAATTTCACAATGTCTTCGACACCATGCTGGCAGCCTCCGCGCTGGGGGAAGAAAGCCTCGGTCTGGCGGGACTGTTGGAAAAGTACCTGAACATCCGGATTGATAAAAAATATCAGCGCGCGGATTGGGGCAGGCGTCCCATCAAGCAGGAAATGCTGCGCTACGCCCAGCTGGACTCGCATTATTTACTGGATTTGCGGGACTGTCTGGTTCCCCAACTGGAAAAGCTGGACCGCCTGCGCATCGTGCTGGAAGACAGCGCGAGCCTGGCAAGCCAGACGCCTGCTATGAAAAACCACGAGGAAGACTTCTGGCGGGTCAAAGGCATCAACGGGATGAAGCCGCCCGCGCTCAGCCTGCTCAAACAGCTGAATCACCTTCGGGAGCAGCTGGCGAAAGCGCAGAACCTTCCTCCGTTCAAAATTCTGAATGATTCCGCTCTGGTCGAAGTCGCGACTACGCAGCCTCAATATATAGAAGAGCTAAATCTGCTGCCATCGCTTTCTGCCGGGCAGGTAAAGCGCTACGGCAAGGATATCATGCGGGTCGTCGCGCAGTGGCGAAAGTCACCCGGCCGGGTCGCCAGAACGCGCTCTCAGGCACGCGATGACGCGGTGCTGAGGCGTCGTGAACTTTTGAGCGACTGGCGCAAAGAAACCGGCCTGGCGCAAGGTCTTCCCTCCAATGTGATTTTGCCGCGGGATTTGCTGGAAAAAATCGCGCAGGCGCGGATTGAGAGCCTGAGCGCGCTGGAGGCACTGATGAGCGCCAGCCCCAGCAGATTTGAAATGTACGGGGAAGCGATATTTAATTTGCTAAATGAGGAGCAGCTATGAAACTGCATATTCTGGGCGCGGCCCAAACTGTCACAGGTTCGATGTTTCTGCTGGAGTTTGGAAAGCATAAGCTGCTGCTGGATTGCGGCATGTTTCAGGGAAAACGGGATGAAACCTATGCGGTCAACCTGAACTTCCCCTTTAATCCGGCCGAGATTGACGCGATGATACTTTCTCATGCGCACATTGACCACAGCGGGAATATCCCCAACCTGGTGCGGCAGGGTTATCGCGGGTGGATTTATACGACCAACGCCACCGCGGACCTGGCGGATATTATGCTGCGCGATAGCGGTCACATCCAGGAAAGTGATGTGCGCTATGTCAACAAGAAACGGCAGAAAAAAGGCCAGCCGCCCATGCAGCCGCTTTACACGCAGAGAGATGCCGTTGAGGCTATGCCGCAGTTCCGCTCGGTCTGGTACCAGCAGGCTTTCGAGCCTGTTCCAGGGGTCACCGCGCGGCTTTTTGACGCCGGGCACATTCTTGGTTCAGCGGCAGTCGCGTTGGACTACACCGAGAACGGCCGGCCAAAACGATTCTGGTTCTCGGGAGATATCGGCAGACTGGACGCGCCAATATTGCAAGACCCGGTGATGCCGGAAAAGGCCGATATCCTCTTGATGGAGTGCACCTACGGCGATAAAAAACACGAAAAACTGGAAGACGCCTACGACGAGTTTGTGGACGCGGTGAATCGCACCGTAAAGCGCGGCGGCAAAGTGATTGTGCCCGCTTTTGCCGTCGGGAGAACGCAAAACCTGTGTTACATGCTGAGCGAAGCCATTGACCAGGGCGATATTCCCGACATTCCGGTCGTCATCGACAGCCCCCTGGCGGCAAACGCCTCGGATTTGTACCGCAAACACACCGAATGTTTTGATGACGAAACCTGGCAGTACATCGCCGAACACCGCATGCAGGGTCTGGACTTTGACAACCTCATCTTTACACGCAGCGTGGATGAATCTAAGGCGCTGAATGAATACAAAGGTCCCATGGTGATTATCTCCGCCTCGGGCATGGCGGAAAGCGGGCGCATTCAGCACCACCTTGCCAATAATATTGAAGACGGGCGCAATACCATCCTGATTATTTCCTGGCAGGCCCCTGATACCCTTGGCCGGCGGTTGGCAGACCAGGAACGCAAGGTGCGCATTTTCGGCGAAGAGTATTACCGCAAGGCCGAAGTCGTGACCATCGGCGGGCTGAGCGCCCACGCGGGCCAGGACCTTTTGGTACAGTACGCGCTGGCGAGCAAGGATACGCTCAAGCAGCTCATTTTGGTGCACGGCGAGGAAAAAGCGGCATCCGCGCTGATGGGCAGGCTGGCGGAACACCCCGGGCTGCCAAAGCCGGCCTATCCTGTCAAAGGCGCTGTGTTTGAACTTTGAAAACGGGTATAATCATGGCACAATTTCGGAGAGATGCCAGAGTGGTTGATTGGGACGGTCTCGAAAACCGTTATGGT
>ENA-UOWE01000262-UOWE01000262.1-activated-sludge-metagenome-genome-assembly--contig:-NODE-262-length-79497-cov-112.113517_pt1 | contig 79497 bp, 76 predicted proteins | sample MGYA00249841_ERZ761562 | MGnify/ENA primary metagenome ERZ761562 (study PRJEB28883, sample SAMN05720200) | activated sludge metagenome | isolation source: Anaerobic digester | place: Japan... | reverse complement strand
GGTGGAAGTGCCCATCGCGCAGACGTTCCTCTCGTTGGGGATGCAGCGCGGCCCGCTACTGGCCTACCTGCTCTCCGACCCGGAGCTGAGCCTGCAATCCATTCTCATCACGCAATCCATCATCGGCAAGAAAAAGACGTGGGTTTATGTGGGGCTGGTGGCTGTGTTCAGCACGCTCTCCGGCTTGATTTTTGGCTGGTTTGCCAGATAACTTCTGATAAACAGATTAGGCAGATGACGTTAAGCAGACAAAAATCTGCTTAATCTGCTAAATCTGCTGATAGAATCAAAGAAATTCACAGGAGGCAGATGCGATGAGCAAGACTCTTATTCTTGAAACCAGTGGTGTAGTATATACCATTGCACGACAGCGCGAAGTCAGAGTGACCGTGGCGGACAATGCGACGTGGCGCGATGTCGTTTTCGCTCTGGCGCAGGCCGCGCCGGCGTTGGTGGGCGACGTCATCGCCAAAGACCGGCGCAGCTTACTCGGCGACTTTCTCATCAATGTAGGAGGCGCGCAAACGATTTCAGATTTGGATACGGCAATCGGCCCGGTAGAAGATAACACCCGTTTGGTCTTACTCAGCGATCTATGTTAATGAAGCTATCAGCGTTCAGCAGAGCTGATAGCTGAATGTTAATCTTAAACATTCTAAGGAGGCAGGCATGGAAATCAAAATTCTAGGTACGGGATGTCCCAAGTGCAAGCGGTTGGAACAGATTGCGCGCGAGGCGGCTGCTGCGGCAGGTGTGAACGCGACCTTTATCAAAGTGACCGACATCAACGAGATCATGAGCTATCCCATTGCCAGTACACCAGCGTTGGTCGTGAACGGTACGGTAAAGTGCTCGGGACGCTTGCCGGGTAAAGAAGAAGTTATTGGTTGGTTGCGCGCTTAGTTGGTTGCGCGCTTAGCAGGTGAACATGATCGCGACCTCGCTCAAGCTTCAAAAATTGAAAATTCTCTTTCTTTGCACCGGCAATTCCTGCCGCAGCCAGATGGCCGAAGGATGGGCGCGGCATTTGAAAGGTGACGTGATCGAAGCTTATTCGGCCGGCATCGAGACGCACGGCCTGAATCCCCATGCCGTCAAAGTGATGGCCGAAGCAGGGGTGGACATCTCCGGGCATCGCAGCAAGCACGTCAGCGAAGTGATGGACATCCCCTTCGATTACGTCATCACCGTCTGCGGGCACGCGCAGGAGAATTGCCCCGTCTTTCCGGGGCGCGCGGTCGTCATCCACCACGGCTTCGACGATCCGCCCAAATTGGCCGCCAACGCCAAAACCGAGGAGGAAGCGCTCTCGCACTATCGCCGCGTGCGCGATGAAATTCGCGCTTACGTGGAAACCTTGCCGGAAGCGTTGACGCAACACAATCCGTTAAGCTTTATCGTCAAGTAGTTAGATAGTCAGATAGTCGGATAGTCAGATAGTCGGATAGTTAGATAGTCGGATAGTCAGATAGTTAGATAGTCGGATAGTTAGATAGTCAGATAGTCGCATAGTCGGAATCTAATCAATGACTACCTGCCGATGTGACTACTCGACTACTCGACTACCCGACTACCCGACTACCTGACTACCTGACTACTCGACTACCCGACTAATGACTACCCGACCACCCGACTACTGACTACCTGACTACCTGACTACTCGACTACCCGACTAATGACTACCCGACTACTGACTACCCGACTACCCGACTACCCGACTACCCGACTACTCGACTACCCGACTACTGACTACCCGACTACCCGACTACTGACTACCCGACTACTTGACTACTCGACTAATGACTATATGACTTATCCCTGTTTGATCTGCGGCGCGGAGTTGATCGAGTTGGCGGACGAGACGCCAGCCCGCTGTTCGTACTGCGGGCAGATGCAGCCCGTCTACTACCTCTGCCCGAACGGGCACGCCGTCTGCGACGATTGCCAGGCTGCCGAACAGCCGGAGCTTATCCGCCGGGTGTGCGCCGGCACGCAGGAGACGGATCCGATTGCGATTGCCAATCTCATTATGGGGCATCCGGGCTTTGTGATGCACGGTCCGTACCACCACCAGCTCGTCGCGCCGGTCGCGCTGACGGCGTTGGCGAACCGTGGCGCGATCGAATTCCGCCCGCAGCGGTTGGAAGCCGTCATGCGCCGCACCGCCGACATCCCGCTGGGCGTTTGCGGCACGCGCGGGGCGTGCGGCGCGGCGGAGGGCGTCGGCGTGGTCTTGTCCGTGTTGACGGGCGCTTCGTACCTTAAAGATAGCGAGCGCTCCCTGGCTTTGCGCGGTACGGCGGAGGCGCTGTTGGCCGTCGCTGCCGCAGGCGGGCCGCGCTGCTGCAAGCAGAGCGTGTACCTGACGTTCGAGACACTTTCCCGGTTGCTGGCGACGGAACTGGGGCTGGATTTGCCCGTCACGGTGCGGTGCGCGTTCGCTGCGCGTAACCCGGAGTGCAAAGGTCCGCGTTGCGCCTATTACCGATGACAACCTGGCGTTTGCTCGACGACGGGATAACCGACGCGCACCACCACTTCGCGGTGGAAGAGGCACTTGCCCGTTTGCTGGACGAGGGGCACAGCCCGCCGACATTGCGCTTGCGGCGGGTGCGCCGTGCTGTGTTCGTCGGCGTCTCGCAGGATACCTGGGCCGAGGTGGATGTGAATTTCTGCCGCGCCAACGACATCAAAATCGTGCGGCGGATGAACGGTGGCGGGGCCGTCTACCACGATGTCGGCAGCTTCTGCTACTCGGCCTTTTTCCCGCGCCGGACGTTCCCGCAGAGCGACGCCGAGCTTTTTGACTTGTTCGCCCGGCCTGTGCTGCGCACCTGCGCCGACTACGGCCTCGCGGCGACGGTGAGCGGACGCAACGACATCACGGTCAACGGGCGCAAGCTCTACGGCTCGGCACAGATGGCCTGGTACGACGCTTTTGTACATAGCGGCACGTTTCTGGTGGACATTGACTTTGACATGATGGGGCAGGCGCTCAGACCGTCGGCGTTGAAGTTTGCCGATAAATCCGTCACGACGATTCAGGAGCGAGTCACGTCGCTCGACCGGGAGTTGGGGCGCGCCGTGCCGGTCACGGAAGTCATGGCGCGGTTTGCGGCTAATTTTGCGGCAGAATTCGACCTCACGCTGACCCCGGGCGATCTGACCGCCGAGGAACGCGCGTTAGCGGGGCACTTGTGTCAAGAAAAATATGCTACCGACGCCTGGAATTTTGGGGAGCAGCGGGTCTATGCTACGCGGCAGGCGACCCGTACCCCTTCAGGCATTGTCACGCTGGCGCTGGAACTGGAAGGCGACGTCATCCGCAGCGCGCAGGTGAGCGGCGACTTATTGCTCACGGATGGCGGCGCGGCGTTGGTGCGGCTCGCCACGGCGCTGACCGCCGTGCCGCTGGCAGAAGCACCGGCGCGGGTGATGCAAGTCGCTGCGCCAGATGGGGTGCGAGAAGCCGTCGTGGCGTTGCTACGCGACAACATGGGCGAAACAAGCAAATCAGGAGAAAAACGATGAAACCCTACATCGTTAAACGTAAGTGTCCGGCGCAAAGAGATATTTGCAAAGCCATTCCGGCCTGTCCGCACGGCGCGATTGGTTATGTTGAAGATGCGCAAGAGCCATTGGGCGGCAGGATTGTCTTCGACTATGCGTTATGCGATGGCTGTGGATTATGCGTGACCGAGTGTTGTGGCGCGGCTATCGAGTTGCGCGACAACTAACGGCCAACGAGAATAATGGAGGATCATATAGGATGGGCAGTTATCGTCAAGTTCTTGTGGATGGGTCTCCTGTAGGTTTTGAGGGGTTGGATGAGATCATGGAGGCGCTGCGCGCCGAGGGACACAAGCCGGGCGACGCCGGTCTGGGGGCGGAAATCGTCGCGCGAGTGCGCCAGCAGAAAAACTACATTCCCGCCAGCACGCAGCACTTGTTTGCCGCGGCCCTGGAGCGGGAGTACGCGGCGTACCTGGCGCGGATGGAGAGCGGCGTACCGGCACGGCAGCGCGGCTATGGCATGTGGCGCGGCTATCCCCGTGAAACGATTCCCTGGTTTCCTACCGTCAACGAGGATCTGTGCAATGGTTGCGGCATCTGTCTCAAGATGTGCAGCACTCACTGTCTGGCCCCCACCGAAGACGGCAAAGTGTGGGTCGCCGATCCGTTCGCCTGCGTGATAGGGTGCAGCTCGTGCGCCAACATCTGCAAGCCCAAAGCGATCACCTTCCCCCCGCGTTCGATGTTGGATGCGTACAAAATGCGATAAAGGAGAGTTGTAAATTATGATGGAATTGGTGGCGGATACTTTACCCGTCTTGGCGCAGCAAATGATAGAAATCCTGGGACTCGACGGCGCGCCGGTCGGCGTGCGGTGGGTTGGCGCCGATGACGCTGCACCCACAGAGGCGTACCCCTTGCTGAAGCACCGGTATTGTCAGGCTTTGATGCGCGCGCGGCGCGGCGCCAATGTCTGGCTCGATGGTCCCAACCTAGCGTGTCCGGCGGCTGCGGCTGCTTTTGGATTTCGCCCCCTGCCGGAGGGGCTGCAATCCGGTCAGGGCCTGGTTGGATTCGGCATCGTCTCCGATCCGGCGGTGGGACGGCAAATGTTCGCCGCGATGCCCCGGTTGGAGCGCAATCAACTGTTGGGGATTCATCTGTTCCCCTTGACGCAAGCCACGCGCGTGCCGGACCTGGTGGTCGTCGAAGACAAAGTTGAACCGTTAATGTGGATTGTGTTGGCCTACATGCACGCCACCGGCGGCGCGCGGGTGCAAAGTTCCACCGCCGTCTTGCAAGCGACATGTGTGGACTGCGCGATTGTGCCATACCTGGAACAACGGCTGAATTTGACGTATGGCTGCTACGGCTGCCGCGATGCGACAGATTTGCAGATGGAAGAGGCCGCGCTGGGGTTTCCAACTTCCTGGCTGCCGGCTATCGTTGAGCACCTGACGTTCCTGGCGGAGAAAGCTATTCCCACCTCGCGGGGGAAGAAAGCATGGCACGCCTTGAATCGTATAACGGATATGGAGGCTTCCTGATGAGCAAGAAGAAAACGTCCCCGGCAGGGAAAAAACCGGCGCGGCACAGCGTCAAAAAACAAGCGACTACGCCAACGTTGTCATCCTGGCAAATTGCGGTAATCGTGGGCGTGATTGTGTTGATTGCCGGCGTGCTGTGGTTGAAAAGTCGTCCCGCGACGTTGGACTCAGCCAGCGCGAAGGCGCAACCTACGCTGGGCGTCCATAGCGAATCGGCGGCCTTGGCCACACCACAGCCGGTACTGGCAACGTCCACGACATCGGATAGCAATACCCTGGCCCCGCGTGCGGGCGAGTTGCCGGAAGCGCATCTCGACCGGTTGCTGGAAGAGGGACAGCCGGTCTTCGCCTTCTTCCACTCCACCACCTGCGCTCAATGCATTGAAATGACCAAAATCGTGGAACAGGTTTATCCGGATTTTGCGCAGCAGGTGGCGTTGGTGGATGTGAACGTCTACGATGACGCCAACCAGAACCTGCTACAACGCGCCGGGATTCGCGTCATCCCCACATTGATCTTCATTGATCGCACCGGACAGGGTCAGGGCGCGACCGGCGTGATGCAGGCAGAGAAACTGCGCGAAGTACTTGCGGGGCTGGCCGCCGGAGGAACGCCATGACGATTGATCCCACAGTGCTACAAAACGCCTCACCGCTGGCGTTTCTGCTTACGTTTTTGGGCGGGATCGTCACCAGCATTGGGCCGTGCAACGTGGCGATGATCCCGCTGGTCATCGGCTACGTGGGTGGCGGTGGGGCGCAACTCACGCGCCAGCGGTCTTTCGTCCTCTCGTTGACGTTCGCCACAGGGCTGGCGTTGACTTTTATGGGTCTGGGACTGATCGCCTCCCTGGTGGGTGGGCTGTTCGGCGGTACGTCGCGGGTGTGGTATTACATCGTCGCCGCGGTATGTCTGCTTATTGGAGTTCAGATATTGACCGGCTTCGAGTTGCCGGAAATCCCCGGCGTGGGCCGGCTGCGCGAGCGTATCACCCTGCGCGGCATCCCCGGCGCGCTGAGCCTGGGATTGGTGTCGGGGCTGGTGGCGTCGCAGTGCGCCACACCTGTGCTGGCGGCGATCCTCACCTACGTGATGGCGCAGCAGGGCGCGCTGGTCTACGGCGCGGCGCTGCTCTTCGTCTACGCAATGGGGCGCGGCGTGCCCATTGTGCTGGCGGGGACGTTTACCGGCTTTCTCAAGCAACTCCAGGCGTTTAGCCGCTGGATGAACGTGTTGGAAAAAGTCAGCGGCATTATCATCATCGGCGTGGGGCTGTATTTCCTGTGGATTGCGTAACGCAGATATACCAACCCCACGTTGTTTGTCAGCAGATTTAGCCGATTAAGCAGATTTCGACCGATAATCTGCTGATAGGCATAGGGGAATTTTCCGATTTGGATAGGTTGAACCATGGCCGAGAAGCTAAAATTGGAGATCTTCATCGCGCGTCCACCAACGCGCAAATGCCGGGAGTTGATCGCAGTGATGGAAGAAGTGGTGCGCCGTCATCCAGACGACGTGCGGCTCATCATCTTCGAGCGCGGCGTCCCCTGGCAGGAAGAACCATGCGCGGCGTTGAAAACAGTGGTCAACAAGACGGGCGGCGGTGTGCCGTTGGGCTTCGTCGGCGGCAAATTCCTGGAAGGAGAGCGTGTGCCTACGGTGGAAGAAGTCGAGGACAAAATGGCGGAGGTGCTACGCGACCGGGCGCGGTGGGGTCAGTAAACGATCGAGGAGGTAACGATGGCAACATCAGAGCGCTGTCAGGAAGTAGCCAGAGTGTTTCAATTGTTATCGCATCCCGTGCGGATGCAGATCTTGTGCGCGCTGCGGGGTCGAGAGATTTGTGTGCAACATATACAGAAACTCCTTCAACGTCCTCAACCTTACATTTCCCAACACCTACGACAGTTGCGCGATGCAGGCATCGTGAGCGCCCGCAAAGAAGGTTTGACGGTTTTCTACACTTTGACCGATCCACGCATCAGAGAGCTTTTGGATATTTGGATCGGGCCGCCTGAAAAAGGACCCGACGGTGTGGACTGTCGTTTCGAGCACGATTGTGCCAAGTTGATGAGGGAAAAAACATGAACCTTGACGTAAAAATCCTGGGGCCGGGGTGCGCCAAATGCAAGATGTTGAAGCGGCACGCGCAAGTGGCTGTGACCATGTTCGCCAAAGAAGCGCCGCACGTCACGGTCAACCTGCAATCGGTCAGTGACCTGAACGAGATACTGCGTTACGAAGTGTTGAGCACACCGGTGTTGATCATCAACGAGCAGGTCATCGCGGTGGGCAAAGTCTTGCGCACGGAAGAAATTCTGGCGCACCTGCGGGCCGCAGTGGCAGATCACGTGCCTACGGCAAAGCCCGGCGTGTGAACTTGACAAGACCCTGAAACGTCCTATAATCATATTCGTAAATCGGAATATGATTAAGGGGGGTGTAGGATGGCAAAGCCGCCGGTGATTGGCATAGACAAACTGGGCCGTGAAATTCTTGATTACGCTCACGGGGAATGGTTCGGCGTCCCGCGCGACGATGTCCACTGGGGACCGACCGTGGACTACGACAAATGCGTGGGGTGTGGCCTCTGCTACATCACGTGTAGTGGGCGCGTGGTTTATGACTGGGACACTGCTTCGGGCCGCCCGGTCGTCGCGCGCTTCGATAATTGCTCTCCGGCGTGCAATACCTGCGCCAACCTCTGTCCGGCAGAAGCAATCACCTTCCCCGAAATCGCCGACATTCGCGCGCAACGGGATCAACACCGCGTCGTTGCCAAGGCGCGCAAAAGAGTCACGGCTTTGAAAGAGGATACTGGCGCGGAGGAGTAGTTTTATGCAAAATGACGATGACACCAAACGCTCTACCATAAACGAAGAATTGGCTTCGCTGTTCAAGATGTTGGGGCATCCACAACGGTTGGCGATTCTCCGTCTGTTAGAGACCCAGGAACTGTGTGTGTGCGACATCGAAGCTGCTCTGGACTTGCGGCAGGCGTACATCTCCCAACAACTGACGCTGCTGCGCGAGGCGGGGCTGGTGTGTTTTCGCCGCGAAGGCTGGAATGTGCGCTATCGCATCGCTCGCCCAGAGGTCTACACTTTGCTGGAAATGGCCGAAACCATTCATGGCACGCTGGGCGAATGTGCGTGGGTTAAGCCGGAAGAGGCTGCAACCGTGAGCTGCGGTGTATCATGCCAGGAAGAAAGCCTGGCATAATTTTTGCATCACTTTCAGCATCGGAAACTGTTTCCCAAAATCTATGTGTGAGGTATAGCATGAACATTGCATTGACAGCTAAAGGCCCTGGGTTGGGCGCGTGGTTGGACCCCAACTTCGGACAAAGTATGCACGTGATGATTATGAATGACCGTAACCGCTTCAAGACCTGGCCCAACCCCTATCGCGAAACGGAAGCGGGCGACGTCCCATTGGCGCAGCAATTGGTCGAGCAGCAGGTGGATGCCGTCGTCACCGGTGTGCTGTCCCCTGACGCTTACGCGCTCCTGGCGGAAGCCAACATCCCCGTCTATCTCGTCGAAGTGGACGCCATTTTGACGCTGACCGAAGCCGTGCGAGAAGGCGCGCTTCAGCCTGCCGACGCGGCCACGGTGCAGGCGCGTTTCGATGTCCGCGAGGCAACTCGATGATGACCCAGCCGGTTACCAATCTGCCTGCATCGCTCACGGCAGCCAGCGACGCGCTGGTGACCGCATTGCGCACGCTGCCCGAATTCGGCGCTTACCAGGAAGCTTCTGCGCGCGCCTACGCCGATGCCGATATTCAACAGCGGATAAGCGCCATACAGGAGTTGCAGAATCAACTCTTTATCAATTGGTCCGCAGAAGAAGAGGAACGCCTGGAAGGTTTGGAGCACGATTTATTGGCGTTGCCCCCTATGCAGACTTACGCGACAGCCGAATGCGCTTTGCGTGAGGCGCTGGTTGCGGTGGATGCGGTGATTAGCGCGGCGGCGGGCGTCCCGTTTGCCGCCAACGCGCGGCGCGGCTGCGGCTGCGGAAAGTGAGGCCGGCGATGACGACATCTTCTTCCCCCGAATTACCCCCGGAGGTACAGCAAGCAGCCGAGGCTTTTGGCGCTGCGTTGCGCGCTCTGCCGGTGATGCAGCCCTACTTTGAGGCCGTGGCGCGCTTTGAGGCCGACCCGGAAGCCGTCGCCCTGGAGGCAGAGTTGACAACCTTGTACGAAGCGTTAGTGGCCCGGCAACGTGCCGGCGAATTCTTGAGCCGTGAGGACACCGAGCAATTTTACGCCTTGCGCACGCGCGTCTTTGCCCATCCGCTGATCGCGGCGCGGGAAGCGGCACTGGCGCAGGCCAAAGCGGCACTCCAGGAAGCCGGTCTGCAGTTGAGCATGGCTTTGGGTGTGGATTATCCTACCCTGGCTCAGGGATAAACCTTCTTGCCAGTAGTTGGATGAAAATAACGTCCCAACGGATTTTCAGCGGGAGGTCCGCATGGATGAGGTTTTAGCAACCTTTGCACGGTGGCGCGAGGCCGGCCGTAATGTCGCCGTGGCGACGATTGTGCATGTGCAAGGATCGGCGCTGCGGTTGGCCGGCGCGCGTATGGGGATGACCGATCAGGGCGAAGTGACCGGATCGGTGAGCGGCGGCTGCATTGACAGCGACGCCCTGGCGCAGATGGAAGCCCTGCTGCAAGGCCAGGCACCGCGCGCCCACCTGTGGTACGGGCCGGGCGATGATCCCCTCGTTCCTGCGTTGGCCTGTGGCGGCGCGGTGGACATCCTGGTGGAGCAATGGACGTCGCTCCACGACGCATGGCTGGCCGAGGTCCAGGCGCGGCGCGTGGTCGGCTTTGCTGCGCAACTCGATACCGACACGCCGTTCCACCTGCTGCGGCTGGAAGATGGCGCCGTCCAGGGGGCATTGAGCACGCCAGACCTCACAGAGGCCGTGCTGGAGACAATGGCCGCCGTCTGGCCTGGCCCACACGCCGAAACACATAGCTATCTCCAGGGCAAAGTCTACGTAGAAGTCACCGCGCCACCACCCACGCTCTTGATCTTCGGCGCGCTGGACATTGCCCAAAAGCTGGCCGAACTGGGACGCACGTTGGAGTATCAGGTCATCGTCGCCGATCCACGCGCTGCGTTTCTCACGCCGGAACGTTTCCCCAACGTGGAGCGGCGGCTGGGTTGGCCGCAGGACCTCTTCACGCCGGAGCAATTGGATGCCGGTTATGCCGTGGCGGTGCTGTTTCACGACGAGAAATTTGACGTCCCGGCCTTGAGTCTGGCTTTGCGCAGTCGCGCTTTCTATATCGGCTTGTTGGGTAGCCGGCGCACGCAGGCGGCGCGGCAGGCAGCGTTGCGGGAAGCCGGATTCACGGACGCGGAGTTAGCCCGCATCCACGGCCCGATAGGCTTGAATCTGGGGGGCCGCGAACCGGCCGAAATCGCCCTGGCGACGATGGCGGAAATCGTCGTTGTGCGGCGCGGCAGCAAGGAGAAATAGCGTCGCGCGCTCAAAAGTATTTGCTTTCAACCTGCGGCTCACCAGCAGTTGAATGAAAATCCTCACCGCTAAGACGCGGCGGTCGCAGAGTTTTCAAGACTCCTCTGAAAAAACCACAAAGGACACCAGGTACACAAAGGATTTTAAGGTTTGGATTAACAAAATTTCCACTTTTGCGGTGAATCACGAAAAATCTTTAGCCTTACTTGGAGTCCTTCGTGCCCTTTGTGGTTGGTAGACCTTTTTTCAGGAGAGTCGTAAGAAGATTTCCAAATTCACACAGAAGGAGAAATAGTATGAAAATCGCAGCCGTATCTGAAGACGGCGTGACCATCAGCCAACACTTTGGTCGCGCCCCGTTTTATGTCGTCGTCACCGTCGAAGATGGGAAAATCGTCTCACGTGAAATGCGTGACAAAATGGGCCACGCCCAGTTCGCCAGCGAGCCGCACGCCGAGGAAGCGCACGGCGCGGATCCGCGTGGGCACGGCTTTGATGCGGGCGCGCAGTCCCGTCATGCGCGCATGGCCGCCGCCATCGCCGATTGCCAGGTGCTCCTGGCGCGCGGGATGGGCGCGGGCGCTTACGAAAGCATGAAACAGGCCGGCATCCGCCCGATCGTGACCGACCTGCCGACCATTGACGAAGCTGTGCAGGCTTACCTGGCCGGCGGGCTGGAAGATCACGTCGAGAAATTGCACTAGTGACCCGCCAGCAGCGTCCCACAGGGACATAGACCATGTCTCTGTGGGACGTTTTCAGGCTATGAATGGGAGACACCGATGAATTATCACGTCGCCGTGACCAGGCAAGACGAAGCGCGCGCTCTGGCGGAGACGCGCGGGCATGAACTGACGCTCAACGTCAAAAAAGGTTCGGGCGAGGCTGGCTTTAACGCCGCCGAGACGCTGCTGGCGGCGCTGGGGGCCTGCATCCTCACCAACGTCAACGCCATCGGCGCCAAGATGCGCCTGCGCATTGACGCAGCCCGCATCGAATTCGAGGCCGAGCGCCGCGATGAGCCGCCGGCCCTGACCGACATCCGCTACCGGCTGATTCTGGACAGCCCTGAGCCGCGCGAAAAGTTGGAGGAATTGCACGCCTTATGCCTCAAGTGGGGCACGGTGACGAATACAGTCATCAACGGGGTGACGCCGCAGGGCGAACTGGTCATTGAGAACCCTTAGTACCGGGGGTAACGTAATAGTGGAGTATCTATGGAAAACCAAGACATAGTGTTGCAAATTAAAGACCTACAGCTTGTGCGCGACGAGCGCGCGATCTTGCGCGGGGTGAACCTGACCGTGCGGCGCGGCAGCGTCCACGTGGTGTTGGGATTGAACGGCTCCGGCAAATCCACGCTGGCCTACACCTTGATGGGGTGCAGCGGCTACACCCCCGACGCCGGCACGCTCATCCTGGATGGCGTGGACATCACCAAAATGAGCATCACCGAACGCGCGCGGCTGGGTTTAACGCTGGCCTGGCAGGAACCGGCCCGCTTTGAAGGACTGAGCGTGGCCCGCTATCTCAGCCTGGGGATGAAAGCGCCCGATATGGCGCGCGTCCGCCAGGCGTTGGAGGCGGTGGCGCTCGATCCGGCAACCTACCTGAGCCGTTATGTGGACGAGTCGCTGTCCGGCGGCGAGCGCAAACGCATCGAATTGGCCGCCGTCTATGCGATGCAACCTAAACTCGCCATCCTGGACGAGCCGGATTCCGGCATTGACGCACTCAGCCTGGACGACATCGCCGCCCTGATCCACCGCATGGCCGAGGAGGGGACGACGGTGCTGCTCATCAGCCACCGCGACGAGGTGGTGGCGATGGCCGATGCGGCCTCCCTCATCTGCGAGGGACGCATCGTGGATTCCGGCGATCCGGCGTGGGTGTGCGACCGCTACACGCATTGCTGCGAGCCTTGCGACCGCCGGGAAATTGTGGAAGAGGAGGTGGCCTATGCCTGACCAACCCGTGCCGCGCCATAGCCCTCGTCCGCCCCAGGCCAGGAGCGACTTTGAGGCGATCTTGCGCGCCTACGAACGCTCTGGCGGCAACCCGGAGTTCCTCAAATCCAGCAAAATCGCCAGCCTGATCATCAGCGGCAACACCGTGTTGGGTCTCAACCGGCTGCCGGGCATCAGCGCCGAGGCGGAAACGCTGCCCGACGGCGTGCGAATCCGGCTCCAGATTGCGCCGGGCGCGCGGTTCGAGAATCCCATTCACCTCTGCTTCGGCGTTGTGCCGGCGGAGGGCGTGCAGCGCATCCTGGCCGATTTCGACATCGGCGCGGGGGCGGAAGTGGAATTTATGGCTCACTGCACCTTCCCCAACGCGATGCAAGTTCAACACATCATGGAAGGCAAGATCCACGTCGGCCCCGGCGCGACGATGCGCTACAAGGAAACGCACTATCACGGCGAGACCGGCGGCGTGGAAGTGCTGCCCAAAGCGCAGGTGACGGTGGACGAGGGCGGCAAATACTTCACCGAGTTCAACTTGAGCCAGGGGCGCGTGGGGCGCATGGAATTCGATTACGTGGTGGATGTGGGCGCGCGCGGTCTGGCCGAACTGACGGCCAAGGCGCTCGGTTACGGCGACGACGAAATCATCGTCCGCGAGACCATTCGCCTCAACGGCGAGTACGCGCGCGGCCTGGCCAAGTCGCGCATCGCCGTGCGCGATCACGCCCGCAGCGATGTCTACGGCACGACAGAAGGCAATGCCCCTTTTGCGCGCGGGCACGTGGACTGTATCGAAATCGTGCGTGGGCACGCCGTTGCCAATGCCGTCCCCATCGTCAAGGTGACGGACGACCGGGCGATGGTCACGCACGAGGCAGCTATCGGCGCCGTCGGCAAGAAAGAGCTGGAGACACTGATGGCGCGCGGGTTGGATGAAGAAACCGCCGTGGATGTCATCGTGCGCGGCATGTTAGGAGAATGAATAGTGTCGGAGCATACCCACGAAATCAAACAAAACCGTTTTGTCCTTTCGCTCAGCCTCACCGGGGTGATTTTCCTGGCAGAGGTGCTCGGTGGCTTGTGGACCGGCAGCCTGGCGCTGCTGGCCGACTCGGCGCACGTGTTTATGGATGCGTTTGCGCTGGGATTGAGTTACCTGGCGCTGCGCGCGGCGGCCCTGCCCGCCGATGATCGCCACACCTACGGCTATCACCGCCTGCAAATCCTGGCGGCGCTCACCAACGGCATCACGCTCTTGTTTGTCGCTTTCGAGATTCTGCGCGAGGCGTGGGACCGCTGGCAGCAGCCGCGGACGATCCAGGCCGGGCCGATGCTCATCATCGCGGTGATAGGGCTGATCGTCAACGTTATCGTCGCCTATGTGCTGCACGAGCACGACCACGACGACGTGAACACGCGCTCGGCCTTTTTGCACGTCGTCGGCGACACGCTGGCCTCCGTCGGCGTCATCGGCGCGGGCGTGGTCATCCTCTTCACCGGCTGGGTGTGGCTCGATCCGTTGGTCAGCGCGTTGATCGGCGTGCTGATTCTCGTCAGCGCGGGACGGCTGCTCAAAGAGACCGTGCACATCCTGGCCGAAGGGATGCCCGACGGGATGACGGCGACGCAGGTCGCCGAGGCGATGAGCCGGGTGACGGGCGTGGTGGAGGTGCACGACCTGCACGTCTGGACGGTGGCGCCCGGCTATGTGGCCCTCAGCGCCCACGTGCTGCTCGCCGATCAGGCCCTGAGCGAGACGGCAGACGTGATGGCTGCGCTGAAACACACGCTACGCGAGCAGTTCGGCATCGAACACACGACGATTCAGTTCGAGTGTACCGCGTGTGGGCAGAACTTGTGCTTACCGGCGATGGGGACGCCGCGCTCGTAAAAGTTTCGACCTGTGCCATAGAGGGGGAATCTGGTCAGCAGATTAAGCAGATTTAGCGGATTAAGAATAAGAAATCTGCTAAACATACTAACAAAAGGTCTTTGATTTGGCAAGACTATTGTGCAGATTGGGAAGTAGGTGATGGAAGTCAAGAGTCCAACGGTTGACAGGGATCTGTTTTTGCATAGACTATGACAGGGTTCAGTAACACTCCATTGGAGCGTAAAGAGTGATCCAATATCTTGCAAATGAACGTTTACTTGCGTCGCTGGCAGATAGGCCGGCAGGTTCCTTGGATTTCGTCATCCTGGCGACGGGAACTGACGATGCCGGGCGTTGGATTCCCTGTGTGGATGCAGCGGCCGGGGCCTTGCGGGAGGGAGGGCTACTGTTCATCCAGGGTGTGCCCGAAAATCTGCCGGATATTGGTGTCTACCTGGACGGCCGTTTGCGCTTCAAATACTGGATCGCCATAGAATCGTCCCCGCGACCGATGGGCGATATATGTCAACCATCCTTGCTGCCATCCGTCCACGCGGCAATCCTGATGTTCGCCAAAGGGGAGACGTTCCAGATCTCCCGCGTCCGCTTTCCGCACCGGTATTGCCGGGCATGTGGAAAACCGCTGCGGGATTGGGGTGGTAAGAGCCACTTGATGCACCCGGAAGGGGTCGCCATCTCGGATGTATGGAAGGACTTGCCGCCGGCAAACAACTATACAGGTCTCTCCACACCTGTTCTGGAGACTTGTTTGCGTATGGTTTCTCCTACTGGTCGTCTGGAGGATGCCGCTGTGCTGGACGGTGTGATCGGCCCAGACGAACGGATTATACGGTCGGGCCAAGTCAAAATCGCCGAGCCTCCTGCTCGATATTCTGTGCTGCCACTTCCCGGCCTGTTGTCCCCCCCGCGACCGGCTGCAGAGATGGAGAGTGGCAACCTGCCCGTCAACACGGTCATCCAGGGAGACGCCCTGGAGGTACTGGCAACGTTCCCTGATGAGTCGGTGGACCTGGTTTTCGCCGATCCACCGTACAATCTGGACAAAGCATACACGACCTACGACGACGAGAAGGACCGGGATGCCTATCTGAACTGGTGCAACGCCTGGCTGGATCAGTACATTCGCATACTCAAGCCTACCGGCTCCCTTTACCTCCTGAACCTGCCCCGCTGGGGGATGCACCACGCGGCATACCTGAACCGCCGTCTCTACTTCCAGAACTGGATCGTCTGGGACGCCCTCTCCGAACCGCGCGGCAAGATCATGCCGGCCCACTATGCGTTGCTCTTCTACACCAAGCATCCTACCGACTTTACATTCAACTACGAAGCGATGGGAGAAATTGACGCCCGCTTCTACTGCCTGCGTTCGTCCTGCATCAGACAGCGAAAGGCGCGGGGAGACGACCTGAAGGAGCCCCTGACCGACATCTGGTGGGATGTCCATCGTATCAAACACCGGCGGGATCGGGACTATCACCCGTGCCAGTTGCCGGACGCGCTGATGGAGCGGATTATCCGGCTATCCTCCAATCCTGGAGACATTGTGCTTGACGCGCTGGCCGGCACGGGGACGACGGCAGTCGTGGCAGCCAGGCTTGGACGACGGTACATCGCCATAGATCTCGATCCGGCCTACGTCGCCATCGCCCGTGAAAAACTGGCCCAGGTGGAGATGTGGGGCAATGTCTGCCGCCCATCGGTGCCCCGCCCGCGCCCCCGTTACAACAAAAAGGCATTGCAACTGGAACTGCGGGACATCGCCCGGCGATTGGGCCGCCTGCCCACGCCCGATGATGTCGGTCGGATGAGTCGCTATGGGCTGGAGCCGTTCCTGGAGGCCTTCCCGACCTGGGGAAAGGCTCTGAAGGCGGCGAAACTGCTGGAGGTAGAGAATGACACCAATGCCGCACAAACTCTCTTTTGAAGAAGCCTGGGACTCTATCACCATCTTTTTCGTGGATGATGCGCTGGAACAGGAGATAGACCGGGAGGTGGACCGTCTGCTCCGACTGGCCGAACAATACGGTGTGACGGAGAAGAGCATGATGGGGCCGGATTCCCTGGCAGCCTTGTTGCAGGAGCAGAAGGAGGCATTGGAGTTCGTCCTGCGTGAGGTGGAACTCTCGGAGGAAAAGTTTCTGCGGATTATTTCCCTGCTCCGTCAGATTGGTCGCATTCCGGTTTCACTGGACCGGGAATGGACGATGGGACAGGTCATCCGACGGCTCCAAACCGAACCGGATTTCGCGTCGCTCGTTTCCCATTTGTTGATGGACGGCGTCCGGGACCCAGAGTTACAGGCCGTCATCCCACGTTACTACCTGGAGGCGCTAAACTTCCGGGAGATTGCTACCGGCTCCGTGGCAGCCCGAAGAGTCCGCTACAAACGCGCGCTAATCGGAACATACAGCGGCCGGAAGGGATACCGGGTGGAGGCCCAGATTCGCGGATATTTGGAGAGGATCCAGGAACGGTACGGGATCGGCTTTGAACAGGGCCAGTCGCGTTTCGTCAACGTGAATGTAGACTTTGCTATACCCTCTCTGGACGATCCCTGGGTTATCCTGATGAGTTCTTTCCAGGAGACCACCAGCAGCGGTCAGAGCACCAAGGCGAGGGACATGGAGACCGCTTACGAGGACATCCGCCGTTCCAACAGCCGCCACGGTGAGAACCGTGCTTTTGTTAACTTTGCCGACGGGGGAGGGTGGCTGGCCCGCAGGCGGGATTTCCAGCGACTGGTGGAGAATTGCCACTATTTTATCAACCTCCGGCATCTAGACTTGCTGGAGCCTATTGTGCTAGCCCACGTTCCCCGCAAGTACTTTCGGAAGGCCGGCCATTAGCCGTGTCTGTGTTGTGTAAGGATGAACTTGTGCATCGTACCGTACGACGCACCGAACAACGTTTTGTCCTGGCTCTCATCCTGACCGGGCTGATCCTGGCCGCCGAGGTCGTAGGCGGCCTATGGACCGGCAGCCTGGCGCTGCTGGCCGACTCGGCGCACGTGTTTATGGATGCGTTTGCGCTGGGATTGAGTTACCTGGCGCTGCGCGCGGCGGCCCTGCCCGCCGATGATCGCCACACCTACGGCTATCACCGCCTGCAAATCCTGGCGGCGCTCACCAACGGCATCACGCTCTTGTTTGTCGCTTTCGAGATTCTGCGCGAGGCGTGGGACCGCTGGCAGCAGCCGCGGACGATCCAGGCCGGGCCGATGCTCATCATCGCGGTGATAGGGCTGATCGTCAACGTTATCGTCGCCTATGTGCTGCACGAGCACGACCACGACGACGTGAACACGCGCTCGGCCTTTTTGCACGTCGTCGGCGACACGCTGGCCTCCGTCGGCGTCATCGGCGCGGGCGTGGTCATCCTCTTCACCGGCTGGGTGTGGCTCGATCCGTTGGTCAGCGCGTTGATCGGCGTGCTGATTCTCGTCAGCGCGGGACGGCTGCTCAAAGAGACCGTGCACATCCTGGCCGAAGGGATGCCCGACGGGATGACGGCGACGCAGGTCGCCGAGGCGATGAGCCGGGTGACGGGCGTGGTGGAGGTGCACGACCTGCACGTCTGGACGGTGGCGCCCGGCTATGTGGCCCTCAGCGCCCACGTGCTGCTCGCCGATCAGGCCCTGAGCGAGACGGCAGACGTGATGGCTGCGCTGAAACACACGCTACGCGAGCAGTTCGGCATCGAACACACGACGATTCAGTTCGAGTGTACCGCGTGTGGGCAGAACTTGTGCTTACCGGCGATGGGGACGCCGCGCTCGTAAAAGTTTCGACCTGTGCCATAGAGGGGGAATCTGGTCAGCAGATTAAGCAGATTTAGCGGATTAAGAATAAGAAATCTGCTCAATCCGCTGAATCTGCTGATAGAAAATGCGTGATCCAGCCAGGTTACGATACAGGCTGAAACATTTTGGAGGCACAATGCTATTTTTCAAAAAACATCTGCACATTCTACTTGTAACATTGATCCTGTTGACCGGTTGGTGGGGCGCTCCATCTCCCGCACTGGCAAGCGATTTGACGCAGGAAGCGCCGCCGGTGTATATCTACTTTTTCTGGGGCGACGGGTGCCCACACTGCGCCCAGGCCAAGCCATTTTTGCAAGAATTGTCGCAGCGTTACCCCAATGTGCAGGTAGAAGCCTTTGAGGTGTGGTATGTCCCCGAAAACCAGGCGCTCTTCAAACAGATGGCGGCAGCGCACGGTTTCGAACCGCGTTACGTGCCCACGATTTTTATCGGCGAGCAACACTGGGAGGGATTCAGCGACGCACTGCGCCAGGACATCGAGGCGGCGGTGGGCGTCTGCGCGAAGACCGGCTGTCCCGATGCCGGTGTAGGCGTGATCCCCGGCCACGAGCCGCAGCCAACAGCGACACCTGTGCTTGCGCCCGCTTCTTCAGCAGAACTGGAAGTGTGTGCGCCGGATTCAGACACTTGTGGTGATGTAGAAGTCCCCGCGGTTGAATTTCCACCGTCAGGGCATGGTTCCGACAGCGTCGAGAGTTCTACGCCGGGCGCATCCATTAGGATTCCTTTGCTTGGCGAGGTTGATCTGGGTGCGCAATCGCTGTGGGTGAGCACTGTGCTCATCAGCATCGTGGACGGCTTCAATCCTTGCTCGTTGTGGGTGCTCTCGATCCTCATCGCGCTGACGTTGCGCACGGGATCGCGCAAGAAGATCTTCATCATCGGCCTGACCTTTATCACGGTGACGGCCCTGGTCTACGTGTTGTTTATCGCCGGGCTGTTCACGATGCTCACCTTCGTCAGTTTCCTGGGCTGGATTCAGGCGGCGGTTTCACTGCTGGCGTTGTTCTTTGCGATCATCAACATCAAGGATTACTTTTGGTACAAAGAGGGCCTGTCGTTCACCATTGACGACGCGCAAAAGCCGGGCCTCTACAAGCGGATGCGGCGGGTGATGCAGGCCGGGGATTCGCTCGGCGCGCTGCTGCTGGCGACGGTGGGGCTGGGGGCGGGCGTCTCGCTGGTGGAGTTCTCCTGCACGGCGGGCTTCCCGGTGCTGTGGACAAACCTGGTCGCGGCGCAGCACGTGACGCCGCTGACGTTTGCGCTGTTGCTGCTGCTTTACATGTTCATCTACCAGATTGACGAACTCGGCATCTTTTTTGCGGCAGTGATCACATTGCATGCCAGCAAGCTGGAGGAGAAGCACGGGCGCATCCTCAAGCTGATCGGCGGCACGTTGATGCTGACGCTCGCGGCAGTGATGCTCATCAACCCGGCGTTGATGAACGACTTGTTAAGCTCACTCCTTATCTTTGGCGTGGCCTTTGGCGCGGCGCTGTTGGTGCTGCTGGTGCATCGTGTGATCTTGCCGCGCTTCGGCATTGTGATCGGGACGGAATCGTTAAAGTGAGGTAATTGCTCAGCCCGGCACTTTTACGACATGGATTACACAGATGCTACGGATTTTTGGTGATAAAAACTATCCGTGTTCTCCGTCAAATCCGTGAAAATCTGCGTCTCCTTCATACGTATAGACACGCCCATCGGCTGAGTGGATACGAAGTGAGGCATCGGTAGTTTTAGACTCATAAGCGCGGAGCAAAGCCGGCAGACCCAGCAGTGCCAGCGGCGCAAGCAGTACCATGATCACCAGCATCCCCACGCCGATGATGGCGATTAAAAAGCCAAGGGGCTTGGTTGTGGCCCCAATGGCCGCGCCCCCGATGGCCGCCACGGCGTTGAGATTCCACAAGCCGTGAAAGATGACCGCCACAAGGTAGGTGAGCGGCAGCACCCACCACCGTTTGCGCCAGAAGAACCCCCAGCCCAGGCCCAGAACACCGCTGGTCAGCATGTGCATGCTGGTCGCAGCGGCCCGCATGCCCATGCCTCCCAACCATCCCAGCCCTTCGCCCAGGCCATTGGCGCCGTTGGAGACATTTTCAACGATGGCGAAGCCCAGGCCGCCCACTGCGCCCCAGAGAAAAGCCTTTGTCAGGCCGGGGCGTCGCCATATCCCCAGCAGACCGATGATGAGCGTCTTGGTCAGTTCTTCGATGAGGGGCGTGATGATGGTCAACGTCATCCCCAACACCACCAAAACCACAGGCGACGCGATCACTCCCAAAAGTTCTGCGGTGTTTGTGGGCGGTGCCACGTTCCACTGTTCGGCCAAAGCTATAATTTTGCCGATTTCGGCCTGTCCCCCTGGAAACAAGAGGGCGATCATGCTGATGACAATGGCGCAGATCACCATACCGATGATTTCAACCGGAATCGCCGGCAGCGTGGCGATGGCGCCGCCGCTCAGCGTGGCGATCAATTCCCGCAGGGTCAGCGTGTGATGGCGTCCGACGATCAGCGTCATCAAGGACAACAGCAGGAACGCCGGCAACACCGCCAATCCCAGATGCAGAGGCGCGAAGATCGGGCGATTTTGCCATTCCGCCGGCACCACCGCGCCGACGCCTGCAAACCCTATCAGTAACACCAGACACGCCACCCAACCCCATTTGGTGTACACTTCTGGCGAAGGCCAGCCTTTCCGAGCGCCCAGGCTGATCCCCAGCAAGCTGATTCCCAGCCCTACGGCAATCAGGCCCATATCGGTAAGCACGACTGCGCCGATGTTGTCTTTGAGCTGGGGGATGAGGAAAGCAAGCAGGACGCTCAAAAGACCGCCGAGTGCCGCCACGCCTCCGCCGATCGCGGAAATGATCCAGAGCCATTGGGGAAAGTGTTCTTTTTCCATAAAATCCTGTCTGAAAGACGAATTGTGTAACGGCGGCTATTTTTCCACGATAGTGATGCTTTGGAGTACATCCGGCGTTGGGGAAGTGGGATCGCGTGGCATGGCCCGCGCCAGCGCATTGGCCACTTCCAGCCCCTCGACAACCCGCCCGATTTGCGTGAATTGACCGTTGAGCTGTGAGGCGTCGGAGCCTAGCGTGATAAAGAACTGGCCGTTGGGCAAGATGCCGACCGTGCCTGGGACATCGAAATTGCCCTGCGCCTCACCCTGGCAGTAATAGCCCGGATAGCCGTACGTGGTGTTGCTGGGATCGCCGGTCAGTGCTACAAAGTTGTCGCGCACATAGAAGAAGTTCGAGCCGTTGTACCACTGTTGTTGTGCCAGGTAAAGGAAACTGTTCACATGCGTCGGCGCCAAAGCCGGGGAGATTTCCATAACAATGTCCCCCTGGGTGGTCTTCAGTGTGGCCTGATACGTCTGGTTTTCTTTCACCGTCATTGCCGGCGGCGTATCGAAAAGGGTGAAGTCGCCTTTTTTCATCCTGGCTATGGCGAGGAAATAGACCAGCTCGTCATACGAAGAAATATTGGGCTGAAAGTAAACGCCGTTGACCCCGATAATGAAGGTGGGCGTGGCAAAAGAAAGCCCCAGGGTTTCAAATTCTTTGATGCTCGCATCAACCTTTTCTTTATAAACCCCTTTTTCCAGATCGCTGCTGAAACGTTCGACATCCAGGCCCAGTTCCTGTGCAAATTTGGCGAATTCTGCCGGGGCTTCTTCAAGCGATAAGGCGATCCATTCGGTCGTGGCCTGCCCGTTTTGCTGGGCGATGTATCCCTGGATGGCGTGCTCGAAGAGTAAGTTATACATTTCCCAGAATTTACCCTGAGCACCGGCGGCCTCGGCGGCTTCGGCGGCGAGGTGGGCTTTATCGTGCAAACTTTCGAGCGGCAGGTGCCGGAAGATGAGGCGAATGCCGGGCGTGGTCTTGACAATGGCGTCAATGTAAGGACTCGCGCCGGCACAGGCCGGGCACTGAAAATCGGAATACTCGATGATGGTCAGTTCGGCGTTTTCGGCACTCGCGCCGGTGCTCCAGTCGCTCTCAGAGACGGTAACAGGCAATCCCGAAGTGGGAAAGTCCGGCAACGGCGTGACCTCACAGTGCCCGGCTTCGCTCTCGCCGCTTTCACTTCCCGGCGTGCTTTCTGATGTCGGCGTGGCCGTAGGCACAGGTGTCGGCGTTGCCGTGGGGGTTGGGGTCGGCGTCGCAGTGGATTTGGCCCCACACGCGCTTAAAATTAGAGCGGTCAATACGATGACCGACACAATCCATTTTGTTTTCTTCATGACAGCATCTCCTTAATTAAAATCGTTTGAACTTGACACGTTATCACATTTGAACGTTGATATGTTGTCGCGGGGGGCATCTTTGGGTGGCCAGAAAGGCGGTCGTTCGGCGCGCCACAGGGCATAGAGGCCGGCGATGCCGGTCATTCCGCCCACGAGGTAGCCTTCCCACAGCGAAGCTCGCGTGACGAAGAGGGCCACCAGCCCGACGACAAACGCCGCGACGTACAAAACCAGCACTGCCTCACGGCGCGTCAGTCCGGCATACGTCAACCGGTGCGAGGTGTGATCCACGCCCGGCGTCGTCAGCGGATTGAGGCCGCGCCTGAGCCGCGAGATGGTGACCAGCGTGGTGTCGAAGATGGGAACGGCCAGCACCAGAATGGGAATCATCCATGTGACGATGGGGGTATTGTCGGGGAAACGCACTTTGATGCCGATAGAGGCCAACACAAATCCCAGAAAAAGGGCGCCGGAATCGCCCATGAAGATCGTCGCCGGATTCCAGTTGTAGATGAGAAAGCCGATACAGGCGGCCATCACGGCCACGGCCAGGGCGCCGACCAGGTATTGTCCGGTGAAGGCGCAAATCAACGCAAAATGCGCCGCCGCAATGGCCGCAATGCCGCCTGAAAGCCCATCCATGTTGTCCAGCAAATTGAAGGCGTTGGTGATGCCGACGACCCACAAGGCCGTTGCCAGGACGTTGAGGATGGGGTGCGGCAGGACGCTGATCGAAACGCCGCTGAGAAGCAACAGCGCCAGCGCGATCAATTGCCCGATGAGCTTGACGCTTGCGGGCAGTGAGAAGCGGTCGTCCCAGAGGCCCACAAACGACATCAGCGTCGCGCCGATCAACGTACTTGACAGCTGGTTGATGTTGTATTGCTCCCCCACCAGCAAGGTGACGATCAACGTGCTCAGGAAGATCGCCACGCCACCCAGGCGAGGTGTGGGGATGGTATGCACCTTGCGACGCGGGTCGGGCTGGTCAATGGTTTTGAGACGCAGCCCCAGCTTTCGTGACAACGGCGTCCCCACAATCGCCAGCGTCAGCACGCCCACAAAGACAACGATATAAGTACGCATAATGTCTCAGCCTCAGGGTTGCGGCGTTGGGGTAACTTCGACCGGCTTCAATTGATCTACGATCTGCTGTATGGCCGGTTTTTGGGCCTCAGGCGCCGCTTCGAGGGCCAGGGTCGCCATTTGCAGCGCATCTTGGCCCCGTCCCAGATTCGCATATGTGATCGCCAGCACACGGTACATTTCCCACAGGTCACTGGCCTGCGCGCACCTGTTAATGGCTTCTTCCAGGGTGGCGGCAGCCTCGGCCCATTGGGTTTGTTGTGCCTGTAGGGTGCCCAACACACGCCGCACGGTGCAGTTGTCGCGGATTTCCAGGGACTTTCGGTAGGCTGCGACCGCGCCGGCCAGATCGCCTTTGTTGGAACGCATATCGCCGAGCAACATCCAGGTTTGTTCAAATCCCTCATCTACCTGCAAGGATTTGGTGATCGTTTCCTGGAATTTCACATCGTCGTGATAATCAATGGCGTACAGTTGCGCCAACTCGTTCCAGATGATGGGGTTGTTGGGGCTGAGCGTCAGGGCGAGATGATAGTTTTCCTCAGATTTTTTGAGCAGCATATCGTATTTGCTCTTTAAGGCGGCCTGCTGTGCAGCGGTCAGGTTCTCGGCGCCCATATCCGAGGCCACGCGCGCGGCCCACGATTTGTAGAAGCGCGCCAGATTGGCGCTGTGGTCGGTGTTCAAGGGGTTGATGTCGCGCGCTTTGGTCAGAATTTCCTCTGTCTTTTGGAAGAGGAGTTCTCGTTGTTCTGCCGGAGTCTCTGCCGGCAAGCCCTGCGCCAGTTCCAGATAGGCTTTGCCCAGGAACAGGTAGTAGTAATCCTCGCGGGGAACATACTCCAATGCCTTTTCGTAGTGGGCGATGCCGATTTGTTTTTCGTTGGCGTTATTGCTGCCGGCGTAGACGCCGCCCTGTTTATAGATGATGTCCGCGCGGACCAGGTTATAACAGCCGGGGACGATCATCAGCAGGGCCACCAGGGTCAGCAGACCGATCAAAACGATCGGACTCCAGAATTCCCCCCATTGGCGCGGCAAGGGGTTTTCCCAGAGCAAGGTGACGCCGATCAGGACCAACAGCGTGAAGATCAGGCCGTAATAACGTCCTACCAGCGCGGAGAGGCGCACGGCGATATTGACCACGTCACTGATCAAAGTGTCCAATGAGGCGTTATTGACCCGCGCGGTCGTCAAATTGGCCTGATGCGCCGCCAGCACATTCCCGAACATCAGTAGCCCCAACAACGAGATCAGTGCGTAGACGCCCACGGCCATCGCCCAGCGTTTCCCGCGTTCTTCATCGAATAATCCCACGCGGTCGAACTCGCTCAATCCCACAATGCCAAACAAAGCCCATGTGAAGATGAAGATCATCAACGCGCCGTAGGATTTAGTTTTTTCAGGATGATATTTCACCGTCAGCGAGTTGACGAAGATGTCTCCTGCGCTGGTCAGGCGTTCCGGGTTGTTGATGAAGTCGAAGGCCAGCGTTCCCAGCAAGAAGGTGGCGACAAAGCTCAGCGCCAACACGGCCGCCAGCCAGGCCGGGATCGCCGTGTGTTCACGCACGCGCTCGGAACTGCGCCGCCGTTTAGCCTGGGCTGTGGATGTCGCCCGCTGCCCATGTTTGGCCGGGGCTTCGGCAGACGGGCGCGAACCTCGTTTAGCTTGCGCTGTGGCCGTAGTTGACTGTCCCCGACTGACTTGTGTTTCGGCTGTCGTTCGCGGCTCGGCTGCTGTGGCTTTCTGGTTAACCGGTATGGCCGCAGGGACCCACTCCAGGCCCAGGACAGCCAGCAGGCCGGCATAGGCCCAGAAGGTGGTGCGGGTAGAGGCGATGGCGATCCCGAAGTTGATTTCCGCAAAATGTCCGATCACGCCGGCCAGCAATCCGATGATAAGAACGGTATGCGGATGCAGGGTCAGGGTCGGGGTAATGTCTCCTTCTTGGGACGCCGGGGCGATGAATTGTGTCCGGAAAGCCTCGATGGTCACGTACACCATCACGCCGACCAACACGCCCAGCGGAATCGCCACGGCAAACAGATACGCCCCTTCCAGCCGCCAGGCAATGACGAAGAAGATAACCGCAAAAGCCGCGATTAGCCCCAAGAACAGCCAGAGCTGCTTGCGGGTCTTGAACAATCCCAACCAGCGCAATCCCCAGTAGAAAAAGCTGATGAAGGTGAACAGGTAAGTGGCCAGCCCCAGCACGCCGGTAATCACCAGCGAGTCGAGGGTCTCGTTGTGCGAGCGATCCGGCGAAGCGGTGCGCGATTCATAGTGTCCCAATTCCGCCGGATAGAAGGAGTTGTAGGCCACGTACATGGATTCCGGCCCATAGCCGATCAGGAGACGGATGGCGTTGAAGGTGTCGGTGCGTCCATCCGGGTATTTGATCGGCGCGTGGGGCTTGATCAGGTTCACCGCGCCTTTCCAGATCAACCCGCGCACTTTTCCCGTGCCGCTTTGCAGTTCGGTGATGGTCGTCAAACGGTGCAGCGCCTCGACCTTGCGCACCTGAGTTTGCAGCGGGCCGGGCACGTTGAACAACACCAGCACAATCGCCGCCGCCAGCCCGATGGTGCCCCAACTGATCCACAACCAGCGCCAGCCCTTGCGTTCGACGACGAAATACAGCCACGCGCCTCCGAAGAACAGGAGCGCCAGGATGCCGCCGGCGTACATCCCCACTTTCCCTTTGATGAGCAACACCGGCAGCGCTGCCAGCACTGCCGTGGCGGCAAGCATCCCCAATCCAAAGCCGACCCCTTTCAGCACCTCTGTTCCTGCGTTGATTGTCGCCGGCTTTTCACCGATGGCGCGGCGTTGCAGCATGATCAACGCCAGGTAGGGGAACAACACACCCGCCGCCACCATGCCCAGCCACGGACCACGGCTTTGCGCATACCAGATCGTGAGCAATTGCACGGCGATAATGAAGATGTAACCTGCAGCGCGCAGGATGTCGCTCAAGCGTGCTTCCTCGCGGCTCAGGATGTCGTTGAAGCTTTGGATGATGCGTGCTGCCGTCAGCGGGACAATCATGATCATATACGCCGCCACAAAAATCGCATTGCCCATGTTCGAGGCTACGCGCGTGGTCACATCACCGGCCCAGGGCAGTGGATCCAGGCCGTTGTGCTGGATGATACCGTACAGCGAGATGGGCAGGCTGTTGAGGATCAGCACGGTCACCAACCGCGCCAGTTGCGCGCGTGTGCGCAGGCTGGTGAGGAGGGCGAAGAAGATCACCAGGTATCCGAACAGGGTGTACGTGCCTTGCAGACGCTGGTAAGAGCCGACAATGCTGGTATACGGAACCAGGGAGAAAACGGAGCTGATGAGATAAACGACCATCGTTACCAGAGCTGGCAGCACCATCGGTGTACGCCATGAGAACCGCAGGGGGGTCTCTTTGTGCAGCACCTCTTCGAGCAGCCGCACCAGCCACAAAACCGCCATCACGCTCGCCAGGGCGCGCAGCGTGGTTAACTTATCGGGTTCGAACACCCGGCTGGAATAAACATTGAAGAAAACCGGCGTGATGGTAACGCCCAACAGCCAGCCGGCTTCCAGCGCGCGATCACAAAATGCACTAAGTCGGGATGAACTCATGACGATGCTCCTTAAACCACAGAATAGTCTGGTACAACCCTTCTTCCAGAGGGATGGTTGCCTCGAACCCAAGCCTCTCTTTGGCACGGCGGACGTCGGGCAGACGCCGCGGGGTGTCCTCAAAATCTGGGCCGTAGGCCTCGGCAAAGGGCACGTGGACGATCTCCACCTCTGCTCCCAGCCCTTCCTGGATCAAACGCGCTAACCGGTTCATTGTGATTTCGCGCGGATTACCGATGTTGAACGTCAGTCCTGCGCTCTCCGCGCGTTCCATCGCGGCGATGGTGCCGCGCACCGTGTCTTTGACGAAGGTGAATGCGCGCGTTTGTTCCCCATCCCCATAGATGGTGATAGGCCCCCCGTCGAGCGCCTGGTTGATGAACCGCGCAATGACGCTGCCGTAGCCACGCGGATCGAGTCGCGGCCCGTAGGCGTTGAAGTAACGCACGGCCACCGTCGGCAGCCCGTTTTGGCGATAGTAGGCGAAGGCCAGATGCTCATCCAGCAGCTTGGAGACGGCGTAAGACCAGCGGGGGATGGAAGTGGCCCCAAGTAAGGAGTTGTCTTCTTCCGAAAACGGCACCTGGGGCGATTTGCCGTAGGTCTCGGAACTCGAAGCCAGCACGACTTTGCACCCGCGTTTGAGTGCCGCTTCGAGAACCGTCTCCGTGCCCCTGACGTTCACCTGCATACCGTGCAAAGGGTCCTCGACGACGTACTTCACGCCGACGACCGCCGCCAGATGGAAAACGCCATCTACGGCAGCGACGAGTTGTTCAACCAGGGATTTGTCGAGGATGGAGCCTTTGACGAAACGAAAATCGGGATGGGCGAAGTGGTGTGCAATATTTTGTTCTTTACCGACCGAAAGGTCATCCAGCACGGTGACGGCCTGTTTCGCTTCCAACAACGCATCCACAAGATGTGATCCGATGAACCCCGCTCCGCCCGTGACCAGGAAATGTTGTCTCCCCATAGAATGATGCCAATTCTTATTTAGAATGAACTAATGTTCCCAATCATACCGCACTCAGGTAAAAGGGCAAGTCAGCAGTAAGACGACAATATCGTTCACGTTTGTCCCTGTCGGGCCGGTGCGGAGAAGTGCGCCGACCGCATCGAGCAGCGGATAGGCATTGTTGTCGGCCAGTGCCGCTGCGGGATCCCATCCGGCCGCGCGGGCGCGCGACATGGTTTGACCGTCAATCATTGCCCCCGCAGCATCGGTGGGGCCATCTGTCCCGTCGGTTGCCAGGGCCAGCAATCCCACGCCCGGCCATCCCTCCAAAGCCAGGGCTGCCGCCAACGCCAATTCTTGATTGCGCCCTCCTTTCCCGTGGCCGCGCACCGTCACCGTTGTTTCTCCCCCCCATACAAGACACGCCGGCGGGTGTAGCGGCTCGCCATACGCGCAGACGCTCTTCGCCAGGGCCGCCGTGACCTTAGCGACCTCGCGGGCTTCGCCTTCCATAAACGTCGTGAGGAGCAGTGAGTGGTAGCCCAATCGTTCTGCCTCGGCGACCGCCGCCAGCGCGGCTATGCGGTTGGACCCGATGATGATGTTGGTGACGTTGTTGAAGAGCGGATCGTCGGGTTTGGGGGTCTCCGCGATGCGTCCGGCAATGCCTTGTTCCAGGTGTTCCCGCACGGGATGGGGCATGGCATCCGCCAGGTGGTAGCGCGCCAGCACGGTCGCGGCAGTGGCGTAAGTTGTCGGGTCGGGGGCGGTGGGGCCAGAGGCGATGACGTCCGGTGGATCGCCGACCACGTCCGAGAGGATCAGGGCAACGACGGGGGCCGGGTGTGCGAGTCGCGCCAGTTGTCCCCCGCCGAGTCGCGAGAGGTGTTTGCGCACGGCGTTGATCTCGCCGATGGTAGCGCCGGCTCGCAAGAGGGCGTCGGTGACGGTTTGCAGGTCGGCCAGCGAAACGCCCGCCACAGGTGCGGGCAGCAGCGCCGAGGCGCCACCCGATAACAACACCAACAACCGATCCCGTGCCGTTGTCGTCTCTAGCAGAGCCACGATGCTTTCGGCGCCGGCCAACCCTGCCGCGTCGGGGACGGGATGTCCGGCTTCCACAACGTGGATGGAATCCGGTAGCGTGTGGTCGGCGGCATGGCCGTACTTGGTCACGACAATGCCGGCGCGCAAAGCGTCACCGACGATCTTCACGGCCGCTTCTGCCATGGGGACGGCGGCCTTCCCCGCCGCGATGAGCAGCACCCGTTCAACGGCATCGAGGTTCCAAACGTGATCGGCCAGGTGCACCACGCTGCCTTCACGGGCAAGGACCCGCGCGACGGCAGGCTGTGGATCAACCGCTCGCAATGCCGCGTTTTGGATACGCAGGAGGTCTTCTTTGAGTGTCATTATCTACGGACGCAGGTTCGTCAGCGCGTAAGTCGCGGCTTCTTCCGGCGTTTCCACATCACCCCGCAGGATGGCGGTAAGCCCGGCTTGCAGGGCGCGGCGTACCGGCGCATCTATGGCCGGCGGTGGACTGAGCACGGTGCTTTCGAGCAGGTGCGTCAGAAAGGTCGTTTGTTCCGGCAACATCCCCCATAAGGTGATAGCATCATATTGCGCCGGCAACAGGCGTGTGGCGCGGGTCAAATCGGCGATTTGTTCCGGCGCGGTCAGCCATTCGAGCAGCTTGAGCGCGGCCTTTTGACGGAAAGGGTCCCGGCTCACTAACGCCATATACCAGACATGGCCGATGGCAATCGGTTGACCGGTCGGTGTCGGCATCCAGCCGGGGAGGCTCCCTTTCGGTGGATTCGCCCAATATTCGCCGGCAGGGACGACGCTCAATTTGCCGATGTCTTGTTGGTAAGTTTGCCAGCATGCGCCGGCATCGGCCAGACTCAAGGCACGCTCAGTATTGATCAGATTACGGCTCTTCATTTCGGCGAAGAAACGGTAAACTTGTTCCAATGCCTGACGGTCGAGTTTGGGCCTGCCGCTCTCATCGGCGACGGTGCCGCCGACCCCCAGGTAAGCCGCCAACAGCGCATCGTTCGCCAGCCCATCGGTCGGCGCGGCCGGGAAAAGCAGCGTGTATCCGTTTGTCAGCACATCGGTCCACGAGAAGGGCGGGGTGGCAGATACCCCTTGTCGGTAGACGGTGTGATCGGCCTGCACGACATAGGGGATGCCGTAAGTGGCGGTAATGGTTGAATCCGGCATCCAGGCAAACGAAAAGAATTCCTTTGCCTTGAGTGGGTTGATGTTTATGGGGCGCAAGTAGCCCGCTTTAGCGGCTGTCTGGAGGTCGTAGGGGTTGAGGATGATCAAGTCTGGCACGACGGAGGGCGCAACATCGTAGGCTTTGCTTAACATATTGTATAAGCCGCCTGTTCCTGTAGATTTTTTTACAATGATCTGCACTTGAATATCCGGTTGGATCACCGAAAAGGCCGCCAGTTGTTCATGGAAAACTGCCGCACCCGTCGCGTCTTCGTAGGGGTTGAGGAAATCGGGGACCCAGAGCGTCAACATAATCATGCCGGGCAAGGGCGTGGAGGTGGGCGTGGGGGTGGGTTCAGGCGTAGGGGTCGGCGTTTCGGTGGGCGCAGGCATCGGTGTTATGGGGGATATGCCCCAGCCTGCACACCCGCCGAGCAGCATGGTGAGCAATATCCCTGTCAGGCTTAAGTGTAGGCTTTTCACGTATGGCCTCCCTATGAAAAATCCGTTTGAGCGTTATAGGATTTACGCAATAGAATAGATTATGGCGCCGTGCTGCCGTCCGCGTTGCCGGTATACACCTGCACGGCGGTATAAATCAGCCGGGGTTGAAATTCGGGTGTCACGAAGGCGTAGTAATCCTGGTAATTGCGTAGCAACATAGGCGTGCGGAACATCCACATCGCCACCACCGGGCACCACGACCAGCGTTCTGCTGCCCAGGTGTAGGCATCCAGCGTGTACTGAATGCGTTTCCCCGGTTTGACGGCCCATGTCCAGCGGGGATGGTCATTCCAGCCGGCTTCCGTCACGTAGATCGGCTTTGCGTTATCACCGTTGGCGTCCATAATCTCCCGCAGTAATTCCACCCGGCGAAAATTGATGATCTCGGGATCGGGCGGCATATCCGGCGCAAAGCCCAATCCGTAGGCATGGGCCGCCAGCGCATCGAAATAAGGCGCGGCGCCGGCAGCATACATGCCTTTCAAGTAGAGCAAATCGTTCATTCCGGCAGGGCTTCCCTGTGGCTCCAGCGTGGGGGCGAGCGCGCCGCCCAACACGACGATGTCCGAATGAGCAGTATGTGCGGCAGGATACACGACACGCAGGAGATCGGTATAAGCGGCCGGGTCTACCGGACGAAACCCCCATTCAAAGCTCAGGTTTGGCTCGTTCAAGATGATGATGTGTCGGATCTCTTCTTGATACCGACCGACAAAAGCTGCGACGAAAGCGGCAAAATCGGCATAGTGTTCGTCGTCGAGATACGTATCTGTCGTTGCCTGTTTCTGGGGATCGGGGCGCGCCCAGGCCGGTATCATCCCCAGGCGGGCGATGATCGTCAACCCCTGGTTGCGTGCGTGACGGATCACCATGTCGCTGTGTGCCCAATCAAAATGCCCCTGCGCCGGTTCTATATAGGCCCAGGGGAAGTATTCGACGATCCACGGCGCGCCCATCTCACGCACCATCGCCAGCGAAGTTTGTATCTTCCATTCTTCCACTTCATCCGTCAAGCGCGTGTGGACGCCGACCTTGGGATTGGACGTTTGCACGTATTGCTGTGGAGGCAACTTCACCTCCATGCGAAGCGGCTGAACGCCCACCATGACCATAATCACCAGGACCACCCAGCGCCAGTATGGACGTCTCCTTACAGCTATATGCCGTATGTTATCGCGTAACTTGTCCATAATTTGTTTGACGTTTATTATACCTTAGCGGCTACAAAAGTCTTGATAGGCTGGCTACCGGTTTCTCCGGCCCCAGGCCATATTCAGTTGCCGGAAGCGGCCAAATGCGATAGCCCTGGGTTGCTCGATAAGGGGCGGCGGTTATAATGGGCGGTATGGGAAACGAATTGTTGGATCAACCGGACGAATTCGTGGGCTTGCTGGAAGCGGTGCTCACCAAGACCCCTCTACCGGGTGTGGCGGCCCAGCAGAAGATGTCCGCGGCAAACCGCATCTGGACGCCGGCTGCCGGAGAAACGCCGCGCCAATCGGCGGTGCTGGCGTTGCTCCATCCTTCGCCGGAGGGCGTGGCGCTGCTCTTTACATTGCGCCCCGCGCGCTTGGCGCATCACGGTGGGCAGGTGAGCTTTCCGGGCGGTGGTAGGGAGGAAAGCGACATCACCTTGACGCAAACGGCGCTGCGCGAAACGCAGGAAGAACTGGGACTTGATCCCGCCGAAGTGCGCATTTTAGGACCGTTGACCTGGATATATATCGCGTCAAGCCGCAATATGGTGTATCCTTTTGTTGGCTGGATACCCCGCCCGCCGAAGCTGTTCCCGAACGTCCAGGAAGTCGCGGAAGTGCTGGCGGTGCCACTGCGGACCTTGCTCGATCCATCCACGGTAGATTGTTGCGTGCGCGAGGTGAACGGGCAGACGAAGTCCTTTCCCAGCTATCACATCGGAGCGTATCACATCTGGGGGGCGACCGCCATGATGACGAGCGAACTACTTGAAATCGTCAGGCGCGTTGGGGTTGAGGCGTAGGGAGATTCCCCCCTTCTCTTTCCTACTCCCCCTCCACCATCCGCCCGATCAAATCGTATTCCAAAGCATCGGTGATTTCCACGGTGACGAGCCGATTGGGGCGCACCCTTTTCTTGATCAAGACCAGGCCATCAATTTCCGGCGCATCGCGGTAAGAGCGTCCTACCGTGATCCCCTTCCCGGTTCCTTCGAGCAATACCTCCAGACGTTTGCCTACGAACGCGAAGTTTTTTCGCCGTGAGATGGTTTGTTGCGCCACCATCAGCGCATCATACCGCTCTTCTTTGGCGGTCTGCGGGACATCATCCTCGAGCTGTGCGGCGGCGGTGCCGTTCTCGTGGGAGTAGGTGAACACCCCCAGGCGGTCGAAGCGTATTTCGTTGACGAAATCCAGCAGCGTGAGGAACTCCTTCTCCGTCTCTCCGGGGAAACCCACGATGAACGTCGTGCGCAGTGCGACGCCGGGAATGGCGGCGCGCAGTCGCTCGATGAGCTGCCGCACGCTATCCACATCTGTCGGCCGGCGCATGCGGCGTAAGACGTCGGGGTGGGCATGTTGTAAGGGAATGTCAATGTAAGGCAAAATCTGTGGTGACTGTGCAATCACCTCAATCAGGCGCGGTGTGACAAAACCCGGATAGGCATAGAGCAGGCGAATCCACGGGACATCGGGGATGGCAGTGACCATCTGCTCCAAGAGTTGCGCCAGTCCGTCCTTGACCCCCTGATCGTGCCCGTAGTAGGTCACATCTTGCGCGATGAGGTTGATTTCCAGGACGCCCAGGGCCTGCAACTGTCGCGCATCTTCCACAACTCGCTCAAGGGGGCGGCTGACGTGAGGCCCTTTGATCGCCGGGATCGCGCAGAAAGCACATTGTCGGCTGCATCCATCGGCGATTTTAAGGAAAGCCGATTTCCCGGAGATAACATACCCCGGCGCTTCTGCCGCTTCGGGTAAGGCAACGGGGGTATCTTCGATAAGCCTGAGGCCCGCCGTTTCACGGTTTTCAAGCAACGGCTTGACCAGCGACACGATCGAGTTCCAGGAACGGGTGCCGATCACCGCGTCGAGTTGGGGGACGGCGTCCAGGAGTGTATCGGGGTCGCGTTGCGCCCAACACCCTGCGGCGACGAATCGTTGATCGGGACGCAGGGTGGCGGCCAGGTCTTGCAGCGTCTCCAGCGACTCCTGACGCGCCGGGCCGATGAAGCCACAGGTGTTCACGATGATGATGTCGGCCAGGTCTGGGTCTAGCGTTGGCTCGTAACCGGCCCGTTGCAACAGCACGGCCATGTTGCTGGAATCCACTGTGTTTTTGGGACACCCCAGCGATGCGATGTAAAAACGAAAGGGGCGTTCTTCGCCCCTTCTATCCTGCGTGTGGCGGATGGTGCGTGACTTCATGGTTGCTCCAGGGGCACTTCGCCGAAAGGAGTCCAGGCGCGCCGGACGATTTCGCCTGTTTTGCCAAGCGGACCCCAGTCGGTCCCGTTAATGTAGAGGTGAAAGGCGCCGCCGTTGCCCGTGGCAACAAGGAGCATCTCGTTGGCAGTTGCTTCAATGACCTGTCCCGGGGCGGCTATGCCCTGGAAGACGAGGTTAGCATCCGCCGATACGCTGATCCAGGCATTTTCTTCGGTGACCAGGCGTGTGCTAATTTTGCCGTCGGCAGACGCGGGGAAGGCCGCGGGTACGGTGGGTGTTCCCTGGATGATCGGCGCCGTCGTTTCTGCAACGGTGGCCGAAGGCGTGACCGCAGAGGAAGCATCGCGGCTGGCGATTTGTAGCCAGATGAAAGCCCCGGCAGCGACGACGAGAGAGAAAATCAGGGCGATAATCAACACCTGGAACAGGACACCGGGAACGTGCGCCCCTGAAGCGCGCGCTTCTTCGGCTTCGGTCGGCGGTGGCGAAAAGACGGTAGGCCGGTCCACAATGGGAGGTTTGGGTTCCACAGGGCCGGGGCGCATGCGAGGTTGCATAGGGCGCCCCTGGATTTCGGCATCGTAACGGGCGAGGGCTTCCTCGACCGGCAGATTGAGATAGCGGGCATAGTTCCGCAGAAAGCCCCGCGCCTGAATTTCGCCGGGGAGCGCCGTATAATCCCCCATCTCCAACGCTTGAAGGTAGCGGCGGCGGATGCGCAGCGCCTTTTCGGCATCCTCCAGGGTGATTTGACGTGTCTCGCGGGCGCGACGCAACCAGATTCCCAACCCGTCGCTCATCAATCCTCCGCTTCGATGATGACGATTACCTTCCCACGCACACCGCCCTCGAGTTTGGCCTCGACGACATGTTCTCCTATCTCCCGCAGGGGGCGTTCCAGGATCAGCCAGTGCTTATCGAACTCGACCCCTAACACCCGATTGATGGTTGTGGCAATATCGGCAGACGTTATGGAGCCATACAGTCGTCCGGTTTCGCCGGCTTTGGCCTTGAATTTCAAGGGTGTGCTTTCCAGGCGTTCGGCGAGGTGTTGGGCGCGCTCGCGGATACGCATCTCGCGGGCTTTCTGGGTTTCTGCGAAAGTCTGCGCTGCTTTGAGATGGCTCTCCGTCGCCGGTATCGCCAATCCTTTAGGGAAAAGGAAGTTCCGTGCGTATCCGTCAGAAACGTTTTTGACCTCGTTGGCCTTTCCCAGGCCCGGGACATCACGTTTTAAGAAAACTTTCATGTAGCCTCCTGGCATCTACCCACAGATTTCATCACCTACAAGCCGTATAGTAACCTAAATCAGCTAAAGTGCAATCGTCATGATGCAGGACTTTTGGCTGCGAGCGGATCGCCATATCCGCGTTTCTCAACTGCTTCGAGCGGATCGCCAGATCCGCGCTTCTCCGCCGCTTCGAGCGGATCGCCAGATCCGCGTTGATCGCCAGATCCGCGTGCTCAAGGGATAGCAGTGTTTCACGTGAAACATCTATGCGAGAGGGGCGGCCATGCCGCCCCTCTCATCGCCACTCCATCTTTTGTGTTATCCCAAGACGCGCGCCTGAATCGCCAGTAGCGTCCGCGACAGTTTTTGCATGGCCGTGGGCTTCTCCACGGTTTGTAGGCCGGCTTGATAGGCGACCAGACCTTCTTGCCTTCGCCCCCATTTGAAGAGTGCCAACCCCAGCGCCATCAAAGTATCTCCCTGCTTTTGCCGATCTCCGATCTCTTCAAAGATCGTAGCGGCTGACCGCCAGGCTTCAATGGCTTCTTCCTGACGCTTGAGAGCGGCATAGACGCTTGCCAGGTTGCCCAGCGCCTGCGCCGCGCGCGATTTATCGCCGGCCCGGCTGAAGATACGATGCGCCTCTTCGATGGACGCGAGCGCCTCCTCCCAGCGGCTTTGCTTACGGCGGATGATGCCGATGTTGTTGAGCATCTCGCCCGCTTCGATTTCACGGTTCTCTTCGGCGAAATGTTCCAGGGCCTCTCCGAAGCGCCGTGCGGCCTCATCGTACAGCCCTTCCTGGAAGAGACGAAGCCCTTCTTTCTGCAATTCTTCAGCGGTCGGTGTGTTCATGGGTCCCCCTAGAATGTGATCTCCAATAAGCTCTCGGCAATGGCCCGCAGCGCGCCGGCCGGCATTGCCGCCAGCTTCATCGCCAGCTCCAGGTAACTCTTGTTGATCGGTTTGAGGACAAATTCGCGGATCTCGGGCGGCAGTTCTTTGAACAGCTCAAATTGATCCTGTAACACATGCCACTTGCCGATGTTGCTATCTTTATCGAGGAAATAGCTGAGCGGGACATTGAGTGCCCGGCAGATGACTTCCAGTTCGGCGACAGAGATGGGACGCTTTCCAAGCTCATACTCGACAACGGTGGATAGCGGACATTCGAGCATATCCGCCAGGTCTTGTTGGGTACGGTTCGCTTCACTGCGCAATTGACGCAAGCGTGCCCCTACGATACGATGCCGCAAGACCAGGTACATGCGTGGATTGGGCATCTTCTTTTCTTCCTGCATCTCGTTTAATGTGTCGGCGGTGCGTATGGCACTCAGCGGCACGTTCAGGTAGCGTGTCAGCAGTTCCAGCTCGGGCAACGAGATGGCTTTGCTCCCCTCTTCATAGGCCGCCAGCGTCTCGACGGGCACGCCGAGAACGGCGGCACATTCCTCTTGTGAGAGGCGTGACCGGTCACGCACGTTTTGGAGCAACGCCCCGATGATCCGACTTCGCAGTTCAATCACTTCTTGGTTTGGCATGGTTACTCCTTGAAATCTTGTGAACGTATGGCCTGCACCCATTTATCCCAGCACAATGGGGATGCTCCTCGCCCCGACTTGTCTATAAATTCATTATAGCACGACCCCTATACTGTGCAAAAGATTGGCAATTTGTTTTTCCTCTGTCCGACGAAGCGCATTGAAAAAACACACGGCTTTATCCGCGCAGAGAAGACGCCCCTTGTCCCCTCAAAAGATCCAACCCAGCATTGTAAACACCAGCCGTTCCAACAGGCTCAACAGGAAAAAGGCAATGAGGGGTGAGAAATCCAGACCTGCAAAGGGGGGCAGGACTCGTCGGAGTGGGGCGAGCACCGGCTCGGTGATGTCCCACAGGAAGCGCATCACCCGGCTGGAATAAGGGATGTGGATCCACTCGAAGAGAACGCGCGTCAGCAGGGCCATGCTATAGAGTTCAAAGGCCAGTTGCAGGATGAAAACCAGGATGGCATAGAGACTCCTTAGCGGGTTGCTGACCCATCCTGGAATGTAGAGGATGAGTTGCAGGACCCACACGATCAGCGTTCGCCCAACCCAGATGACAATCAAGGTTGCCACCATGGCCCCGACTGTGGAGAGATCGTAGCGCCGGTAGGCAGGGATGCCGAGTATTTTGTTGGCCAGAGTGAGTAACGGGTCGGTGATGAGGATGAGCGCGCGCATCACCGGCTTCTGCGGCGAGAGATTGAACAGGTGCAAGATGATACGCAGGACCAGGATCAAGCCTGCTATACCGAAGATGATGTCGAGTACACGGATGAGGGTATGAATGAACATCTAACCTCCTTTTTATGAACTGAAAATGGCCCGCCCGATGCGTACCAGCGTGGCGCCTTCTTCAACGGCGACCTCAAAGTCGTTGCTCATTCCCATCGAAAGGTGCGGCAGGGCCAGGGCCGAGAAATGCTCACGGAGCGCGTCGCGCAAGGCGCGCAGCGAAGCGAAAACCGGGCGCACGCTTTCGGCATCTTCGACAAGCGGCGCCATCGTCATCAGCCCTTCAAGCCGTAGGCCGGGGAGCGCCTCAACGGCGGCCACCTCGGCGTACATCTGCTCGCGGATCGCCGCATCGCCCTCCCAGCCGGCGACCGGGTAGCCGTACTTGCTCGCCTCGCCGGAAACGTTGCACTCCAGCAGCACCGGCATCTCACGTCCGGCCTCGACCGCCAGCGCGCTCAATTTCTGCGCCAGCGCCAGCCGATCAACGGAGTGTACCATATCGAAGTACGCGCTGACCAGATGTGCCTTCCGCCGTTGAATGTGCCCGATCATGTGCCAGATCGGGCGTGCTGTTGCATTGGAGAGCCGCGTTGCCGCTTCCAGCACTTTCTGCGCGCCCTCTTCGGGACGGTTTTCGCCGAAATCCCGCTGACCGGCTTCCCAGGCCACCAACAGCGCGTCCACCGGAAAGGTTTTGGTCACAGCGACCAGCCGCACGTCGGCGGGTTGTCGTCCGGCGCGCAATGCGGCTTCGGCGATGCGTTCACGCAGCCGCGCCAGGTTCGTCGGAATGGTCTCAAAAGTCATCGTGCCAGTAGCGACTGCCATCATAATAGTAGGGAAAAGGCGGCAATGTGGGGGGCTGTTTCTGGCGAAAGATGGGCATCAGGAGCATCCCGGAGGCAAATCCACCGATGTGCGCCCACCACGCCACGCCGCCCACCTGCACATTGACGCTAAGCGAAGCTATGCCGTTGAGAAACTGCACCAGAAACCACCCGCCGAGCACCAATATGGCAGGCAAGTAGATAGTCGTATAGAAAAAGAACAGGGGGATAAGAGTGCGGATCCGGGCGTGGGGAAACAGCAGCAGATACGCACCCAACACGCCGGCAATCGCACCGCTCGCCCCGATCGCCGGGACGCGCGAAGTGGGCATCGCCAGCACTTGCGCCATCCCCGAAAGCACGCCGCAGAGGGTGTAGAAAACGAAGAATCGTCCATGCCCCATGCGGTCTTCGACATTGTCACCGAAAATCCACAGGTAGAGCATGTTGCCGATCAAGTGTGCCCAACCGCCGTGCAGGTACATAGCCGTGAAAAGCGTCACCAACGTCAGAGGATTGGTCCAGCCGGTCATAATGTGAATCGGCGTTGCACCGAACATCTGCGCCAGCAGGTCAGCCCTCGGTCCAAGCAGCACCTCGAAGAAAAAGACGAGAGTATTGACGACGATCAAGCCGAGCGTGACTGTCGGGAAACGTCGTGACGGTATATCATCCCCTAATGGAATCATCAGTGTCTCCTTATGTCAATGGCCACAGAAGTTCCAGAGTTCACAGAGGAAAATGAAAATACTCTGCGTTCTCCGCGTGCTCTGCGGTGAAATTTCTATTATCGGGGCTGTACCTCAGGTTCGATTACACTCCTTGCCAGGTCATGTCTGGATTGTAACCCTGATTTGTGTAAGGGCAAAAGGACCTTCTTTTTTACGTCCACAAGACCTGCTTATGGCCATCCACTTGAACCAGTCGGATGGGGAGCTGATACACGCGGCTGAGAGCTTCGGCGGTGAAGACCTGTTCCAGTGCCCCAAACTGGGGTGGCAACGCCGGTTCCAGCAGCAAGACATCATCGGCGACGGCAAGGACGACATCGGGTTCGTGATTGGTCATCAACAGGGTTGCCCCTGTGTCGCGCAGACGGCGCATAATTTCGATGATGCGCGCCTTGTTGCGCAGGTCGAGGTGGGCGGTGGGTTCATCCAGCAGGAGCAGCCGCGTCGTCGGATCAGGACTTGCCGCGAGTTGGGTGAGGGCGCGGGCCAGGAGCATCAGTTGACGCTCGCCGCCGGAGATGCGGGGGACGGCGCGACCGGCGAGATGCCGGATGCCGACTTGCTCAAGGGCGTTCAGGGCGATGTCGGTATCGCCGACCGAGGGCATGCCGAGAGGGAGCAGATGCGGCGCGCGCCCCATCAAAACGTATTCGAGGACGGTGTAATCGAAGGGGGTGTATTCGCTTTGCGGAACGAGTGCCATCATGCGTCCGCGCTCCCGTGGGGAAAGGGCTTTGAGCGGGCGTCCGTTGAGGGTCACCTCACCTGTCCAGGCGGTAAGCCAGCCCAATGCCAGGAAGAGCAAAGTAGTCTTGCCGGCGCCGTTCGGCCCCAGGATTGCAGCAATCCGCCCGGGACGCAGATCGAAATTCACGTCCTGCAATACCGGTTGCGATGGCTGATAGCCAAAGGAAACATTGCGGAAAGAGAGAATCGCGGTATTCATGGTTGAGGTTTCGATTGTTGAAAGGTCATCAGGGCAAGGAAGACGAGCGCGCCGAAGAGCGAGGTCAGGATGCCGAGCGGTATCTCGCCTGCCAGCAGGGTACGTGCCAGATCATCGCACAGCATCGTGAAGATGCCGCCGAGCAGCATGGCCGCCGGCAGGCTAAAGCGGGCATCGGTACGGAACAGGCGACGGGCAATGTGTGGGATGATCAAACCGACCCAGCCGACCATCCCGCTGACGGAAATGAGGGCCGCGGTGGGCAAGACGGCCGCGAAGATGAGCAACAGACGCTCCCGTCCGGCAGGGACACCCAACGAGAAGGCCGTTTGCTCGGCGAGGGCCAGGATGTTCAGCCGCCATCGCAAGAGGTAAATCACAGTAAGCCCCAGAATAACGGCGGGCAGGATGCTGAGCAGTTTGCGCCACGTCATACTTGCCAATCCGCCAAGCAACCAGAACGTGATTTCGGGCAGTTGGGTGAGTGGGTCTGCCAGGTATTTCAGCAGGCCCAGTCCCGCCGAGAACAACGCCGAGACGGCAATGCCCGCCAGCACGAGGCGTAATATCCAGCCGCCGTAGCGCAGCCGATGGGCGAGCAGGTAGGAAATGCCCAACCCGGCCAGAGCAAAGAGCGTGGCGCTGATCTGTGTGACGAACGCCCCACTGCCCAAAAAGACAATGGCGAACGCCGCACCGAATGCCGCACCCTGAGAAACACCCAAAAAACCCGGCTCCACCAACGGGTTGCTGAACAGAAGCTGAAAGACGATGCCCGCAGCCGCAAGTGTCATGCCAAGCAAGAGTGCGGTCAACAGGCGTGGCAGACGCAGGTTGAAAAGCAGTCGCTGAGCGAGTTCATCCTGAGTGAGTTGCGTGAAGGAGAGCAACCCCGGCATAGGATAACGTCCAAGCAGGGTCGAGAGGAAGAAAACGCCCGTCAGTACAATCAACAGGACAAGGAAAGCGCGGTTGATGTTCAAAGCTACATAGCGGAAGTCAAAAGCTGAGAATCGGGAGTCGGCTTGCACGCTGAATGTCGGCTCCCGATTGGCTTTTTACGGCAACACACCTTTGAAAGTCGGGACGATGTTTTGTTCCACGAATGTTGCATCCAACCCGTAGAGCGTCTGGTAAAAAGTCAGTACTTCGGCGCCCATGTCAAGATCGGGGAACCGTTCGGGGTGGATTTTACCCGCCAGCCAGGTGAGACCGAGAATCCAGCGCGTGTCGGGCTGATCCCAACTGTAGAGGTCGGCGGCGAAAGGATAGAGGTGTCCCTCCTTGACGGCGCGGATGGCCGCCCAGTTCGGGTCGGTTTTCAGCTCGGCGACTACGTCGGGGGCAGGCTTGAAGTAGGCAATGACGAAAATCTGGTCGGCGTCCCAGGCCGCGATTTGCTCCAACGTCACCTGCGTCCACCCTTTGCCGGGATTGGCATCGGCCCAAACCGGTGCGCCGCCGGCCATATTCACCAGCGTCGTCTGGATCCAATTCAGCGGCGGAACGCTAAACGCCACTTTGCCGTCTTTGTTGTTGTAATACAACACCAGCACACGCGGTCGAGGGGCATCTTTGACCTTTTGGGCGACTTCATCCATCTTCTTTTGAAAGAAAGCCGCAACTTCGACCGCGCGGGCTTCATTGCCAAAGACTTTACCGAGAATGGCCAGATCGCGCATATACTGTTCGGGTGTCTCGAAGTCAACGTAGATCACCGGAATACCGAGGGCTTCGATGGGTGCGCCGACGCTATCGGCGAGATAACTCTTCAGGATGACCAGATCGGGGTGGAGGGCGGCCACCTGCTCCGCGCCGGCATCTATCTCCAGATTTTGTTTTTCCGCGTAGCGCGGATCAATCAATTGGATGAAGTTATCCGGCCCCTGATTGGTGTTACCCATGCCGACGATCCTATCCGCAGCACCGGGGAAGAGGTAGACGGCATCGGCAATCATAAATAAGGCCCTGCCGGCGAGAACGATACGTTGTGGCGCGGTAGGCAGACTGACGGTGCGATTGAGCGCGTCCACGATAGTGATCGTGGGATTGGGGGTGGCCGTGGCGGGCGTCTCTGTTGTGGATACGGGAACGCTCGTGGCCTGTGGGCTACGACAGGCCGACAACAACAAAGTCAGGACAAGTAGAAAAAGGAAGACACGTTTCGTCATAATTGGTATAGATCACTTTCTGACCGCTAAACTCAGATCATCGAGGATGGCGACTTCGTCGTCGGTGAGCCGCCAGCCGAGCGCGCCAACGTTCGAAGCGACTTGCCGCTGGTTCTTCGCGCCGGGAATGGGAACCGCGCCCTTGCAGATCAACCAGTTGAGGGCTACCTGTGCTTCGGTTTTGCCACCGTGGGATTCGCCGATGCCGCGCATGATTTCGAGCAAGGGTTGCGCTTTTTGCAGGTACTCTTGGTTGTAGATGCGCTTGCGCATGCCGGGAGGTGGATTTTGAGGCGTGTATTTGCCGGTGAGGATGCCCTTTTCCAGCGGGCTATAAGCGATCAGCGTGATGTTGAGGTCCCGGCACAATTGTGCCACGCCGTTGAATTCCGGGTCACGGTGCAGCAGGCTGTAAAAGACCTGATTGGAAGCCAGGTGGATGCCGCGTCGGCTGAGTGCCCGGTACGCCCGTTCCATCTGCGCCTGATTGTAGTTGGAGACGCCCACGGCGCGCACCAGTCCCGCTTCAACCGCATCGGCCATAGCCTCCATCCACGTTTCGACCGGCACAGGCGGGAGGGGAAAGTGCATCTGGTAGAGGTCTACCTGTGTCATCCCCAGGCGTTTGAGGCTGCCGCGCAACTCCCGACGCAGCGCGCCCTTTGTCAGCCAGAAGGGAAACGGCATAAATTTGGAGGCCACCACGACAGACTGCCCGGACTCGCGGATGAACTGCCCAAGCAGCCGCTCCGAGCGCCCCAGGCCGTAGACTTCTGCCGTGTCGAAGAAATTGACCCCCGCCGCCACGGCTGCGTCGAAGGCTACACGGATCTCGGCGTCGGTGTAGCCCTTCCCGTAGCCCCACATGACTCTGTCTCCCCAGGCCCACGTACCGATGCCCATAGGGGAGATGGCGATGTCGGTATTGCCCAGTATCACACGTTCTGCTGTTGGGGAGAGCATAGGTCCTCCTTTCTACTTTTAGGCGGATAGCCGCTAATCCAGGGCGATCCAGATACTTTCTTCGGCGATACGGGTAGGGAAAACACGCAAAGCCTTCTCACGGGCAACCGCTCCGAGCACTTTGCCCACGCCCGGTGGCCACGGCGACCAGGTTTTCACATCGCCGGTATGCAGGTCGAAGGCGCTGTGGTGGAAGGGGCAGATGATGGCCTCATCTGTCGTGATTTTGCCGCCTTTGAGCGGCAGCCGCATGTGGGGGCATGCGCTGAGCATCGCATAGATTTTGCCGTTTTCGTGGATGAGCAGGATCGAATGATCCTGTACTTTCACCACTTGTCGTGTCCCTTCGGGCAATGCGCTTGTCGGTAAAACCTTGATCCAATTCATCGTTGCCGCTCCTTTCGATTCGGTATGCTCTCTGTTATAACAAAGTCTTGCGATCGGGGATTTGCCCGGGACGCAGGAGGGTTACGGTTTCGGCGTATCCATCCGCTGCCATAGCGGCGGGATTCGCTGCCCGTACCTGGACAATGGCCACATCCGGCGGCACGGCGCAGTAGACTACGAGATAGCCGGCCAGGATCAGCCCGGTGCGGTCGGCGCCGGCGTGACAGTGCACCAACACCGGCTTTTCGGCTTCGAGGCACGTGTGGATAAAGTCCCATACCGGTAGTGCCTCATAGATGAAGGCTTTGCGCATCCCCACCGAGAATAAGTTGAGCGGCGGAAACGCGGCGCGGTAATGTTCAAAGCCATACTTGCTCAAATCTTCTATGGGTTCTTCGGCCGCCAGGGAAACTATTGCACGAAACCCGCCGGCATAGAGTTCCGCCGGATCCCAGGGTGTGCGTACCGGCCCGGGGCGTCCGGCTAACAGTTTTTCGATGACCCAATAGATGTATTGCATCATCCTTATTGTATCAGTACCGGCAAGACTGTCAAAACCTGCAGGGCCTTATCCATTCTTGCTCCGAGGGGAACGCCGGTTCCCCGTTTTCAGCTCGCCAACGTGCCCCTGGCGATCCGCTTGAAATCAGACGAAGCCCCTTATCCATTCTTGCTCCGAGGGGAACGCCAGTTCCCCGTTTTCAGCTCGGCAACGCGGCTCTGGCGATTCGCCTGGAACTAGGCGGGGGTTGCCAAAATGCTCTTGTAGGGTATAGTTAATGTCAAAAATGCAGCATGAAAGCAGGATGTATGGACGAAGTAGAGACAATCACACCGGATGAAGCTGAGGTTTGGGACGACGAAGCCGAAACCTGGCCGGATGAGATTGAAACGTGGCTCGAGGATGTGCAAGAGGACCTGCTCGATGTCCAGGAAGCCTCTGATGAAATACTTGCCCTGTCCGAGGAGACGCCATCCCCACAACCCGCCTGGTCTGGCCCGGTGATGCCGATCGGGGTGCGCTTTCAGCCGGCAGGCAAAATCTATCATTTTGTCGCGCCGGAGGAGATGGGGCTGAGAAAGGGCGATTGGGTGGTGGTGGAGACGGTGTACGGCGAACAGGCCGGTCAGGTTAGTGTGGTCAATGCCCAACTCCCGGAAGGGATTACGCTCAAACGCCTCAAAGCGGTGGTGCGGCAGGCGACGCCTCTGGATATGGCACATTTTCAACTGATGCGTGAGCGCGCTGCGCGCATGGTCGAGGTTGCCAAAGAAGAAGTCAAGGCTCAAAAGTTGGATATAAAGGTCTTTGCGGCGGAATTCACTCTCGACGGCGGCAGTGCCATCGTGTTTGTCACAGGGAATACGGGGAAAAAAGACTTGACCAACTTCCGCCGTCGTCTTGCCAGCCGTATGAACTGTCGGGTTGAGATCAAGGCGGTCGGCCCGCGCGATCATGCTAAAACCCTGTGCGGTTATGGCGTCTGCGGCGAAGAACGCTGTTGTTGCCGCTTTCTCACCGAATTCCAGGCCGTCTCCATCAAAATGGCAAAGGATCAGGCCATTTCGATGGCGCCCACCGACATCACCGGCATGTGCGGGCGTTTGCGTTGCTGTTTGGCCTACGAACACGAAGTTTATAAGGAAGAGGCCAAGAATCTGCCACGGCTCAAGGCACGCGTGCAGACCGAGAAGGGGCTGGGACGGGTGATTGACCTGGACATCCTCAAGGCCGAAGTCATCGTCGAAATCCCCCCCGACGGGCCACGGATCGAGCGTGAACGCTTCCGCTTCCCCGCCGACGAGGTCAAAGTCGTCTCGTAGCGATACTCATCGCACAGGGAGATTCACTGTACGCCTGGTATCAGCAGGCTCGCGTTGCCGTTGACCGCGAGGTAGGTGCCGTCTTCCTGACGATAAAAGCCGATGCGCAGCGCGTAATCCCCGTCCGACAGGTCGGCAGGGATCGCCAGCGTATGGCGGTCGGTCACGATTTCCCCTGCGAGCCAGAGCGAGGTGGGATAGCCGTTGTGCTGCGGCGCTTCATCTACCTGTGCGATGATGCGTCCGCTCGTCATGTCGAGCAGATGCACGAAGACCAGGTAATCCTCTGTCATCTCCGCGAGAGCTTGCCAGTACAACGTCACCTCCAGGGGCTGCCCCGCCGCGAGCGTGCCCACGTCGTAGCCGAGTAGCCGCACACTCGCGCCAAAATCCGCGGTGAAGGGATGCGGCACGTCGGGTGGCGTGAAGGTGCGCTCGACCGCCTGGATGGTCAGATTGCCCACTTCAGTAAGGGCCGTGTTCCCCACCGATAACGTCAACGTATATTGTCCCGCCGCCAGCGCGCGCGGCAGACGCAGCGTGTGGCGATCTTCGACAATGTCGCCTGCGCGCCACTGCGCAAAAGCGTAGCCGTTTGCCGGCGGGCCGCTGTAAAGCACGTGCGTCTCCGGGCCGCTCAGGGTCAGGGTGATGGTGTCCTGGGGCAGCGCCGTGCCTGTCGCCTGCCAGCACAGCCGCAGGGTCAGGGCTTCGCCGGGACGCATCGTCCCGGGCAAGGACGTATGTCCCAGCAACTGGAGCATGCCGTGCGTTATTCCCGCATCGCGCGGAATCCCCAGGCAGGCAGCCGCAGTTTGCGCGGCATCGGGCACGGACGCCGAGGGCAGCAGGGGCGGCGTCAGGGGGAAGCGCGCCTCCAACCCTGCGAAGCGTTCCGCCTCCAACCGTGGCAATACTTCCCCCCCATCGGGATTGAAGAACCCCACGCCGATTTGATAGCCGTCCACAGGCGGGATACCGATGGGCGGAACGAGCGTGAGCTGATCGAAGACAATATCGCCCAGCGTCCACTGTTCCGGCGGATAGTGGAAGGCGGTTTCACGCACCCACTCGCCGGTTTGGGGGTGCAGCAGGCGCACCACCGGTTGGAGCGTGGTGTACGGCGCGTTGACCGCCCAGGTGAGCAGAATCGGGCATGGCTCGCCGACCCGGCACACGCTCGCGGCTTGCGCGTTATAGACCTGGACGACATGCGCGAAATCGGCGGCCGGCGGTGGGGTTGGGCGTAACGCCGCAATATCGGACGCGCTAAGGCGACGTATCCACAACGTTGGTTTGCCGCCCGGATCGTTCAGCGCAGAGACTTGCCAACGCGCTGCGAGGGCTTCTGGCCAGGGTCCCGGCGGCATGAGCGAGCGCGGCCACAGGTAAACGGCATCGCCCGTGGGCGGCAGGACAAGCGTTGCGCCGCCGGTGAGCCATTTGGCCTGCGGGTACTGTTGCGCCAGCGCCGCGACCGTCGGGTGGCGAAAGTGCTCACTGGCGATGTAGACGGTCGTGTGAGTCGTATCCAGTGTCTCCAACGCCTGCGCGGCCAGCACCATCTCGCCATCGGCGGCGTAGAACAGGGGGAGAGATGCGCCCCATTGACGGTAAGCGTGGCCCGTGCTCACTCCGCCGAGGAGGAGAATCAGGAAGAGGCAGGAGGCAGGGAGCAAGGGGCAAGGGGCAGGGGGACTGCGTCGGGAGGAGAGGAATTTTGCACGGCGAGTTGTAGGATCGCTTTTGCTTAGCAAGTGCTCTTTAAGGGCATCAAGAAGTAAAACAACGCCCTGCGCCGGCAGAATGGCGATGAAGGGGAACAGGCCGATCAGGCGCAGGTTGCTCGGTGTGATTTCCGAGGTTGCCAGGGCGCTTGGCAGCAGCATGATCGCCAGCGCCGCGAGGATGAAGCACCGCCCGGCGCCGGTAAGGGTGTCTTTGCGCGGCGTGAACAGCAATCCCATCAGCCCGAACACGGCCAACACCGCCGCGGGTCCATCCAACACCGGCCGGCCGGGGAGGTTGAAGCGGATGTAGGGATCGCCGTCGCCGGGCCAGACCAGGGCACGGAGGCACAGCCACAGTCCGCGCAGCGCGTCACGCCACGTCGGCGCGGCCACCTGGTTGATGCGCGTGGTAAAGGCGTCGGGGTGGCGTATGAAGTAGAGGCCCAGTGGGGCGAAGACGATTACCGCTACCAACAGTGTCAGTCCCAACTGTACCATCCGCTGCAAACGCGCTTCTCGTGGCGTACGAAAGAGCAGCCAGGCGAGCGCCAGTGTCAGCGGTATGGGGAACAGGCGCGCTGCCAGGTAGGTGTAGCCGGTAAGCCCCAGGCACGCACCGCCCGCGACGAGCCAGGCGCGCTTGCCCGTGCGCAGGCCATGCCAGAGCGCGGCGACCGTCAAGGCCTGAAGCAGTGGCTGCGAGATGGCGCGAAAGCCGTAACGGCTCAGGAGCACGTGCGGGAAGGCCACGGCCACCCATCCGGCCGCCAGCAGAGCGATCCACCGTGCGCGCCGCTCTGGGCCGAACAGTGCACGGGTTGCGGCATACGTCGCCGCAACGGTGAGCGTGCCGAGCATGGCCGCGTTCAAACGCAGTCCCCACGGTGCGCCGCCCGTTGCCCACACCCAGAACGCTCCGGCATAGAAGAACAACACTTCCTTGCCGGTGTAGGCGCGGATGAACACCGGGCGATACTCACCGGCGGCGATTTGCCGCGTGAGGATGACGTTGGCAGCTTCATCGTAGTGCAAGCCCACGGGCCAATCGGGCAGTGCGCCCAGACGTAGTCCCGCTGCCACCAAAAGCACGAGTGTCATACCGAATACGTAGTAGCGTTTCATGGAGATTGATTATACAGTCATTATGCATTTCGTCCTCATTGGGATCCGGAAGGGTTTTTGTCTCACCCTTGAAATCTTCCCTTGATGGTTTATAATCAGGGTGAAGGCAGGCATTTGCCTGCTCATAGCCTCTTAACCTGTTGGGCTTCATGACGAAATATCACAACACCTGATCTGACGTGCGCTCCGGCGCGGCGTCTTGAACCGGCAATCTATAACATCTTACTGTCGGAGGATGGCGATGGTGGAATTCGTACACCTGCACACGCACACCGAGTTTTCGCTACTGGACGGGTTGAGCAGTGTGCAGGCGTTGGCAACGTATGCGGCAGAACTGGGGATGTCCGCGCTGGCGATCACCGATCACGGGGCCATGTTCGGTGTGGTGGATTTCTACAAGGCGTGCAAATCTGCCGGAATCAAACCTATCATCGGCATCGAAGCCTATGTCGCGCAAAACTCGCGTTTCGACCGCGACCACAATGAAAAGCCGTACCACCTCATCCTCCTGGCACAAAACCAGACCGGTTACCAGAACCTGCTCAAATTGGCCACCATCGCCCAATTGGAAGGCTTCTATTATAAGCCCCGCATTGATAAAGAAGTCCTGGCGCAACATAGCGACGGTCTGATTGTGCTTACGGCATGCGCGCAGGGCGAAATCCCGCAGTTGTTGTTTCGGGGGCAGCTTGATCGAACCCGCGCCGCCATCCGCTGGTATCAAGAGCATTTCCCCGACCGTTTTTATCTGGAACTCCAGAGCCACGACATCCCCGAATTCGATCCGGTCTATCGCCAGATGGTGGAATTGAGCCGTGAGATGGGGGTGCCGCTTGTCGCCACTAACGATATCCACTATGCCAGACGCGAACAGGCCGACGCCCATGACGTCTTGCTGTGCATCGGTACCGGCAAGAAGGTCAACGAGGCCGACCGCATGCGGATGACCGACCCTTCGTACTACATGCGCTCGCCGGAAGAGATGGCGCGGCTCTACGCTCACCTGCCCGAAGCGTTGGAGAACACCGTCAAGATCGCCGAACTGTGCAATGTCGAGATCCAATTCGCGCCGCCGTATCACCTGCCCAAATTCCCCGTCCCTGAAGGCCGCGGGGACTCACAGTCTTTTTTGCGCGAGCTATGCTATGCCGGCCTCGTCCGGCGCTACGGTGCAGCGCGCGCGCAGGAGCCGGAGGTGGTGGAGCGGCTGGAATACGAGATGGGCATTATCCACACGATGGGCTTTGACGACTACTTTCTCATCGTCTGGGATTTGTGCGAAGCGGCGAAAGCGCGCGACATCTGGTGGAACGTGCGTGGGTCCGGCGCGGGCAGTGTGGTGGCCTACACGTTGGGCATCACCAGTGTTGACCCCTTCAAAAACCGGCTGATGTTCGAGCGGTTTCTCAACCCGGACCGCATTTCCATGCCCGATATTGACCTGGACTTTCCCGACGATCGCCGTGAGGAACTGATCACCTACACCGCCGAACGTTACGGCGAGGACCGCGTCGCCGCCATCATCACCTTTGGGACCCTCGGCGCGCGCGCCGCCATCCGCGATGTGGGCCGCGCGCTTGACATCCCCCTCAACGAAGTGGACCGTGCGGCGCGTTTGGTGCCCAACGTCCCCGGCAAACCGGTCACCATCGCCCAGGCCCTTGAGGAAGTCTCGGACCTCAAGGAACTGTACGATACTGTCCCCTACATCAAGAAGCTGCTGGACACGGCGCGTGAAGTCGAAGGCGTCACGCGGCACGCCAGCACTCACGCGGCGGGCATCCTTATCTCCGATCGTCCGCTGGTGGAATACATGCCGCTGCACCGCCCCACCAAGGGCGAAGGTGAAGGCCCCATCGGCATCGTGTCACAATGGCCGATGGAGATTGTGGATATGCTCGGCATGCTCAAGGTGGACTTTTTGGGGTTGCGCACACTCACCCATATCCGCAAAACCTGCGAGTGGATCGAAAAAGAGCATGGCCGCGTGCTCAACATGAATACCATCCCTTATGAGCGCGTCCCCGAAGACCCGGAAAAAGATGCCGATGTGCTGAAGCTGTATGAGTTACTCGCCAGCGGCGAAACGACGGGCATCTTCCAGGTGGAAAGTTCGGGCATGCGCCGCATCCTGCGCGAGATGCGTCCCACCCAGTTTCAACACATCATCGCGGTCCTGGCACTCTACCGCCCCGGCCCGATGGAAAACATCCCCTCTTACATCCGCCGCATGCATGGGGAAGAGGAAGTTCAGTATCATCATCCAATTCTGGCAAGTATTTTGGACGATACCTACGGCATTTGTGTAAGCGGCGATGCGATTGTCACCGATGTACGCACGGGGGAGCGAATACGCCTGGATGAAGTCGGCGCGCGCCAAGAGGTTTATGTACAGGGTATTGATGAGGAATGGCATACGGCTACCGGGCGCATTACCCATTGGATACATAATGGGAAAAAACCGGTTTGGGAAGTGCGCTTGCGCAACGGCGCGCATATTAAAACAACCGTTGATCATCACTATCTTACCGAAGAGGGATGGAAACCGCTCGGCGAATTAAAAATCGGTGACTATATTGCTACGCCACGCGCGCTTATTCCTCAAAATGAAACCTTTGACCGGCGCAAGCTGCGTTTGTTGGCTTATTTGCTGGCTGACGGCGATTTGGGCAATCTCGCGGCCGTCAACTTCGTTTCTAAAGACCCGGCGTTGTTGACCGAGTACGAGAGATGTTTGGAAGTGTTTGAAGACACAGCCCCGGGCCATGTTGAGCAAGTAAGGGGTGTAACGCGCGTAACGGTGGCAAAATCCGACCGCAATGATTATCATGCTCCTAACCAACTTCTGGCATGGTTGCGGGAGTTGGGGCTGAAACATCCCGCCGGTAGCAAACCCGGTGGTGTACGCTCCGCTGAAAAATTTGTCCCTGACTTTGTTTTCGCTTTGTCTCCAGAGGATATCGCCTATTTTCTGGCCTCTTTGTGGGATTGTGATGGTTATGCTGGACATAAGCTGTGGCACTACAAAACGATTTCCGCGCAACTGGCCGAAGATGTGCAGACCCTCTTGCTCAAGCTGGGTATCTCGTCTTACATTTACACAGCGACCTACAAAAGCCAGCGGGGGGCACGCACCAGCTATCAGGTCACTGTGTATGATACGGCTCGACTTGCAGAAGTATTGCGACCCTATCTGCTGACTGCGAAACGCAATGTTCCGGCGACTACCCATACCCTGGGTGATATCGCCCGGGTGCCGTTCATTGCTGAAGTGGAAGCCGCCACCTCACTTTCCAAACGCGCACTGATGCGGGAGTTCGGTATTGATCGGCAACACTTTTATACAAAAGGACGGCAACGTGCACGCATCGCGGCGACCGTTGTTGCGCCTTTGACCGAACGATTATCTTTACCGGAAACTACTCGACGGCTGCGGATTGCCTGGGAAGAAATCGTGAGTATTGAGGCGGCCGGGGTGGAAGACGTATACGATATTACGGTTGAGGGATTGCACAATTTTGTTGCGAATAACATTATTGTTCATAACTGCGTGTATCAAGAACAGATCATGCAAATCGCCGTAGCAATGGCCGGTTACAAACCCGGCGAGGCCGACGGCATCCGCAAGGCGGTCGCCAAGAAAGTCCGCTACTTGATGGATAAGCACAAGCAGATGTTCCTCGAAGGCGCGCTCAAGAAAGGCATCCCCCAGGAAGTCTCGGAAAAGGTATGGGCCGACATCGAATTCTTCGCCCGTTACGGCTTCAATCGTGCCCACGCCACCGACTATGCCGTCATCACCGCGCAGACGGCGTATCTCAAGGCTCACTATCCGCTGGAGTTTATGACTGCCTTGATGACAACCGAGCGTCACAATGTCGAAAAACTCGGCTTCCTTATCGCCGAAGCGCGTCGTAGCGGCCTGGAGGTGCTGCGGCCTTGCATCAACCGCTCAGAAGTGGAATTCACCATTGAGCACACACCGGATGTGCCGGGCGGGCGCGCCATCCGCATCGGCCTGGGGGCGATCAAGAACGTAGGCGACGATGTTATGCGCCTGGTCGTCGAGGCCCGGCGCGACGGCGGCCCCTTCAAGACGCTGGACGACTTCGCCGGCCGCGTGGACTTGCGCAAGCTCAACCGCAAGACCCTCGAATGTTTGATCCAGGCCGGGGCGCTGGATGACTTTGGCTCGCGGGCGGCGCTGCTTGCGACCATTGATCCTCTCATCAGCGCAAGCGCGCAATTGCACAGCGCCCGCGATGTAGGACAATTCTCGCTTTTCGACGCCCTTCCCGGCGTGACACAAACCATCAAACCACCGGCCAATGTCCCACCGATCCCGGAACGTCGGCTTTTGGACTGGGAAAAAGAACTGCTCGGCACGTACCTTTCTCGTCACCCGCTGGCACAGCAGGAACGCGAGTTGCTGCGCCAGGATTTGATCAACACGACGGTGGATCGCCTGGCGACGGAAGCTCTGGGACAGCAGTTGACGCTGGTGGGAACGATCCAGCGTGTGCGCCGCATCACCACGAAAAAGGGCGAGACTATGGCCTTCATTACTCTGGAAGGTTCCGGCGGCACGGTGGATGTGACCGTTTTCCCGCGCACCTACGAGCGCTTCAAAGACAAGTTTGTCGTTGAGCGCGTGGTCGTGGTCAGTGGTAAACTCGACAATCGCCCCGACCGTGAGGAACACTCGTTGCTGGCGGACTGGTTCAAGGAACCGCACGAGTTGCTGCGTCCCGTCAGCAATGGGGAATACGGGGCACCGGATTACGGGGCGCCGGCATATCTTGCCGAACCCGCAACGTTCTACGGGCCGGCGCCGGATGATTTCGACGATTTCCCGCCGTATGATTTCCCCAACGGCAACGGCGCCGATAGGTCGGCGCGCGTTGTTCAACCTGTGGCCACCGCTACAACCCCGCCACCTGCGGCAAAAGCGGCTGCATCTTCCAAAGGCGCCAGTCCCTCCAATGGCGCACGGCACGTCGCCGTCGGCACGCCGCCCCCACCACCGGATGAGCCACCCATGCCCCCGGCGACAATCTGCGTGACCTTGCCGCGCACCGGAGACTCCGACCGCGACTTCTCACGGCTGGCGGAGCTGCACACCCTCTTCAAGGCCGAATCGGGGCAAGATCATTTTGTCATTTATCTTGAAAACGAGCGCGGCAAACGCATCGAACTTTCATTCCCCAATGAGCGCACGCGCTGCACCCCGCGTCTCAGAGAACAAATCGCCCACCTTGTCGGAGCAGAAAACATTCGCATCGTGGGAAACGCATCATAACCCTGCGATTTACCGACATAAGGGAAGGGACCAGGGGCCAGGGATCAGGGAGCATCCCAATCCCCAATCACTACTTTTAAGGAGGAAGTAGCGCATGAGCGACATGCTTTTATCGGCCACCTTGATGGAACACGTCCGCAAGCTGGCGGAAGAAATCGGGCCGCGACCGGCGGGCCATCCGGCAGAGATGCGCGCACGGCAATACATCCGCCAGGTACTCTGTGCGCTCGGCTACGACGAGATCGAAACCCTGTCGTTTCTCACGTCGGACACCTGGGGCTACGCATTGGGCAATCCGCTGGCACTGGCGGCACTGAGCAACCTCTTGGGGATGCGCAGCCGGATGGGGCGGTTGATGGGGGGCATGACGGCTCTGGCCGGTGCGTACACGCTTTGGCGTTCCACGCGCATTGACAAACAACCGCTGGCCGAGATTTCTCCGCGTCGGCAAAGTGCCACGTTAATCGTGCGTGTGCCGCCGCTTGAAGAACCGCGCCGTACGCTGGTGCTCCTGGCGCACACCGACAGCAACAAACATCGTCTTTCGTTCCATCCGCGCCTCAAGAAATACATCCTGGGGGTGACGACAGCCGCATTGGGCGCCATGGTGAGCAACGGTGTGGCTCAGGTTGTTGAGGCGTTAAGCGGCTGTCGAGGCGCCGCCAGGTTCCGCAAAGCAAGCCTGGGGGCTATCCTTGTCAGCCTGCTCATTGCCCTATCCGACGAGACCGGCCCCTACGTTCCCGGCGCCAACGACAATGCCAGCGCCGTTGCCTGTGTTTTGGGACTGGCAGCGCAACTGCGCCAGCAGCCCTTGCGCCATACCGAAGTCTGGCTGGCGTTCACCGGCGCGGAAGAAGTGGGTTGCCTGGGTGCGCACGCGCTGCTCGATGCTTACGGCGACCGCTTGCGCGACGCCTGGTTCCTCGACTTCGAGATGGTGGGGACAGAAGAAGTGGCTTATGTCACGCGCCACACGGGCTTCTCCCTGCTTTCGACATACCGGCCCGATGCGGAGTCGCTGGCCTGGGCCGAACGTGTCAGTCGGCAGCATCCTGAAATGCGCGTCCACGGACGGGAAATGGTCATCGGCGAGGAAGTCGGTGCGCTACGGATACGCGGTTATCGGGGGCTATGTCTCTCCGGCTTCGGCCCCGATGGCTGGCTGGAAAACTGGCATCAGACCAGCGATAATGTGGCGAACATCGTTCCGGGGGGATTGGAGAAGGCTGCCCGTTTCGCCTGGGCAATGCTGCAAGACCTGGACGCTTGAGCGCGTGGACGTGCCAGGGTGCCGTCAACATCCTGGACGGTGCGTCATTCGATGCTACGCAAACGCCGTTAAAAACGCGACCGCATTGTTGCCGAGCGTCTCGATGCGGTAACCGCCTTCCTGGACGATGACCGCAGGGAATCCGAGCGCCGCAATCCGCCGCCCGATGGTGTGAAAACCTTGTGGGGTGATGTGGAACTTGCCGATGAGGTCGCCTTCCGCCGCATCCAGCCCCAGGGAGATGAGCAGGTAACGTGGCGCGAAGTCCGCGATGACGCGCAATGCCTCATCCAATACAGCCAGATACTCCGCTTCGCCGATGTGCAGGGGCAGCGGCCAGTTATGATTCAGCCCCAACCCCGCGCCACTTCCGCGTTCGTCGGCGCGCCCCCAGAAGAACGGATAGGCCAGGTCGGGGTCGGCGTGGAGCGAGCAGAACAGCGCCGCCGGATCGTCGTAGAAGATCGCCTGTGTGCCATTGCCGTGGTGGTAGTCGAGGTCGAGGATGGCGACAGGGCCATCGGTTTGCAGGCTGCGCGCGGCAATGGCAACGTTGTTGAGGTAGCAGAAGCCGCCGTACTGATCGGGCATAGCGTGGTGGCCGGGGGGGGCGACATAGAGCATAGGCAGCGCGCACACCGTCGCGGACACAATCGGCAGCCGTGAGCGCGCATTGGGCGCTCCAGTAAACTGCGTCCCACGTCAGCTCGAGGATGGGGTCTTCGTAGTCGTAGGTGTAATAGTCGCGCCGACCGGGGAAGTCGGCGGGGCAGTGCGGCGCGCGCTCCAGGGTCACATCACCACGGCCGGCAATCACCGGACGCGGTGCTCCGTAATAGGCTGCGCCTTGCGCGTAGGCCGTTCGCAGGTATGCCACAAAGTCCGGCGTGTGCACGGCCAGAAGCGGCGCGAGGCCGTGATCGGTCGGGGGGATGATGGGACCAAGACATGCGGCCCGCACAGCAGCGAGGATCGCTTCCGCGCGGGCCGGCGTCTCCAGATATTCGACGGGCTGCCCGTTGATGACGAGATTTTCCGTAGCGTGCCCGCGATGACGGTCGGTGTAAACGATACGCATTTGCTCATTTGTCAGCAGATTTAGTGGATTAGGTAGATTTTCATACTCTTAATCTGCTAAATCCGCTTAATCTGCTGATAGACCATACCGCTCAAGCGCCAGGCCGAGGATTTCGGCGATAAGTTTTTGATAGCTCACGCCTTCAGCGTTGGCGATGATGCACATATCGCTGAATTCAGGCCGCAGGCCGGGCAGCGTGTTGATTTCGACGAGCTGTGGCGCGCCGTCGGCGTCCAGACGGAAATCCACGCGCGACACATCCAGCGCGTCCAATGCCTCGAAAGCACGCACGCTCAACGCTTTGATGGTCGCGGTCACATCCTCTGGCAGGTCCGCCGGACAGTGGAACTGCGGCCCGCCGACGTTCTGCGGCGCAAAGCCTTTCGCCTCCGTGTTGTATACACCCGGAATCTCCGCACGCGACATATCAATTTCCTCGATGGGAAAAACGTGATAGCCGTTGGCGTCGTAAAAGTCGGAGCGCGGTGGGCTGCCCGGCAGGTAGCGGTTGCCGATGAGTCCCACGGTAAACTCCCGGCCCGGCAGATACGTTTCGACGAGCGCCGGCTGACGGTAAGTGCGGATCACCCAGTCCACCTGGGCGCGCAATTCGGCCTCGTCGTGGACGATGGAACGGGCGTTGATTCCCATCCCCGACCCCTCCCGCGACGGTTTGACGAACAGGGGGAAGGTCAGGCGAGGGTCCAGGGGCGCATCGGCGCGGAAGAAACGCTGAAAGGGCGCCGTCGGCAGTCCCGCGTCGCGCCAGATACGTTTGGTCATCACCTTGTCCAGTGAGAGGGCATGCGTGAGCACCTTCGAGCCGGTGTAAGGGATGGCGAGCATCTCCAGCACGGCAGGCACGTGTGATTCGCGCGAATCCCCGCGCAGCCCTTCCGCGATGTTGAAGCAAATATCGGGTCGGGTTTCGCGCACGGCGTCTATAAAGGTTTCGTCGGCTTCCAGGAAGAAGGGACTGTGCCCGCCTGCACGCAGGGCATCCTGGATACCTTGTACGGTTTCTTCGGCGTCGTATTCGGCCAGCGCGTCGGGCGGCGCGCCGGCCTCAACTTTGACGCTGTGCTTGCGATTGGCGACGACAGCAATACGCAACCCCGCCATATTTACCGCTCCACCATCTCATGGTGCAAAACAAAAGGTGACGGCGTCTGTGGGAGACGCGCGTGCGTCTCGTGCCACTGCTGCGGCGCGATCTCGCGGCGCTGCCCCGAAAGCAATCCCGCCACGCCTTCTTGCCCGGCCTCGTCGCGGCGATTCTGGCAGTAAGGGCAGGTCGCTGGATCGTGACCGTGGTAATCCGTCGGCTGTGTGTAGGCGGTGATAAAGCCCTCATAGTTGCGAATGATGACCTTGCTGTCGGACATGCTCAGCAGGTAGTTGGGGAGGATGGGCACCTTGCCACCGCCCTCCGGCGCATCAATCACATACGTGGGGATGGCGAAGCCGGATGTGTGACCGCGCAGCGATTCCATAATCTCCAGCCCCTTCGCCACCGGCGTGCGGAAGTGCCCTGCGCCGTGGACAAGGTCACACTGATAGAGATAGTAGGGGCGCACGCGGTTTTTCACCAGCTTGTGCACCAGCGCCATCATCACATTCGGGCAGTCGTTGATTCCGGCCAGCAACACGCTCTGGCTACCGAGCGGGATACCGGCGTTTGCCAATCGCGCTAATGCCTTTTCCACTTCCGGCGTGATTTCTTTGGGATGGTTGAAGTGGATGTTCATCCACAAAGGATGATATTTAGCGAGCATGGCCGTCAGCTCCGGCGTGATGCGTTGCGGCAGGAAAACAGGCACCCGTGAACCAATGCGGATCACCTCCACGTGGGGGATGGCGCGCAGGCGGAACAGGATGCGCTCCAGCACATTCTGCGGCAGGGTCAACGGATCGCCGCCGGAGAGCAACACATCGCGGATTTCGGGCGTTCCGGCGATGTAGTCTAACTGTTGCTCGTAGGAAGCCGAATTGAACATCACGTGGCTATCGCCGACGAGACGGCTGCGCGTGCAGAAACGGCAATAGCTGGCGCACTGCGTCGTCAACAACATCAGGACGCGGTCGGGGTAGCGATGCACCAGGCCGGCAACCGGTGAATGGGCATCCTCGCCGAGCGAGTCGGCCATTTCGGCGTCGAACGGAACCAGCTCTTGGGCGGTTGGAATGACCTGCCGCCGGATAGGACAATTGGGATCGTCCGGGTCCATCAGGCTGGCGAAGTACGGCGTGACCTCGACGCGGAATCGCTCAGGCGCAGAAAGGCCGGCGACCTCGTCGGGGGTTAAATGCAGGATGTGGGAAAAATCCTCTACGGTGCTCAGGCGGTGGGCAAGTTGCCAACGCCAGTCGTTCCACTGTTCAGGGGGAACAGTTTGCCAATAGCGACGTTGCCCTCCTGGGCCAGGAGGCTCTTCTAATTCTAAACCAAACTGCTGTTCTTCCATCTCCTTTGATTTCCTCCTTAGAAAATAATCAGACTATGAGCCGAGCAAGCCTTCCAGAGTTACCGAGAGCTTGGGGGCCGGGATACCGGTGAGAATTGCCCGGCTTGCGCCGGCGGCCTCTGCCTGACGATAGTGCTGCACCGTTTCGGAAAGCACCACACAGCGCACCGGTGGGCGCCAGGCTTTGAGCTGCTTGAGCACGGTCCAGGCTTCATCACCGGGCAGGCTGGAATCTACCAACACCAGCGCCGGACGCTTGCTCTCGACAGTCTTGAGCGCCGAGGTGGCGGTTGTGGCCTGTTCTACAGTGGAGACCTGCGGAAACGACTTCAACAGCGTCACCAGACTATCCCGTAATGGACCGGGCCGCGCCACGATCAGGACCGGCATCGGTACTCTCATTGCATTTGTCCCTTATTCACACGATCAGGTGCAACGCGCTCAAGTTCGACTGGAAGGGCGTTGCACCTGTTCACTGTCTTGCATCTCGGTTGTGATTATATCATACCAGATTCTTTCATAAATGCATTGGTCATAAGACCGGTTTTGTGGCACGACAAAAGACGGATTTTTTAAGGAGAGGGGGTACGTCAAATGACGTAGAATGATGCGACTTAAGAGATTAACTGTCCAAATGATAACGCTGCACACCGGCACCCGGTCAAGATCGGGACTGACCAGTGCATAACAGCCACATACCTGCATAGCCGCAAGATGCAATGCATGGCGAGGGCGCAAATGATGGCGACTGATAGTCACACATCTCACGCTTCACTGCCACAACTTTGGGGGGAGATCAATGCGGTAATAATCGGCGCGGTAGGCAACCCGGGCATATTCGACGATACGCCCCGGCGCGGCATAGGTTGTGCGTTGAATCAGCAAGAGCGGCGCCGGCGCGGATAGCTCCAGCAATTCGAGTTCGTGCGCCGTGGCCAGGACGGCCTGGGCAGTTTCTTCTGTCCGCCACAACGGGATGTCCAGGCTTTTTTCCAGAACATCGGTAAGGGAAGCGCACGGCTTGCCGGATTCCAGGACGGCGGCACACAATTCGTAGGGTAGCCAACTGATGGACAGGACAACCGGCACATCGGCAAGATATTCAACCTGTTCAAGGCGCGCGACTTTGTCGCCGGGAAGGAGACCCAATCGCTCCGCCAGGGAGGGATCTGCCGATACCGTTTCAACGCTCACGATGCGACGTGAGAGGGCCGGCGCACCGTCAAGCGGGGAGAAGGGGACGATCGGATAGAGTCTTTCCGTGCGGATAACGAAGGCACCTTTGCCCTGCTGGACGTAGATGTACCCATCGTGAGCCAGCATTTCGATGGCTTTACGCGCCGTCAGGCGACATATCCCATATTCCGCCGCCAGTCTGCGCGCGGAGGGCAACCTGTCCCCGACTTTCAAAGCGCCGGTTTCGATCTGCTGGCGCAATTGTTGATATAATTGCCTGTACAGAGGTACGCTCTGATTGGCTTCCAACATCATAGACACCCCCACATTATTGTGAATATAACCTAGAGCGTTATTTCATGATAATCCCATCACTTTCCAAAAACCTTCCAAATGTCCGCAAAATCCTTCCAAAAACCTTCCAAATGTCCGCAAAATCCTTCCAAAAACCTTCCAAATTGCTTAAGATAGGGGAAATGTAGTTGGTAGCGACGATTTTTTGTTTTTCAGCAGAGCGTGTTATACTGTTAAAGTATTCCGTACACGAGGACGATATGACGAAGAGGAAAGAAGAAAAACAAGAACAAAACACCACGATCAAGCGCCTATCGTGGATCATCTGGGGAGTCCTGGCGGTGCTGATCGTCCTGCTGACTTCGGCCTTTGCGCGCGCCTGGGAGATGAACCAGACCTTGCAGGCCGACGTGGCAACCCTCGAGCCGATGCTGACGGCGGCTGCGGTAGAAAAGGCTACTTTGCAGGCCCGCCTCGACTACGTGCAAAGCGATGCCTATGTTGACGAGTGGTCGCGCGTCCACGCCGGTATGACGCAGCCCGGTGAGACGCTGGTAGTACCAATCGCGCCGACCCCTACGCCCACCCTCCACCCGACGCCCATCCCCACATCCACACCCACGCCCACACCACTGCCTTTCTGGCAACGTTGGTGGCGCGCGTTGACAGGAAAACCTTGATGTCTGACATCCTCGCTCTGGCCATCGCTATTGCCCGTGAAGCCGGTGTCGTGGTGCGGCAGGGTTTCGGGAATGTGCAGCGTCTGGAGTTCAAAGGTGCGGTAAATCCCGTCACCGAAACCGACACTGCCGCCGAGGCTCTGATCCTTTCTCGTCTACGCGCCGCTTTCCCCGATCACGCTATTTTGGGTGAAGAAACCGGCGGCAGTCCCTGGAATGTGCCCGGCCCGATCTGGCTGGTGGACCCTTTGGACGGGACAAACAACTTTGCCCATGGCTTCCCCCATTTTGCTATCTCGCTTGGCTTGATGGTCGGCGGTGAGTTGCAGGTCGGCGTCGTCTACGATCCGCTGCGAGATGAATTGTTTGCCGCCCAACGCGGCGCCGGCGCCACGCTCAACGGCAATCCCATTCACGTCTCCGCCACAGCGCGGCTGACGGATGCCTTTTTGGCGACCGGCTTCGGCTACAACCGTCGCGTGGCTGCCGACAACAACACGCGCATGCTGGACTGTTTTTTGCGCCGTTCGCAGGGTGTGCGGCGTGCCGGCTCGGCGGCGCTGGATATGGCTTACGTCGCCTGTGGTCGCTTCGACGGTTATTGGGAGTCGTACCTGAGTCCCTGGGATCTGGCAGCTGGCGTGTTGCTCGTGCAGGAAGCCGGTGGGCATGGCTCCGATTACAGGGGCGGAATGGCCGATCTCCTCTCCGGGCGCGAAGTCCTCGTGAGCAACGGCCTGATCCACGCCGAGATGTTGCGGGTGTTGCGCGAAGGTCCGGCCGCGCCGCATCCCGACTTTCCAGCGCTAACCTGAACCGACAGGTTTCCTGAGATCTGTCAAGTCTGTAGAATCGCCGCGATTTTACGATCGGCCACCGACATCGGCAGCGTCGCAAGCTCCTCCGGCATAACCCAGCGGAAGGCATCGCAATCCAGGCAGGTCGGTTCCCCCGCCACAAGCCGACAGGCAAACGCATACAAGGTGATGCGGAAATGGGTGTAGGCGTGCTCAACGGCGATGAGCTGTTCGTCCACGGCAACCTCGATCCCCAATTCCTCCTGCATTTCGCGGCGCAGCGCGTCGGGCAGAGTCTCGCCATCCTCGCGCTTGCCGCCGGGGAACTCCCATAGCCCGCCGAGCATATCATCCTCGCGGCGGCGCGCCACGAGCACGCGCCCATCGTCGCGGCAGGTGACGGCGGCGACGACATCGTAGTGCGGGATGGCCTTGCGGGGTTGTGGCGCGGGGAAAGCCTCCGGACGCCCCATAGCCCGTGCGCGGCACAGATCATTCCAGGGACACAGCAGGCATTGTGGCGCACGGGGGCGGCAAAGCGTCGCGCCCAGTTCCATCAGCGCCTCGGTGAACGTACCGGGGGCATCGGCGGGTAGCCAGGCGCGCACCGCTGCTTCAAGCCCGGTGGCCGAAGGGGTGGCGAGCGCCAGCACACGGCCAAATACGCGCCGGACATTGCCGTCCACGGCCGGCGCGGGGATGCCGAAGGCGATGCCGGCAATCGCGCCGGCCGTGTATGCGCCGATGCCGGGGAGACGGCGCAATGCGTCCACGTCGGCGGGGAGTTCGCCGTTGTAATGGGCGACGACTTCTTGCGCAGCGCGATGTAGTGCCCGCGCCCGGCTGTAGTATCCCAGTCCTTCCCACTGCTTGAGCACATCCTCCAACGGCGCCGCAGCCAATGAAGCGACGGTAGGGAAACGTGCCATAAAACGGTCGTAATACTCGCGCACCTTCTCTACCTGCGTTTGTTGGAGCATGACCTCGGCGACCCACACCCGATAGGGTGTACGATCGTGGCGCCACGGCAAATCGCGGGCGTGCCGTGCGAACCACGTCAAAAGCCGCGCCTGTGCATCGGCGCGGTGCGTGTGCAGATAAGCGATCATGGTGTCGTCAAGGCTCATTGGGGCTCCGGGAAACGCCGGTTTCATTACCAATAGCTTAAATGGGGGATGTCAGTTCCCCATCCATAGCATCCAAAAATCGCGGATCTGGCGATCCGCTCCAATCATGATTAACCAGTGCAGGGTTTAAGCCACGATGAACTAGAGGTTCACATATTGGTCCAGATCAAAATTGCCACTATTGAACTCAACAAGTCTGACCCACTCAATAGTACCGCTTGCGTTACAAAACCGATCAACAAACTCCCGTGTAAAACGATTAAGTGTTCTCCCTTTTGCCTCCAGGAAAGACTCATTGTGCTCTTTTGCTTTGTATCCTATTGGCTCGATAATATCGGTATACAGTTGTGGATTCTCACTGATAAGATACCAAAAATTTTGCCCTACGACCTTCAAATACCCACGCAGATAGCTTGTTTTGCTCTTGCCGTAACAGATTCCCAATACTGGCTGAACGTTGGCTCCATGTTTTGATTGTTTCACCCTGACAACTGCGTTTTTGAGGTCCTGCTCCAGCTTGGCTTGTTGCGAACTGTTCCCCCAATTTGGCCCTGACTTTACCGATATGAGATAATGTACACCATTATTGATGAATTCCAGATCTACTCCTGGAGCAGAAGATTTATGCCCCCCACAGGTCATTTCTGCGACAAAAATGGCCAATCCCTCCAAGAAGTCTCCGAACAGCTTTTCTTCGGATGAAGACAGAAAGGCTTCTAACAAGCCTGTAATCAGTTCGTTAGCAGTGACAATGTACTTGGCCTTGAACAAGTAAGGATTCTTAGTCAACAATCTTTCAAGTCTCAGTTCTTCCAGGGACTTGATCCGGCGTCGGTGAAAATCAACGATGTTCTCATTGACATAAGCACATACCCTGTCCAGATCAAGTGGATTCATTATGCCCTCCTGTCATTAAAATACTATGCCGCGGCATCTTCTACTTGATAACTTCCACGTTCTTCTGCTAGATATGGGAGACCGGGCTGGGTTCCCATCACTCTGGCCCGTGCGATTTCAACATATTCCGGGTTGAGATCAATACCAATGTAATTGCGAGCTAACTGCACAGCAGCGACAGCCGTTGTCCCCGATCCTATAAAAGGATCAAGGACCGTATCCCCCGGCCGGGTAAACAAGCGAATAAACCAATTAGGCAAATCAACCGGAAATACAGCACTGTGATTTCTGTTAGAACATTCTGTAGCCATGTGGATAACATTGGTAGGATATACCCACTCACGTCCTAACCAATTGGAGATGTTTTTACCAAATCCGCTCCCAACTTTGGATTCATCCCGCATCCGATCGGTCTCACTCAACTTCGCCAGTCTTTCTTTAGCCCAATCACCGACCGGCACCATCACGGCCTCTTGATACATGTTAAATTTCTTGGATTTGTTGAATTGGATGAGCCTTTCCCAATTATCCCGAAAGCGATTGGGCCACTTGCCGGGATACGAGTTCTTCTTGTGCCAAATAAATTCTTCGGTCCACAACCAACCTTGTTTCCTCATTGCCAATATCAATTCGATGACGTAAGTATGTCTTTCCCCATTAACCACACGCTCTTTGATATTAAGGATGAATGTACCGGTAGGTTTGAGGACACGCAAGAATTGCTCCGCGCGGGGCAGAAACCATGCCACGTATTCATCAGGGTCAATGCCGCCGTATGTCTGCTTACGCTGATCGGCGTATGGCGGCGAGGTAAAAATCAAATCCACCGAATCATCGGGAATATCCTTGAGCACCTCACCACAGTCACCGAGCAGGATTTCGTTCAAGTACTTCATCTTGCTACCTCGACACTAGAACATATATTCTTAACCACAATATACCCGTTTCTTCAGACAAAGTCAAGATAGAAGCTGAACGCATAAGCCCGACGATAAATCGCCGGGCTTATGCGGTATAACGGCGCTACCTCTGGCTTAATAGTGCGTGACCACCTTCGTGCCCATCGGCGCCCAGTTGTAGAACCACTCTGCATCCGGCAGGGAGAGGTTGACGCACCCGTGGCTCATCGGGACGCCGAAATTGTTGTGCCAGTACGCACCATGAATGCCGTACCCCCGGTAAAAGTACATAATATGGGGAACATTCGGCAGATAATACCCCGGCCCCGACATCGGCGCGGACACATATTTGGCATAGATGTAGTAGGTGCCAACGACCGTGGGCGTGCCGGGTAGCCCCGTTGAGACACGCGCCGAGCGTACTGCCGTGTATCCTTGATAGGCGGTGATGGTTTGCGTCGAGAGGTTCACGTCAATCCACTTCTCACCGGAAGCACCATGCCCCGGTGCAGGCTCGGAGATGGGTGTGACCGGTGTGCTGCCCGGCGCGGGGATGGTCAGACGTTGACCCACATAGACGGTGTCGGCATACAGGCCGTTGGCCGCTTTGAGCGCGGCAACCGTAACATTGTGTCGCAGCGCGATACGGAAGAGGTTATCGCCGGCCTGCACCACGTAAACGCCGCCGGGTGCCGTGACGGGTGCTTCCGTCGCCGGGGGGCGTGTGGCCGGAGGATCCGCAGCCGCTGCGCCCGGAATGACCAGGCGTTGCCCGATATACACCCACGAATTCCACGTCAGATTGTTCGCCGCTGCCAGCTTACTGACACTGATATTGTGACGGATGGCGATAGTCAACAGTGTGTCGCCAGCCTTCACGATGTAGACGTTGCCTGTCACGGGGGCCGGGGCAGGCGCAGCCGATGTGCCGGGAATGATTAGCTGCTGTCCTACATACAACCACGAGTTCACCGTCAACCCGTTGAGCGTTGCCAGCGTCCCCACGTTGACGCCGTAACGCCGCGCGATACTGTACAGCGTGTCACCGGCTTGGACGGTGTAGGAGATTTCCGCTGCCGCTGCCGGCATGACACACAAAAACAGGCTGATGATCAATATGACGCCGTATAAGACATAAAGCCGTTTCATCATTCGATGATTTCTCCTGTCCAACGGTCTCGATTGGCCCAGAATGGACATAGCGGGCACTTCTCTCCTTTGGGGTAATCAATGCCTTCTTCATGCGGGCACCCGATAATCCTATCTACGATGATGACTCTTCGAACATTGTGCTCGGCGATGTACTCCAATACTTGACGAGCGATCTCCGTATCAGAACGCACATCTTTCTCTTCCGAAAACCACTTTTGGACCAAAATGTCGTCCTCTTCCTTCTCGGAGGGAACGATCCCGACCACTATTTTGGAAGCGAATTTGTCATCGGGACCATAGCAAGCAATTGTGGCAGCCGGATAGCCTGTTTTTCGTCGCATTTTCTTTTCCAGCCAATAGGGAGGCTTGCTGATCGGTAACATCTTTCTCCCCTTATCCAGGAATTTTTCTGATTATGGATGACTTGATTCTAGCACGATATAAGGCATTTTGCAATGACCCCAGGGTGTGTTTCAGGTAAGGGTAAATTCTAAGCTGTCCCCCGCTCTCCCTTGTATGAAGAGAGCGGGGGATTTCTCAAAGCTGCCACAATTGGCTTTCGCGGCATCTCCCAGAACGGCTAACGCGGTTCCCACTTGACCGCGTCAAAAGCGATGAGCCGCGAGCGCGTAGGCTCGAAGGTGACATCCGCCAGTGAGACGTAATCATCGCCGGTGCCCCGGAAGCGATAGGTCCCCAGCGACACCCACTGATTGCTGTAGGCCGACTGATCCACGATCCGCAGCGTGTAGCCGTCAGCATGATTGATCCAATAACGCGCCTGCCCCGTGGTGGTGAAGCGGTGCGGGATGTAGACGAAGACTTCATAGCGGCGCGCCGTCAGTTGGGGGAACCAGCGCCCCCAGTTGTAGTTAGCATTGGCGTTGTAATTGTTCGTCGTCCAGGTAAGATTGTTGTTGTAGCCTTCGTTTTCATAGCGCCAGCCTCCGATTGGACCGCCCTTGACGAAGCCGCTATCGCGGTCATCCACGATCACCGTGCCGGCCGACGGCGGAGGTGGTGTGGGCGGTGGAGTTGCGCCGCCGCTCCACGAAAGCTGCGCCACTGCGCGTTCGGTGTTCTCGTAGTATTGCAGCTCGACGGTCGCCGGGCCGGTGGGCAGATAAATATCGCCCGTGTATGTGCGCGGCGCCTGATCAATCCAGGCATCTATGAGCAGGTGGCCGTTGACCCAGAGCCGCGCGCCGTCGTCTACTGTGAGGATAAAGCGATACATCGCGGCGGTAAAGTTGAGCGTTTGCGTCCAGCGCACCGAAAAGCGATCCGCGTTCACGATGCCGGGGGCAGGTGAACCGGTGCCCCAATCGAAGTTGATCGCCGCATCGTTGCGCACCAGCACAGGGGTGCCGCCCAGGGTGATATTGTTGAAGTATTCGCCACGCCATTGCGTGATCGGCGGCTGGCTTTTGAGCTGCCATTGCACTTTGGCAATCGCTACCCCAGCCTTCTCGAAATACTCTACCTTGATCAGATGATGCCCTGCGCCGAGATACTTTTCTACGGTGAAGGTCAATACCGAATGTTCATACCATTGATCGAGGATCAGGTCGTTATCCACCCAAATGCGGATCCCGTCATCGGCGGTAGCGGTGAACAGGTAAGTGCCCGGTGTCACGTCAATGTAGCGTGTCCAGCGGACGGAGAAGTTATCGGCATTGACGATCCCCGGGGCCGGCGAATTGGTCCACCATTCGTAGAAAATATCAGGCTCGGCGCGTTGCAAAACCGGCGTGCCAGCGAGGTCCAGGTTATTCCAATAACTCGCCTGCCACGTCGGATCAGAATGTTGTGGGCCGGGTCCCTGCGCGCCTACCGGGACGGCCAGCATCAACACCAACATCAGGAGCGTGATAACACTGATTCGCTTCAACATCGTATTTCCCTCCTTAAAAACCGTTTGAACGTTACACATTGGAACGTTTATGAGTTTGATCCGTTAACAGATTTGCATCCGACCGTTGCTTTAAGAACGCGCCATAAGCCGGCAAAGTTCCCCTGCCTGTCTTCATTATGGTTAAAATTAAGTGTCCGAAAGGTTAAAGGCATGTAACACTTGCATATCCGGTCGTAATCAAGATGAAGGTTGACGCCAGGAAAATAGATGTTACTCTTATCCCCTACGAAGATTAGAAGGTGGAATCTATGCAACGTTCTACAGAACAAAATGTCGAACCCCGCATCGAAGTGGATTTGGAACCGATCGGACGGCGGACCACGCTTGCCCCCGGCATGACCCTGCTCGACGCCGCACAACGCGCCGGTGTGGAGCTGATCGCCGTGTGCGGTGGTGTGGGCGCATGTGGCAAATGTCGTGTCCGTCTGATGAAGGGCGAACTCACACCGCCTACGGCTGTGGAAGAGCGGACATTGAGCCGGGCAGAATTGGCGATGGGGCTACGTCTGGCCTGCCAGGCGCGTCCGCTCGGCAATGTCAAGGTTGACATCCCGCCAACATCGTTGAGCACCCCGCAGCGGCTCCAGGTCGAAGGCCAGGAAAGCGAAGTCGCCGTAGACCCCGTGGTGATGCCCGTGGATGTTACCGTTGTCCCACCTACGCTGCACGATCTGCGGGCCGATACCGTGCGCCTGACCGACGCACTTGCCGCGCAGGGGATTCCGCGCCCCTTTTTCGGCCAACCGGTGTTACGCGATCTTTCGGAGAAACTGCGCGCGCAGAATTGGGCCGTGCGCCTGGCTTTGCGACGCCGGAATCACGGCACCGAAGCGGTCGGCGTGCTGCATCCCGACCAGGCATTGCTCGGCCTGGCGGTGGACATCGGCACGACGAAAATGGCGGCCTACCTGCTCGATCTGGCGACCGGGCACACACTGGCAAAAGCCGGGATGATGAACCCTCAAATTGCCTTTGGTGAGGACGTGGTCAGCCGCATTGCCTATGCCAACCATCATCCCGACGGGCGACAGGCTCTACAGGCGCGCTTGATGGAGAGCTTGAACGCATTGCTGGCGCAGCTTTGCCGTGAAGCCGGCGTTGCGCAAGACCAGGTTGTCGAAGCAGTCGTGGTAGGCAACACTGCCATCCACCATTTTTTTGCCGGGCTACCGGTGCGTCAGTTGGGTGAATCGCCCTACATTGCGGCTGCCAGCGAGGCATTGAGCCTGTGCGCGTGCCATCTGGGGCTGGAACTGGCTTCGGGTGCGCAGGTGTACCTGCCGCCGAACATCGCCGGCTACGTGGGCGCGGATCACGTCGCTATGTTATTGGCGACGGAAGCCTGGCAGGCGCAGCGGCCCACCATTGCCCTCGACATCGGCACCAACACCGAGATTAGCCTGGTCGTGGAGGGCCGTCTGCTGAGTTGTTCCTGCGCCTCCGGTCCGGCGTTTGAGGGCGCGCACATCTACGCCGGTATGCGCGCGGGGCCAGGCGCCGTCGAATACGTGCAGATTGTGGGGGACGAGGTGCGTCTACAAACCATCGGGGGGAAACCCCCGGTAGGCATCTGTGGGTCGGGCATCCTTGACGCGGTAGCGGAATTGCGCGCGGCCGGCATCATCACCGCCACCGGACGTTTGCAGATGAACCATCCGCGCGCCATCCCCTGGGAAGGCGGCGGCGCATTTCTGTTGGCGCCGGCCTCCGCCACCGGCAACGGGCATGATTTGCTCATTACCCGCCGGGATGTGAACGAGATTCAACTGGCGAAGGGGGCAATCCGCGCCGGCATCGAGGTCTTGTTGCAGGAGGCCGGATTGACGGCGCAAGACATTGACACGTTCATTGTAGCAGGTGCGTTTGGCACCTACCTGGATCTGGAGAGCGCCATCCGCATCGGCATGTTCCCACCATTGCCACTGGAACGCTTCAAGCAGGTGGGCAACGCGGCCGGAACCGGCGCACGCCAGATGTTGATTTCCGCCGCGCGACGCCGCCTGGCGACACAGATCGGTGAGCGCGTCCGCTATGTTGAACTGACCGTCCACCCTGGTTTTACGAAGGCTTACATGGATGCGATGTATTTGTGAGTAGTGGGCAGTGGCCAACGATTCGTAATTCGCCCCCCCGTGGTCTCTCAGGGTTGACGGTTCCAGGACAGCCAGTAAAGCCCCAGGTCGTTGATTAGCTGCGTGAATTTGGCAAAATCTATGGGCTTGACCAGATAGCTGTTGGTGTGATTCTGATAGGCCATGGTCAGATCACGTTCGGCTTCTGAGGTGGTGAGGATAATCACGGGGATACTCAGCAAAGTTTCGTCCGTTTTGATTTCCTGCAACACCTGTAAGCCGTTGATTTTGGGCAGGCGCAGGTCGAGGAGGATAACGTGGGGACGCGGGCTGGTGGTCGGGTCGGAGAACCGCCCGCGATGGTAGAGAAAATCAAGCGCGGCTTCACCATCCAGGACATGGTAGATTTTGTTGGGGACCTGGTGGTCCTGAAAATTGCGGATGACCATTTCTGCATGCGCCAGATTGTCTTCAACAAGTAGCACAATGAGTGGTTCGTCTGTTGTCATATCGCTGTTCCCTCGAACGTTGGCAAGTTAACATGGTGGAACATTGGATGGTATACCCCTCAGGATTGTGGGAGGGTGAAACAGAAGGCGCTCCCCCGGCCATGTCCTTCGGACTCCACCCAAATCCGTCCTTTGTGAACCTCGATGATGCGTTTGACAATCGCCAGGCCGATCCCTGTTCCTTCCGAGGTAGCATCGAGCTTTTCAAAGAGGCCGAAGATCTTCTCGTGATATTGTGGCTCGATGCCGATGCCATTATCGCGCACGTAGATCACCGGTTGAGGCTCATCTTTATCATAGCGCACCCCGATTTCCACGCGCGGATGGGGCTGCGTGCCCATAAATTTGGCTGCATTGCCCAGCAGGTTCTCGAAAACCTCCCGCAGGCGCGGACGGTCGCCGACGACGGTGGGCATGTCGGGGGCGATCTCTACCTCCACGCCGCGCGCCATAAGCTGCCCGGCTACCAGTTCCGCCGCTTCACGGGCCAATTCGCTCAACGAGACAGCCTGTGGGGGATTGCGCAGCCGTCCAATACGTGAAAGCTCCAATAGCTCATCGAGTAACTGTTGCATCTTGTTGGCGGCATCGGAAATCAGCTCGATATCGTGTCGGGCCTGGTCTATGCGGCCGTTCAAAGCATCTTGCTCCAGGAAGCCAAGAAATCCCCTGATGGTAATCAGCGGGCTTTTCAGATCGTGGGAAACAGTGTAGGTGAAACGCTCCAGTTCGGCATTTTTGGCTTCCAGGTCGGCGATCAGGGCTTCACGTTCGATCTCAGCCTGGCGGAGGGGCGTAATATCGTGAAAGACACCCACAAGGCCGATGATTTCCCCGGCCTCGTTGCGGAACGGGCGCTTGGAGCCAGACAACCAGTGTCGTTGCCCCGATGTATCCACATAAGTGCTTTCACTCTCAAACACCACACCTTCTTCCAACACAGCACGGTCTTCGGCCGCAAAACGGGCTGCTTTTTCGTAAGGATAGATTTCAAAGTCGGTTTTGCCTAAAGCCTCTGCCTCGGATTTCACGCCCATGGCGGTTTGATCGCCGGCATTGGCCAGAATTTTACGCCCGGCGCTGTCTTTCGCAAAGACAATGTGGGGCAGGGTATCCACCACGGCGCGTAACAGGTTGCGTTCGCGCGCCAGCGCCTCCTCGGTGCTTTTTTGAGCCGTGACGTCCCTGAAAACCCACACCCGTCCCACGATATCATCCCCAAGCCGTTGCGGTTGGGTGTAGCGTTCAAAGATGCGTCCGTCCTTGAGTTTGATGAGATCATCACCTTCGTCCTGGGGATGGGCGTACAACGCCTTGATGCGCGCCAAAAATTCCGCGGGGTTTTCCAGTTGTTGTAGCACAAAAGCGACAATTTGAGCATCTTCACGAGAGGTGATCAGCGTCTCAGGAATGTTCCACATCTCCGTAAATTTGCGGTTGAATGTGGTGATCTTGCCGGTGTGGTCAACGGCCAGGATACCGTCGGCAGCCGCATCAAATACGGCTTGTTGCAGCGAGACCAGCTTCTCGTGCTCTTTGACGTTGGCTTCAAGTTTGCGCATCGCGTTAATGAAGCGGCTAATCAGAAAGTAAGCCAGGACTCCTAAGAGGACGGCAGCCAGCAAGAAGAGTCCGGTACCGATCCAACTTCCCGGATTCGTCGGGCTTGTGATCTCCGCGGACATTGTCAGCCGGGCGACGCCGTAAAGCCAGCCAAAACTGAATTGGGTTCTCATAGAGGAATTCCGCAATCCCTATCAAAAAGATGGGGATCAGGCCGATGTCGGCTTTGCCAGCGTAAAGCAAAAAGTACATCCCTGGCCAGACCCCGCAGATTCGACCCAGATTTTGCCCCCGTGCATTTCCACGATGCGTTTGACCAGCGCCAGCCCAACACCGGCGCCCTCACTCTGCGGATCGAGTTTCTCAAACAGCTCAAAAATTCGATCTTGGTAACGTGGCTCAACCCCCACACCGTTGTCGCGGACAAAAAAGACGACCTCCCCTTGCTCCTGTCGGGCGCCGATCTCGACCCGTGGTTGGGGTTGCTCGCCCATGAACTTGCAGGCATTATCCACCAGATTTTGTATCACCTCCACCAGCCGCGCCCGGTCGCCGTAGACAATGGGCAGGTCGGGCGCAATATCTACTTGTGCGTTGCATGCTGCGATGCGTCCTTGCACCAACGTCACCGCCTCGCCGGCAATCTCCGCGAAGGGTACCGCCACCGGCGCGGGTCTCCGTTGCCCGATGCGCGATAGCTCCAACAACTCGCTCAACAGGCGCTCCATTTTGGCGACGGCGTCGTGGATGTGGGCCAGATCGGCATGCATCCGTTCCAGGTCGCCGGTCAGAACATCTTTCTCCAAAAAACCTACAAAGCCGCCGATGGTAATCAATGGGCTTTTTAGATCGTGCGAGACGGTGTACGCAAAACGTTCCAATTCAGCGTTCTTGGCTTCCAGCTCGGCAATCAGCATTTGCTGCATGGACTCTGCTTGCTTGCGCTCGCCGATCTCTTGTTCCAGTTCAAGAGTGCGCTGCCGGACTTGTTCTTCGACTTCCATATATGCCTTGCTCAACGCCGCTTCCGCCCGCTTCTGTTCCTGGAAAAGCAAAACACTTTCGAGCGCGCTGCTGATCTGTTCACGCACGACCTCATACACGGCGCCTTCGCGCGGTCCCATTTCCAGCAGGGCCAGGCCGATTTGGTGATTCTGGAAATACAGCGGCTCGACGATCAAGGTGTAGCGGCGGTCCGACGGCAACAAACCCGAAGGCAACAATTGAGGAGTGCGGAAACGCCAGGCACCGGCTTCAGGTTTGTCCGGTGCTATGACGCCCCGGAGGGCATTTTCACGATACGCCAGGACTAACTGTGCCCACTCCGGCGCCGGCTGGGGGTAGGTGTAAGGTTGTGGGTTTTCATACAGGGCGATGTAACAACCGGGAATGTTCAGTTGCACCATCTGGTCGGCCACGATATGCAACAGCGTGTCCATATCGAATGTGGTGACGAGTGCCTGTCCGAACATACGGATCAGGATGTTCTGCTGGTCAATGCGCAGTTGACGCTGCGCCGGTTGTTTCCGTGTCGTCTCACCGATAAACACCCGTGCCTGATGCCAAAGGTCTTCGGCGCGGCAGATGAGGAGCGGGTCGCCAAGATGCGGTTGGAGGCGCACCCGTAACCTGGAGATGACATCTTGCCACCGGGTAATGTCATCGCCTCTCTCGACCGACCGACGCAGAATTTTATCCAGGGTAGGCAAAAACGTGCCGGCCGGTTGGGCCTGCAAATCTGCCATAGCCGCATCGAATAACTGCGTGGCCTGGCTTTGAGTTTCTGCGGTTGGGCCGATAATCTGGGCCAGCTCGGCGATGATCGGCTCGCGATGGGCGTTCACATCCCCATCGGCCTGTGGACTGACAATGGGCACAGATGCGCAGGCCATCGTCCGTGCCACCGGCGGATCCTGACAGCCACACGATTGGCGGATGAGCAGTTCGGTAGGCAGTACGATTTGCGGGGGGAGCGTGTCGCCGTTGATGGCGGCTAAAAGTGCCTGTAAGGCACGTTTCCCTAATTCGAACATCGGCTGGCGCACGGTGGTCAACGAAGGCATAACCAACCGCGACATTTGCGCATCATCGAAGCCGACGATGGCCACATCATAAGGGACATGGATGCCTCGCGCCTGTAGCACTTCCATGGCGCCGAGGGCCATATTGTCATTGGAGGCGACAAGAGCATCGAAGCTGACGCGGCGTTCGTCGAGGAGGATTGGGATGGCCTCGCGCCCTGAACGGACGGTCCAATCGCCGGGGACGATGAGGCGTGGATCGAGGGGAATCCCGTAATCGGTGAGGGCTTTTTGGTAAGCGTTGTGGCGCGGCCTCAGATAGGGATAGTTTTCAGGATAATCAATCAGAGCAATGCGGCGGTAGTGATGATCACGAATCAAGTGCACCATCGCGGCGTAGACACCGGCCTCTTCATCGGCAACCACGGTCGGGATATCCTCCAGGGGCTGGCCGACTTTGATGGTCGGCAAAGGCGCGTAGCGATAGTAGAAGGGGATCGTCTTGTGGAGTGGGGCATAAGTGCCGATGGTGCCCAGGATGATCAGACCGTGGACGTTTTCAGGTCCAACTAATTCGTAGAGGATGTTACGTTGGGTGTCAAATTCGTTATAGAAGGTGTGGTATAGGTGTCCTCCCGCGAAACCGAGCAGGTTCACATCGTTTTCTTGTGCAGCAGCAACGGCCCCGGCCAGCACTTCGGCCAGGTAATCCTGCTGCTCATTGGGCATATTTTCAAAGAGTATGCCGATGGTCAGCCGTGTCGGACGCAAATTGCCATAAAACGCGCTTGCCACAGTCACCCCTTAACTCTTAACCCCAAATCCATCTTTCAAAACGTTTTCCGGCGCGCATCCGGCAGGGTAAAGCAGAAGGTACTGCCCTGCCCTGCGCCGGCAGATTCGACCCACACTGTGCCGCCGTGCGTTTCTACGATGCGTTTCACCAACGCCAGGCCGATGCCGGTGCCTTCAGTGGTGGGATCGAGCTTGTCGAATAGCTCAAAGATGCGCTCATGATAGGATGGCTCAACGCCGATGCCGTTATCGCGCACAAAAAAGATCACCTTGTCCTGCTCCTGCCGGGCGCCGATCTCGATGCGTGGTTGGGGCTGCGTGCCCATGAACTTGCAGGCATTATCCACCAGATTCTGTACCACTTCCACCAACCGCGCACGGTCGCCGTAGACGTTGGGCAGGTTGGGCGCGATCTCCACCTGCACGCCACGTTCGGCGATGCGCCCCTGCACCAGCGCCACCGCCTCGCGGGCGATTTCTGCGAAAGGTGTCTCTTCCGGCGGATTCATCAGCCGCCCGATGCGTGATAGCTCCAACAATTCGCTCAACAGTCGTTCCATCTTGGCGACGGCGTCGTTGATGAAGGCCATATCTTCCCTGACCCGCTCCAGATTGCCGGCCGCAATGTCCTTTTCCAAAAAGCCGACGAAGCCTTTGACGGTGATGAGCGGGCTTTTCAGGTCGTGGGATACGGTGTAGGTAAAACGCTCCAGCTCGGCGTTTTTGGCCTCCAGCGCTGCGATCATAGCCTCACGCTCGGCTTGGGCATGCAATTCCGCCGTGATGTCGCGGTCAACGCCGATGACCAGCCGGCGATCTCCGAGGTGCAAAGGGACGGCGGCATATTCGATGACGTTCTCACGTCCGTCAGGGCGCAGCCATGAAAAATGGCCGATATACACTCCCTGATTCAGGCGTTCAAGGAACTCGGCACGATCCTTGAACTTCTCGGCATCTCGCTGAACCGGGGTCGTATCGCCCATGGCCAGCAACTCTTCTTTAGTGCGCCCGGCCAGCTCGGCGTAACGGGCATTGCAATCAATTAACCGGCGCGTATTGTTGACAAGGTCCTCTTCATAGACGCTGATGCCGTCAAGTGCGTTATCGAAGATCAATTGCAGCATCGTCTGCGATTCGCGCAAGGCACGTTCGACCTGCTGGCGTTCCATCATTTGCCTTTGGGCTTCGAGCAGGCTTTGTTGCAGATCGTGGCTCAGCAGATAAACACAAATCGCCGTAGCGATCAGGATGACAAAGACGATCAACAGATCCGCCGGTGTCCCAACATCAGGTGGCAGTGGCGTGAACAGGCCAAACATCGCACCCAAAACCAGCCAAGCCACGCAAAGCAGCGAGAGCACGGTGAGGATGATGAAAGCCCGCTTGTTCAGTACCAGGCTGGAGACGAGCAAAATGCCCGGATAGACAAAGTTGGTCACGTCATGGATGCCCTGTCCCAGGGTGGCAAGGACCGTGGACAACAACAACAGGCTAATGGCCAGGATGAAAACGGCAGTACTGACATGCCCCCGACGGCACAGCCATAGCATTGCGATAAGCGGGAGGATGATCGTCACCAGTGCCCGTAACGCCACCCAATTGTGGTCGAACGCCGCAACGATACCCGCCAGCACCACAGCGATCAGAGAGACAAAGCCCATATATTGTACGGCTCGGGCAACACTGTACTTGTTTGCCGACAGTATTGGCGAAAGGTAGCTTTCGATAGCAGCCGCCCTGCTATCTATTGATTTGCGTGGACTTGTAAAAAACGACATTCCAGATTTCCTACCTTATCAGTGGGGCTTCCAATCCCCAATCCCCAATCCCTAATCCCTAATCCCTATCCTCCATTGAGCGGCAACTCGAAGATAAAGCGCGTGCCTTCCTCCTGCGCTGGCTCCGCCCAAATACGTCCCTTGTGGCGTTCGACGATGATAGACCAACAGAGCCACAATCCCAGTCCGGTGCCTTCACCGACATCCTTGGTGGTAAAGAACGGCTCAAAAAGCCGCGGACGGATGGCCTCAGGAATGCCCGGCCCGTTATCCTCGATTTCCACACGCACATGATGCGGATCGGCCTGCGAGGTACGAAGGATCAGCCGTGCAGGATAATCCGGCCCTCCGCCGGAAAACTTCTCGCTCAGCGCCTGCGCGGCATTGCGCACCAGATTGAGCACTACCTGTTGAATTTGCTGCCCGTCGCATACCACCGGCGGCAGGTCAGGCGCGAAATCACACGTGATCTTAATGTTGCGGAAGTCGTACTGTTTGGTCAAATTGTAGTCGGCAGCGGCCAGATCGAGCGTTTGTTTGATCAGTTCATTGATGTCCCGCGGTGTCGGATTGGAAGTCCCTCTCCGTGAGAAACTGAGGAGGTCGGAGACGATCTTGGCCGCCCGATCCCCCATATCGCGGATGCCCTGGGCATATTCCAGCAACCTGCGCTCTTGCAGAAATGCCTCCAGGCGCGCCGGATCAATGCCTGCGGCTTCGATACGCGCACGGTTGCGCGGATTCTGCGTGTCGAGGATCATTTGCAACAACTGCGCCGCCTGCATCATCGCACCGAGGGGATTGTTGATTTCGTGCGCCATCCCGGCTGCCAGGCCGCCGATGCTCGCCATCTTCGTCGTCTGCAACATCATCTCTTCCATGTGCACCCGCTGGGTTGCGTCTTCGATATGCAAGACCACACCGGCAAGGGTATCGGCCAGCAAGGGAAACACGTGGACATCGTAGTAGTATGTTGCTTCTGGCGTGCGCACCATCTCGCGGTGCCGGTGCGCAACCTGCCGGGTCTCCAACACCTCGGCGATCAAGGGGCGGTAACGGTCAAGCTCAGGACATTTTTCCCAGAGGATGTTGCCGTAGGCCACTTCACTTTTGCAGTGGGTCAGACGCTCGGCTGCCGGATTCCAGGTCAGCACACGGCCCTGTGTGTCGAGTGTGATCAAGGCTGACGGCATGGAATCGGTGATGTTTTGCAGTAAGTGCTGCAAGCGCGCGATCTCTTGCTCGGCCTGGCGACGTTCGACGATATGGCGCCACTCGCGCAGGGCACGCTCGGCGATATGGGGCATATCCGCCAGCGTCTCCGCCGATTTGACCACGTAATCCAATGCGCCGGCTTTCATCGCCTCCACGGCGACCTGCTCGTTGCCGTGACTGGTCATCACGATGACGGGGAACTGTACCGCGCTCTCCGGCGCGGGAATGATGTCCGTCCCCCATCCATCCGGCAGCAGCCAGTCCACAATCACCAGGTCTATGGCTTCAGCCGCGAGATGCGCGCGCCCTTCTTTCAGGGTATGGACAATGATCAGCGAGGTATCAGGCGAGCGGTCTTCAAACACACGTCGAATGAGCGCGATGTGCGCGGCTTCATCTTCGATCAACAGAATTCTGGTTTGCGAATTCATGATCCCACCCTTTCAATTCAAATGTCCAGGCATAGTATTCGCGTGACTACTATACAGTGTATCATGATAAAATGAGGAAAGCAACTCTTATTGGATTGTAGTACCCTTCCCAATTCCATAAACTTCTCTAAAAAATAGTCTGATAGTCGTTAGTCCGATAGTCCTGCGATCATTTTCGTTATTGGGACTGTGCCACCGGTTCGGTTACATTCCGTGGGATTGGGCGTGGTCAAAGCTCAAAATTCCCAACTTGTGGGGGGGCATATTGCACTATACCCGACTTTCTCGTTTTAAGCGGATTTTGGATTATAATGATGCTTAATAGAGAGCAGGGACTTCCGCATTATGGATGGGCAAAATGTAGCATTATGGTTGGAGGTGTATGACGTTACAAGTAAAACGCGCACGTGTGCTAATCGTGGACGATGAGTCTTTAACCCTGACCTCGCTGGCCGATTTTTTGCAGGAAATGGGTTACGCGACCGCCATGGCCGAGAGTGGCGAAACCGCCATTCGTCTGCAACGAGAGCAGGCATTTGATGTCTGCATTGTGGACATTCGCATGCCGCGCATGGGAGGTGTGGAGACGTTGTTAGCTTTGCACACGATTGCTCCCCAGTCGCGTTATCTGGTTTACACCGGGTCACCACAATTCACGCTCTCGCCGGCGTTGCGAGCCATCGGATTGACCGAGGCCGATGTAATCCGCAAGCCCTTGCAGGATTTAACTGTTTTTGTGGGACATATCGAAGATGTATTGAGTCGCGAGTGATGGCTCAGACTGCGGCAATTGAAACCGCCTTTGGAAGGCTTTTAACCGCGCTCACCTGCGCGGACGATGCCACGGCGACTGTGTAGATCATAGATGCCCCCAGGATACAGTTGTCCGGCGCGAATCACTGTCAACAATATCATCAGGCGTGATGCGTGATTGGCCTTTCACGTCTCACGCATCACGCATCACGTATCGTTACGGCAAGTACGCCTCTGCCCAGGCCACGTCCAATTCCTCTAGCTTTTCACGGGACGGGATACCCGTCTCGCGGTCCCATCCCAGCATCCCGTAGTACGTATGCATCGCGGCCTCCAGTGTCGCGGGGTCAATGCCGCCTTTTGCCAACGCCCCGCTTGTCGTCGGGCCATAGCTGCGCGGCGCAAGGCGATCATCCTGCGGACCGAACCCCTCACGCACGTTGAAGAGCCGCGCCAGGGTCAGCGCGCGTTCCCCGATCTTCTGGTACTCGTAGAGACTTATATCCCAACCGGTTGCGGCATGCAGCATTTGCATCAGTTCATCGGCGTTCCACGGGATGAAGAGACACAGACAGGCGCAGTTGCCGGCGACGGCGCGCGCCATGTGATACAGTGTGGCGCGGACTTTGGCCGGTCCCAGGTCTTCCAGGGGCAACGGTTCCAGCAGGCCAAGCCGCCGCAATCCCTCGTTCGCCAGGAAGCCATCCGGCCCGGCGTTGACCGTCCCGACGTCGTGCAGCGCGTGGCAGTGATCGG
>ENA-UOWE01000258-UOWE01000258.1-activated-sludge-metagenome-genome-assembly--contig:-NODE-258-length-79967-cov-11.130068_pt1 | contig 79967 bp, 70 predicted proteins | sample MGYA00249841_ERZ761562 | MGnify/ENA primary metagenome ERZ761562 (study PRJEB28883, sample SAMN05720200) | activated sludge metagenome | isolation source: Anaerobic digester | place: Japan... | reverse complement strand
GGAATGACATGTTGGTTGCCGAAAATCCTTGACAAGAATCACGGTTGCTCACAAGCAACACGACAATCTCTTGCATGCTCGATACCGTTCGTGCTGAGCCTGTCGAAGCACGAGTGCTCTCGCCCTTCGACAGGCTCAGGGCAAGCGGGGGTATCGTGTCGATGCGGATATAATATATATTATACGTGATACTATTCGCCCAGCATATGAGACGCATAGCAATACGAACCAACGCACGTCCTGCGGCGTCTGCGCGCTCGGTCACGCGCTATTTCTGCGACAGCAACAGCCTCAGCAGTTCGGCGTCCTGCCGCACCAGGCCGGCCAGCCGGCTCGAGTCCGTAGCCGAATAGGCGTCGAACAGCGGCGCATCGATGGCGAAGTCGTTCCGCATGGTCAGGACCCACGTGAACCGTCCGGCGCTGTCGTAATCGAACATCGACATGCGCGCCGGCGTGCGGACGATGACCCGCCGCTCCGCCGAGTAGTCGAACGACAGGGCGGCCGGCCTAGAAGCCGTTCGGGCATCGCGACCGGGCAATCCGTCCACGTCGAACCCCATGAGGCCGCCGAGCGTGGGCAGGATATCGACATGCTGCGTGGGCTCGTCGATTCGGGCAGGGGGACAGTTCGGCCCGAAAATGAGGCAGGGAACGTGATACTGGCTGACGTGCGGCCCGGTTGCGTGCGCGAAGAAACCGGCATCGCCCAGCGATTCCCCGTGATCGCCCACGAGCAGGACCCAGGTGTTGTGGGCCGCTCCCGATTCGTCAAGACGGCGGAAAAACCGGTCGAGGCGGTCGTCGAGAAACCCCAGGGCATTTCGGTACCGGTTGCGCATTCCTTCGACCGACTCGGGAGTCGGGATCAGGGAGAGCATGTCCGTTCCTTCCGGCAGCACCGGCTTGAACCGCTCGTATGCGGGGGGATACCGGTAATCGAAATGGGTGTTGTAGAGATAGCTGAAAACGAGCTGCGGCCCGGGGGACGCCAGAAGCGCCGGGATGGCTTCGAGCGCCTCGTCGACCGTTCCCGGCCAGTCTTCCGGCCTGACCGGCGGAGGAAGCCGGCGAAAGCCCGTCAGGAACGCGCCGAAATCCTGCAGGCCGTCCGGCGGGCTGCCATGCACGAGGCTGCAGGTGTAACCCGCATCTCTCAGGAAACGGAAGAACGCCGGTTCCCCCACCGCATCGGCATGAAACATGTAGTTGAACGGATACCATCCGTGAAAAAGCGCACCGATCGTTGGTGGAGAGGAGTTTGCTTGTGAGAAATGGCTGCGCATCCAGAGTCCGTTCGCAGCGCGGCAGGCAAGGGCGGGCATGCTTTCGGGCATGAGGTCGGCTCGCCAGCTCTCGACGAGCAGGATGACCAGATTCGGCCGGCCGCTTCCCCGCCAACGGAAGCGCCCCGGGGCGTAGCAGGCGGCTTCATCTATTGTTGGCAATATAGAATGAATGGCGGAGAACTCCGCCGTTCTGAACTTCGCGGCCTGGGGCACCAGCCGGGTGCCGAACGCGAATCTGAAGTTCAGGTATTCCTGGAGGGGAACGATATTCGCCAGCGCCTCGAACTGCAGGAATTGGATGATGCAGAGGCCGGCCGCCAGGACAAGCCGTCCGGGCAGCCAGCCGGGCGGGCGGAGCCGGTCGCGGAGCAGAAAGCCCAGGACCGTCGTCACCACGACGTAGCCTGCTCCCGTGAGCAGCAGGGCCCGTTGTGTTTCCGGAGAAATCCCGGCGGCGGCGAAAATGCCCTTGAACTGCAGAAACCAGAAATGGACGAGGCCGAGATGGTTATTCGTGATCGCGAAGAACTTCGCGTCCAGATACAGGAACAGAAGGACGCCGTAATTCAGAGCCGCCAGGGGAACGAGCGCGAGACGCCATCTCGCCGCAGCCCACGTCTGCGCCAGCCATATCCCCCACCCCGCAAGGCCTGCCGTGATGATCACCCACCAGGACAGACTGTGCGGGCCGGCGAGGTTGAAAGCCGAGGCCGCGGTGAGCACGAGGGGCGGCGCCGACCGGAAAAGAAGCTCCGTCGGCCGCGGGGCCGCGACGAGGAGAACCGACAGGCCGGCGAAGATCATCGCAGTCAGCGAACCGCCGTCCGTCCAGAACGGAGAGTCGTAGATCCAGAGAAATTCGCCGGGCGCCGTCAGCCTGACCAGTTCGGCAACCAACAGAACGGCGGTCAGGCAGTGGAAGCCGAAAAACAGGGCAGGCGACGGGACAGAACGAAGAGCGGCGTTATTTATTCTATTAGATATATCAGTTTCCGGAAGTGGTGAGGAGGGTGATGCCATAGATCACTTCCGCCATCTGGACCGCACTTTCGGCAACGAATTCGAAGGAGTCGTCACCGCTTCTCTTCATGTTCGGTATCCAGGAAATCCGATCGACGAGGTTCATGTCGGTGACCCTGACGCCGAGCTGAAGCGGCGGCGCGATCAGCGGCGGTTCCATGGCCGAAGCGCCCTTGATCGCGCGTTTGATCTCCTCCCGGAGGGCGTCGCACACCCGTTTGGGATGGATGCACGCGGCCGAACGGACGCCGATGGGATACTTGGTGATGACGGTCGGCGCGGCGGGCATGTTGGTGTTCACCTGCTCGATCGTCTTCGAATCGCCGGAAATGAGGATCGTCGGCACCTTGCGCTCGCCAGCCACGAGCGAAAGAACGTCGAACTCCCCGATCGGTGAGCCGAATAACTCGAACCGGAGGCGGTCGGAGTAGGTGTGCGGGATGATCCCGTCGCGCGACCCCGACCGGGCGTGCGCCCCGAGCAGCACCAGACCGCAGAACGTCTGGTCGAGCTGGTCGAAGCCGGCGGTGGGCCGGAATCCGCCCCGGATCAGCGTGACGCTCGTCGGAAGCCGTTCGATCAGCAGGTTCCGGCCGTTGCCGTGGAAGTCGTTGACGTAGATTTCCTCGATCCCCGCTTCAAGCGCACCCGTGCAGACGGCGTTCACTTCATCGGTAAACTGCCGGCGCGCCTGCTCGATCTCGGACGAGTCCCCGTCGCCGATCTGCGCTGGGGATACGACGCCCGCGATGCCTTCCATGTCTGCTGCTATATATAGTTTCACGACTGACGGTCACTCCTTCGACGAGTATCGCCCGGCCTCCGGTACACCGGCGGAACCGGTTTGACACGCCATGTTACCATATCCGGCATGACGACACCAAACGCTCCGAATCGACTCACCCTGGTAAGCCCTTTCCAGCCGCGCGGCGACCAGCCGAGAGCCATCGAGCAGCTGGCGGGCTGGATCGAGGGCGGCCGTCGCTACACTACGCTGCTCGGCGTCACCGGCTCCGGCAAGACGTTCACGATGGCGACCCTCGCGGCGCGCATCCAGCGGCCGATTCTCGTCATCACGCACAACAAGACCCTCGCCGCCCAGCTATACAGCGAGTTCAAGGAGTTCTTTCCCGAAAACGCGGTCGAGTATTTCGTCAGCTATTACGACTATTACCAGCCCGAAGCCTACATCCCGACGACCGACAGCTACATCGAGAAGGATTCGGACATCAACGAGGAGATCGACCGGTTCCGGCACTCGGCGACCGCTTCCCTCTTCATGCGGCGCGACGTCATCGTCGTCGCGTCTGTCAGCTGCATCTACGGTCTCGGCTCGCCCGAAGACTATCTCGGCCTGCGCCTCTCCCTCCGGCAGGGCGACGTTTTGCCTCGCCAGGAGCTGTTGAAGCGGCTCAGCGAGATCCAGTATTCGCGCAACGACATGGACTTTCACCGTTCCCGGTTCCGGGCGCGCGGCGAGACGATCGACATTTTCCCGGCATCGAGCGAGGAGGCGATCCGCGTCCGCTACTTCGGCGACGAGATCGACCGCATCGAACGGTTCGACCCCCTGACCGGCGAGGTCATCTCCCGCCCGCCCGCGATCGAAATCTTCCCGGCCCAGCACTTCGTCACCACCGTCGAGAAGAAGGAGCGCGCGTTCGCCGCCATCGAGGCCGAGATGATCGAGCGGGTCAAGCTGTTCGAGAGCCGCGGCAAGGCAATCGAAGCGCAGCGCATCAACGAGCGCACCCGCTACGACCTCGAAATGATGAAGGAAACGGGCTTCTGCAAGGGCATCGAGAACTACTCCCGCCACCTGGCCGGCCGCGAGCCGGGCAGCGCGCCCGACACGCTCGTCGACTACCTTCCCAAGGACTGCCTGATCATCCTCGACGAGTCCCACATGACCGTTCCGCAGCTGCGCGGCATGTGCCACGGCGATCGAAGCCGCAAGCAGACGCTCATCGACTTCGGCTTCCGCCTCCCCTCCGCGCTCGACAACCGGCCGCTCACCTTCGACGAGTTCCTCGGCAGGAAGCGCCAGCTCCTGTTCGTCTCCGCCACTCCGGGCCCATGGGAGCTCGAGGTTTCGGAATCCTGCGTTGCAGAACAGCTGATTCGGCCGACCGGCCTGCTCGACCCGCAGATAACCGTCGTTCCGACCGACGGCCAGATCGACCACCTGATGGACAAGATCCGCGACCGGCTCGACCACGGCGAGCGCGTGCTCGTGACGACGCTCACCAAGCGCATGGCGCAGGAACTCTCGGGCTACCTCACCCAGATGGGAATCCCCGCGCGCTACCTGCACGACGAGATCGAAACGCTCGAACGCATCGAGATCCTGCGCGACTTGCGGGCCGGCGTTTTTTCGGTGCTCGTCGGCATCAACATGCTCCGCGAAGGCCTCGACCTGCCCGAAGTCTCGCTGGTGGCGATTCTCGACGCCGACAAGGAGGGCTTCCTGCGCTCGGCCTGGGCGCTGATCCAGACCTGCGGCCGCGCCGCCCGCAACGTCCGGGGCGAGGTCATCATGTATGCCGACAAGACCACCCCTTCGATGAAAACCTGTATCGACGAAACCGCGCGCCGCCGCGAGATCCAGGAGCGGTATAACAGGGAAAACGGGATCGAGCCGGCATCGATCGTGAAGAAGCTGCCGAAGATCTTCCTTCCCGGCCAGGAAGGCGGCGAGCAGGGATCAGGCGGAAAGATCGACCAAGACCGTCTTGCCGAACTGGTCAGGGAACTCCAGGCCGAGATGGACAAAGCCGCCCGAGAGCTTCAGTTCGAGCGCGCCGCGATGATCCGCGACGAGATCATCGCTCTCCAGGACGAGCATCTCGAAGCCGACGTTCTCATGGGTCTCGGAAAAGCTCTCCGCTCGGGCCGCGACCGGAGCATGGCCAAGAAGCGCAACCCCCGGCGCTCCCGTTCCCGGCAGAAACCGGCCTGAGGGCTCCCCTCAAGCGAGCGGCGGGGCGGGTTTGAAACCCGCCCCGCCGTGTGTTGTCGCGAGTTCAGCGAACCGGCTTGAGAGGCTTGTGGAAAACGTCGAAGGGAATGTCTTCCTTCAGCTCGATGCGCAGGAAATTCAGGATGTCCATCGAGAGGGAGCGCATCTTCTCGCTGTCGGTCCAGAACAGCTCGAAAACGACGCGTTCGGCTTCCTTGCGAAGCACGGCGAGATCCGCCGAGGCGTGGTTGATCTTCAGGTTCTCGATGTGCGAAGCGATCTTGTAAAATTCAGCGCTGATCAGCTCCGGTCCTTCGGGCGAATCGTCGAACCCCCTCGGGAAGTTCGGATGCTTCTCGCAGAATTCTATTTCAGCAGCTATATGACGAATCAGCGCCGGCTTTTCCTCGAGGCCCATTCGAACGGCCAGCAGTTGCGCCGAAATGGCGCGGGGATCGCCGTTCTTCTTCGCATACTGGAGCGCGGCCACGAGATCGTTGATACCGGCATACGTCGAGTTGATCGAGCCGCAGGTGTACAGCATCTTCTTGAGAATGACGTCTTTCGTGAGCTGATACTGGTCTCGATGCAGCGCCGCGAATTCGGGGGTCACCGCCCCGGCGGGCGTTCCAACCGACAACGCATGCGCAATGACGAAGATTCCGATGATCGATGCAATCGTTCGTTTGCCCATGCATGCATTGTACACACCATTTCATCTATTGGCAACCCGCCTCCCGGATCCGCCCGCAGGCGCGCGCAGCAGTCGGAGCCTACAACGGTTTCCGAGGGTTCGAGGCGTGATCGACGAGTCGGTCGAGTTCGGAACGGAGTTTGCGAAGCTCCTCGACACGTCCGTTGAGAACGAGATACTGGAAATTCGGATTCCGGAAGATTTCCATTTTGCGAAACTCCGGTTCGAGAAACCAGCCTTCCGTCAGGCGCTGGATCAGCATGTTCGCAGGCGCGATCAGAAGAGCGACCGCAAACGAGGGCAGAATCTGGGCCCACCAGGAGGTTTCGTCGATATACTTCTGGAGGTCGTTCTGAAGAATGTTCTCGACGGTTTTATACAGGGCCGCCGTTCCCAGGGTCAGCAGCATGTAATACACCCCGGTGCCGATGACCACGTCGATATCGATCAACTTGAAACGCATGGTGGCGTACACCACGATGATCATGAACGCAAGCGTCGCCCACTCGACGATCGGGAACTCGAACACCCAGAAGATCTGGTGCCGCAGCAGCATGTCGTGAAGAGCGCACAGGCAGTAAAACGCCTCGCCGAGCAGGATGAACTCCACCCTGCGACGCATCATCTCGTCCTCGTGCGTCAGGCGGGCCTTGATGAGCCTGTATGCGATCCGTATCAGCAGCACGCCCATGACGATGGCATACGCCTTCATGAGCGGCCCGCCGATTGCCAGCGGGCCGTCTGGCGTCATTTCGAGGCCCGACCGGAAAATCATGTCGGTCGGCAATGCCGCAAGGAATACGGCGGTCGCCGCCCACGCAAGTCCCCGCGTTCTGGTTCTCGCGTATCTGCCTTCGAGAACGGCGTCCGGGAACTCGGCCAGCAGGGGGATCAGCAGGATCGTACCGATCCACCCCACGCGCACGAACCAGATCGTCGGCAGGATGAAAAACAGCACCTGGAAGACGTTGTACAGCATCGACGCCGTCGCGATGCCTGCGATGACGCGGTTGACCGGCTGGTGTCGCGCCCGCGCCAGGACGAACCAGGCCACGAGCCCCGAAATTCCGGCCGAAATCATCGACGTAGCCAGGCGCAGGGTTGGTGTCAGCACGATGTCTTCCATTCCGCTCCTCCGGGCCCATCTAAGCACGAGTGGCTCCCTCGATGCAACAAGACGGTTCGGCCCTGCCCGTTCGGCGTCGATTTTTCCGGGGCTTGCCAAGGCATACGACATGTGGTATGTTTCTAGTAGAGGCTGGTTTGACAAACATGTCCCTGCGCTGTCCGTGATGATGCAGGTTTAATTGAGCCGACACCTGTATCTAGAGGGAATCTGTCTTCAACCCCCGCTGAGATCCCCTTACGAACAGGATCACTCCTGTTACGAAGACCTCATTGTGAGGCTGAGCAGACAACCGTTTACCGTAAGGTTAGGGTTCAATTGTCCTTCACACGGCAGAGGCGGGGGCCTACCCGCACCACATCGAAGCCGCCGGAGTTTCCCGGCGGTTTTGTTTTTTCGCGGTTCCCCGGGCGTGTTTCCTCTCTCAACAATTTCGCTCTGTCCGACATCTGTCTCCATCTGCGCTATCTGCGGACAAGCTGATGAGCGTTTCTTGTGTTTTGCGCATTTGATGCAGGGAATTTTCGTTCCGGGTGTTGCCTTCCAAGTCGCACGTGGGTATATTTACCCCCATCATGACGGCGCATCCCCTTCTCATCGCATCGGAAACGCTCAAAACCGCGGACCTCATCGCTCCCCCCTTCGGCCTGCAGCCCGAAGAGTTCGTGCTGACCAGGCTCGAATCGCTGGCCGTCCTGGGCTTTTCGCGCTTTTCCGCCGTCGTGGTCCACGAACCGCCGGCCGATCTCTTTCGCAGGCTGTCCCTCGGCCTTCGCGACTCTCCCGATGCCGAAGCTCTCTGGACCCTCATCTCGCAGGCCCGATCGGTGCCGGTTTTCGTGCTGTCAGCCAGCATCGAGCGCCCACCCAGGGAGCTTTCCGATCTCGGCATCGGCATGACCATCCCCCAACGGCTTCACGAATTGTGTACAACGCATGCCGATCCCGGCGCGGGGAACACCGGTCCGATGGTTTCCGCCGCCTCCCTGCTGACCGCCGACGACGTCCGCGCCTTGCATCTGAAGGGCGTCAAAACGCTCGACGAGAGCACCCCGATGACCGACTGGGCCAGGGAAACGGCGGCCGCGCTCGGTATCAGGCTCACGCCGGCCGCTTCCCGCCGCATTCTGATTCCTGTCGAAGCCCGGAGCGTCAGGCACCTGGCGAGCTTCGGCGAGCTTTTGCACGGCTTCGCGTCGTCCCCGCTCGCGCCGCTGTTCGTCGTTGCCGAGCCCCTCATGCCGGCGTTCAACGACCTTTTTCCGTCGCTGCGCGGCAGGCTCGTCGCGCCGAGCATCCACTGGGAGAAACAGGGCGCCTTCACGGGTGAAATATCGCTTGCTATGGCGCTCGATCTCGGCTGCGAGGGGGCGATCGTCCCGGATCTGCCGGCGTATGCCGAGCCGAAACGGTTCGCGCAACTGTGCGCCGCCGTGGCCGGAAAGCAGTTTTCGCTTTATGTGCCCTCCCCCCTTGCCGCCCGGGATTGTTGTGCTATAATTGGCGACCGGATCTTCCGGCTCACGGATGGCCGGGGCCGCCCCGCACCGGAGCTGCCGAAAGACGGAGCCCTCGTCATGAAGGGCTGCGAACTCGAGAAGATTGCCCAGGAAAGGAACTAGCCGTGATCGACGAAGCCAATGTCAAGACCATCGTAGCCGAAGTGCTCAAGCACATCGATCTCCAGGAACGCATCCGCCCCGGAACCGTTCCGGCCGGCGTCAGCGGCCGTCACATCCATGTTTCCCAGGCCGACCTCGAGACTCTGTTCGGGGCCGGGTACCAGCTCAAGGAGATGAAAAAGCTCTCCCAGCCGGGCCAGTTTGCCGCCGAAGAGTGCGTCATGCTTGTCGGCCGCAAGGGCGTCATCGAGAAGTGCCGCATCCTCGGGCCGGTCCGGCCGGCCACGCAGATCGAGATTTCCGGCACCGACAGCTTCACGCTCGGCGTGCCGATCGTGTATCGCGACTCGGGCGACACCAAGGGAACCCCCGGCGTCATCGTCGTCGGGCCGAAGGGCCACGTGGTGCTGAAGGAAGGCGTCATCGTCGCCAATCGCCACGTGCATCTGCACACCAAAGAAGCCGAGAAGATGGGCCTGAAGGACATGGACCGGGTCACGGTCAAAACGCAGGGCCCGCGCGCCGTCGCGTTCCAGAACGTTCTGGTGCGCGTCAGCGACAAGTTCGCCGCCGATTTCCACGTCGACAACGACGAGGGAAATGCCGCCGGCCTCAAAACGGGTGATATGGTCGAGATCGTTCGCTGATCGCGACCGCCACAGAGAGTTTTCGACACGCAGTACACATTTCTGACAAGCCAAAATCTCAGGAGGACGTCATGCAGGAAGCTCTGGGTATGATCGAAACCAAAGGTCTGACCGCTCTTATCGAAGCCACCGACGCGATGGTCAAAGCCGCCAACGTGAAGCTCGTCGGCTGGGAAAAAATCGGTTCCGGGTATGTGACCGCCTTCGTGCGCGGTGATGTCGCCGCCGTCAAGGCCGCCACCGATGCCGGCGCCGCAGCCGCCAAGAAGATCGGCGAGCTGATCTGCGTCCACGTGATCCCGCGGCCGCACGGCAACCTCGATGAGGTCATGCCGATCCGCGACAACACCCAGACCTCCAAGAAGTAATCCGGGGAAGTCGTCGAGTCATGAATCTCGGTCGAGTCTGCGGAACCGTTGTCTGCACGCGCAAGGAAGAGCGGCTCAACGGCATGAAGTTTCTGATCGTCGAGGAACTGACGATCGAGCGCAAGCCGACGGGCCACTTCGTCATCGCCGTGGACGCGGTCAGCGCCGGAGCGGGCGAAACCGTGCTGCTGGTCAGCGGCAGCTCGGCGCGCCTGACCGAACGCACCCTGAACTGCCCGGTCGACGCGGCTGTTGCAGCCATCGTCGACTCGGTCGTGATGGACCACGAACGCACGACCTGACCCCCCGGCGGACTCCTCTTGATCGATCTCCCGGCCCCTCGCGCCGTTTTCCGCGACGGGGCTGGGGATCGTGTGGTTCGTCGGTCAGACAGACAGGAAGCCTCACGGCACGGGGGAACGAATGTCCATTTCTCGTGATGAGCTGGGCGTCATCGTCCAGGAAGTCCTCAGGAATCTGAAAGCGTCCGGCACGGTCGCCACCGCCGGCGCGCGGTCGGCGGAGCCTTCGGGCAAAGGCATCTTCGAGAATATAGAAGACGCTATCAAATCAGCCGTCGACGCGCAGAAGAAGCTCGTCGAGCTTCCGGTGGCGTTGCGCAGGAAGATGATCGACAACATGCGCGCCCGCTGTCTCGCGAAGCTCGAGGAGCTCGCGCGCATCGGCGTCGAAGACACCGGCTACGGCCGCGTCGACGACAAGATCCAGAAGAACCGCCTCGCCATTACGAAGACGCCCGGTCTCGAAGATCTCCAGCCCGTGTCGTATTCGGGCGACGACGGCCTGACGCTCGTCGAGCAGGCCCCCTACGGCGTCATCGGGGCCATCACCCCCTCGACCAACCCGTCCGAAACGATCATCTGCAACTCGATCGGCATGATCGCGGCCGGCAACGCCGTCGTGTTCGGCCCCCACCCCGGCGCCGCGAAGATCAGCCGGTTCACCGTCGAACTGCTGAACGACGCCGTCGTCGAGGCAGGCGGGCCCGCCAACCTGATGACGATGGCCGCGAAGCCGAGCATCGAGAACGCCCAGATCCTGATGACCCACCCGTCGATCCGGCTGCTGGTCGTGACCGGCGGCCCCGCCGTCGTCGCCGCCGCCGCCAAGTGCGGCAAGAAATACATCGCCGCCGGCCCGGGCAACCCGCCCGCCGTCGTCGACGAGACGGCCGACCTGAAAAAAGCGGCGCGTGATATTATATCCGGCGCTACACTCGACAACAACGTGCTCTGCATCGCCGAGAAGGAGATCATCGTCGTCGAGTCGGTCGCCGAGGAACTGAAGCGTCACCTGCGCAACAGCGGGGCTTACGAGGCGTCGGCGCGCGAGATCATCCAGCTCGAGAAACTGGTGCTCGACCCGAAGACGGGCGGCCCGAACCGCAAGTTCGTCGGCAAGAACGCCGGGTATATCCTCGAGCAGATCGGCGTTCGCGTGCCTGACGACGTGCGCATGGTGCTGTGCGAAACCGGCCCCGATCACCCCTTCGTCGTCGAAGAGCTGCTGATGCCGGTCATCCCGCTGGTGCGCGTGCGCGACGTGAACGCCGCCATCGACCTGGCCGTCAAGGTCGAACACGGCAACAACCATACCGCCGTGATGCACAGCCGCAACATCGACAACCTTCATCGCATGGCCGTGCGGTGCAACTGCTCGATCTTCGTGAAGAACGGCCCGAGCTACGCCGGCCTGGGAATGGGCGGCGAAGGCTTCACCACCTTCACGATCGCCTCCCCCACCGGCGAAGGTCTGACCAGCGCCCGCACCTTCACCCGCCAGCGCCGCTGCGTCATCGTCGACAGCTTCAGAATCGTTTGATTTGCCGACACATGGGTGAAATTGCCATAGCCGAATTGGGGTTGGTGGGCTGCGGGGGCGCCGGGTTTCCGACGCATGTGAAGCTCGCGGCGCAGAACGTCGATCATCTGATCGTGAACGCCGCCGAGTGCGAGCCGCTCCTCCACAAGGACAAGGAAATCCTCAAACACGCGGCGGACGAGTTCTTCAAGGGACTGATCCGCGCGATCGATCTCACCGGGGCGAAGCACGCGCATATCGCGATGAAGCGAAAGTATGCCGACCTGCTCGAAGCTCTCGAGAAGGCGATTCCCGACAAGCGAATCTCGATGCTCCCCCTCGGCGACTTCTATCCGTCGGGCGATGAATATGAGCTGGTATATGAAGCAAGCGGACGACTGATCCCGTTCGGCGGCATTCCGCTGCACGTCGGCTGCGTCGTCAGCAACGTCGAGACGCTGCTGAACCTCGGCCGCAACAGGCCGGTCACGACGAAGATCCTGAGCCTCGCGGGCGCCGTTCCCAACCCGATGACCGTCGAAGTGCCGGTCGGCATCACGGTGTTCGAGGCCCTTTCTCTCTCGGGCCTGAAATCCCTTGCAGGGCTGACGGTGATCGACGGCGGCCCGATGATGGGGCGGCTCGTGCGCGACCCGCAGACCGATGTCGTCACGAAGACCACCGGCGGTCTGATTGCGCTTCCCAGCGATCATCCCCTGATTCGACGGATGGCGACGTCAGATGCCCACAACAAGCAGATTGCCCGCTCGGCCTGCGACCAGTGCACCGACTGTTCGGAACTCTGCCCCCGTGCGCTTCTCGGGTATCCCATCCGACCCCACAAGGCGATGAGGACCGCCCAGCTCGCCCCGTTCAACGATCAGAATTATTCGCGCGACGCGATCTTCTGCAGCGAGTGCGGGCTCTGCTCGCTGTTCTCCTGCCCAGAAGCCCTGCCGCCGCGCGAAATGTGCCAGATGGCGAAGCGCCATCACCTGTCTCACGGCATCAAGCCGACCGACTGGAAGGATGCGCCCCAGGTGCACCCGATGCGTGGCCAGCGCCGCGTGGGCATCGAGCGGCTGATCAAGCGGCTTGGGCTGCTCGATTACGACCACAAATCGCCCTGGACCGAAATCAGAACGCGCTTCGAGCGTGTCCGGCTTCCGCTAAAAATGCATGTCGGCGTTCCCGTCGAACCCCTGGTGCGCCCGGGCGACATGGTCAAGCTCGGCCAGCTCATCGGCGCCGTTCCCGACAAGAAACTGGGCGCACCGCTTCATGCATCGATCAGCGGCCGCATCGAAAGCGTCGATTCCGCCTCGATCGTCATCTCCCGGGCCTGAAGACGCCCATGAAACCGAACTGAGAGCACCGCCATGAACATCTCGCAGAACGCCATCGGCCTCGTGGAACTGTCCAGCATCGCCATGGGCTACCAGACCACCGACGCCATGCTCAAGACCGCATCCGTCGAGCTCGTCCTGTCGCGCACCATCTGCCCGGGCAAGTTCATCGTCATGGTCTGGGGCGACGTGGCGGCCGTCGAGGCGAGCGTCGCCGCCGGCGTCCGCGTCGGCCAGGGGTATCTCGTGAACGACCTCGTCATCCCGAACCTGCATCCGCAGATCTACCCGGCGATGACGGCGACCAACCCGATTCCCGAGACGGATGCGCTGGGCGTCGTCGAGACGTTCGACGTCGTCTCGACGATCCTGGCGGCCGACGCCTCGGCGAAGGCCGCCGACGTGCAACTCGTCGAAATCCGCATCGCGATGGCGATCGGCGGGAAGGCGTTCTACACGATGACCGGCGACGTCGCCGCCGTCGAGGCCGCCGTCGCCGCGGGTCTGAACGTCCTCGATGGGCGCGGCCAGGTCGTCTACAGCGTCGTCATCCCGCGCCCCCGCCCCGAACTCTTCCGCGAGTTCATTTGAGGGACGATTTCCCCCCGGAGACAGAGAGATACAGAGGTTTTCGGGATTTATTCGCAGCGTTATCCGCAGATGACGCAGATCGCACAGATATTGACCGATGGAGTGACGAAAGATGCCGAGGATTGTGATTGGGGCTGATCATGGCGGGTTTTCGCACAAGGAGGAGCTGAAGAAGCACCTGACGGCGGCCGGCCACACGGTCGAGGACGTCGGCGCCTTCTCGACCGACCCGGTCGATTATCCCGACATCGCCTGGCTGGTCGCCAACGCGGTCGCGATGAACCCGCACACGCTCGGCATCGTCATCGACGGGGCCGGCATCGGCTCGTGCATGGCCGCGAACAAGGTCCCCGGCGTCCGGGCCGCCTGCTGCAACGATCTCTACACCGCCCGCAACAGCCGCGAGCACAACCACGCAAACCTGCTCACCCTGGGCAGCATGGTGATCGGCACAGGCCTGATGAAGCAGATCGTCGACCTCTGGATCGCCACCCAGCCAGCCCCCGGCCGCCACGCCGCCCGCGTCGCCAAGATCACCCGCCTCGAATCTCTGGGCACGCAACCGCAGAAGGGATGACGTTTTTCAATTTCCCACTCTGATCAGGTATTGCTGACAATGATTTTCTGCAGGGTAAGCGTATGAGTTTCTCCGGATGCGGGCGGATCACGATCCGCCCCTACGACTTGGGGCTTGGACATTATTGATTCCTGCAGAATGAAAACCACCCGTTCGCCCTGAGCCTGTCGAAGGGCGAAATGAGGAATCATCGGCAAGTGGCTGTTCGTGCTTCGACAAGCTCAGCACGAACGGAGACACGAAGCTGGTTTTTGATATGCAGGACTCAATAGGCATGTTGGGGCGCATCGCGATGCGCCCGGAACGCACTCCGCGTTGCTGCGAAGCAATCCCATGAATTGTGGTATCATTTTTTATGATGCTTCACGTAATTCACTATGTTCGCTTCACGAACGAAACCATGCTGATCGAAATCGATGGAAAACCGTATGAATTCAAACTCAATGAGATTTCTTCAAAACTATCTGAAGCGACAACCGAGCAAAGAAATGCATTAGAAATTTCCCCGTCAGGTTATGGTATCCACTGGCCACTCGTCGATGAAGACCTTTCGATCGACGGGTTACTGAATATTTCCCATGCGCTTCCGGTAAAAAAGACGAAAGCGGCATGACCCAAGGAGAGTAAGAATGCGAGCAATATGTATCGTGGTTGACAGCGCGGGCATCGGGGCGATGCCTGATGCGGCGCAGTATGGCGATGAGGGGTCGGCGACGATTCCGAACATCGCGAAGGTGTCGGGCGGGCTGAATGTGCCGACCATGGCGAAGCTGGGCCTGGGCAACATCACGCCGATCGTCGGCGTTCCCCCGGCGAAGCAGCCTCTCGGCTCGTTCGGAAAGCTGCACGAACTGTCGCCGGGCAAGGACACGACGACGGGCCACTGGGAAATGATGGGCGCGAAGCTCGATTTTGCCTTCCCGGTTTTCCCGAAAGGGTTTCCCAAATCCTTCATCGAGACGTTTGAAAAAACCGTCGGTCGCGGCACGATCGGAAATTACCCGGCTTCCGGCACCGAGATCATCATGCAGCTCGGCGACGAGCATGTCAAAACCGGCAAGCTGATCGTCTACACGTCGGCCGACTCGGTGTTCCAGATCGCCGCCCACGAGGAAGTGGTCCCGCTGGAAGAGTTGTATGCCATCTGCCGCAAGGCCCGAGAGCTGCTCCAGCCGCCCGACCTGGGCGCCGCGCGCGTCATCGCCCGGCCGTTCATAGGCACGTCGGGTGCCTACAAGCGCACGGCGCACCGGCACGATTTCAGTCTCGAGCCGTCGGTCGACACCCTGCTCGACGTGCTGAAGAAGAAGGGCGTGACGACCTACGGTATCGGCAAGATCTATGACATCTTCGCCGGCCGCGGTGTCGATCCATACGTCACGACCGAAAGCAACGCCGACGGCATGAAGAAAACGATGGAGTCGCTCGACAAGGTGAAAGAGGGCCTCATCTTCGTGAACCTCGTCGACACCGACATGATCTACGGCCACCGCCGCGACGTGGCCGGCTACAGGAAGGCCCTCGAGGAATTCGACGCCTGGCTGGCCGGCTTCATGGCGAAGCTCGACGAGAAAGACCTCCTGATCCTCACCTCCGACCACGGCTGCGACCCGACCTTCAAGGGAAGCGACCACACCCGCGAGTATCCCTTCCTGCTCGCCTACCAGAAGGGTCGCCCCGGCGCCGACCTCGGCATCCGCCACGGCCTTTGGGATATAGCGGCAAGCATAGCGCAACATCTCGGTCACACCTACGATCGGGGAACGACATTCTGGAAATAACCTCGTTCGATCGATAGAAAAAACCCCCGGACGATCGTCCGGGGGATTTTTCTATCGATCGCGTTCTCAGGGCCGTTTCGCAACTGCCCCGATGAGGAGAATGATATTTCCGGCATCCTCTTCAGGATTGATCATCGCATCCCCGTTGATCGAGTAACTGCCGGAAGCCGCCGCCGGTCCTTTTGAATCGGGATAGATCGAGACGGTCCAGGGCTGTTTATAACCAACGGGGACAGCCGCATAATCGAGATCGCAGACACCACCGCCAACGTAGTTGACCGGAACGTTGGTATGCCACAGATTGCCGATGACGGTGTCGTTGTTGATCAGATCTGGACCCGCAACACGGATGGTGACACCACGGGTGACACGGTTGTCGAGGATGCCAACAACGGGGTTGGCAGCATCGAGCGCCGGCGCAAGGGTGTCATTGTTCGCAAGGAAATCAACATCGATTCGGATATTTCCCTGTTCGCCTTGGGCGATCGTATCGATCGCAATGACTTCATCCAGATATCCCCGAACGTTGACGCGGAGATTGATCGGGAAGGCCACCCCAGGGACCTTGACCACGTTGGGCAACTGCGGGCTCGTCAGGTTGCCAAGGTCGCTGATCGTATGCGTGGCGAGAATCTTCGGGGGATTCGTTCCGGCCTGTTCGGCGTAGATATTCATGATACCGCCTACGATATAATCCGGAACGTTCACACAGCGCACGATGAGGTTGTATGAATTGGCTTCCAGCATGATGTCCGTGAGAATATTGGCCGTCCCAGACAGAGTCGTGTTGGTCGTTTTGTAGAGATCGGGATTCGGGCTGATTGAAACGGCATAGACTCCGCCTTTTGCCGGAAGTTGAATCGCTTGTCCTCCGGCTGTCTGGCCGTTTTTCCATTCGGTAACCGTGTAGGTGAACGTCTGGTTGTCGAAGGTGATCGTCACCAGCTCATTTCCATCCAGGAGTTCCATCGACTTGCTGTCGCGAAGATTCAGACGAACGGAAATATACTGAGGCAACGGACTGCCGACGGCGTTCATCTTGATCGCACCGATATCGACCGTTTCAGCGTTCTGGACGTATACGGAAGTTACGGTCGAGGAGGCTGAAGGATACTGCAAGTCCTCGTAACCGACCTTGGTGGCTTCGATCTTGAACTTGTCAGGCGTGAGATTCGTAAACATGAACCGCCCGTTGGCACCGGTGACGGAAACGAAGTTCTGGCCGAGAGCCGCCTGAGCGTTCGTGCTGACCGCCGCTTCGGACACGATCCTGACGCGCACGCCTTCAATGGGGGCCGACGAGGCGCTGTCGACGATCAATCCGGTCAGGTTGCTGGACCGGACGCCGAGGGCGCCCTTCTCGCATCCCATCGTCATGAGGACCGTGATGCCGAGAGCGGCCAGCAGCCAGCCTCCCCATACGCGAACATTCATGAATCCCGACCTCCTGTTGTCATTCATGGCCGTATCAGACATAGCTTTATGATCCTCCATCAGTTCACCTGGATGGTGACGATCTGAGGATCGACACCGTCATCATTGATCATCGGCGATTCGGTTCCGAACGTGCCGTCATCGACGTTGTATCCCTTGAACGTCAGGGTGTAACCCGTTGGCACCTGGTTCGTTCCCAGGTCGACGACCTTCGGCGTCGTCGTGAGCAGGCCCGAGTTGGTGACCGTCGTCGTCGCCCAGACGGTGCCGGTCTCCTGGCAGTAGGCGCCGATGCGCTCGCCGTTGTTGATGTTCGCTCCGATCACGACGACCCGGACGTCGCGAAGGATCGGGGAGAAGTTCGTCTTCAGCGAGAGGGTCTGGTAGATGACCCCCTGGAAATCACTGTTCGGCACGACGGGAACGGCTCCGTTCATCCGGTAGCCCTTGATTTCCGCTTCGAGAGAAACGGTGGTGCCCATCGGAATGCCGCCGATTTCGAAGGACTGCGCGTTCAGTTTTCCCGTCGCCGTCGCCACGACGCGGTTTCCCGAGTAGGCGATGATGTTCGCATCGGGGGCGTTGGTGAACACCCACCCTGGAACGTCCTTCCAGACGCCGACGATTTTGTAGGTCTGGGGCTGGAGGAGGATGACCCCCAGATCGACGTCGGTCGTGCCGGTGATGGTCGTGGTGTAGGTCTCGTAATTCGTCACCTTGATTGTCACGTCGATTCCGCCGGCCTGCGCCGCGACGGCGAACCCGATCTGGAAGTCGCTCGGCATGCGGTTGTTGAACACCTGGGTGCCGAACGTGAACTGGCTGTTTCCGATGGAGATCAGCGTCCCGTTCCGCGCATCCTTCAGGGTCCCCTTCACATTGATATACTGATTCGTATACAATTGAACCATTCTCACGTCAGGCACGGCCCTGTTCTCGTCATTCACCACGACGACGCTCACGGCCGCCGAGGCATCCTGCGCGATGGGGTCGTATCCGGCCTTGTCGAAGGAAAGTTTCCATTCGCCGGCGCGGAGGTCGGTGAAGACATAGGCGCCTCTGGAGTCGGTGTAGGTGAATTTCGTCACTTTATCCTTCTCGGCGCCGGTTATCCCTGTGACGCTGACGCCGCTGACTCCAGCGAGGGTGCGGCTGTCGACGACGAAGCCGGACACGCTCCCTCCCTTGAGACCGAGTGTTCCCTTCTCACAGCCTACCAAGGAGATGATAAGCAGGAAAAAGGCAATGAGGATCCCCATGCCAGAGGGGATTCTTTTTGCAGGAATCATGATACGGCCTCCCGGATCGATGCAGTTTGCCGATGGGTTTGAATCTGTATCGGCGCAACTCGCCCATTTCTTTACCCCCCGACGCCAATCATTGTCTGAATCATCTGCCAATTTTTTTTCAGAATTTGCAGGATGCGTTCAGGGCGCGTCGCGCCATCAGTCCGGGCCACACGGGCGATTTTCAAACCTGCCCCTACGGCATGAAGGAGCGCAATGAATCTCTATTGAGCCCTGGAGAATGAGAACCAACCGTTCGCCATGAGCATGTCGAAGGACGAAATGAGGAACCATCGACAAGTGGCTGTTCGTGCTTCGACAAGCACAGCACGAGCGGAGACACGAAGCTGGTTTTTGATATGCAGGATTCAATAACCCTCAGTGGTGGAATAGTCTTCAATATGCGCTCTGATTCGTTGTCGGGAACTCTTGTGCTGTCCGCAACACAGTTCGGAAATTGCGGATTGAAGAAAAGGTTTAAGTGTTCGACGGAAAACGCCGATAACTTCACCGGATAACTTTCATTCTGCTCCGCGGTGGGGCGAATAACGGAGGCACACATGGGAAGCGAGTTAAAACCGGCCAGAACACGGTGGCTCCTGCTGATGGCGCTGGCTCTCTCGAGCCTGGTCATCACCGGTTGCGAGAAAGGCTCCCTGGGCGTTCAGTCAGGGACGGTTGTCGGGTATGTTCTCGAGGATTCGACGAACACCCCCATTGCGGATGTCCTCGTCCGCGCAACCAACACGAAATACGGCACCAGGACAGCCAACACCGGCGGAGACGGAAAATACGCTCTCCCCAACATGAATCCGGATTCCGCGCCCTGGGACCTCGCCTTTTCGAAGTCCAACTATTCGGCCAGCGGTGCGGTTAACCTGCTCCATGTCCAGGTGACAAACGGGGAAACCGTTCAGGCGCCGACGTTCTTCATGGTCAAGGAAAACACCGCCGTGCGCGGAACCCTGAAAGGGTATCCGGTCGACGCCATCACCGGAAAGCCTCTCCAGAAATTCACGGTGTCGCAGATCGATCCCGCCCGGAGCAAGACGTTCGACACGGCCCAGGACTTCAAGGATGCCGGCTGGACCGGTCTCGAAGGCGGCAACCGCACCTACAAGATCACCTGCGACAACTACGCGCCCTTCCTCTCGCAGCCGCTCCTGATCACGAAAGTCCCCTACGACGCGGGAGTCATCCAGATGAACCCGCTCACGGTGGAAGTTTCCGGAACCTTGCGGAACGTTCCCGGGTATATCCTCGACGCGAGCACGAACTTCACCGGCGTCATATGGGCCGAGTCGGCCGGTCGGGTCGTCGCCACCGCGACCGCGGGCACCGGCGGCACGACCTTCCAGGGAACCGTCGTCTACTCTCTTTCGAACGTTCCCGTCACCGCCGGAAGCGTTGCGGTCAAGATGAAAATCCGCGGCTACGACACGATCACGATCAACCCGTCGGTGAGCCTGCCCAGCCAGCGGCCCGGCGGCACCATCGGCGGCATCGACATCGACTTCAACAACGTCCAGCCGATCACCCGCGACGTCCGCATCGTCGTGCGCGGCTCGGCGCCGTCCGGGCAGAACGAGCCCTCGACGCTCGAAAACGGGGATGTCGTTCGCGTCTACATCAAGCAGGGCGGCAAGGATATCGTTCCCTACGTCGACGTCGTCGGCAGCAATTACCTCGCAGAAGCCTACTTCAGCGGCGTCATCACCGGCTACGAGCTTGACATCCTCGCGGTCAACATGAACCGCGGGTATATCAAGGGCGAGCTCACCAAACTCAAGGTGCCCGAAGACGGCAATTCCGTCTATACCTCCGAACTCCAACTGCAAAAATAACAATCGCGCTCAAAAACGAATCCCGCGGGGAAAGCCCCGCGGGATTCGTTTTTGAGCGTCTTTCTTTCTTCAACTTTCCGCGAGGAGATCGTCGGCATACATCGCGGCGTCGCTGTCGGGGTAGCGGGTCTTGATGATATCGACGTGGCGGCGCACCTGGTCCATGCGACCGGCCTGTTTAGCGATGAGGGCGAGGTTGTAATGCGCGTTGTCGGCGAGATCGCTGTCGGGAAACTTCTCGATCATTTCGAGAAAGATCCTTTCGGCGTCGTCCATCTTCTTCTCTTTCAACGCCGATTTGCCGCGAAAGTAGCACTCGTCGGCGGTTTCGCCGGTGATCTGGCCCATCTGCCGCAGGAGTTCGGTCTTTTCGTCCTCGGCGAAGTAGGCGGCATCGCTCTCCGGATAATGGACCAGGAGGTAGTCCAGCCATTCGAGCGCCTTGACCGGGTGGTCGCGGCGCATATAGATCTTGGCGATATTATAGCATGCATTATCCGCAAGATCGCTCGTCGGGTGTTCCTTGAGGAAGTCCCGGAACAGGTCTTCGGCGATGTCGAGGTCCCCGGACTTGAAGCGATCCATCGCCTCCTTGATTTTTTCCTTTTCGGTCGGCTGGCTGGTCATCGTTTTTCCTCCCTGGCCATGTATTTTGCGAAAAACTCGCTTTTGAGCTGCTGGAACGTCCCGTTCGCGAGAGCCGCGCGAATCTTCCCCATAAGGGTAATCATGAACGTGATATTGTGCAAACTCGCCATTCGGAGGGCGAGAATCTCCTTCGCCTTGAAGAGATGGCGCAGGTAGCCGCGGGAAAAGGTCCTACAAGCCTGGCACGCGCATTCCGCGTCGATCGGCTCGTCGGATTTTCGCCAGGCGAGGCCGGTCAGGTCGATGCGCCCCGTCGGGGTGAACACAGCCCCGTGGCGGGCGATGCGGGTCGGCATGACACAGTCGAACATGTCGATCCCGCGTTCGACGCCGAACAACAGGTCTTCGGGGCTGCCGACGCCCATAAGATAGCGAGGCAGATATTTCGGCATGTGCGGCATCATCCCGTCGAGCGTGTCGATCATCAGCGGCTTGGGCTCTCCCACCGACAGGCCTCCCACGGCAAGACCGTCGAAACCGATCTCGGCGGTCCGTTCGATCGACTCTTTTCGGAGATTCAGGAAGGTCGAGCCCTGAACGATGCCGAACAGGGCCTGGCCGTCGCGCCCTTCGGGATGATCGGTGCGGCACCGCTTCGCCCATCGCGCCGAGCGTTCCATCGCCTCGCGCGCGAGCGCCTCGTCGGCCGGCCAGGGGCAGCACTCGTCGAACACCATCATGATCTCGGCCCCGATCGAACGCTGGATCCGCATCGACTCCTCGGGCGTCAGCCACAGCTTCGCGCCATCGAGGTGCGACGAGAAATGCACACCTTCGTCGGTGATCTTGTTCAGCTTTTTCAGCGAGAACACCTGGAAGCCGCCCGAGTCCGTCAGCATGGGCCTGTCCCACTTCATGAACCGGTGAAGGCCGCCGAAATGGTCCAAGATCTCGGTGCCGGGGCGGAGCCAGAGATGGTAGGTGTTGCCGAGAATGATCGTCGCGCCCGCCGTGCAAACTTCTTCCGGGGAAAGGGTTTTCACGGAACCGCATGTTCCGACGGGCATGAACACCGGAGTCGGAATGTCCCCCCGGCGCGTCCTGATGCGCCCCACCCTCCCCCAGCATTCGGATGACTCGGATTCGATCGAAAATTCGAAAAATCGCTCGCTCATGGTGTCTGATCCGCCTTAGATGATTGCCATCGCATCGCCGAAACTGAAGAACCGGTAGCGCCGGGCGATAGCGTCCCGGTAGAGGTCGAGAATGCGCTCGCGCCCGCAGAAGGCCGCGACAAGCATGATGAGGCTCGAGCGCGGCAGATGAAAGTTCGTGATCAGGTGATCAACCGCCTTGAAGGTATAGCCGGGCGTGATGAAGCACGCCGTTTCCTGCGGCCCCGTGCGCAAGCGCCCGTCATCGCCCATCGCGGATTCCAGGGACCTGACCGAGGTGGTTCCGCACGCCCAGACGGAGCCGCCGGACGCACGGACCGACGCGTGCAGCTCCGAAAGCCCGGGGCTTATATAATATCTCTCACTATGCATAACGTGCTGATCCGTGTCGTCCGCCTCGACGGGTTTGAAGGTGCCGAGGCCCACGTGGAGGACGGTCTCCCCGATCAGCACGCCGCGGGCGCGAAGATCGTCCATCAACCTGGCGTCGAAGTGAAGCCCGGCGGTCGGCGCGGCGATCGAGCCTTCCTCGGTCGCGAACACCGTCTGATAGCGTTCTGGGGCGCTGTCCCTCGACGTGATATAGGGCGGAAGGGGCATTTCGCCGTGCTCGCGAAAGACGGCGACGACGTCCCGGCAGTGGCCGGCCCGGAGCACACGCAGTCCCGATTCCAGAACGTCTTCGACGGTCATCGTGACGCCGCCGGGAACCGCATGACAGGCGCCGACCTTGAATCGCCGCCCGGGCCGGACCATCGCCTCGCACCGCCCGTCGCCAAGGTCGCGCACGAGGAGGATCTCGGCGGGCTTCGTTCCCGGGGGGGGGCAGGTGAACAGCCTGGCCGGAATGACGCGGGACCGGTTCACGACGAGCAGGTCCCCCGGCGGAATAAGGTTGAGAATGTCTCGGAACGACAGATGGTCGACGGTCTCCGCGGAACGATCGTAGACGAGAAGCCGCGAAGCCGTCCGTTCGGGGGCGGGGGTCTGGGCGATCAGTTCGGAGGGGAGTTCGAAATCGAACAGCGACGTCTTCATCGTGTTTCTCAGCGGGGTTGGGATGCGGTCTGTTCCGGCGGGGGCGGTGCGGAGGCCGTCGTCACCGGCGCAGCCTGGCTCGCAACTCCCCGCGTCGCGAAGGGCGCCTCCAGATCGAGCAGGGAAAGGGTCGCGAAGTGCCTGGCGCCGATCGCGACCGCCTCTTCCTTGAACGGAAGATAGTAGCTGATCTTGTCGATATACCGGGCGTCTCCCGGCAGGGACATCGTCTGGATCGAGATCGGACCGTCCTTGAGGGCGAGCGCCAAGTCGAGCATCTCGGCGATGCGCAAGTCGGTGCTGATATGTCCGTAGGCCTCCTGGATCAGCTGCGGAAGCCTCACGACGATGGATGGGCTTTTGAGCTTTTCGAGCACGGCGCTGATGAAGCGCTGCTGGCGCTTGATGCGGCCGAGGTCGGCGGCCGCGTCGGCCCGGAACCGCACGTATTCGAGGGCTTTCTTCCCGTTGAGGTGCGTCTGGCCCGGGTTGAAATGAATGTGGACATTTCCCCAGTTGTCGTCGTAGTGCATGGACTGCTCGATCAACAGGTCGATGCCCCCAAGCAGGTCGATGGTGTTGGTGAACCCGGCGAAATCGACCATGACGTACCGGTCGATCGTGATGTCGAGCAGTTCTTCGATCATGCCGCGGAGGGCGAGTTCGCCATGGCGGGCATACATCTCGTTGATCTTGTGTGCCGTTCCGTTGATGAGCGCCCGGGTATCGCGGGGGACGGAAAGGACCGTCACACGCCGGTCGTGGGGGTCGATGCCGACCACCAGGATCGTGTCGGTCCGGTGCGTTCCTTCGACCGAATCGATGCCGAGACACAGGATGTTCATGCGCGACAACCGAGAAATCCCGGCCGGTTCGGAGATGCTTTCTCCGCCCGACACTCCGGCGCGCTCGGCGATCTCTCCCGTCGGCACGCGAATGAAGAACCATCTCTGCATCCAGCCGGCGAAAAAGAGCACATTCAATAGAATGAACAATATTTCGAGAACGGTCCAGATGCGCCTTCCGCCCCGATGCTCGGGAAGCGGCCGCCCCTCCGCCTCCCCCTCGGGAACCGGAGCAAGCTCCTGCGTCGGCGGCGTCATTCCAGGTTCCATGCGCACCCTACGGCGAGAGCCGGCTCGAGATGACTCCTGCGGCGTTCTTCGCGGTCGGCGCATACGCGCTTGAGCGCCACGACGCTCCTCCAGCGTTGCTCGATCGGCAGGTCCGAGGTACGGATGCGGTCGCGCTCCGGTTCACCCCGTGAGGGGTCGAGGGCGTCGGCCATGACGAGGGCCCGCGTCAGGGGCGCATGAGCCGGCCTGGGGAACGTGTGCCATCGGACAGCCCGGCAGAGCGCCGGCGGCGGAGGGGGATCGAGCGTTTCGAGGAACGCCGCCGCCGCGGCCCCGTGCGCCAGCATCGGAACCTTCTTTTCGAGCGCTCCGAGGCGGATACCGCCGCGCTCAACCGTCGCATAAATCTCGGACGGCCCGGCCCCGCGAAACAGGTCGTGCGCCAGCCCTGCGAGCAGTCCGAGTCTCGCGTCGAGACCGAACTCGCAGGCGTATTCCGCGGCAAGGCGGGCGACGCTCTCGACATGCGTCCGCAATCCCGCCGGAAGCGCGGCGGCCCGGGCAGATATTATATCATGCCATATACCATGAGGGCCATTCCAGCAGCCATAATACCCCCGTTCCACGATCTGGGCCATGACGGCAGGCGGCACCGGGAGGCGCGTCAGGCGCCCCCGGGCGATCTCGTTCCTGACGGATCTCGACGAAGCGGGGTCGGGGTCGAGGGGAACCCAACCGCTCCGTCCGTTCGGAAGAGGCAGATCGGCGCCGACTCCCGGTCGGACGACGACGGCCAAACCGATCTCGCCGACCAACTCTTCAGCGGACTTCCAGCCCGGCAGATCACGAAGAGAGTCCGCCCCGATCACCAGCATGAACTCGTATCCGGCATGGCGTTCCCGCAGGGCGCGCACGGTCCGGATGGTATAGGACAGGCCTCCCAGATCGCGCTCGACGTCGCAGATCCGGAGGCCGTGCCGGCCGCGGATGGCCGTTTCCACCAGGGAACGTCTCGCCTCGTACGGCAGAAGATCGCGATCTTCCTTGTGAACGGGCCGGTGAACGGGAACGAACCAGACCTCGTCGAGGCCGCATGCGTCGCGCGCCGCCTCGGCGATCCTCACGTGGTGACGATGAACCGGATTGAAGCTGCCCCCGAAGAGGCCGATCTTCATGAAAAGAACTCCCTGAGGGCGAACTCCATTTCCCCGATGGCGACGGTGTCTTCTTTGTCCGCATCGATGCGAGCCAGTTCGTCCGTGAGTCCCATTTTCTGGATTTTCTTGCGGAAGCGGGCAACCCCTTCGTCGCTGGTGAAATCGGTCATCGCGACGAGACGTTCGATCTCGGCGCCCTTCACCACCCAGTAGCCCTTCTCGACCTCTTCGACCTGGAACGGGGGCAGGTAGGCAAACACCTTTTCGCCGACGGCGGGGGCCATCGTCTCCTGGACCGGCAGGTTCGCGAGTTCGGCACAGATCCGCTCGGCCAGTTCCTTGGTGCCTTCCTTCGTCGCGCCTGAAAGGGGGAACGCCGGGAGCTTGCGCTTTTTCAGGGCTTTCTCGAACTTTTTCCAGGCATCGCGCGCCTCGGGAAGATCCATTTTGTTGCCCACGACCAGCATCGGTCGTTCGAGCAGCGTCGAATCGAACTCGCCAAGTTCGCGCATGATCACGTCAAAGGTAGCGAGCGGCTCATCCGGGTCGATCTCGGAGAGATCGACGAGATGCACCAGCAGCCGGGTCCGTTCGATGTGTTTCAGGAACTGGATGCCGAGGCCCGCACCCATGTGGGCGCCTTCGATCAGCCCGGGCAGGTCGGCGACGCAGAACGCCGGCAGGCCGTCGGGCTTGACGATTCCGAGGTGCGGAACAAGCGTGGTGAAGGGGTAATCCGCAACTTTGGGCCTCGCGTTGCTGATCGCGCGCAGCAGGGTCGACTTTCCCGCATTGGGAAGACCGACCAGACCGACGTCGGCGAGCAGTTTCAGTTCGAGACGGAGGTGTTTCTTTTCGCCGGGTTCGCCTTTTTCGGCAATGCGCGGGGCGCGCCTGACCGAACTTGCAAATCGGGCGTTGCCTTTGCCGCCGCGGCCGCCACGCGCCGCGACGAAGCGGGCGCCGGCGCTCGCGAGATCAGCAAGCAGTTCGCCGGTTTCGGCATCGTACACAAGCGTTCCGACGGGAACCCGGATCGTCTCGTCGAGGGCATCGGAACCGATCATGTCTTTGGGGCCGCCCTTTTCGCCGGGCCTGGCGCGATAGATCCGCTGGTAGCTCAACTCATACAGCGTGTTCAGGTCGCGCGTGGCAACCATGACGACGTCCCCGCCCCGTCCGCCGTCGCCGCCCGAAGGGCCGCCGAAGGGAACGAACTTTTCGCGGCGGAAGGCAATCATGCCGTCGCCGCCTTTTCCGGATTCAACTTCAATTACGAGTTCATCAACGAATTTCACCCGGCGATTATACCACAAAACCCATCGTCGCGCACTGCCGGCGACGACGGGGGATACTGATTTTTTTCCGGGAATCGCGCAAAGCGGCATTGACGCGATCCCCGTCATGTGATAGTTTTCACGCGCTGTTCTCGATTCGAATTCACCGCGCAGAAGCCGGAGGAGAAACACGTCAATGAAGGTCCCGCTGTTGGATCTCAAGCCTCAATACGCCCAGATCAAGGACAAGGTCGTTCCCGAAGTGCTGTCCATCATGGAAAGCCAGGGATTCATCCTCGGCCCCCGCGTGGAAAAGATGGAGCAGGAGCTCGCCGCCTACACCGGCGCGAAATACGCCGTCGGCGTCTCATCAGGCACCGATGCGCTTCTGCTGTCACTCATGGCGCTGGGCATCGGCACCGGCGATGAAGTCATCACGACGCCGTACAGCTTTTTCGCGACCGCCGGTGCGATCGCCCGCGTCGGAGCCCGGGCCGTCTTCGTCGACATCGAGCCCGACACGTACAACATCGATGCGTCGAAGATCGCCGCCGCCATCACGCCGCGCACGAAGGCGATTCTCCCGGTTCACCTGTTCGGCCAGTGCGCCGACATGGACGCGATCATGAGCGTCGCCCGCCAGCACAAGCTGCCGGTCATCGAGGACGCCTGCCAGTCGATCGGCTCCAGCTTCAATGACAAGCAGGCGGGAACCATCGGGGATTTCGGCTGTTTCAGCTTCTTCCCGAGCAAGAATCTCGGCTGTTTCGGCGACGGCGGCCTTGTCACGACCAACGACGAGCAGCTGTACCAGCATGTCAAGAAGCTGCGCGTGCACGGCGGCGAGCGCCAGTATCACCACCTGGAAGTCGGCATCAACGGCCGTCTCGACGCCCTTCAGGCAGCCGTCATCTCGGTCAAGCTGCCTCACCTTGCCGCCTGGACCGAAGGCCGAAGAAAGAATGCCGCCCGCTATAACGAACTGCTCGCCGGCAACAAGACCGTCCGCACCCCGGTCGCCAAGCCGGGCCGCTACCATATCTACAATCAGTATGTCATCAGCGTCGAGCGACGCGACGAGCTGAAGCAGTTCCTCACCGAGAAAGAAATCGGCTGCGCCGTGTATTACCCGCTCAGCCTCCACGAGCAGGAGTGCTTCAAATCGCTCGGCTACAAACACGGCGACTTCCCCAACTCGGAAGCGGCAGCACAGCACACCCTCGCGCTTCCCGTGTATTCGGAGCTTCCAGACGGAGCGGTCGAGTATGTCGCATCCGCGATAAACGAGTTCACGAAGCGCTGATCCAACGCCATCACGTTCGGGGGCACGGTTTTCGACCGTGCCCCTTCGATTTGCGGTCGGATTTGCCGATGTTTCCTGAGACTCCGGTATGCGCGACGTGCCGGGGCAGGATTCGTGCTTAGGAGGCAAAACAATGGCGCAGGAGAACCTGTTCGAAGGCATCCTCCGCAGCCTCGACCGACATCGGGGAGCGGCCGTCATGATCGTGGCCGCGACGCTACTCGTCACGGCGCTCGTCAGCCGCGTCTTCCCGACCGTTTACGAGAGCAAATCCCTTCTCAGAGTCATGACGAGCGAGCTGCGTCCCGGCGACAGCCCGGCCGCGGCGATGAACGGCATCCTGTCTCAGAAGGACGTGATCGGAGAAGTCCTGCAGACCTGTGGTCTCGATCTCGGAAAGTCGGAGCCGCGCTACGCGCCCTTCACGCTGGAAGACGCCGGCCAGGGGCTCGTGAAACTCACCGTTCGCGACCCGAATCCGGCGGAACTGCCCGCGCTCGGCGATGCCGTCATCAAGATGCTTTCCGAGCGGTTCCTCGGGTATTCGAACGAGACGAACCTGTTCGAGATCGAGATGCTCGAAAAAAAGAAGAACGTGCTCAAAGAGAAACTCGAGGAAGCGCGCCGAGGCACGGCGGATGCGCTGCCGTCGCCCCTGTTCGAAAACGAGGCGCTCGCCCTCGACGAGGAGATCCAGCGCGTCGGCACGAAACTGCAGGAGGACAGAAAGCGCCTGCAGACCCTTCCCCGCATTCGCGTCGTCCCGTCGTCACGCACCGACAACGCTTTGGCGGAAGTGCGCGACACGCTCGCGGAGGCTCGCGCGGAACTTGCGCGCCTGCTCGAAACCTATCGCGAGAAGCACCCCAAGGTGGTTGCGGCGAACGAGTTCATCTCCGAACTCCAGGCCCGTCAGCGCAAACTCGCTTCGCAGCGTGACAGAAAAGAACCGAACCCCGAGTATGACACCCTCCAGCAGGAAATCGAGGCAAACACCGCCAAGCTGGAAGAGTTGAAAAAGCGTTGGTTCGAAGCCAACCGCACGCCGCCGGAGCCGACACTGGCGAACCCCTTCGGCGGCCGCGCTCCCGTCCTCGCCTCGTCGGCCAGCACCTCCCGCATCAGGTCACTCGAAACGCTCTACGCCGACGTCACGATGCGGCTTGAAGAGCTGCAGATCAAGCAGTCGACCGCGGTCGGACGGATCCAGGTTCTCCGCAAGGACATCGATGCACCGAAACCGATCGGTCTTTCCCTGCTCCAGCGCGAACTCGCGGCAATGCTGGGCGGAACGCTTCTCGCCGTTTTTCTGCTCTACACGCCGGTTCCGATGAAGGCGGAGTTCGTGGGCGCGCCCACCCCGGTCTTCGTCTCAGCCCCCGGCTACGAGGCCAGGCCGTCCACTCACCTTCTCCAGATGTCTCCGCTCTCGTCGACGCGTCTCGCGCTGCCGGTGCCCGACTCGGTCCATCACGCCAGCTACGACGAGCGGCTGATCGTTCTCAACGAGCCGGATTCGAGGCGGCTCGAGCCGTATCGAACCCTCGTGTCGAACCTCCAGATCGCACTCGCCGACAACGCCACCCGCATCATCCAGGTCTGCTCTTCCCGCTCGGGAATGGGGCGAAGCACGCTGACGGCGAATCTCGCCATTCTGTTCGCCCAGGCGAACTACTCGGTTGTCCTGATCGACGCGAACTTCCGGCGGCCCGTCCTTCACCGCATCTTCGACACCGACAACCACACCGGGCTGAGCACGGCCCTCTGCGGCCAGTCGTCGGCAAACATCGTCAAGCCGACGATGCTCAAGAACCTCGGCCTGATCACGGCCGGCCCGATCCCGCCGCACCCGGTCGAACTTCTGGGCTCGGTTTCGATGATCGAACTGCTGGACACCCTCAAGCGAAGGGTCGAGCTGGTCCTCATCGACACCCCGGCTCTTCTCGAATATCCGGACGCCGGCATTCTCGCCGAGCAGGCGGGCGGTGTCGTGTTTCTGCACCGCGAAGGCGAGCCCGAAGCGGACATCAAGGCAAGCCAGGATTTCCTGAAAAACATCCGAGCCACCGTTCTCGGCTACGTCACGACCTGAATCGTTTTACCTTGCCCTCCACCATGCCGTCCGGCACACGCGGACGGCATGCTTCGTTTTCCACGTGCCATGGTCATCAACCGAAAATGGTTTTACGCAGGCGAAGACCGTGCTAGTATTCAGGCAGCATTCAGGAGAAAACAGCCTTGTTCGAGTTCGCCATTCCCCAGCCTCCGGATCTCTGGATGCGCCTGATCGCACTCGCGGGCGCCGCCGCCGGCATGATCACCGACATGCGTCGGGGCAAGATCTACAACTGGCTGACCTTTCCCATGATTCTGGCCGGCTGGCTGGCAAACGCCTGGTGGTATGGCTGGTCCGGCCTCGGATACAGTTTTCTCGCGACTCTCGTCGGCATCGCGCTGTATATGGGGCCGGCCATGATCGGCGTCATCGGCATGGGGGACGTGAAACTCCTCGGCGGGCTCGCGGCGCTGGCCGGAACGAAGTTCGTCATCGGCACGTTTCTGTATTCCTGCATTCTCGGGATCCCGCATGCAATCATCATCCAGAGGCTGAACTTCGGGAAGGATGCGTTGCCCATGCTGCTGGCGAGCATTCAGAGCGGGGCGTTCCGCGACAAAACGATTCACAACACGGCCGGACAGACCGGATTCAGGTTCTATCTCGGGATAGATATTTTCCTGGGTGCCCTGCTCGCGACGTTCGTGGAACTCCCCCTGCGCTGGTGACCGGCCGTCGACGGTACGAACGGATATTCGCGGGAATTTTTCAAATATCTCGCATTTCCGTTGTCCGGGTGAGACCTCCTGTGATATGTTTCTTGACTTAAACAAGGAGACACCCTCCGCCCGGGAGAAATGAATGGCGCAACGCATCAAGGTGTTCATAGCCGACGACATGATCGAGCTCCGCTCGAACGTGCGCCGCATGCTGAGCACCCTTGACAATGTACGCGTCGTCGGCGAAGCCGGTGACGGCGACGAAGCCCTCAAGTTGATACGAGAGTTGTCGCCGCACGTCGTCCTGATGGACATCAACATGCCGAAACTGGATGGCCTCAAGGCCACGGAAACGCTCACCAAGGAGCGGCCGAACATCCAGGTCATCATCATGTCGATCCAGAGCGAGCAGGAGTATTTCCGCCGGGCGATGAAAGCCGGCGCGAAAGACTTCCTCACGAAGCCCTTTTCCGGAAGCGAGTTGTCGGAAGCGATCCTGAACGTCTTCAATCAGTGGGTGAAGGACACCCCCGATGCGCTTGTAGAAGAGCAAAAGGCGCAGGTCCTGACGTTCTTCTCAACGAAGGGCGGCGTCGGCAAGACCACGCTGGCGACGAACCTCGCGGTAAGCCTGGCCAGACTGGGCAAGCATACGCTCCTGATCGACACGTCGCTTCAGTTCGGCGACGTCGCGATCACGCTGAACCAGAAATGCAACCGAAACATCTACGGCATCATCCAGGACAACAAGGATGAGGTCTCGCCCGAAGACATCGAGAAGAACACGGTTCGCCACCCGAGCGGTCTCGAACTGCTCCTGGCGCCCATCGAGCCGGCATACGCCGAGTCGATCAAGGCCCAGCACATCAAGCAGATTCTCGATCACGTATCGGAGAACTACCAGTTCATCATTTTCGACACCGCACCGCACATCGGCGACCTCGAACTGGCCATCCTCGATCGCACGGATCTCGTGCTGCTCGTGGCGACTCTCGAGATCAGCTCGCTGAAGAACACGAAATTGTGTCTGAAAACCTTTTCCGACATCAAGTTCGACACGAACAAGATCAAGCTGGTCCTCAACAAGGATTTCCCGCACGCCGGCATCGGATGCAAGGATATCGAGGCGGGTCTCGCCATCCCGCTTTTCTCGACCGTTCCGATGGATATGGCGACGGCGCAGCAGGCACTTAACCAAGGTGAACCTTTTGTGGTAAAATCCCCTGACACTCCGTTGGCCAAAACCATAAAAGACATGGCCATGACGATCGCCGGCGTGGAGAGAGAGGCTCCCGCGGAAGAGCAGGAGAGTGTCATCGACAAGTTCAAAAACATCCTACTTCGGGTCTTGAATCAAGGGAGGTAACGTCTGATGGGTGGTTTACTTTCTCGTCTGAATGAGGAAAAGAAGTCCGTAGAAAAATCCGGCATCCTCGAATCTGCGGTAACCCGCGAAATCACCGGTTTTGAGAGGCTCAAGGAAAAGGTTCACACGCGGCTGATCGACGACATGCCCCAGGCGATCATGACCGAGACGAACCAGGAAAAGAAGCGCGGCATGCTCCGCGACCGCATCACCCAGGTCACGACCGAGGAAGGGAGCAAGCTGAACATCTCTCTCTCGCCCCGTGAAATGGAGTCGATGACGCAGGTTCTGCTGGACGACATGATCGGGTTCGGCCCGATCCAGAAGCTGCTCGACGATGACGACATTTCCGAAGTCATGGTCAATGGCCCCTACCAGATTTACTTCGAAAAGAAAGGGAAGCTGACCCTTTCCGAGATCAAGTTCAAGGACAACGATCACGTCATGCGCATCATCGAACGCATCGTCGCGCCGATCGGCCGCCGCATCGACGAATCGGTTCCGTACGTCGACGCGCGTCTTCCCGACGGCTCCCGCGTGAACGCGATCATTCCGCCTCTCGCGCTGAACGGGCCGACGATCACGATTCGAAAGTTCAAGAAGGAAGCCCTCGGAATCGCCGATCTGGTGCGTTTCGGCACACTGACGGACGACATGGCGAAGTTTCTCGAGGCCTGCATCAAGGTTCGCCTCAACTGCGTCGTTTCGGGCGGCACGGGCTCCGGAAAGACGACCACGCTGAACATCCTGAGTTCCTTCATTCCGGAAGACGAGCGCATCATCACGTGCGAAGACGCGGCCGAACTCCAGCTGCGCCAACCGCATGTCGTGCGTCTCGAAACGCGTCCGGCAAATATCGAAGGAAAGGGCGCCGTTCCGATGCGCGAGCTCATCAAGAACACGCTTCGCATGCGCCCCGAGCGGGTCATCGTCGGCGAATGCCGCGGCGGCGAAGCCCTCGACATGCTCCAGGCCATGAACACCGGCCACGACGGCTCTCTGACCACGGGACACGCAAACACGCCTCGCGACATGCTCGCCCGTCTCGAAACGATGGTTCTGATGGCCGGCATGGATCTTCCGGTTCGCGCCATCCGCGAGCAGATCGCCTCGGCCGTTCACCTGATCATCCAGCAGTCCCGTCTCAAGGACGGTTCGCGCAAGATCACGTATCTGACCGAGATCCAGGGCATGGAAGGCGACAAGATCGTCATGCAGGACATCTTCCGGTTCGAGCAGTCAGGTGTCGATGAAAAAGGGAAGATCATCGGCCGCCTGAAGGCAACCGGCATCAGACCGAAATTCGCAACCAAATTCGAAGAAGCTGGAATCCATCTGCCGCCGAACATCTTCACCGACTCCGCCAAAGGATGGTGACGGCGTGCAACTGATTTTCATCGTTGTAGCCGGTTTTACGGCGTTGCTGTTTACCCTCCTGCTGTTTTCCCTGTTCGGTTCGGCCCCCGGGGAAGACGTTCGCGCGCGTATGGAGCAGTATCTCGTCGAATCCGAGATGATTGCCAAGCAGTACACCCCTCCCGACGAAGATGATGAAAAGCGTGACAGAGGCTCGGAAGACGGGGAAGACGATTGGGTCAAAGAAACCCGCGGGGATGAGCAGGGCATAAAAAAACTCCTCGGGAACGTCGGCTTCGTGCTCACGCCGAAAGGCATGGCGGCTCGAATCGCCGATAAGCTCGCAAAAGCCGGCGTTCCGCTGAAAGCCAACGAATTCGTCTCGGTCGTCTTTCTCGCCACGATCATACCGGCGATTTTCGGAACGCTCATCACGCAAAATCCCATTATGGGGCTTGGATTGGGCGTCATCGGATTTTTCGTGCCCAATCTCTGGGTCACGATCATGAAATCCCAGCGCTCCGCCGCGTTCGGGAACCAGATCCAGGACGCGCTGATCATGATCGCGAACGGCCTGAAAGCGGGCTATTCGCTTCTGCAGGCGATGGAAATGGTCGCCCGCGAGGCTCCGCCCCCGATGTCCATCGAGTTGAGGCGGGTCCTGAAAGAAAACAGCCTCGGTCTGAACCTCGAAGACGCCCTTCGCGGACTGAACATGCGCGTCGAGAACGAAGACTGGGATCTCGTCACGACCGTCGTGCTCATTCAGCGCCAGGTCGGCGGCAACCTCGCCGAAATTCTCGACAAAATCGGGGCAACGATCAGGCAGCGCCAGAAAATCAAGGGCGACATCCAGACGAAAACCGCGCAGGCCAAGGTCTCCGGCTTCATCGTCGGTGCGCTCCCCGTCGGCATGGGGCTCATGATTTACATCGTGAATCCCGGCTTCATGACGAAACTGTTCACGTTCAAACAGGGCTGGTACAGAGGCTGGTTCCTGCTTGTCTTCGGCATCATCTGGGAAATCATCGGCATGATGATCATCATGAAGATCGTCGACATCGAAGTGTGAGGAGAGAGACATGAACACCCTGTTTATGATCATCGGTGCCGTCGCCGTCTTCCTCGTCATTCTCCTGCTGTTCCCGTCGGGTTCGCAGTCTGACATCCAGAACCGCCTCGCACAGCTCGACGGCGGCGTGAGCACGAGCGAAGCGGTGGCGATCAAGGACGAGGAGCTGAACAAGCCGTTCGTGGATCGCGTCATCAGGCCATTCCTGGCAAACCTCGCCGGGAAACGCGATCCGAAGGAAATCCGGCAGATCCAGCGCGGCTCGCTCCGCAAAATGCTGGCCCAGGCCGGATATCCGGGCGGTCTGACGGTCGGCGAGTTCATGGTCATTCAGAACCTGTTCCGAGTCATTCTGCCCTCGGTCATGATCGCCTTCGGCTTCGTCGTTCAGATGCAGCCAGGCCAGATAGGACTGTTCGCGTTCGTTGGAATCGGCCTCGGGACACTGCTTCCGCGCATGTATCTCCAGAACAAGATCGCGACCCGCCTGCATGGAATCACCCGCCAGCTCCCGGACGTCCTCGACCTTCTGACCGTTGCGGTCGAAGCAGGACTCGGCTTCGATGCCGCCTGCGACAAGGTCGTCGAGAAGATGCGCGGCCCGATTCCCGACGAATTCAGCCTGACCCTCAGACAGATCCGGATGGGCCAGTCACGGCGTGACGCCTTCAAGGATATGTCTGAACGCGTCAACCACCAGGATCTCTCGGCGTTCGTTTCGGCCATCATCCAGGCGGATCAGCTCGGTGTCTCAATCGGTCAGGTTCTGCGCATCCAGTCCGACCAGCTTCGCGAGAAGCGGCGGCAGCGCGCCGAGGAAGAGGCGGCAAAAGCACCGGTCAAGATGATGATTCCCCTGGTTTTCTTCATTTTCCCGAATGTCGGTATCGTCATCATGGGCCCCGCCGCCTATCAGATCATCGAGGAAATGGGAAAGAGTACCATGAAAACCGGTGAATGAGGTGTTCGCCGGGCCACGTGAGGGATCATCAGCCTTTGTCATCGTATCGTGTCACCAGGGCGAACGGCGAACTGCTGGCCGACCGGGCCAGATATGCCGATACCTTCATCAGCCGTCTGCGAGGTCTGATGTTCACGTCGCCCCTCCAGCCGGGGGAAGGATTGCTGATCGAACCATGCACGTCGATTCACATGATGTTCATGGGGTACCCGATCGATGCGATTTTTCTCGACAAGGACAACCAAGTCGTGGCATGCTATGATGTTTTGGCTCCCTGGTGGGGAGTTTCGGGCTGGCACCGCAACGCGGTAAAAGTGCTGGAACTGCCCGCAGGAGTGCGCGAAAAACAAGGGGTACAAGCCGGTGAGAGGCTCATCATCGAGCCGGCATAGATAACGTCCGACACAGTCCGTTTCCAGATTCGTCATCAAAAGTGAGAAGATTCCATGAACAAGCCATCTGCCCGTCCCGAAAGGAGACCTGAACGCATGTTTTCCGTCCCGCGTCTCTCAACCCGCTTTTTTCTGAGCATCGCCTTCGTCGTTTGTCTGGCCGCCGTCATCCTGACCGGCTGCGACTCCAACCCGGCCGGATCGTCCGCCAGTTCGACCGGCACGACAAACACGGCCTCCACGACCGTCAACATCGCCGGAACCACAACCCTGTACGGACGGTTGCTCGATCTCTCCACCGGTAACCCGATCGTGAGCAGCAATGCGAACGTCGCCGTCCGGTTATATCGTGATGCCGTCCTGGTCGCGAAGCGTGATGCCCAAAACAGCAATTTTTATTCATTTACAGGCATTTCGGGCGGCATTTATTATATCGAAGCCTATGATAAAAGCGGCATCTACGAAAAGAATTATGCCGTCATCAATCTGGCTGCGAATTCCAATGTCGAGCAGAACCTTTCCCTGCGTCCCAAACCGGGCGCTGCTCAGGTGGCTGCATCCTATACCGTCATTGGAAAACTCGTCAGCGCTGCTGACAGCACGCCTGTGATGTTTGCCGACGTTTCTCTCGGTGTAGGCGCCCTCACCACCAGTACCCTGGAAGACGGTTCATTCATTCTGTATGGGGTGTCCGAAGGCCAATACACGGTCACCTTCTCCAAAACCGGATTCACAGACCGGAATGTGGTCATCGTCGCAAGCACCACCAATCTTTTCGTCGGAGGAGTTGCCGCGAACAATGGCACGGTCGCCGACGGCGCCGGCCTGAACGTAGCTGGTAAAAACATAGGAACGATCGCAATCAGTCCCGCTTTCACGTCTACCGGCGCATTGGCGGGTACGATCCGCAATCCGACGACGGACGCTCTCGTCACCAACACAAAGGTCGCCCTGTGGTATAAACCGGATAACAGCGATACCCGCCAGCCGGCGATCATTCACCGCCCCACGACGAATGCCGTCGGGAACGTCTCCATAGTAAACCTGCCAGCCGGCTGGTATGCGATCACTTCTCTGGATACCGTTACCACACCTGTGTATGACAACAACGGCGCGTTGGTGGCATATAGATTCGTCGGAGCAGCCATTTATACCGGGGCGTTCCTCCAGGTCACGCCCCCGAAGACCACTACTCTCCCCTCTGGCGGCCTGTAATTTCCTAAAAGAAAGCCGCCCAGCATAAGCCGGGCGGCTTTCTTTGTGCGCGCCAGGGTGGCACTTCCTGGGAGGTGCAAGCCATCTGTGACCCCGACAAGAGGAATCACGAGCCGAACGGCAAGGATGTTCGTCGCGAGGCTGAACCTGAAGGAAGCCGCGGGCAAAACGCTGGCCCGACACACAGGAAGAGGATACGAGGTGACCATGCGGGATGGGAAGGCTCAACTCTCCAAAGTCCAATACTTGTTCGGAACGCATGGCTGTATATTCGACGGGCAAAAGCGGGAAAGGAAGCGCGCATTACCCGGGAAGGCTGCCAACCGGCCTCAGTGCGAAGAGGTGCGGCGATTGACGTGTATTAACCGCAGGCGGACCGATGCGTCGAGATTCCGAAACCAAACGGCAGAGGAACGCGAACGCTCGGCATCCCCCGCAGAAGTCGGTATCAGACCGCTAACCGAGAATTGGTGAATAAAGAGATTGATATTCCAACTCTCCAGAGACATTATTATCTTAGCCTATGGATTTTCGCAATGATGCCTTTGGCATGATATTTGCGCATATTTACACCGGAGCGTCCTTTGGACACATCTCCACCCAGGAGAAGATCCCTATGAACAGCCGATTGCGAACCGGACAGGCTACGCTCGAACTAGCGCTTGTATTGCCGCTTTTCCTTTTCCTTGTGTTTGCTATTGTCGATTTTGGTCGCATTCTCCATACATGGTCGTGCATCAATCTCCAATGCGTGGAAGCGGCACGTGAAGGCTCGAAGCGACTGAATCAACTGGTTGCACGAAACGTTTTCACCAGCACGACCCATCCTGCTCTTCCACAGGTAGAGGCGGCCTTCGATGCTCATCGATCTCCAGCCATCAATCCGGCCAACTACTGCAATCCTACCATTCCGACCCTTCCCCAACCTGAGTATTCAGGAGTTGGAGATGCATCGCGAGAAATCACAGTCCGTGTCGGATGCCGGATTGAGATGCTCACTCCTTTCATTGGGAATATTTTTCAAGCCATAACCGGCAAACCTGAAGTGATCGTTTGGGCGTCTGCCACCGAGGCAAAGGAATAATGGAAAGCATGTGAGGTATATTTACACCATCATTCAAGCCTTGTAACATATTTGCCGCTGGGCAATTTTTCTGCGGAATTATTCGCCATTCAATTGTCCGGTTCTCGAATGGAGGTTTTAGCATGAGGTATCAGAAGCGAGGTCAGTCCTTTGTTGAATTCGTAATCATATGCCCTCTGGTTATTCTTCTGTTCATTGGGGGGATCGTTGATTTTGGCTTCGCGTTTTACAACATCATCGCCCTTCAGCAAATTGCAAATGCCACGGCAAAATGGGCTGCCGAAAGTAACGGAACGACGGGAAGATCTCCCTCCGAGATCGAAACCTATGCAACCTCAAAAAAACCAGCATGGTGGAACACCTCATTCAAAGTCCAGTCGACCCCTGATGTCACCATGCCAACCGGAGGGAAGGCAGTGAGAGTGACCCTTTCTTACGAATCGCCGTTGTATACTCCATTCTATTCCACGCTCACGACGGGTATTTCCGGCAAACCGGTCATTCCTCTGAGTGTCGCTGCTTTATATCAGAAGCCAGTGGCTGTATTCACGCGTTAATAGGGTCTCCCCCACTCGAGATTCCCCGCCATTTACAATGATTGGAGAGGGCCGAGGAGCCAAGATCACGGTTAAATTGGGATATTTGGAAAAAAGGGGGGAAGAGTATGCTTTATTCAAAAAGAGGTTCGATTCTGGTAATGACTGCGGTAGCCACCGTTTTTCTCATCGGATTAACGGCGCTGGTGACGGATGCGGGGTGGATGTATTATCAGAAGATTCGGCTGGAAACAGCTGTCAATGCCGGCTGGAAAGCTGGTTACGATAAGATGATCGAATTAACTTCCGGTACAAATGCCCCCCTTTCCCAAGGCGGGCAAAACACTGTAAAAGCCAAGATTCTTGATGTCATACGCCAGAATGGATACTCTGATGACCAGTTGGCAAACGTTCAAATAACCATCGATCCAACTAACACGCTGGAAGTGACAGCTTCAGAACCCGTCGGTCTCTTCTTTTCCAGGATTTATGGATATACAACCGCGCGAGTTGCCGCTTCACGTGAAAACGACAGAACGATGAGCGCTTCCATCGTTCCGCTGGCCATTCCCCATGGCGTGGTGAAAGACCTCACCAAAACGACCTATTCGGTCGATTTTTTCGGTCCCGGAGACGCCTTTGCCAGCGGGTCCGAATACATCCTCAAACTCGGAAGCGGGGGTGGAAGCAAGCCGCCAACGACACCAGATGATGTCAAAATGATTCTCGTTCCGATGGACACCGGAGCTCAAACAACCCTTGGGTATGAAAGGGCATACGGGATCGCATTCTGGTGTTTGAAGATTGAGGAGTCAGACCCGGGGTATACACCCGTGTATTGGCTGCTGGGCTATCGGGGCGGATCGTTCTTTCTACCGTATGATGACGCTATTATTTCAAAGCTCACTGATTACGGCGTTAACTACACCATCATCACAGGCCGCGAAAATGTCCAAGCCATATTCGATCAAGTAAATCCCAATACTTTGGAGTTGTACAATCGCCCCAGAATCGCAGTCTATTCGTCCCAGGACAATCCAGACCCTGTTGAAACAGTCCTCCGCGAGGCAAGGATCCCATATGGGACATACAGTAAACCTCCCTCGGTCAATGCAAACGGGTGGACACGTACGGCTTCCTACGATCCGTCCAAAGCCACCCGGATCTACGACGGGGAAATTTTAGCCGGAGCCCTGAATGGATATCACTGGGTTCACCTTCACCATGAAGATTTCACAGGATTCAACGGCGGGTGTTACTACTATGGCTATACGTGTAAAGATTTCTATGACCGTGGCTTGTTAGGTTCCACAACCAGTTCTTCAAGAAGAACCACGTGCAGAAATCGCATGTGCAGCTACTGCCAGAGTAATTTCACCGCATCCACCGGTAGGTGGGCAAGTGGATACACTCCTGAACCAAGTGATACCGTGACCAACTGTCATAACGCGAGAAGACGGTGTACCGAGAAATCTTGTGCGGATGGGACCTTGTGGCGAACAATTTCCTCAATTAAGATTTGTAACCAAACCGACCCCGACAGACCGCAATGTCTCGAATATGCGAATCTGCTGTCGTTCGCAACCGGATTCACAAGCGATCCGGGATCCGAGCCCAAGCCTCAGTATGAAGTATATACGAACGGCGGGAGACCTGTTCCTGACAACGCGGACGGATGGTTCAACAAAGGCACCAACGTTCAAAAGATGAAATGGGAAGTCACGAAAAAGGTTCGTGAGCATGTTCAACTCGGGGGCTTCCTCTTCGCGCAATGCTTTGCTCCTGAAACGCTTGATCTGGCTTTGTGGGAATCAGGTATTCACGCCGGGGAATCTGCGACAACCGCATATGATGAATGTCTCGCCTTCACAGGGATGCATTATAAGACGTTCCCTTGGAGATCCGGTGCTACATGGTTCTCAGATATCAATTCCCGAGATACGTCATCGAAACAGCCGTTCACCCTGTCGGCGCCACTCGATCCGAGATGCCAGAATCATTCTGGAAAACCCGACACGGGAAGCGGTCACACCGCAAGTTTCCTCAGATCCCAGATCAAAAGCTCCGTTACAATATTGGGAACTCAGACATCGAACTCGAACTATGTAAAGTATATTTCAGGAAATTACGCAAGAGGAACGTTTACCTTCCTTGGAGGCCATTATCACCACAATGTCCAAGCTAAACGTCTCGTGCTGAACAATGTTCTACTAGGCTCGTTGGTAACCAAAGAACTTGCAGAAGGAGAGGATACTCCCGTCACGGGAAAACAGAAAAGCAACTACGGTGTCATCGATCCGGACAATACCACCGGGGGCGGAGCCAACGACTACAGAGATCGCTTCGAATACGGCTTCAATCAGCCCCTCCAGATGAACGACCGCATTATCCCCGAACCTGGGAACCAGTCAGGACCAACGGATCAGGCAGTAAGTTTTCGCGTGAATGGAGACGCCACATATCCTCCCAATCGTCGGGTTCTCATCCCCATCACAGACATTCCTCCGGAAGTTCCGATTAATAACACTCATAATGCAACCGCAGCTGCAATTTACGATCTCCAAGGCCAGGATCACCCCAACGGCGCATATCTTCCCTCGCAATATGCGTTCGGTTCTTCGGTTCGCATCATCGGTTTTGCCGTGTTCGAAATTCTCGATCCATCGGAATATACGCGCGCAGGAAGCACTATTTCGGCGGGTGACACGGGAGATCTTGGCAACTATCAGACAGGCCAAGTTCGTGGCCGGTTCGTCGAATATTACATCAAGCCGGGTGACGTCCCCCTGAATTGAGTTATCCCAAGAAGCCAACGCGGAAGATGTTTCTGGCTAACCAAAGGCACTCTCGTCGAAATCGAAATAACCGGACCCTCGGTCTTCCTCAGGCCCTTGCCACATCGGTGTTGGATTCCCTCCATGGGGCTCCAGGTAGGATTTTCACCTCCAATCTGATATGCTCAAACCGAGCGCACGGTGCACATACGAAAAGCCGCCCGGCTTACGCCGGGCGGCTTTTCGTATGTCCCTTTGCAGCGGCACCCTTTGCCGCCTCAATGCCGTTCAGACAAGAGCCACCATCTCGATTTCGACGAGGGAGTCTTTGGGCAGCTTCGAAACCTGAATGCAAGAGCGGACGGGCGGCTCTTTCGGGAAGTGTTTGCCGTAGATCTCGTTGACGGTGGCGAAGTGGGCGAGGTCGACGAGGAAGATGGTGGTTTTGACGACCTTCGTAAAACCGGTACCGGCGGCAGCGAGAACGGCCTCGAGATTTTTCATGACCTGTTCGGTCTGGCCGGTGATGTCGGACGCCTCAATTTTTCCCGAGGCCGGGGCGATCGGGATCTGGCCCGAGGTGAACACGAAGCCGCCCGCCTTGATGGCCTGCGAATACGGCCCGATCGCCGCCGGCGCCTTGTCCGTGGAAACAACCTGTCGTGACATATGCGAATATCTCCTTATCTATCGATGGATTCAAAACAACGAACCACTGAGACACAGAGGCACGGAGAAAATATTTTATCTTTTATAAATAACACGTTTCTCTGTGTCTCTGTGCCTCTGTGGTTTCGTTTTCTGTGCGAATGATGGCACTCGGAAAACGGTACGTCAAGAGACGGGCGACTTGTTCCGATAGAGGGGCTTAACCCGCTTCCTTCGGGGGATGGGACGTCGCGGTTTGCTCACGAAGCCGCGACGGATGTAGAATATGTGAATGGAGGGCCACGGACCCATGCTCGTCAACCGTCGCTGGCTGAAACTTCTTTCTCTGGCAGCGCTCCTGTTCCAGGCCGACCCCGCGCCTGCCGTGCAGGAAATCAAAGAGACGATGATCGTCTCGAAAACCATGAACGAACAGCTCACGATGTGCAAGACCCTGCTCAAGACCGCGCATTTCATGGCCGAAGAGGCGGAGCCGTTCACGCACCCGCGTCACCAGGCCCGCTACAGGTTCGCCCCATCGGACAAGAAGGCCCGCTCCGTCCTCGACATGTCGCGCGGCCTTTCCTCGCGGTTCCACCTCCTGATGGGCGTATTGTGCCAGGTTCCGATGCAGAATCGGGATGCCATCTTCAAGTCGGGTCTCGCCTCGGCCGACAATCTTTCGAAATACGCCAAACGCTCTCTGAGAGCCATCAAGGACGGAAATCACGCCCTGTATATCGCCTCAGCCCAGGGGATCGAAAAAGAATCCTTCGTCGTCGAAAAGATCCTCAAAGACCTTGAAGACGCAATCAACGAGTCCATTCGAGAAAGTGACGCCCGCAAGGAAGACCTGTGAGCGTCCGAGGAGGTCGCATGTTCCCTAACCATCCGAAGACCGGCCGCCTGCTGGCCCTGATTCTTTCACTGCTTCCGGCAGCCGGACCGATGTTCGCTGCTCCTGAGACTGCCTCCCAGACAGCTCAGGAGGCGGTCCGTCCGGCTGACGCGCGAACGGCCAAGGAGATGGCGAAGGAACTGATCCGGGACGGCCTGAACAGCCTTCTGCTCGAACAGGAGCAGAAGGCCGAAGAGGCGTTCCTGAAGGCGAAAACGCTCGACCCGTATTCGGAAGAGGCCTGCAACTTTCTTGGACTGCTGTATCTTCAGCAAAACCTCCCCCAGAAAGCGGAAGACATGCTCAAGCGCGCGATCGCGATCGAGCCAATGTATGCCGAAGCGCTCCGCAACCTCGGGAAGCTGTATCTCCAGCAGGAACGCTACGGGGAAGCGGCCGGCTACCTCCGCCGCACCCTCGCGATCGACAAGAACCAGGCCTACACCTCGTATCTGCTGGGCATGGCGCTGTATTTCGAGGGAAAGCCCGAAGAGGCCGTCAAAGCCTACGAGGCTGCCTTCGCCCTTGACGCGAATCTGCCGCCCGAGGCGCATTACAACCTCGGTGTCGCCTACCACGAGATCTCGCGGTATCTCGACGCCGTGCGGGAGTATGAGGCGGTGCTGAAATCCGATCCGGAGCACGTCAACGCCCTGAACAACCTCGGTCTCGTCTACTCGGTCGTGGGGGAGAAAGACCGCGCGATCGAGCAGTTCAACCGTGTTCTGGCCCTCGACCCCTCGAACGTGAAAGCCCGGATCAACCTCGGCAACGTCTACCTGGGCACGAAAGACCTCGTCGAGGCCGAGCGGATTTATCGAAGCGCCATCGCGACCGACCAGTCGGATATCAGTCCCCAGCTGAATCTCGGCGTCGTCTACTTCGAGAAAGGCGACTTCGAAAAGGCACGACAGGAATGGGAAGCGCTCCTCGAGCGGAATCCCGACAACCTTCGCGTGCTTTCGGTGATGGGCTCGGCCTTCCTTGAAAAGCGCCGTTTCGACGACGCCATCAGGGTCTTCGGCCGCATGGTCGAGCTGATGCCCGACAACGGCAGCCTGGCGAACACGCTCGGCTACCTGCTGGCGGACCAGAATCGCGAACTCGAGCGGGCGGGGAAACTCATCAACAAGGCCCTCGAGCTCGACAAGCCGAACCGGGCGACGTATCTCGACTCGCTCGCTTGGGTGAAGTATCGCCAGGGGAAGTATGAAGACGCCCGCAATATCCAGGAAAAGGCGCTGAAGATCTTCAGGTTGTCGCACGAGCCCATCTCGAGCGAAGTGCATCTCCACATGGGCCGGATCTACGAAAAACTGTCGAAAAAGGACCTCGCCGTCGCGGCCTATGAAAACGCCGTGAAGAGCGGAACGGATCCAGACGCTGTCCGGCTGGCCTCGGAAAGCATCTCGACCCTGACATCGAAACGGTGACCGGCGACGCATCCCCCACGGGCGGCGACGCGGCCCCCCGTCGTTCCTGGAAGCCGCTCGCGGGCGCCGTCATCGGTTGGATTGCCGCCTTTTCGGCCGCCCTTCATCTGGGGGGGTTGCTGCCTGCCTGGTCGCAGACCACGGCCCTGTTTTTCACGGCGACCCTGCTCATCGCGCTTGCGATCTGCTTCGTCGCGGCCGGCACGCGTCTGTTCTGGCATCGAAGCACGTATCTCGCCGTCGGCGCGATCGGGCTGGCGCTGGTGGTTCTTCTCGCCAAGCCTCTCGTGCTTCGCGGCCGGATCATCAATTCGGCAGCCACGGTTCCCGGCGAAGTCCTGTTCGTCTCGGCGGCTCATGCCATGCTGCCCGTGGCGGCAACGTCGGACGGCCTCGTTCACGCGCGCAACGCCGTCTACGAAGCCGTCTCGGAACATATCGAAGACACCTGGCCCGAGCCGCCGACCGGCGTTCTCGCCCTGGGGCTGGCGCAGCTGCTTCTCGCGGCAGGAATCGGCCTCTGGATCGGCAGCGGCATCGACGAGAAGGCGCATCTCATCCCCATCGCCATCATCGCGACCTGCGCCGACATCTGGAGCGTCTCGGCGGGGGCGACGGCTGTCATCATCCGGAGTGAGCAGATCCATTATTTTCTGCTCCGTTTCCCCATCCTCGGCGGTCCCCGGCCTGCCATGCCCTTTTTGATCGGGTTGACGGATTTTCTCTTTTTTGGCATTTTCTATCAGGCCGCATTGAGGTTCGGGCTCGGCGAGCGAAAGAATATCCTGCTTCTGACCGCTTCGTTCCTGATTGCCGTGTCAAGCGCCCTGCTGGCGGGCGTGGGTCTGCCGGTTCTCCCGTTCATGGGGCTGCTGTTCACGGCTGGCAACTGGAGGAATCTCCAGTTGAAGCGCGAGGATCTGAAACAGATGCTCCTGTTCCTGACCGGAGTGCTGCTGGTGTTTTTTGCGACGACGAAACTGCTGCCCTGGCTGAGATCGCCTGCCGGTTGATGCGACAAATCATTCCCGAGAGGAGTTCCCATGTATTCGTTTCATAAAATGCACGCCCTGGGAAACCATTTCGTATTTTTTGACGAGGTGGGACAGGATTTTTCCCGGCTCAAGAAACCCCGCATCCTGCAGCTTCTCTGCGATCCACGGCGCGGCATCGGGGCCGACGGCATCGTCTTCATCATGGATCCGCGCGATCCGAAGCATCACTGCCGGATGCAGATGTTCAACACCGACGGAACCGAGGCCGAAATGTGCGGAAACGCCATCCGGTGCGTCGCCCACCTGTTCAAGGGCCACTGTCTCGGCATTGAGCCCGTGCTGATCGAAACCGGCGGCGGCATCCGCGAAGTCCGGTTCGAGAGCGCATGCAACGGCACGGCCTCGTATCGAGTCGAGATGGGCTCGGCCTCGTTCGATCTTGTCTCGACCGGCGAGCTGGTCGCTGAAAAGGACCGCAAGCCACTCGACTGGGAAGGCGAAAAGCTGGAACCTATCCATGTGAACGTCGGAAACCCGCATGCGGTGCTGTTCGTCGATGAGCCGTGGGACGAGGACGAGATGGTCCGTGCCGGCGCCTGGCTGGAAACGCATGCGAATCATCCCCGGCGCATCAACGTCGAGTTCGTTCAGGTCGTGTCGCCTCACGAAGTGCGCGTCCACGTCTGGGAGCGGGGCTGCGGCATGACGCAAGCCTGCGGGACCGGCGCGACGGCCGTCACGGCGGCTGGCATCAGGGCGAAGAAACTGCAATCGCCGGTGACGGTCCACATGCCGGGCGGCGACCTTTCGATATCGCAGGAAAAGAATGGCGTGCTGTTCATGGCCGGACCGGTCCAGGAAATCGCGTCCGGCAAACTCACGCCCGCCTATCTTCACACCCTGGCGTAACCAGGGCGTGAAGACAGGTGGAAGTGAAACGTCTGAAGTTTGAAAGAGAGAGCACATGGCTGTTTGCAGGGCGCGTCGAGACGCGCCCTGCACGCAATATTCAGACGTGATATTATATAACAAGAGCGATATGGCAGAGAGCGTGAGAGCGTTCCGGGTTTTTCTCCTGGCGACGGCGATGGTGGCAGCGAGCGTCTGCGCGGCCCCGGCGCAGGTCAGGCCGGCGGCCATGGCGGATCTGTTTTACCCGGGCGACCCGGCAAAACTCGAAACGCTTCTCGACGGTTTTTTCAGGGACGCGGGAGACATCGTGCCCGTCGCCACCGCATCCCGGCTCGTCGGGCTGATCACGCCTCACGCCGGGTATCAGTATTCCGGCCCGACAGCGGCGAAGGCGTTCAAGGCGATTGCCGGCCAGCGGTTCGACCGCGTGTATGTCCTTGGGCTGGATCACCGGTCCGGCCGCCCCACGATCTCCGTGTGGCCGGAAGGGGCGTTCGACACGCCGCTGGGGCCGGTTCTTGCAGACGCCAGCGCATCGCGTGAACTTCTCGAGGCAGGCGTCTGCGTCGCGGACCCCGACCAGCATGCCGAGGAGCATTCGATCGAAGTCGTTCTGCCCTTCCTCGTCAAGGCGATCGGTCTCCGCCCCTCCGTGTTTCTCAGCATCGGCGGCCCGTCGGGGAACGGTTCGCTTCTCGGCCGCGAGCTGGTGAAGAGACTCTCGGGTCGCCCGGAACGCGTTCTTCTCGTGGTCTCGACCGACTGGTCGCATTATCACGGGGCGGCCGAGGCGGAACACCTCGACTCCCGGGGGCTCGAGTCCGTCAGGGCCCTTGATCCCGACGGGCTTCGGGAGGCCTGCGAGGCGGGCGCGACGGAGTTGTGCGGACTGAACGGCGTCACGGCCCTTCTTACGGTGATGAAAGCGGCATCCGCGACGGTTCGCGTAATCGAACGTACCGATTCCAGCCGCGAATCGGGTTCGGAACGGGTCGTGGGCTATGCCGCCGTGGTGTTCGAGGCGCCCGGACTCCCCCTGGCGAAGGAGCAGACGGGGCAACCGACTCCGCCTCAGGCAGAGACATCGATGACCGATTCCCAGAACGCAGGAAAACCGGAGGATCAGATGAACGAGTTTCACAAGGAAGCGCTCGCGGCGGTGAGAACGACTCTCGAAGCCGTCCTGAACGGGAAAGGCCGTCCGCCTCTGACGCTGAAGAGTCCGAGATTCGCCGAAAAATGCGGCGTTTTCGTCACGTTGAAGATCGACGGCGAACTGCGCGGCTGTATCGGGTTGATCGAGGGGCGCAGCCCGCTTTCGCAGGGCATTCAGGACATGGCGATCGCCGCGGCGACCGAAGACCCGCGGTTTCCCGCCGTCGAACCAAGCGAGCTGGCGAAGATCGACATCGAGATATCCGTTCTCTCCCCGCTGATCCCCGTCTCCAGCATCGATGAAATTCAGGTCGGCCGCGACGGGCTCCTGCTGCGGAAATACCCCGGCTCCGGCCTCCTGCTGCCGCAAGTGCCAACGGAATACGGGTGGGACCGCGACACCTACCTGAACCATCTGTGCCTCAAGGCCGGGCTGCCGCCGGGAAGCCATCTCGCTCCCGACGGGAAGAGCCTCGCGGCAGATGCGAAGCTGTGGCGGTTCACCGCCGAGGTGTTCGGCGAGAAAGAGGAATAGTGGACGCTTTTTCCGGCGTCTGATACACTGGAATGAGTACGCTTGTCGAGAGCGGGCCTGTTCCGGAGCGGGCGAAAGGAGGAGATCATGAACCGACGCGGTTTTGCCTACATCGTCGCGGTCCTGATTCTCGGTCTCCTCGCCTTCATGGGCCTGTTTCTCAAGCAGACGACCAGTACGGAATACACCCAAGCGGCTTTTTCGGTGTATGCGACGATGGCCCAGCAGCTGGCCGAGGCCGCCGCCGACGAGGCGACCGTCCAGCTCTACAGGCTGTTCAAGGACGGTTCGGAAGACGGCAAGAAGGGGCCGCTGCTCCGCCAGTTGTCCACCTCCGACTACCGCGACAAGGGCGGCTCGACGGGACTGAACCCGACACTGCTCGACGTTCTGCCGCCATTCAAGAACTACGTCACGCAGACGAACGCGCTGATCTCGCTCCACATGACGCGCGCCGGCTTCGAGATCGAGAAGGTCCAGCCTCGCATCACAGACTGCCGCCCGATCGACCATCGCCCGCTCACCAAGCCGGAGTGCGTCTACACCCCGAAAGATCGCGCCGACAAGTCGTTCGACAACACGATGACCCGGGATTTCTACCTGAGCATCGGGTTCGACGTCACCGTCGCCGTCACCAGCGGTCTGAAGAAAAGCCGGTTCCTGTTCCAGATCACCCGCGACATGAAAGTCGTGAACGTCGGCCCCATCGGCCGCAACTACACTCTGTACAGCTGCCTTGGCGTCGATCCGCGCGACGCGAGCGAGGTCGCAAACGACCTTTCCCGCGGAAACGGCAGGCTCGTCCTCTGGAACCACCCCTACCAGTCGCGTATCTACATTCACGGCCCTGCCGTGATCGGCCTCGAAAATCCCGATACGAACCCGGCCTCGACCGACAAGGCCGAGATGTACGGCGCCTTCCTCCAGACGAGCACGGACGGCAGGCCCGGGTTCAACCTCGCGTTCCAATATTCTGATACATATAATGGCCTATCGTATCTTGCCTACCCCGCCCGAGCCCTCTGGGAAGGCCGTGACTACGCATGGTGGAACAATCTCGACAATACGAAGAAAGACTTCGAGACGATGTCCGACAGCGAGAAGCAGTTGTTCGAATACAATACCTACAAAAAGGGGTATTTGCCGCAACGCGAGAAAACAACCTGGTCCGACCTGGGCAAGTTCCTCACGACCGGCATCAGCGAGCTCCAGAAAGAGTACATCCGGGGCACGCGCAAGAAGCAGGTGTTCTTCCCGGCGGGCCCGTTCTGCCGCTTCCCCTGGAAATACGTTCCGCAGCGCCGCAAGGCGGCGTTCGCCCCCAACCAGATCGAAGACACCTGGCCCGATCCCGATCCCGACCTGCGCATCGAGCACCGCAATCTGTTCAACGACGCCGACGTCGACGAGCAGACGAAGATCTATGCCGAAGTCCGGCATTTCATCATCCGGAATGCGGCCGGCATTCGCATTCTCGACACGACCAACAACTACCCGCGTCTCGAGATGCCCGAGTTCAGCCTCAACTACGGGAACTTCCGCGATGCGGAAGGCCTGTTCGATGCGCTCTGGAGCGGCGTGAAGGATCTCGCCGTGGGCGCCTGGCGGAACATCACCACGCCGGCCAAACTGCTCTGGCACGCCGGCGGCTCTCTCGTGGGGCTCGTCATCAAGCCGCAGGACCCGAAATCCCCGACGGCGATGAACGACTCGGATCTGCGCAACTTTTACCCCACCAACTTCAAGTATTTCTTCAAGGCCGCGACGCACAAGTTGAAAAGCACGGCGGAGATCCCGAAAGACAAGGACGGCTTCTGGATTCTCGACGGGCTCTACTGGCTCGACACGTTCGAGACGTTCGGTCCCGTCGTGTACAAGGGAAAAGGCATGATTTTCGTCGGCGACAATTTCAAGCCGGCGGTGATCCGCGGCAACATCATCGCCGCCCGCGCCAACGACGGCACGCGCAGCGACAGTCACCTGACGATCGTCTACTACCCCTTCAACAGCAACGGCACCCTGCCCGACCTGAACCAGTGCCAATTGATCATCGAGGGGAAGGGGAAGAAAATCGAAGCGTCGGTCTTCTCGCTCGCCGGCATCCGCACCACCGACGGGATCATGAGCGAGCAGGACTTCCGCGACTGCGGCATGAACCCGGAAGACATCCCGGCCCAATGGAGCACGACGCTCAAGCTTCCCGACCTCCGGGACAAGGTGAACTCGATCATCGGCAACTACTGTAACTTTTTCATGAAGAAGTCCCGCCTCGACGGCGATCTATGGGTGTTCCACGATATAAACAATCCATTATATTTTACGGAAACGTCGCCCAAGGTCTGGATGATCAACCAGTTCCTGGAGGACCAGGAGCGCGACAGCGCTTCGAAACCGAACACTGAAGCGCACGAAATCGCAGCCCATGTCGTCGTCATGAGCCCGCGGATCCAGCATCTGCATTTCTCCGGAGCCACCCAGTGATCCACCCTTCTTCCGGCCATACTCGCGGCATTTCGCGCCTCCTCCCCCGGTCGGCGTTTTCCACGCCGGAGCTGCTGATGACGATCCTCATCTTCTCGTTCGGCATGCTGCCCCTGATTGTGCTGTTCCAGAGCAGTCACAAGACGACGGCCCAGGCGAAGAACCTGATGATCGCCCAGAGTCTCGGGCGTACGATCATCGATGAAGTCCGAAGTCTCGGCTTCGCCGGCGTCAGACGCGAGCTCGACACCCCGACGTTCGGCCTGTTTCACGACTGGAAGCAGGTCAAAGGCAAGATGGTCGAGTCCGACGACTCCTCGATCACGTGGCCGGTCTACTACGAGCGGTTCGAGACGAAAGTCGTCGCGAATGCGGACGATGATGCCAACCCGACGAAATACCGCATCGAGATGGAAGTCCGGTGGCGCGAACCCGACCGCACGTTCAGCCTCGGGTTCGGCACGGTGGTGGTGAATTATGGCGAGAACTGAGACGACGGCCCCGGGGCGCCGCGGATTCACCCTCATGGAGATGATGGTGACGATCGTCATCGTCACGTTCCTGATGGGCTACGCGTGGAAAATCTACTTTGGCGGCCGGGAAACCATGCGGTACAACGTTTCGATGAGCCAGATGCAGTCGGAGGCGCGCTGGTTCTTCGACCAGATCAGCCGCGATGTCGCGTCCTGTTACCGGTTTTACGCCGTCAACCCGGCCGAAAAGAAGCTCGGCATGTATTGTTTTCAATATACAAGAACCCCGCTCGATTACATTTTCTACGACGACAGCGCTGGCGGAGCAGCCATTCCCCCGGCACGCCAGCAGATCGACGTGCTGAAGGTCGAGTATCTCTGGACCGCCGACGGCAAGGTGAAGCGCACGCAGACCCCCGGCAAACTGAGGTTTCAGGAAGCGTCCCCGACATTCACCGAGGGTCCGGCCTCGCAGTATTCCGGCACCGAAAACGAAGCGAAGGAAAAAGTCGTTCTCGAAAATATCGCCGACTTTATTTTCAAACCGTACGCGCAGGAGTTCAATCCGACCGCGACGGCCGGAGACGATTACGTGAAGATCGTTCCCGTCGACACCGCGAACGCGGCGAACGCGTCGGCGACGGCGTTCATCACCCTCCGGGTCCACAGCAGGATCGACGAGCACCATTCCGACCGGCGGGACGAGGAACTGGACATCGTGGCCAAGCTGTACAGCCGCGTCAAGCTCGCCGAAGAAATGAACCCCGGCACGTTCTGCAGCACCGACGCGGACGGCAGGTTCTGAGATATGGAACCGAAACGCTGGCCCGTCGTCGTGGTGACGATCGTTCTGCTCCTCCTGATCTACAATTTCCTGAGCACCATCTTCAAATCGAACATCAAGCGCTTCTCGCACGACCGTATCTACGTCGATTACGCGACCTATAAGAAGTCCCCGAAGGGGACGTCTGAAACCTCATACCGATCCACCTCGGCCATTTCCCACCAGATGGCCCTCGCCGAACGGCACCTGGACACGGGCCGGGCCGAAGCGGCCATGTCGGCCTTCGACCAGGGAATGGCCCGCTCCCTTTCGAAGCGGAAGCAGCCCAAGGGCGATGCCCCTCTGCGTGACGAGGCTTACGAGGAAGCGAAGCGGCTGGCGGCGATCAACCACCCGGAAATCGCGTTGGGAAACGCCCTGTATGCCGCCGGCAAATTCGACCAGGCCCTTTCCAAGTTCAACGAGATCCTGTCGGATCTTCCGGAAAAGGATCTCCAGAACCGGATGAAACTGTATGACAGCATGTCGGAATGCTACTTCCGGCTGAAGAACAAGGACGGATACGTCCAGTACAAAACGAAGTTCGTCCAGGCCCAGAAAGACCTCCGGGAGATGATCAGACGCGTGTATCCCCGCTCTGCTCCGCCCGAAGCCCCGCTCTGGATAAGTTCGGAGGAGGCGATGACGCACCTGCTCCGGGTCAAGACGCTCGCCATCCAGCACCTCAAGGAAGAAAACCGCGACATGCTGATCCGCCGGGCCGAATACGACCTCGAGGTCGCCCGCCAGTTGAGCGGCTGAGCGTAAACCCCAAGGCGCGTGAACGTCACGGAGACGTTCGGTTCCACCGCAACGGCGCAACGGAACGAAGCATTTCTGGAATTCGCAGAAGAATTTCGCGGTGTTTCCAGAGTCTGCCGCGAGCGGATCGCGATCAGCCGCTGCGTGATACGACAATCCCCGGGGCGGACGCCCCGGGGATTGTATATGATTTGATATTTTTACTCGGGTCGACGATCGCCGCGATCGCGGCGGGGGCCGCGGTCTCCGCGGTCAGGGCGGTCTCCGCGGGGTTCGCGGGCGGGCTCGGGCGGGCGGACGCCGCCGGGCGGTTCGGGCAGGAGGGCCTTGCGGGAGAGGTTCACGCGGCCCTGTGAGTCGATCTCGATCACCTTCACGGTGACTTCGTCGCCGATGTTCACGACGTCTTCCACCTGGTTCACGCGGTTGTGGTCGAGCTGGCTGATGTGAACCATGCCTTCGACGCCGGGCAGGATCTCGACGAACGCGCCGAACTTCATGATGCGCTTCACCTTGCCGGTGTAGGCTTTGCCCACTTCGGCGTCTTCGGTGATCTGGCGAACCATGTGGAGGGCCTTCTCGATCGCGGCCTGGTCAGGGCTGACGATCGTGACGTGGCCGTCGTCACCGGTGTCGATCTGGACTTTGCACTCTTCCTGGATCTTGCGGATGGTCTTTCCGCCGGGTCCGATCAGGTTGCGGATCTTGTCCGGATCGATATCGATCGATTCGATGCGCGGCGCGTAGACCGACAGCGAGGCGCGGGGCTTCGCGATCGCCTGCACCATCTTCTCGAGAATGTGCAAGCGGCCCTGCTTTGCCTGAGCGAGCGCGGTCTTCATGATCTCGAGGGTGACGCCGTTGATCTTGATGTCCATCTGCAGGGCGGTGACGCCCGTGGTGGTGCCGGCAACCTTGAAATCCATATCGCCGAAGTGATCCTCGTCGCCGAGAATGTCGGACAGGACCTTGAAGTTGTCGTTCTCCTTGATCAGGCCCATGGCGATGCCCGCCACCGGGGCCTTGATCGGAACGCCGGCGTCCATCATCGAGAGGGCGCCCGAGCAAACCGACGCCATCGAAGAGCTTCCGTTGCTGGAGAGGATCTCGCTGACGACGCGCACCGTGTAGGGGAACACGTCCTTCGGCGGCATGACGCGGGCGAGAGCACGCTCGGCGAGGGCGCCGTGGCCGATCTCGCGGCGGCCCGGGCCGCGCATGGGCTTGCATTCACCGGTCGAGAACGGCGGGAAGTTGTAGTGCAGCAGGAACTGCTTCTTGTATTCCTCGTCGATGCCGTCGATGATCTGCGAGTCGGAAGCCGCGCCCAGCGTGACGACGCCGAGCGACTGGGTCTGGCCGCGGGTGAACAGCGCCGAGCCGTGCGTGCGGGGAAGGAAGCCCACGGCGCAGGTGATCGGGCGGATGTCGGCCAAGCCGCGACCGTCGATGCGGCGGCCTTCCTCGAGGATCATCCGGCGCAGTTCGCGCTGGACGATGTCTTCCTGGATGGCATGGGCGCGCTTGCCCTTTTCGCCGGCCTGCTCACCGTATTTCTGTTGCAGAGCCGCCTCGAGCTTGTCGCCGATGACCTGGAACTTGTTCTTCCGGGCGGTCTTCTCGGCAGTGTTCAGCGCGTCGCGCACGTCCGCGAAGATCGTGTCGCGCACGAGCTGCTCGAGTTCTGTGTCGGGGGCCGGCGGCACGACGACCATCTTGGGCTTGCCAATCCGCGACTGGAGGTCGCGCATCGAGGCAACCAGCTTCTTGATGTTGTCGTGGGCGAAACCGAGGGCCTCGATCAGCTCGTCTTCCGTCACTTCGGCGGAGCCGGACTCGACCATCGTGATGGCCTGCTCGGTGCCGGCGACGACCATTTCGAGCGTGCTGTGCTCGAGATCGGCGGGCGACGGGTTGAGGATCAGCTTGCCGTCGATCTTGCCGACGCGCACGGCCCCGATCGGGTTGTCGAACGGGATCGACGAGATCAGCAGGGCGCAGCTCGCGGCGTTCATCGCCAGGATGTCGACCTGGTTGACGAGATCGTAGGAAAGGACGATGCCGACGATCTGGACGTCGTTGAAGAAGTGGTCGGGGAAGAGCGGCCGCAGGGGCCGGTCGATGAGACGGCTGGTGAGGATTTCCTTGCCGGTCGGGCGGCCTTCGCGCTTGAAGAATCCGCCGGGAATGCGGCCGGCGGCGTAGGTCTTCTCGAAGTAATCGACCGTCAGCGGGAAGAAGTCACAGCCTTCGCGAACCGATTTGCTCGCGACGGCGGTTCCGATGACAACCGAGTCTCCGGCGCGAACGACCACGGCGCCATCAGCCTGGTTGGCCATCAGGCCGGTTTCGAACGTAACGGTCTGATTGGGCAGCGAACAGGCGGTTATCTGTACCTGATTATCCATGAATGCTCCTTAGCGGCGGATGCCGAGGCGCTTGATCAGGGTCTGGTAGCGCTCGTAATCCTTCTCGCGCAGGTAGCTGAGATGGCGCTTGCGGGAGCCGATCATCTTGAGCAGACCGCGGCGGGAATGATGATCCTTCGGGTTCTTCTCGAAGTGGGCGGCGAGGTTGTTGATGCGGGTGGTCAGGATGGCCACCTGGACCTCGGGCGAGCCCGTGTCCTTTTCGGTCTTCTGGTAGTCGTGAATGACCTGGGTTTTGGATTCTTTGGTGATGGACATTGCTGTGTCGCTCCTTTATCATCTCGTCAACCCAAGTATCGACGCCAGGGTACGACCCTAGGAAGACGGTCAGACGAGTATACCACAACTCCGGGAAAAATGCAGTTATTGACAAACGGCACCGGAGACGGCAATAATGCCGTCACGCGCGCGGCGTTACCGACCTTGTGCCTTCTGCCGGGTATCCCCGTTTCCCGGCCGCCCGGCGCGACCCGCGGCAAGCGGACATGCCCGGCTCTTTTACAGCCGGCGGCAGCAACTGAAACGTAAGGACGACGCATCGACATGCATACGCTGGCTATCGAAAAAATGACCTACGGCATCGACGCCCTCACCCGCCTGGACGGCAAGGTTCTGTTCGTTCCCTACGCGGCGCCCGGCGACACCGCCGAGATCGAGGTCACCGAGACGAAATCGGATTACCTGCGGGGCCGCGTCTCGAAGATCCTCACGCCGTCCGATGCCCGGCGCGAGTCTCCCTGCCCGAATTTTCCGGCCTGCGGGGGATGCCATTGGCTGCACCTGAAACCGGAACATCAGCGCCGCGAGAAGGAAGCCATGCTCCGCTGGCTCGTCAAGCCGCTGAACCCGGGAACCGTCTACCCGATCGAGCCGCTTCCGGCGACCCGCTACCGGAACAAGATGGAGCTCAAGGTCGCCGTCGCCGAAGACGGCACGGTCACGCTCGGGAACTACGCGTATCACACCCACGACGTCGTCGCCATCCGGGGTTGCCAGGTCCAGTGCGCCGAGAACATGGAAGCCTACGAAGCCCTCTGCGCGTTTTTGAACCAGCCCGAGAACCGGGGCATGGCCGCAAATATCGTAGAAATTATGGTTCGAACGCTCGGGCCGCAGCAGCAGATGATGGTCACGCTCAGGGCCGCGCCTGACGAGGCGACGCTGAACGCCTGGCGCGGCTATCACGACACGCACCAGAAACTGGGCCGACTCGAAGTCGCCGCCCCCGACGCGGTCTATCTCACTCTCATGCGCGAGCAGCAGCCGTTCACCTTCATGAAGCGCAACTGGACCGTGTCCCCGCGATCCTTCTTCCAGAACAATCTCGAAGGCGCGGAGGCGATCTTTTACACGCTGATCTCAATCTACGAAGCCACCCAACAGCGCGGCAAGTTCCTGGACCTGTACTGCGGCGTCGGCATTCAGACCGTGCTTCTCGAAAGCCGGTTCGACGAGGTGATCGGCGTCGAGTGCAACGAAGATTCGTATCAGGACGCCTTGAAGAACCAGAAAGTCCGCAACCCCTCGCGGTCGCGCTTCTATTGTAAAAAAGTAGAATCTATATTTGGCTCCCCCCTCACGAAGGGGAGCCTCGCCGCCATCCATCTGAATCCGCCCCGCACGGGCCTTTCCCAGCGGGTGATGCGCGGTCTCATGGGCGTCAAGCCGCGCACGATGACGTATCTGTCCTGCAACCCAATGACGTTCAAGCGCGACGCGCAGGCGATCATGCAGATGGGTTACCAACTCGAGCAGGTGTATGCGTTCGACCTCTTCCCGGGCACGTTCCACCTCGAGATCCTGGGAGTGTTCTCGCGCTGATCCGCCGGCCGCCTTCGCAGCGATGAAGATTCAAGCCGCCAGCCAGGAGCGCCCCCCCTCGCGCATTCTCGTCGTCGAAGACGACCGGGATGCGAACGATCTGCTGGTGCAGACGCTGACCGATGAAGGCTACCAAGTGCACCAGGCGTTCGACGGGCTCGAAGGCCTCGAAGCCGTTTCGAGCTTCCAGCCCGACCTGATGTTGCTCGACCTGATGATGCCGCAGATGAACGGCATCGAACTGTGCCGCAAGCTGCGCGCCGAGCCGGCGACCCGCTCGCTGCCCATTCTCCTGCTTACGGCCAAGGACTCGCTCACCGAGAAGATCACGGGCTTCGAGGCCGGCGGCGACGATTACATCACCAAGCCGTTCGTGATCGGCGAACTTCTGGCGCGCATCAAGGCCCACCTGCGCATGCGCAAACTCAAGAACGACCTCGAACTCTCGGAAGCACGCTATCGGAGCCTCGTTGAGCAGTCTCCCGACGCCCTTCTGCTCCTGTCGAACCGACTGGAACTGCTATTTCACAACTCCCGCTTCGTGGAACTCCTCAGGGGCAAAACGACGGAAGCGTTTACCGGACGCGAATTGACGGCCCTCTACCCGGTTTCCGACCTGTTCCGCGAGGTCGCCGCGATCGCCGAGCAGGCGGCAACGACCGCTTCGTCGGTAGACCGAACCGTCCAGTTGGCGTCGTCCAATCAGGGCACGCTGCATCTCGAGATGCGCTGTTCGCCGATCAAGAACGCCGCAGGCGCGGTCGCGATGCTTCAGGTGGTCATCCGTGACGTGACGCAGCGCCGTTCGATGGAGGAAGCGCTGATTCAGGCCGAAAAGATCAACTCGCTCGGCATTCTGACCGCCGGCATCGCCCACGAGGTGAACAACCCCCTGACAGGTATATCAAACGCTATTCAATTACTGCGCAAGACCGACCAGGGCGGCCGCAGGCACGAAGAGCTGTGCGACCTCATTCTGTCGAGCATCGGTCGTATCGCGAAGATCGTCAAGGATCTCCACATTTTCGCCCACGGCCGGGACGTCACTCCGGAAGTGTTTCAGCTGCAGGATACGATCGACGAGACCGTCAAGCTCGTCCGGTACCAGGACACGGAGCGGCGGATCGATTTCGCCTGGGACCCCCCGCAGGAAAAGATGTACATCTTCGGCGACCCCCACCAGTTCCAGCAGGTTCTGGTCAACCTGCTGCTGAACGCCGTCCAGGCGATCACCGGCCCGGGCCGGATCGGTATCGCGCTGGAGCGACAGGGCGCTTCGGCGCGCATCCAGGTCAACGACACCGGATGCGGCATTCCCGCGGCGCAACTGGGCAGGGTCTTCGACCCGTTCTTCACGACGAAGCGCGACTGGAAGGGAACCGGCCTCGGTCTCGCGGTCTCTTACCGCATCATTCAGCTGTTCAAGGGCACCCTGACCGTTCAGAGCACGGTTGGCAAGGGAACGACGTTCGTCATCACCCTGCCGCTGTATCAGCGTTCCGCCTGACGCAGAAGGAGTCTCGCGCGGTTTTCCCAGTCGGTCTGTTTCGCCGAACGCCGCGCGGCTTCTTCCCCGCGCCGCCGAGCTTCCGCGGCTGAACCGAAGGCTTCGCGCATGCGGCGTCGGAGAGCGGCGACGTCCGGTTCGGCGACGCGGCAGGCGGGAGACCCTGGAAACAGCGATTCGGCCGGCTGTTCGACCTCGTGCGTTTCGACGAGATATCCCGTTTTCTCATCGAGCGGCACGACGGAGCGCACAGATTCCGGAGCGATAACCGGAACGCCGCAGGCGACCGCCTCTCGGATCCTGAAGCCCGTGAACGGCAGGCGGTCGGGACAGACGAGAACATTCGATCCGGCGACCAGGCCGGCAAGGTCGTCTTCCGCCCAGAAGCCTTCGAGCACGGAAACTGGCGCGAACAGGCGGTTCAACGCCCCTAGGCGCATCGCCAGGTCGGAAATTTCGTACGGAAGGCGTTTTTTGAGCCGCGGAAGATGGGAAAGTTTCAGCACCAGCCGGACCGGTTCGCCGGCCCGGAACTCCTCGACCCAGGCGCGGAGAAGGAGATCGATGCCGTGCCGGCGCAGGGGGGAAATCACCGCGATGAACGTAAACGCCTTTCCCTTGTCCAGCCGTTCGGCCGGCCAGACCGCGTTCGGTGTGAATATCCCCGGATTCACCGCGGGCTCGAGGACGGTTATTATACTTTTAGATATTTTTTCTTTCACAAGCCGGGCCGCATGGGCCTCCGTCGGCACGAACAGGCGTTCCGGCCGGCGGAGGGCCCGCCGCTCGGCGTCGCTCAGTCGCTCGGGATTGAATGCGGTAAGCGCCCAGTAGCGCCCGTTTTCGACGCGTTCGGGAAGGGCAAAGGCGGGCAGGCAGACCATCCTGGTGCTTCCGATGGGGGGACGCTGCGCGAGGGTTTCGAGAAAGTTCGGCAGGACGAAGGCGTCGTCGTGATCGTAGGATTTGCGGATCTGAAGAGAGAGAGGAAGCTCGATTCCCCGCGATGCCAGCAGGAGTTCCCGCCCGTATCGGCCCGACGCGGTGAGAGAGGAAACGTCGCATTCGAAGCAGATCCGCTCGCGCTTTCCCGCCGGCTCCGAACGCGGGTCCGAAACCGGGCGGCCTTTGCGGAGAGGCCGGGCGGTGACGGCCGGGCTCTCTTGGGGCGTGTTCTTGCCCTCTTGCTTCCGGGGGTGTGTCGAAAAAATCCGTTTCATGCCGCCTTCTCTTCTTTCAGCCGCCGTTCGGCGGCTCCGGCCGAAAGCCGTGCGAAACCGGACCGGTCGAGGCCGAAGAGGCCGAAACGGCTGGCGTGCTTCCCGTAGTCGCCGTGGTAATCGCTGCCGCCGCTCATCAGCCATCCGTATTCCGCCGCCAGGCGCCGGAAAAAGTCGAACTGCTCAGGCGTGTGTTCGGAATAATGGGCCTCCACGCCATCCCAGCGATGATCCTTTATCAGTTCCCAGACGGCGGGCCAGTCGGAGATCAGGCCGGGATGGGCGATGAACGCGATTCCGCCGGCACTGTGAATCGCCTCGATCCCTTCTTCCGGAAGAACGTGCTTTTTCTGGACGTATGCCGGCCGGCCGCGCCGGAGATACTGCTCGAACGCCTGTTGGAAATCGGGGATCGCCCCGATCTCGACGAGATATCGCGCGACATGGGGCCTGCCGAGGACCTTCTCGGTCGAGGCCGCGAACCGCTCACGGAGGGGCTCCATCGGAAATCCAAGCCGCTGTAGCCGGTCGATGATTTCCATGGCCCGGTGAAACCGATGTGTTTTCTGGTCGTCCAGGAGACGGACCAGCGATTCTGACGTCTCGTCGAGGAACAGGCCGACCACGTGCAGGGAAACGTCTTTTCCCGGCCAGCCGCACGAGAGTTCGATGCCGGCAACCAGCTCGATTCCTGCATCGACCGCTGCGAAGCGGGCCTCGGGAACTCCCGCGAGCGTGTCGTGGTCGGTGAGGGCGATCGCACCCAGGCCGATCTCGGCTGCCTGTCGCACGATCTCCGTCGGGGAAAACACGCCGTCCGAAGCGGTGCTGTGTACGTGCAGATCGGCGAAAACGCCGGCCGCGACGGCCGGCTTGAGGACTTCCTGCGCGGAAGCGGATGTAGGCATGGATGCGATTCCCCTTTCGAACGGTCGCCGGAGGACGGCGGCGGTTCGACGATGTTACATGCAGCGACGCCGTACGTCCAGACCCCGGTGGAATTTTCCAGCCCTCGCGCGAGCCGATTTTTGACAGTTTTCCACCGTTTGGCTATACTACGAATATTCCGGAATCGCCGGGACAGACATCTAACGAACGCCTGGAGCCTCGACAATCGTGATACCGTACGGCATATCATTCCCCAGGACGCCTTATCTCGCGAGCCTTCTCGCGCTTTTTCTGGTCGTCGCCGGGGTGCTTCCGCTGACGGCCGCGAGCCGCAACCTGCTTCCGAGGCTTCCCGAGTTCGTTCTCGAACGGGGTCATTCGGACGCGTTCCAGGTGGTCGAATGCGAAGCGAAAAGCCGCCTCCTCGATGAAACGGCCGAGAGCACCGTCCGAATAACCCTCAAAAACGTCAGCGACAAACAGGTCGAGAGTTCTCTCAAGATCCGCATCCTTTACCTGACAGGCGATGCGGCCGCCCAGCTCGAAGTGAACGGCCGACCCGTCCGGTATGACCGTGCGAATCCGCGTCTGCCGTTTTCTCTCGCCCCGGGCCAGGAAATCTCTCTCCTGCTCAAAGCCCGGCACGGCATCCAGTACAGTCTCGAAGCGGCAAACCGGGAACAGCGGGAACAGCAGTCGGCGCTCCAGGACGCGGCCCCCAAAAAACGCGGGTTCGCCCTCGACGACCTCCGCTCCCTTTTCGACAACGAGAAGTTCGGCAAGCGGTTCATGGTCGGTCCGCTGATCTCAAAGTGGGGCATCTTCCCGGTCGATTTCCGGAACGTGAAGATCAGCATCGTCGCCCCGTCCGATTTCGACGCGATCCTGCCGGATCCCGCGCACTGGCAAAGCCGGCGGGACAGCCGGAACACGACATTCACCTTCGAAGGCACCGACGGCTTCGCGGCGGCGATTTTCCTGCCGTCGGTTGATGCCGAACAGTTCAGGCAGGCCCGATCGGAAGCGGCGTCAGCCCCCGTCACGCCCTGACGGCCGCACCTCCTCTCCCTCGCGCAAGCAGGACCGTCACGGCGGCGAAGGCCTGAAACGCGCCCCAGAGCGTCACAAGCCGAAGGAACCCCCACGTCCCTCCCTCCGGAAGGGCGCCGCAGATTTTCGCGCAGAGATGCGCGGCCGGAGCGGCTCCGACGAGACCGATGGCGCTCCAGCAGGCGATCGGAATCAGCAACCTCGCGGCATCCCGTCGCGCCTCGGTCGTCAGAGCCATGGCCGTCAGCAGCAGCCCGACCTGCAGGACGGCCGCCCCCGCAGCTCCCCACCCGACGCCGACGGGCCCGATGTGGGCGACGAGCAGGTAATCGAGGCAGACCTGCATCGCGGTGCATGCGAGCCCGACGATGAACGGCAGTCGGAACCGGGCGGCCGCGAAACACAGACGATTCAGGAGCATCGTCACGGATACGGGGAACAGGGCCCATCCGTAAGCCTGAAGCAGGTTTGCCGTGAACGCCGCGGCGGCGGCGTCGAATCGGCCCCTCTTGTAAACCACCGTCGTGACGGCCTCCGCGCCGCCGGTCATGACGAGGATCACGGGCACGAGGAGGCCGCCGAGAAGCCAGAGGGCGTTCCCGGCGAGTCGGAAGCGCTCGTTTTCCGGGGCCGCGCTGAGCGACGGGAAAACCGCCGATGCGAGGCTTATCGAGACGATTCCGAGCGGGAGGTTGATGAGCTTGTCGGTGTAGTTCAGCGCCGCAACCGCGCCTTCCGCTCCCGCGGAGAGCAGGGATCGTTCGAACAGTGGCACGATCGCCGTCAGAAGCACCCAGGCGGCGACGGGGCCGGTTCCGAAGATGAAGTCATATATAATATTTTTATCTATATTTGTCGGGGACGATTCCGCACCGGTGCCGGAGGCTCCGCTGCGCAACGCGAGAAGGAAGAGCCAGGCGAACTGGAGGAAAGCCCCCGCCAGAACGGCGACTCCGATCGACTCGACGGGGCCGCCCCGCACGGCGAGCATGCCGACGATGATCGCGAGATTCACCAGGAGCGGTCCGACGGCCGGCCGGGCGAACTGGCCGATGGCGTTCAGATACGACGTCAGCAGGGCCGCCTGGACCGACAGGAGAGTGTAGGGCGTCAGGATGCGCCAGAGGGCGACCATGCGTTCGAACGTCTCATGGAGGAACCCGGGGACGAGGACGCCGCAGATGGGCCGCGCGGCCAGCGCCAGCGCGCCGGAAAGCGCGAGGGCGCAGGCGGACACGAACCAGAACAGGCTCCAGAAGGATCTGCGGACCGCGCCGGCATCGTCGCGGCGACGCACGAAGAGGGGGATCGCCGCGGCGGACACCAGGCCGTCCGCCATGAACTTGTAGAGCAGCTCCGGCAGAATCATCGCGGCCAGAAACAGATCGGCCTCGCGACCGCCGCCGTAGATGGCGGCGAAAACGGCGACCCGGACGAAGCCGCTCAGACGGGACAGCAGGGTCAGCGCGGCAAGGGAACCGAACGCTCTTCCGAGACTCACGCCGGCCTTCTCCGGCAGGGTTTCTTCGACATGCTGCGAGGCTAACAGCCGTACCCGCGATTGTCAACGCAAAGACTCCGCGGCCTTTTCCGGAGACATCGGAGTCTTTGACACCCGAGAGGTGAGGTGCTATAATCCGTCGTCTCGTCCGCCTCCGGCCCGAATACATCGCGGCTGGAAGCGGGCGCGCCCAAACGTGAGCAGGATCAACCTGTACACCATCACTCACTTTCTGAAGGAGCGGTAGCAATGGCCAAGGCGAGGTTCATGTCGATGAGGTGGCTGAGACTCCATCTCAAGGAGATCATCTGGGCGACGGTTTCCCTGTTCGTCCTCTCGTGCTTCATCATCGGCTACGGCTCGAGCCGCGCCCAGAGCAAAATGGACGAGAAGCGGCGACGCGCCGAAGCGAACGAGGCGAAAGCCATGCGCTCGGAATCGGCCCTGCCGGCTGAACTCGCAGCCAAAGCCGATCTTCCGGCCGTCCATGTTTCCTACCCAACGGCGAACGCCTCCCTGACCGAAGCGATCACGGTGAAGCAACTGTTCACCGCGCTGATGTCCACCAACGAGTATCGCCGGCTGCAGAACGTTCCCCAGCAGCTGCGCGAGGCGTTCGGCGCGCAGATCAAGGAAAGCGTGCTCGAGGGGCTGATCACCACGAGCCTGCTGAACCTGTATGCGAAGGCGAACAACATCCGCCCCGTCGAAAGTCCGAAGTCGCTCGTCGACAAGGACCGCCGTCAGATCGCCCCGGGAGAGTTTGACCGCATGCTCATGCGCGAAGGCATCGACGAGAAGGAATACTCCGACCGCCGGTATCGTGAAGAGATCATCCGCTCCGTGCAGAGCCGCGTCGTCAGGCCCGTCAGCACCGTCGCCAGTCTCACCGACGAGGCGATGAGAAAGTTCTACGAAGAGAACAAGCTACGCTTCAAGAACCCCGACGAAATCACCTTTACCAGCCTGCTGATCGCCCCCGGCGATTTCGCCGGAATCGCCTCGATCACCGACGCCGAGATCAAGGAATACTACGACAAGAACCGCGGCGAGTTCATGAGTTCGAAGCGCGCGTCCGTGTTCCACGTGTTCATCAACCCAAACGACGCCGAGTATCAGAAGAGCATGCCCGTCTCCGAAAGCGATATCAAGCGCCGCTACACCGACAAGATCGACGAGTTCAAGGTTCCCGAGACGGTCACCGCCCGGCATATCCTGATCAAGCCCCGCAACAGTTTCGAGAAAGATCTCGACAACTATTCTATTTCGCTTCGCAACTTCGCGATCGGACAGAAGAACGGTGAGACGCTTTACACCTTCAATGCCGGCATCGCCGACCGCAAGGCCGATGCCGCGCTCGACTACTCCAGCATCGTTCTCACGACGGCGTCGGGAACCACTCTCCAGCCGACTGCCGAGAGCCAGAAGAAGGTCGACGGCGCTCTCGCCCTGCCCCTTTCCGGGAAACCGCAGGAAGCCGTCTCCGGCGCCGTGTGCATCGTCCTTCCGGCCGGCGAAACCCCCGCCAAGCTCGAAATCAGGGACAAGCACAGCACGCATTCGTTCGACGTGAGCGCCGCCCACGATGAGGAGCGGGCGTTCGCGGCGGCCGAGGCCGAGATCCGCGCGATCCGCGACCGGATCGTGAACGGCAAGGAAGACTTCGCCAAGCTCGCCTCCGAGAAATCCGATGACACCGGTTCGAAGAAGGATGGCGGCAGTCTCGGCGCATTCGCCCGCGGCCAGATGGTCAAGCCCTTCGAGGATGCCGCGTTCGCCGCGGCCATCGGCGACGTGACCGAGCCTGTCCGCACCCGGTTCGGCTGGCACATCATCAAGGTCGAAAGTCGCGACGCCGGCAAGACAAGCCCGCTGAGCGAGGTTCGCGGCCGTATCGAGGCCGAACTTCGGAAAGAGCAGGCTGACGCGAAGGCCCAGAGCGATCTCGAATTAGCCAAAGATCTGCTCGAACAAAAGAGCCGCACGCCCAAGGAAGTCGCGATGCAGTATTCCATGGGCAAATCCCGCCGCACCGAAGGCAAGCTGCCGGTGTTCTTCAAGGGTGAGATCACGACCGACTACTCCACCGAACAGCGCGCGATGCTCGAAGACGAGATCGGCCAGGGCGGCAGCATCATGCCGGAAATCGAGGAAGCCGTGTTCAGTCTCAAGCCGGAGGAAGTCTCGCCCGTGATCAAGACTGACAAGGGCTACCACCTCTTCCAGCTCGAATCGATCCTCGATCCGATCCAGCTCAGCTTCACCGATACGGTCAAGGCGAAGATCCGCAGTATTCTCGAAGACAAGCGGCGCCGCGAACTCGCGTCCGCCAAGGCCCAGGAAATCGCCAAGCGCATCAATGCCGCCACCTTCGAAGCCGTCGCCTCCGAGGCGCACGAAGCGGGTTCGGTCAAGATCGGCCCCCTGCCCTTCTCCGCCAATCCCGGCTTCTCGAACTTCGCGCTGACGCAGGCCGTCGGCCAGGTCACCGTCGACGGGCACACCTACCTCCCGGCCATCCACAAGGAGTTCGCGGCCCTTCCGAAGATCGGCGCGGAAAACCGGATGCTCGGCCCGATCGAGACCGAGCTTGGCTTCCACTTCATCCGCATCGACTCCTACAAGGTCGATCAGTTCAAGCCGTTCGAAAGTCTGAAGGACGAACTGCGCAACATCATGACCTTCGAACCCACCGAGGTCGCGATCCAGGACTACTTCGCGAAGAACCAAGAGAAGTTCGACACACCCGAGTCACGCAAACTGCGCCAGATTCTCGTCTCCGACGAAGAAACGGCGAACGACGTGTACAAGCGGCTGCAGAACGGCGAGATTTTCTCGCTGCTCGCCAAGCGCTACTCGATCGACGGCAGCGGCACGGAAGGCGGCAGCATCGGCAAGATCCGCCGCCGCCAGCTCCCCGCCAACGTCGAGGAAGCAGTCTGGAAGCTGAATGTCGGCCAGTTCACCCCGCCCCTGCAGACGAGCTACGGCTGGTCCATCATCCTCTACGAGGCCGAGGGCGACCGCGGCGAGAAGGCGAAGCTCGACACCACCGTTCGCGAAAAGATTCGTGCCCAGCTGAAGCAGGAATATATGCAGGAATATTATTCCGGCTTCCTGACAGGCATGCGCAACCAGGCCCACGTCATCCGCAACCAGGAACTGCTCAAACTGCTGTAATGACAACCGATCGACGGGGGCGGGCCGACCGGCCCGTCCCCGTCGTTTTATCCGAGGACGAACGCACATGAGACTCGATAAATTTCTCCAGGCGACCGGCCTGATCAAACGCCGCGTTCTCGCGAACGAAGCCTGCAAACGCGGCCTGATTTCAATCAACGGCATTCCGGCCAAACCCACCCGTGAAATCGCGGCGGGCGACGTCGTCAGGCTCGACCTCCCCCGCCGTGAACTCGAAGTCCGCGTTCTGAAGGCGCTGACGCAGCCGACCATGCCGCGCGCGAAACGGGACGAGTTTCTCGAGACGATAAAGGACGTCGCGAAAACCCCGTCGGACGACTGGTGGCAGGATGACCAGTGACGGCAAACCGGCCGCGAAAAAATCGCTTGGCCAGAACTTCTGCACCGATGCGCGGCTGCCAGCCGAGATCGTCCGCAGACTTGACGCCGGCCCCGGCGACGTGGTCTGGGAGATCGGTCCCGGCACGGGTGCGCTGACGGAGAAGCTGATCGCGACCGGCGCGTCGATCGAGGCGTTCGAGATCGACGAGCGGATGCGGGACGAGCTCGCCCGATTCGGAGACCGCCTCACCGTCCGGTGGGGCGACGTCATGGAGATGGACCTTGCCCCCCTGGTGCCGGCCGGGAAGCGCCTGTTCGTCACGGGCAACCTTCCGTATTACTGCGGCACGGCGATTCTCCGTCGCTTTCTGATGTTGAAGCCGCAACCCACCCGGCTCGTGTTCCTGCTTCAGGATGAAGTCGCCCGCAAGGCTGCGGCGAAGCCCGGAACTGACGCCTACGGCTACCTGTCGGCCCAGGTGCGGCTGTTCGCCGAGCCGGTTCTCGGAACGAGGTTTTCCCCCGCCTCGTTCCGCCCCTCTCCCAAGGTCTACAGCACGATCCTCGAACTGCGTCCCCTGCCCCTCGACGAAGGCGAATTTGGGCGCCGGGAACGTGCCCTGAAGCTTCTTTCGGTTATGCTGGGAAGCCGGCGCAAGATGGCGCTTTCCTTGTTGAAGCATGCCTTCCCCGGCGCGAAGCCGCCCTGGGAAGATCGTTTTATATTGTTGAATTTAGATTCTAAGGCCCGGGGCGAAACCATTCCCCTCGATACCGTCATCGAGCTGGCATCTCAGCCCTTTTCCTGAACGGCCGGAACGGCGGATGCCGCTTTCAGTCTTCGTTTTCGTCGTCTTTGACGGCCGGGAGCGAGGCCGTGGCCTTCGCGGTGAAGCCTCGCGGCGTCTGGGACGCCGTCGCAAGTCCCGTCAGCCGCTGAACGGCGACGCCGGCGAGCATCATCCCGAAGATGGCGGTCATGTATCCGATCGAGCCCTGGATCATCCGGGGCCGGCCGCGCGTCAGCGTCACCTCGCGCCGCTCGCCGGGGATCTCGTCGGGGTGGTAGGGCATGATCGGCGGCTCGACCGAGGAGATCACGGTGATGCCCCGCTCGATGCCGAAACTCCGCAGCCGTTTCCTGATGCGGCGCGCGAAGGGACAGATCGTGGTCTCGCTGATATCACAGGCTTTCACGCGCGTGGGATCGATCTTGGCTGCCGCGCCCATGGCGGACAGGAGGGGCAGCCCCGCCTTCACGGTCTCGACCATGAGGGTGATCTTCGGGTTGAACGAGTCGATCGCATCGATGACGAGCGAATACGGGCGCTGCAGGAGACCGGCGATCTGTTCCCGGTCGAAAAAGACCTGGTGCCGCTCGACGACGCAGGCGGGATTTATATCGAGCACTCTATCACCCATCGCATCGACCTTCGGCCTGCCGATCGTCGATTCGAGCGCCATGATCTGGCGGTTCAGGTTGGTGCGGCCGATCGTGTCGAAATCGACCAGCGTCAGGTGCCCGACGCCGGCCCGCGCCAGCCCCTCGACGGCATACGACCCGACGCCGCCCATCCCGAACACGGCAACGTGCGCACCCTCCAGCTTTTTGAGCGCGTCAGGCCCGATCAGCAGTTCCGTCCGGTAAAACCGTGTCTCATCCCCGCCCATGTCAGCCCCCGCCTTCCTCCGTGTCGATGTTGCAGGAGCATACCACAGCGAGGCTTCCGCCCCAAAGGCAGGGCAGAACAAGCGTATGAGACGTTTCGCACAGTGACGATGTTCCGCTCGTGCTGAGCCTGTCGACGCGCGAGTGCCGTTCACCCTTCGACAAGTCGGGATGAACGGGCGTGTGACTCTGCACTGTCCGGTAACGCCATGCTACGTCAGCAGTTTCGAGAATTGGTGCGCCCCCCTGATGGGCGGAATCAGCCGAAGATGCGGCGCACGGTCGAGGCGGCTGCAGCCTGAATTTCCTCAACGGCCACGCCGCGAAGGTCGGCCAGATACGCTGCAATCCCCGGCAGGGAAGCCGGTTCGTTACAGGGCGCATTGAAGAAATAGGGTTTCAGATCGGGAGCGTCGGTTTCGAACACGAGCCTGTCGATCGGAACATCACGGGCGACGGCCGGCGTTTTCCGCGCCTGGGGCATGCACAGGGAGCCAGCGAACGAGATGACGGCCCCGTCCGCGAGGAAATGGCGAGCGATCTCGACCGGGCCACTGAATGCATGCATGATCCAGGGAACGCCGACCGCATGGTCCCGGAGAATTGCGCGGGCTTTGTCCCAGGCGCCCCGAAGATGCACGAGCAGAGGAAGCCCGCTTCGTCGCGCGATCTCGGCCTGTGCCGTGAATATTTCGATCTGATGGCACATCGGGACATCCGACTTCACATCCAGCCCGCATTCACCGATCGCCACGGGCCGATACCCGCACCGTGCCCATTCCGCCAGGATATCTTCCGGGCGTTTGTCATCGCCGTAGCATGGATGCACCCCCCAGGCCCTCGCCACCGACCCTGGCCAGCCAGGATCACGAACACCGCCGGTCACGCCGGGAACGATCAATCGCCCGACCCCGGCTTGTTCGGCCCGTTCCAGCACACCGGCGATGTCAGCAGCCAGTTCCGGGGCGTCGAGATGGCAATGCGTATCCGTCCAGTGCATCATAGCGTGTCAATCCTACTCCGCCCGTGCGAGTTTTTCGATTTGCATTCATCTGGGGAATACAGTATAATATGCGGATATGGTAGCGAGTCTGACGGGTTTCGGGCGAGGTGAAGTGACGGATGCGACCGGCCGTGTGGCGGTCGAACTCAAGTCCGTGAACAACCGTTTTCTCCAACTCGACGTGCATGTGCCGTGGGGGTACGGCTGGGCCGACGCGATGCTTCGCAGTCTCATCAGCGAGCGCATTTCCCGCGGCAAGGTTTCGGTCAACCTCGAGATCGTCGACTACACCCCGACGCAGCAGGCCGTCGTCAACCGGCAGTTGCTGAAATCCTTCATCGACCTCGCCGCAGATCTCGAAAAGGAGACCGGCCGCGCGCTTCCGCTTCAGCTCGACGGCATGCTCGGGCTTCCCGGCGTCATGAAGGTCGATTCCGAAAAAGCCGACCAGAACGTCATCTGGGCCCGCATCAAGCCGGTCGCGGAAAAAGCGATCGCTGCCTTCATCGAGTCGCGCAAACGCGAAGGGGCGAATCTCGCCGCCGACATCCTTCGACGTAAAGATCGCCTCGACGAATGCCGAAAGGCGATCGAGGAGCGTCTTCCCCAGTATCGCGCCGCGTTCATCGAACGGTTCACCGCCCGCATCAAGGAACTCGCGGGCCAGTCCGGGATCGAGGATTCGCGGCTCGCCTCCGAGATCGCCATCTGGACAGACCGCTCCGACATCAGCGAGGAGCTGACCCGGCTCGCAAGCCACCTGAAAGAACTCGGCACCATCATGAACAGCTCTGAACCCATCGGCCGCCGCCTCGATTTCCTGCTTCAGGAGCTCAACCGCGAGGCGAATACGACAGGCAGTAAAGTTGGCGATATACTCGTCATCCAGCAGGTTCTCGACATCAAGTGCGAGATCGAGAAGATTCGCGAGCAGGCCCAGAACATCGAGTGAGAGTGTGAGGAGCATCGTATGAAGGTCCGTCTTCTCAACGTGGGGTTCGGCAACGTCGTCGTCGCCGGCCGCATCGTTGCTATCGTCAGCCCCGGCTCGGCTCCGATCAAGCGCCTCAAGGAAGACGCCAAGGAGCGGGGCAAGCTGATCGACGCGACCTACGGCCGGAAAACCCGCGCCATCGTCGTCACCGATTCCGATCACGTCATTCTTTCGGCGATCAACCCCGAAACCGCAGCGCTCCGCCTGCTTGGCCGCAAGATCGCGGACCACAGCGAGGAAGAGGCTACCGAAGAGATCAACCACACACCGGAGGTCGAATAAATGGCTCTGAAGTTCCGCTCACGCACCGAAATCACCGATCGCATCCCGAACAAGTATGACGCCGTCATGGCCATTTCCCAGCGCGTCAAGATGCTGGTCGAAGGCCGCAAGCGGCTGATCGACACCGGCGACGAGAACTACGTGAAGGTCGCGATGGAAGAGATCGCCTCCGGAGCCCTCGAGATTGAGGTCGAAAAGTAAGCCTGCCGCGGCGCGCCTGCTGATCGTCGTCGGTCGCGGGCTCGCCGCGGGCTTCGCGCCCGATCTCGTCTGGCATTTTCAACAGGGCGGGTTCGAAATCCGCATTGCCCTTGCTCCCGAAGCCGAGGGGTGGGCCGCTCCTGAGGCCCTGCGCGCCCTGAGTGGAGCCCCGGTTCTTTTTCACGAACCGCATCCCGCCTGGGCCGAACGCACCGACGTTTTTGCCGCGACTGTCGCCATCGGGCTTCCACCGGCAACCCTCTCCGATCTCACGCGAGGCGTTGCGCGCACCCCTGCGATCGACTTGATGCTCCGCCGCGGGGGGGCCCTGTTCCTCCTTCACGAGACGCTTCCAGAATCGGGCGAACCGATTGCGCGCGAGTGCGCCGCGCTCGGGCATACCCTCGTCGAACTGCCCCAGCATCCCGGCATGTGGCGGAAAACATTCGAACGGCTTCTCTCCGACGTGGTCTTGCTTCTTTCCAGGCGCGAGTCTCTTGCGGCATTCCCCGTGGCCGTCACGCGAACCGTTCCGGCTCCTCTCGCCACGCTTGCCGGCGATGCCCCGGCGTGGCTCGCCGAATTGAGGCGTCAGCTCCGCAGGCTCGGCTTTCCGACTTCGGAAAAAGCACCCATGCTCCATATCGAAACATACGAGGGCCCATTCCCGCTTCCTGCGAAAAAGGGACGAAGCTCGGCCCTGAGCGTGACCCTCGATCCGACAGCATCGGAAACGGTCCCCCCTGCCCCTCCCGGAGCGTTTCACGTCAGGTTCGTCCATCCCGACGCCCCAGAGACTGCCGTCAAAACGCTTGCCGCCACCGGAACGCTCGTCGTCCGGCGACAACCGCTCGGGCACCTGATCGTCACCGACGGCTCGGGCGATCGGCTCCTTCCCGACGTCACCGCCCAGCCTGCGTTTCTGCGGTTGGCCGAACTCCTGGCCGACAGACGTTCCCAGCCGGCCGGCTGAGCGGTCCGCAGCGGCATGAACACCGGCATCGTCCGGCGCTACATCGAAGTCTCTTTCCCGGTCGCGATCCCGTTTGAAGGCGGTGTTCTCACCTATCATCTCGACGCGTCGCCAGACGCATTCCCGGCCGTCGGCTGCAGGGTCGTCGCGCCCGTCCAGTCCCAGAGAATTATTGGGTATATTATTAGAGTCACCGATATAAAACCCGACTTCCGCACCCTCCCGGTGACCGAAGTCCTCGATCCGATCCCTCTTCTCTCCGATGCCCTCGTCTGCCTCGCCCTCTGGATGGCGGAGTCCTGTCTCTGCACGCCCGGCGAGGCCTTTCACGCGATGCTTCCGGCGGGGGTGAAACAGAAGATGACACGGATCGCCCGGCCCGGCCCGGCGGCGCTGGCCGGCTCCATGGAAGCCCTTCCCGCCCCGGTCGCCTGGCTGCGCGGCAAGGGCGAGGCCGCCTATAAATCGTGGCTGGCGCGCTTTCCCCAGGTTTCCGCCCGACTGGCCACGTGGTCGGCGGAAGGGATGGTCGTCGTCGGCTTCGAGAAGCAGGAAGCGGCAGGACCTCGCGTCGTCAGGCTCGTTGCGATTCCGCAGGACCGGGCCATCGAACTCGAGTCCCTGACGCCGAAGGAGCGCCAGGTAATCGAGGCGCTCCTCCGCATCAATACGCCCCTGTCCATCCCGAGGCTGTGCCGGGAAGCCGACGTCAGCAACGCGCCCGTGCAGCAACTCGTGAAGAAAGGCATGCTGACGATCCGTGAAGAGCGGTTCTGGCGCGAGGTGGCGCGCGACGCGTATTACCGCACCGCCACGCCTCCGCTTCCCGAACTGACGGCCGAACAGACGGCCGTGCTTTCCGAGATCCGGGCGGCGGCAGCCGGAGACCGTCGGCCGGTGCTCGTTCGCGGCGTCACCTGCTCGGGAAAGACCGAAGTCTATCTCCGCTGGGTGGCCGAGCTCCTGGAAGCGGGACGCGGCGTCATCGTGCTCGTCCCAGAAATTTCCCTGACCCCCCAGATGGTCAAACGTTTCCGCGACCGTTTCGGCGAGCGCGTCGCCATCCTGCACAGCCGACTGTCCGACGGGGAGCGGTTCGACCAGTGGGAACTGATCCGCTCGGGCGCGGCTCCCGTCGTCGTCGGCGCCCGGTCGGCCGTCTTCGCACCGGTTCCGAACCTCGGCTCGATCATCATCGACGAGGAGGGGGAACCCACATTCAAGCAGGGGGAATCCCCCCGCTACCATGCCCGCGAGGCGGCCGCGAAGCGATGCGAACTCGAGCACGCACAGCTCGTGATGGGATCGGCCACTCCGACGATGGACGCGTTTCAGCGGGCCAGGGACGGCCGGTACCGTCTCGTCGAAATGACGCGGCGGGTCACCGACCGCACGCCGCCGCAGGTCGATCTCGTCGACATGCGGCAGGAGCTCGTCGCCAAAAAGAACCGGAGCATGTTCTCGGAAACGCTCGCGAACGCCCTCAGATCGACCCTCGGCGCCGGCAAGCAGGCCATCCTCTATCTCAACCGCCGCGGGCACAGCAGTTTCGTGCTGTGCCGGGCTTGCGGCAAGGTCATCGAGTGCTCGCGCTGCCAGGTGTCTCTCGTGTATCACGAGGGCAGTCGCATCCTGCGATGCCATTACTGCGGCGAGGCCAAGCCCCTGCCGACCGTCTGCCCGTCGTGCGGCAGCGAGGCGATCCGGTATTTCGGGGCCGGCACGCAGCGCGTCGAATCAGAGGCACGCCGGTATTTTCCCGGCGCCCGCATCGCACGCATGGACTCGGACACGACGGGCACCCGGGGCTCGCTCGAGCAGATTCTCGAACGGTTCGGCCGTCACGAGGTTGACATCCTGATCGGCACACAGATGGTCGCCAAGGGCCTCGACTTTCCCGACGTCACGCTCGTCGGCATTCTCGCCGCGGACAGCCTGCTGCGGATTCCGGATTTCCGCTCGTCGGAACGGAATTTTTCGCTGCTGGCACAGGTTGCAGGCAGAGCCGGGCGCGGCGATGTTGCGGGGCGCGTCGTTCTTCAGACGTATTTTCCCGATCACCATTCGATCAGGCATGCCCTCACCGAGGATTACCACGGCTTTTTCGCCGAAGAGTCGGAACACCGGCGCGCGGCAGGGTTTCCGCCGTTCCTCGCGCTCGCCTCGCTCCTGTTCACCAGCGAGCAGGCCGACAAGGCGAAAGAGGCGGCGCAGAAGCTCGCCGATGCCCTCTCCGGGAATCCCGGCTTCGCGGGCGGGAACATCCTGGGGCCGGCGCCGGCACCGATCGAGCGAATCAACAACCAGTTCCGCTTCCAACTCCTCGCGCGGAACCCGGACCGGGGTGCGCTGGCGACGGCCCTGCGGGCGTCGCTGAAGGCGGCTGCCGTTTCCGGGGTAAAAATATCTGTTGATATAGATCCATATTTCGTCCTTTAGCGCGCGTACGGCAGCGCGCGCCTGCGGAACAAACCCAAGAGGCGCTTGCGGCAGCATTTCAGTGGTAGGAATGCGGGAAGGATTCTGATATACTGTCGGGAAATTCACGCATTTCGTTCCAAGCGATTGGAACCCTGTCCGCCGAAGGAGACATTCCATGATCAGACGCATACTTCACCTGGGTGAAGAGCCGCTGCGCGAGCTCTCAGAACCCATTCAGGCCATCGACGATGAACTTCGCACGCTGGCCAAGGATATGTTCGAGACGATGTACAAGAACAACGGCGTCGGTCTCGCAGCCCCGCAGGTAGGCATCAACAGACGGCTGTTCGTGATCGACACCGGCGACAATCCCATGGTGTTCATCAATCCCGAGATCATCAGCCAGTCCGGCAAGGAAACCTGCGAGGAAGGGTGCCTTTCCCTGCCGGGACTGCGTGAGAACGTCACGCGGGCGAAGAAGATCGTCGGCCGTGCGACCGATCTCGACGGCAAGCTGTTCGAAATCCAGGCCGACGGCCTGATGGCCCGTGCCTTCCAGCACGAGCTTGATCATCTCGACGGCGTCGTATTTGTCGACCGCATCTCGAAGGCCCGGAGACTGCAGATCAGGCAGGAGCTTTCGATCATCGAAGCCGGCGGCACGATCGAATACGAAGACGACGAACGGGACGACGACGGCGACGACGAAGCCGTCGCCTGAAAACGGAACATGCCCGAATCAGCCGGGTCCTCCCCCCTGCGGGTGGTCTTCATGGGCTGCCCCGCCTTTGCGGTGCCTGTCCTCAAGGCCCTTGCTGCATCACCCGCGTTCCAGGTCACGGCGGTGTATTGCATGCCCGACCGGCCCAAGGGCCGAGGGCACAAGGAGACGGCGACTCCCATCAAACAGGCAGCAGAGGCGCTCGGGCTCCCCGTTTGGCAGCCAGCATCCTTCCGCAAAGATCCGTCAGCGGTCGCCGAACTGCGTGCAGAGAAGCCCGATTTTCTCGTCGTTGTCGCCTACGGGCTCATCCTCCCGCAGGAAGTGCTCGACATCCCCCGGCTGGCGGCGGTCAACCTGCACGCCTCGCTCCTGCCGAAATACCGTGGCCCCTCCCCCATTCATGCAGCGCTGATTGCGGGCGACTCCGTCACAGGGAACACCGTGATGCTGATGAACGAAAAAATGGATGAAGGCGACATTCTCGCGACGGAAACGACGCCCATCGCGCCTGCCGACACGCTTTCGAGCCTGCACGACCGTCTGAGCGAGCTGGGAGCCCCACTCGTGGTGCGCACGCTTCTCGGCTTCTCACGCGGCGAGATACGCCCCGAGCCCCAGAATCACGCGCTCGCCTCCTATACGCAGAAAATCTCGAGCGACACGGCTCATCTTCTCTGGAACAGACCAGCGACAGAGCTTTTCAATCTCATCCGGGCGATGACGCCCTGCCCAGGCGCGTGGTTCGAAGCGAACGGCGAACGGCTCAAGGTCGGGGCGGCCGCGGTGGACGAGTCAGTCACGGCCGCTCCCGGCACGGTCATCCGGGCCGATGCGCACGGCGTCCGCGTGGCCTGCGGCGAGGGCAGCTCTCTGCTGTTGCTGAAGCTTCAGCGCCCCGGGAAATCGATGATGCCGGCCGCGGATTTCCTGCGCGGCTTCACGTTCCCAGCCTCGCTGGAGTAGACGTCACCGCTTGCATCAAGACGGGCGGCAAAAGCATATATCAGGCGAGATATTTTCTTGGAGACTCCCGAACGGTCCGGGGAATAGATGAGAAAACATACCCCAGATCTACTTCGAGGCCGGGAAACAGGCTGCATTTCATGATATCAATATCGCTATATATGACCGCTTCCCCGAAGCGCCCGGCTGATTCCAGGACATAGACGATGATTCGGCGGTCGGCTGGCGAGACGATCCAGAACTCTTTCACGCCATGCTTCTCGTAGAGATATTTTTTCGTGATGTGGTCTCGTGACGAGGTGGAGGGCGATAGAATCTCGATGACGAGATCGGGTGCGCCCCGGCATCCTTTGTCATCGAGTTTCTTCTCGTCGCAGACGACGAGCAGGTCGGGCTGAACGACGGTGTCCACCAGTTCGTCGGCCTCCTGGCCTTTCGGCAGCCGTACGTCGAAGGGGGCGTTGTGCACCTCGCAAGGTTTTCCCCGGAAAAATGGCCGGAGAATGTCCTGGAGAGCCCCTTGAACGAGCGAATGTTGCCGGGACGGAGCAGGTGTCATATCGAACGCGACGCCGTCGATCAATTCCCAGCGTTCGTCGTCGGGCCAGGTGCAATAATCGCCGTAGGTGAACTTTTTTTCGGCTCTCTTGATTTCAGGGGACATATGTTCCCTCCTGCTATTGGTGAAATAGTATAACACCACGGGTTCGACGGACAAAAATGCGTTGTTGCTCTCGCGGGGCCCGTTGTGGTAGAAAGTTGCATCGCCGCTTGTCCAGGAGCAACTCCGCGTGGAAAAAAGCCAGATTCAGCCGCCGCAGGCCACGATCAGGAGACTTTCGGTTTACCTCCGGTGTCTCAACGGGCTCGATGACGACGGCATCCCGGTCGTTTCATCGCAGGAACTGGCCGACCGGCTCGATCTGAATCCCGCCCAGGTCAGAAAAGATCTCGCCTACTTCGGCGAGTTCGGGAAGCGCGGTGTCGGCTACTCGGTCGGGAAACTTCGTGACCACATCATCAAGATTCTCGGCCTGGAGCGCAAGCGCATGGTCGGCATCGTTGGCGCGGGAGGCCGCCTGGGAAAGGCCCTGGCCTCGTATCGCGGCTTCGAGCGGCGCAACTTCAAAGTCGTCGCCTTGTTCGACAAAGACCCGCAGGTGATCGGCCAAAACGTAGGGAATGCCGGAACCATCCGCCATGTCTCCGAAATTCCGAAGGCGGTCAAGGAGCTCAGCATCGAGATCCTGATCCTGACCGTCCCGGCAGAGGCGGTTCACGAGGTGTTCGAGATTGCCCAGCTGTCGGGCGTGAAGGCCGTACTGAACTTTGCTCCGTTCAAACTGATCTCGACCGGCGAAGTGACGGTCCATAACGTCGATCTCGCGATCGAACTCGAATCGCTCAGTTACCACCTCAGCCTCCGCGAAAAGCCCACCGAAATGGTCGAACCATCGTGAATTCTCACTCTCACGGTGGAACCGTTGACACGCTGTTTCAGGCGGTGGTATTGTACATCAAACCCGGATCCGAGAGGTTCTCATGAGTCTTACCATCGAATGCCAGGAACGCGACAACGGTGCCGTCATCATCGACGTGCGCGGCGAGATCACGTTCGAGAATTCAGACATCCTGCGTGACAAGCTCAACGAGCTCTGCGACCAGGGGCGCTGCCGCCTGATCATCGATCTCGCCAGCCTGAAGTACATGAGTTCGGCCGGCATGGGCGTGCTCGTCCACGGCCTGAAGAAGACGCGGCAGGGCAAGGGCGACCTTCGCCTTGTCAATCTGAGCGCGAAGATGCGGCGCGTGTTCCTGATCACCCAGTTCACGCACCATTTCGCGGTCTACAACACCCTCGAAGACGCCGTGAAGAGTTTCGCAACGGCCGCGGAAGGTGGTACGCCATTTCCCTCGACGAAATCGTCACAGCAGTAAAAGCCTACAACCCCGAAGCCGATTTCGAGCGCATCGGAAAGGCTTACCGGTTCGCCCAGGAGTGCCATAAAGACCAGTTTCGCGCCTCGGGCGAATCGTATTTCATTCATCCCGAAGCTGTCGCGATGATCGTCGCGCAGGAACTGCGGCTCGACTCGACGTCGATCTGCGCCGCCTTGCTCCACGACGTAGTCGAGGACACGGCCGCCACCCTGCAGGACCTCGAAGCCATGTTCGGGCCGACGCTGGCCCAGCTCGTCGAGGGCGTCACCAAGCTGAACAAGATGTTCTTCAGCTCCGCGACGGCGGCTCAGGCCGTGAACTTCCGCAAGATGCTGTTCGCGATGACGAACGACGTGCGCGTCATCCTGATCAAGCTCGCCGACCGGCTTCACAACCTCCGCACCCTCCAGTATCTGCCGCCGGTGAAGCAGAAATACGTCGCGAAAGAGACGCTCGAGATTTACGCTCCGCTGGCCCACCGTCTCGGTATCAACAAGATCAAGAGCCAGCTCGAAGAGCTTTCCTTCCAGATTCTTCAGCCAGACCAATACAAGGAAATTTCCGAGTTTCTCGTCAAGCAGGGCCTCGAGGGCGACGCCAAGCTCCAGGAAGCGCTGCACCAGATCGACAAGCACCTGCGCGAAGTTCACATCCACGCCGATCTATCGGGGCGACCGAAGCAGATTTTCTCGATCTGGGGCAAGATGCAGAAGCACAATCTCACGCTGGAAGGGCTCTACGACTTTCTCGGCGTGCGCATCCTGACCAAATCGGTCAAGGACTGCTACGGCGCGCTCGGCATCGTTCACAAGTTCTGGAAGCCGATTCCAGGGCGTTTCAAGGATTACATTGCCGTTCCCAAGCCGAACATGTATCAGTCGCTACACACGACTGTCATCTACGACGGCAGGCCGCTCGAAGTGCAGATCCGCACCGAAGAGATGCACCGCATCTCGGAGGAAGGTATCGCCGCCCACTGGGACTACAAGGAATCGAGCGGCAAAGAAGCGACGCCCGACTACAAGGAAAAGCTGTCGTGGCTCAGAAACCTCATCGACTGGTATCAGGACGCCAAGGACGCCTCCGAGTTCATGGAGACGGTCAAGGTCGAGCTGTTCCAGTATCACGTCTACGTCTTCACTCCGAAGGGCGACGTAGTCGAGCTTCCCAAGGGCAGCACGCCGGTCGATTTCGGGTATCACATCCACACCGACGTCGGACACCGCTGCATCGGCGCGAAGGTGAACGGGCACATCGTCCCCCTCGAATACTCGCTCCAGAACGGCGACATCGTCTCGATCATCACGAGCAAGATCCAGAAAGGCCCGAGCCGCGACTGGCTCAAGTTCGTCCAGAGCACGAACGCGAAGAAGAAGATCAGGGCCTGGCTCAAGAAGGAGTTCCGCGAAGAGTTCGTCGGCAACGGCGAGAAGGAGTTCCTCGAGACGCTTTCGCGGATGGGTGGCACGAAGGAAGAAGAAAAGAAGATCAAGCTTCCCGCCTTCGTCGAGGAGATCAAGAACATCGGTTTCCCGAACCTCGACGAGCTGTATGCCGGCATCGGAGCCGGCGAGGTCCGCGCCCAGCAGGTAATCGGGAAACTGTTTCCCGACCTCGTGCCCAGGCAGGCGCCGCCCGTCGTGCCGTCCGCGCAGCAGCCTCAGCGCAAGCCGGACCGAGAGCATCGCCGGAAGGCCCGGAAGGGGCCACGAATTATAGCAGGCGGAATAGAATCTGCCGAGGTCAAGATATCGCGCTGCTGCAATCCGATTCCGGGCGACCCGATCATGGGATACATCACTCGCGGACGAGGCGTGACGGTTCATCGCACCGACTGCCCGAACGCGAAAGAGCTGTACAAACAGCCCGAGGGGCGTCTGATCGACGTGCGCTGGGATATGGGCGTCCAGGTCGAACAGGTCGACCAGTCGTATCGGACGCGCATGCGCGTCGAGACGACCGACCGGCCGGGCATGCTGAACGCCGTCACGAGCGTGATCTCGAACCAGGGCGTGAACATCTACTCCGCGAACGCCCGCACGACGAAGCAGCGCACGGGCGTGCTCGACTTTTCGATCGAGGTCGCCAACGCCCAGCAGCTCCAGGCGCTCATACGGGCTCTGCTGCGGGTCAACGGCGTCACCAAGGTGTTCCGCTCCGATTCCCCGAGTTCGAAGGACGAAGCGTAATGGCC